>Ga0114978_10001761_pt1 | contig 18149 bp, 18 predicted proteins | sample S_140212_EF_Meta_FD_87027 | JGI IMG/M metagenome (GOLD analysis project Ga0114978, IMG submission 87027) | Freshwater microbial communities from Lake Simoncouche, Canada to study carbon cycling - S_140212_EF_MetaG | ecosystem: Environmental > Aquatic > Freshwater > Lake | place: Lake... | reverse complement strand
CGATTATGAATCTTGGGTACAAGCTACAGGAGATGATGCTTGGTCTTGGGATCAGGCACTCAAGCGTTACAAGCAGTTCGAGGACTACCATGGCGACGCCAATCAATGGCACGGCAAAGGTGGTGAGTGGACAGTATCTAAGCAACGACTGCGTTGGCCCATCATGGATCGTTTTAAAGATGCTGCGGTAGAGGCTGGCATTCCAGCATCAGATGACTTTAATCGTGGGGATAATTTTGGCGTTGGTTACTTTGACGTCAGTCAGCGCAAGGGCTGGAGGCTCAATACATCTAAGGCTTTCTTAAAAGATGCTGCAAAGCGAAGCAACCTAACAGTGATTACTGAAGCCATTGTTACCAAACTCAAAATTGATCCTATATCTAAAAATTGTGATGGGGTTGAGTATCGTCAGCATGGTGTTACCACTGAAGCGCTCATTCATTCAGGTGGCGAAGTGATTCTGAGTGCTGGTGCTATTGGTAGCGTACAAATTTTGGAACGTTCTGGCATCGGTGCCGCTTCGCTTTTAAATCGGCTAGGCATTCCAGTCCTTGCTGACTTACCAGGGGTTGGTGAAAACCTTCAAGATCATTTGCAGTTACGAATGATCTATAAAGTAAATGGCATCAATACTCTAAACACCAAAGCCAATTCATTATTTGGCAAGATGATGATTGGTCTAGAGTATCTATTCAAGCGCTCAGGCCCTATGTCTATGGCCCCGTCACAGCTTGGTGCATTTGCCTATAGTTCACCTGCGCAAAAGAGTGCTAACGTGGAATATCATGTGCAGCCTTTATCGCTTGAGCGCTTTGGTGAGAATCTGCATGTATTCAATGCTTTTACTGCCAGTGTATGTAATGTGCGACCTACATCACGGGGTAGTGTACACATCACCTCAACTGACCCTGAGGCGCCACCAGCCATTCACCCAAATTACTTATCGACTGAAGAAGACCGTAAGGTGGCAGTCGAGTCTTTACGTCTGACTCGTAAGATTGTGCAAAGCCCTGCACTGAAGCCATATACACCACAAGAATATAAGCCAGGCATTCAATATCAAAGTGATGAGGAATTGGTGAAAGCAGCAGGTGATATTGGCACGACCATTTTTCATCCGGTAGGTACTTGCAAGATGGGGCGTGTAGATGACCCTATGGCAGTATTAGATCCGCAATTGCGGGTAAGAGGCATTCACCATCTGCGAGTCGTTGATGCGTCCGCAATACCCATCATCACTTCAGGTAATACTGCGGCACCCACCATGATGATTGCAGAGCGTGCAGCAGAATTGCTTGTTCATCATCAAGAACCTTAAAAGCTGATCGTTTTCATGGCAACACCCATGACTCAATCTAGTGAGTAAAGGGCGGTTACAGACTCTATCGTAGTGAATCCATATTGAATTGTGTGACAACTTAAATGCCTAGCGATTTCTGATATTTATTAAATGCATTAAAAAAATAGCAAAAAATAGTAGCCCACTGATCCAGTGAATATTAATTACTATTTCTCGAATACTGGCTGGTCCGTAATACAGTAGCAAGCCGGTAATAATTAATGTGCCCAAAAAGCTCAGTTGGCTTAAGCCACTTACTATTTTTCGTCTGGACTTTAAGCCCGATTTCAGGTGAAAGGGGAGGGTAGACCCTAGCGCAAGAGTAGCAAGCATGGCTGCCACCCCATGGATTGCCAAAATACTATGAGATCCTAGGGTTGAGCGCTGTATCTGAAACTCATGACCTATTAAGTAAATACTTCCGCTGAGCGAGCAACTCAAGATCCCAAGAGTCACAAACCATCGCTGCCAGCTTGGCATTTTTCCCAGTCGGCTCATAGGGTAATCCGAATAACTTGTGCTGAAAATTTGGCAAAACAAGGATGATGGGCTTGTTTGCATAACGCTAATACTTTAGTGAGGGCATCGGCATATACACACTCTTTTGCTAGTATCGAATATGAATCTGCTGATTGCACATAAATAGCTGACTCTTCCTTTGCTAGAGGATTGATGAGGTAACTCTCATATTCATCTCTTTTTGCAAAATAAAGACTACTAGTAGCCAGTGCAGCATTTTGAAGCATACCAATTTCAATGAGCTCTGCAGGATTACTTGGGTTACGAATATAGATTGGCTTAGGAGCGTTTCCAAAGACTCTCAGGTCACCCCCTGCATTGACGAGACCAGAACCTACACCTTCTGAGATGAGGATCCTGACAGCCATATCTACAGCAAATCCTTTAGCAATACCACCAAGATCTAGGCATACCGGACGAAGCGAGGTAATCAGCTCGGGCGTTAAAAAGAAGATATCTTCTATGCCACCTAAGTCATGGTTGCTAAAGTCAATATGACGAGGTAGTAGTCCAGCAGCAACTAGTCGATGGCCAATACCGCAGTTGAATAAGCCGTGTGAATGACGATGGACTTGCTTTGCAATACGAAGTACTTGTGCAGTCCACGGGTGTATGTCGACTGCTTTGTGGTGAGCGGAACGATTAATATGATTGAGCTCACTGTCAGGCTCATGAAAGCTCATCAACTCCTGAATCTTCTCAATGGCAGTAAAGGCATAATTTATCGCCATTAAATTCTCATCTTGATCTAGGGTAATTTCAACAAAGGTACCTAAGAGTGGCTTACAACGCGTCATCATCAAATGATTATTTTGGTTTAATAGGAATATTCTTCAAGGCTAAGTCATGCAGTACGGTGATGCGTTTAACACCATCAGTCAGATGCTTGCATGAAAGCGTTGCACCACCAATGTTTTGAATATCTTGATTGAGTTTGATGGGATCGCTTACTGTTTTTCCAATAAATTGTTCACGCCACTGTGCTTCTGCAACTTCATATCCATATGATTCAACATATTCCAGCACTTCAATACCTAGAACACTGCCCTTCGTGCTGATGGCAACGGCATAGGTAATCATTTCGTGTTTACCGACGACCTCATCAATCACCAGCCATCCACCATCAGGCGCTCTCCATATGCGATCACCCTGAAAAGGGTGGCGAATACTAGAAGCCATCCGCATCCTTTCCTGTAAATCATCCGTAATGATGATGGGCTGCTTAGTGAGCATCATGTTAGGAAACAGAATTTGCTGAGCTTGTTCGCTGGAGATATAAATTTTTGCTTGCACAAATATCGGCGCCGTTAGCAGAGTTAATCCAGCGATAGCCAGCGAACTTGGTTTCCAATGCATCATGTTTTGTCGCAATTAGTTCAACGGAAAACCCACTTTAATAATGTATTCGTTGACGGTATGGCTATCCCATACGCGAGCATTAGAGCATTCGGCTTCGCCGCCACCCATGCAGTTGCCACCAGCCAATTGATAGCGCCACGCACCTGTAACCCACCAATCTTTTGCGGCATAGTGCAAGTTAGGACCAACAAAGGTTGCGCGTTGCACTTGATTACGTAAATTCAGTTCTGAGTAGTCATTATGAAAACGTGCTTCAACACCTGCAGACCATTTCGGGGCAAATCGATAGCTAGCACCCACTAAGATATCTAACATCGATTCTGGGACATTGCCATTCTCAATAAATTTCAAGCGCTCATTGGCAACGACTACGTTACTAGCTAAGATGAGGCGATCATCGATAAAATTTGATTGCAGTAATAATCTTGCCTCGATCTCATCTTTGTTTCGTCCCCAAGTCGGTTCTAAATAGAGACCAACGCCTACAGGCGAAGTGACGGGATTGGTAATACGGTAAATCGCTTCTAAGGAGCCACCTTCAATCCCACTCTTCCTGTATGCGGTTGATGGATCATGCGAAGAGGGAACACCGTAACCCCCTGTACAAGTCGGCTCATCACCGCAGGCATCTGGATTGGTATAGTTTTGACTCGCATTTGTGTAATACGAGTTGATATAGCCAGCTACTTGTAGATTATTGGTAAGGCCGTACTCAAGCTCTGATCTTGCGGTCCACGCATTGAAGGTGCCTGCCGCTTGCGTTTGATTAAGTTGTAATCGTTGTTCAAACTCCAATTTACCCTTGGGCTGTAGGTCTAAGGTATAGATCCAGCCAAATACCCCTTCACCTGCACAGGCTAAGGAGAAATGTAAGGTGGCAGCGAGGACGAGGCTAAAGGCAATCAGTTTTTGAATGGTCAATTTCATAGTTTTCTGAGTTAGAGTTGAGAAAGTTAAATGAGAATGGTTCTCAATATATCACTTAATGAGAATGATTCTCAAATAGGAAAAAGACTATTTTTGCAAAAATGGCGAAATTTGTAGGGGAATATGCTTTCCCTTGTAAGATTTCTATGAAATGAACTCAGAAGCCTTGGAAAAACTTGTCCTCATGAAGATGCCATTTGGTAAGCATGCTGGACGAGCATTGGCGGACTTACCTGGAAATTATCTAGCGTGGTTTGCGCGTGAAGGGTTTCCTAAAGGTGAGTTAGGAGAATTATTAGAGCTAATGCATACACTTGATCACAATGGATTGCGAAGTCTACTGGCCCCTATTCAGCGGGCACATGGCTTACAAGCCAAATCCAAACTACTTTGATCGAACGATGACAGTAACGCGATTGCGTTCGAAGGTCACACCTGTGGTATCTGTAGGACTGCTGTGTGTGAGGGTCACTTGCATTGATGTTGTGGATTCAATTTGTGAGGTTAACTTTTTAGCCAGTTCACTATTGCGATCGTATTGAATCTGAATACTAGCTACTTTACCTTCTTGAATGCTTGTAATCAGGGCATTGATCTTATCGACTGAGTACTCATCAAAAAATATTGGATACCACCCACCTATCAATCCTTTATTAGGTTTGGCATGGGATTGCAGGCTATCTGCTTTGATTGGTAATTGAAAATTGATCCCGGTCTTTGCCACCAGTTCTGGATAAGTGATTGGCGGGGACATTTGCGCTTCATTGGTATTTTCAATCCAGTAGGCCCAAGCGTCATTTTTGTGGGGGTCGTAAACCAACTTAAATAAATGACTAGGAATAGTCACACGACTTTTACCAATGCTTCCTTGATTGCCGGTGGAGCCAGTAAAGACATAAATATCCCCCACAGCTCTTTTTACATAGAGTCTCGTAGGCTCCTCGACATTTTTAGCCCAAATACCTTGGTTGTTCTGTCTAGCCTGCGGCATCATGTTTGCCAATGAGAATGATTGGGCCATCGCCCTTTCATTAGTCATATCTCCAGCAGGGGCGTTGTGCCCCCGATCGAAGCCGCTGCCGCGGTAATCTAATAGCAAGGCCCGCTCAGCCAATGGCAGCCTAGCTTCTTCGTAAAACTGGTTGGTCCGACGCGGGTGGGGAGCTAGCAGCTGTTCGCGATTTAGTTTCTCTACGGTGTAGATCGGCTTTTTATCCTGTGGCGAGTAGTAAACCGCAAAGCTATCAAAGCAAAGGTCGCGTCCGGCTTGAGTGGTCACTGGCACCTGTTGACCTGGAAAGAGGTCTTTGCATTCCTCAAATAAGGCAAAAGCGCTTGCAGGACTTAGAAGCGAAAGAACAATCACCAGCAGAGAGAAGGATCGAGAGAAAGATCGATTTAGATTTTTCATGATCTATCAGTGTATGGCCAAGCACCGTATGCTAGCTTTAGAGCTAATCAGATTTTAGGTTTTGAAAGGACCTTTCGAAAGTCCAATAGCTTATTTAATCCCAATCTTCCCTAGAAATGATCCCGTGCAATATTTTGAATCGAGGTACTACCGGTAGAAATAGAGAGGGTATTAAATACTAGATGTATGGTTTTTCTGGAGCATTTTTTGTAGCAAACAGTAAAAAAGTCGAAATTTAGGCAATTTTTTACAGCATGAAATTAGTGCTCCCTAACATACATAAGTTATTGATTTATATATGATTTATATTCATTATTGGTTTCATGAACGGGAACTCCCGTATTTATAGATCTAAAAGTTATTGAAATCTAGTTGTTTATTCTTGACTTGATATAAGAACCTTTTTAGGATGGCTCATGTTTTTTATATATTGCAATGCAACAAAATCCTTCACAAGGTATTTGGACATCGCAAAAAATTGAATGAGTAAATGTTTAACAAACAATTTGAGTAAGACGCAGAATGCCCATCCAGCAATGCTGGCTGCTAAGGCATTGCTCACCCAAACGATGGCACCAGTGTATCGAATCATCAATAGCTTACTCGTTGTAGCTGTCTTTATCGCAGTCAGTTTATGGCTCTCGGGTAATGGAACCAATGCAGGTGCTTTTGATCTGGCCCGGATCCTAGTACCAGATGAGGCCCGTCATATTGTCTGGAGCAATGGCTTTAGCATGCTCGATCAATATAAGAGCGCTAATCAGGATTCTGTTCTGGCAGTGTCTGATACAGATATTGCTAGTGTTCTGTATAGCAAGTCCGAGTCCAGCAATACTGGCTTAAGCAGTGCAAAACAACAAACAATTGCCTTACTGATGCCTTCCGTGGCCCAGGTTCAGGTAAAGTCGATTTCTCATTTGGCTGATCGTATCCCAAGTTCTAAGATCGACCCGCAAGCCTTGGATAGTAATTTAATGGGCTCTCTTCAAAATCAACGTGCAGTGGCTGACTTCTTCGAAAAGAAATACAGTCTTGATCGCACCAAGATTGAAGAGTACGTTTCCAATACGATCTTGATTGCTAAAGAAGTCAATATTGATCCAGTATTGTTGTTGGCGGTGATTTCAGTTGAGTCAAACTTCAACCCTAATATTAAGAGTCATGCTGGAGCAGAAGGTCTTATGCAAGTGATGACCTCAGTCCATCATGAAAAATATGCATTGTATGGTGGCACCCAAGAGGCGGTGAAGCCTGAGGTCAATATTCGGGTTGGCGCCTATATCTTGAAGTACTTAATTGCTTCGGCCGGTTCTTTGCGTAATGGCCTGAAGTTTTATGTAGGCGCGGCTAATGCGGAAGATGATGGTGGTTATACCGATAAAGTCATGGCCGAGCGTAATCGCTTGATTAGTCTTTGCCAGACCCAGCCTACTAAGCGCTTGACCCTCAATGGTAAAGAGATTCGATCTTAATTCCGTCGCAGAATTATGAAAAAGCCACCCTTGATGCAAGCGGTGGCTTTCTATTAGGATGGGAAGGAATGGCTTAGTTCACGCCATGCAATTCCACATCAAATACGAGTGTTGCATTGGGGGGAATGACGCCGCCTGCACCCCTTGCGCCATAGCCCATTTCAGAGGGGATGATTAAGGTGCGTTTACCACCAATTTTCATTCCAGCAACGCCTTGATCCCAGCCCTTAATCACATGGCCAGCACCCAATGAGAAGCTAAAGAGTTGGCCACGGTCTAGGGAGCTATCAAATTTCTGACCTTTGTGCTCAAGGGTATTCTCGTCATAAAGCCAACCGGTGTAATGCACATCAACATGATTACCGGTAGCAGCTTCTTGGCCATCGCCAACCACGGTATCGATTTTTTTAAGTTCAGTCATGATTTTTCCTATTGGGTACAAATTGACTGGCTAGTATATTCTGAGCTCTAGATTCTTACTGCAAGCCCAATGAAAGCCACATCACATGACGAATTACTGGCCCAATTCTGCATTTCAAACATTGCTAATAAGCCCTGATGGGCAGTTATTGGTCACGGATGATTTTTTGCGTACGTATTTACAAAGACCTGAACTTAGCTTGGTCCCAGAATCTTGTGCCGTCGAACATGCTATGCATCAGCGGCTTTCTGAAAATCCTCGAGCAGAAATTACCGAGCAAGAGATTGCGGCAATGGCAGATGAGGATATTCAGGAAAACTATCGCGTGTGGTTGCGCTATCGAGCCCGCCTACTGGCAGCAAGTTCATTAGAGGCTTTTTATATGAGTTTGTTTAAAGGGAGTGGTGTTGATGTGCCGCCCTTGTTTGTGATGCAACTGGCACAGATTTTTGTCAGGCATATTTTGGGGGACAATGCCCATCCGCTGGAGGTGCGTATGAGTGAGCTTTTCTTTAGGACCCAACAGATTAGCGTCCTTGAAGATAGCATTGTCATGGGGGCCGATGAAGAGGTAATTGCACGCAATGCTCAGGCAGGCGAATCTGGCAATATCATGGACTTACTAAAAGGCAAGTCGATGCTCACCCGATCTGCTGATCTTGATGTTTTATATGAAGAGAATGCTGCGGAATATTGGGCCCGAAATGAGGACTTTGATTTTGCCGTGCAGCTGAATTTTGGCCATGAGCCTATTAATCATTTTTGCCGCGTATTAGAGAAGTGGATTAAACACTTTTTAGGTGCGGCCGTCCGCATTACCCCAATGCAGCAAATCAGCGATCCTAAGTGGTCATGGCATGTAGGATTAGACGCGGCAGCTACCGAGATACTCAATAAACTCTATAACAAAGAGTTGCTCGAGGCTGAAGAGCTTGCGAAAGTGATTTGCTTATTTCGTCTAGATTTTATTGATGAGGCAGCCGTGACGAAGGTACAGCAAGGAAAACCGGTCTATCTTGCCATTGCGATGAATGAACAGCAACAGCTAAAGCTAAAGCCGCAAAACTTATTATTTAATTTACCGCTCGCAAAAGCGTCTTAAGCTGCGTGTTGCTTCTTATTGTTGCCTGCGAGCCAAATTAAGGCCGCAGCGGTAATGATTACCGGAATCAGTGATCCCCAGTTAAGAATACGCCAGCCTTGTGAGGTAATCAGGGCGCCCGATCCAAAAGAGGAAAAGGCCATCGTAGCGAAAACAAAAAAGTTAATAGAGGCTTGTGCTTTATCCCGCTCATTCGGTTTATAAGCACCCATCGCCAAAGAGGTTGAGCCAGTAAACAAGAAGTTCCAACCGACGCCAAGCAAGAAGAGGGCAATCAAGAACTGATGAAGATCTGTCCCAGTTAATGCAATGAGGATGCAAATGAAATTGAGAGAAACCCCCACCCCCATAATTTTGAGGGGGCCAAAACGTTGAATGAGCGCGCCTGTAAAAAAGCCCGGGGCAAACATGCCAATGACATGCCACTCTAATACGAGAGCGGTATCTGAAAAAGGAAGCCCACAGATTTGCATAGCCAGGGGTGTGCCTGCCATCAGGAGATTCATGACCCCGTAGCCCAAGGAGGCACCAATCAAAGCAACCATAAAGATGGGTTGCCGCAGGATGCTTTTGAGTGGGCGACCATCTGAGAGGGCATGCTGCGTTTTAAATTCTTCAGGGAAGTGAATGAACTGCATCACTAAGATCCCAATGACAGCAACAATAGCAAGAGTGAGGTAAGCCCCCAAGAAGGCAGTACTAAATAAATCTCGGGTCCAAGAGGCTAGGTTAGGCCCAGTGACGGCCCCTAGGAGACCGCCTGCCAAAACCCAGGAGACTGCTTTGTCACGTTGGCTAAGTTCGGTTAGTTCAGCGGCAGCAAAACGGTAAAGCTGTCCATTGGCGCTGTAGTAACCAGCTATGAAGGTACCTGCTACCAATAGCCAAAAGTTTTTACTAAATGCCGCATAAGCACACAACAAAGCCGATAGCACGGCTACCAAGAGACCCAACTGAAAAGAAATCTTGCGCCCAAAATGATTTTGGGTCTTAGCAACAATCGAGGTGGAGAAAGCTCCCCCCACAACATAGCCCATCACTGGGAGGGTAGCCATCCAGTTGACTGGCGCCAAACTCAAGCCCACCAGTCCATTAATGGCAATAAAGGTGACATTATTCGTCAGAAATAGACCCTGGCACAGAATCAGCAAAACAAGGTTTTTATTGAGTAATAGGTGTTTGCTGGACATGACTTGCAGTTTACGGCTAATTTAGAGCTGAGGTTTGCTGGCTGGTTTGCGAGTTTAGGGTGCAAAACCCCCATTTTTGCCATTCCCAATGATTTAAAATAGAAAGCTCTCCTCATTTTCAAAGGGCTCGCTAAAAGCAGGCCACAAAATGCGGAATATGAGCGTGGCAGGGTAAAAACCTGGCTCTGTGAATTTATCAATATTGAGGAAACGTTAATGGCTTCAGGCAAATCAAAGATTATTTATACGCTGACAGATGAAGCGCCGCTTTTGGCGACTTGCGCATTTCTGCCAATCATCCGTACTTTTACAGCGCCAGCGGGAGTAGAGATTGTAAAAAGCGACATTTCGGTTGCAGGTCGTATCTTGGCTCAGTTCCCTGATTCTTTAACTGCTGAGCAAAAAGTTCCCGATAATTTGGCTGAACTAGGCAAGATGACTCTGCAGCCAGATACTAATATTATTAAATTACCCAATATCAGTGCTTCCGTTCCCCAATTGCTTGCAGCCATTAAAGAGCTGCAAATGAAGGGGTATAAGATCCCGGATTTCCCAGACGATCCTAAAACCGAGGAAGAAAAATCCATCCGCGCACGTTATTCTAAGTGTTTGGGTAGCTCGGTAAATCCAGTACTACGCGAAGGTAACTCAGACCGTCGCGCACCTCCTGCCGTCAAACGTTACGCTCGCAAGAACCCACACTCGATGGGTGAGTGGAGCCAGGCTTCCCGTACTCACGTATCTCATATGCATGGTGGTGACTTCTATTCGAGTGAGAAGTCAATGACAATGACCAAGGCGTGCGATGTCAAGATGGACTTGGTGACCAAGAGCGGTAAGACTATTTTACTAAAACCTAAAGTCTCTTTATTGGCTGGCGAGATCATAGACAGTATGTTTATGAGTAAAAAAGCATTGTGCGATTTCTATGAAAAAGAAATTGAAGATGCTTACAAGACTGGCATGATGTTGTCCTTGCATGTGAAGGCAACCATGATGAAAATTTCACATCCGATCGTATTTGGTCATGCCGTGAAGATTTTCTATAAAGAGGCTTTTCAAAAACATGCAAAGTTGTTTGAAGAGTTAGGTGTCAATGCCAATAACGGCATGAGCAGTCTCTATGACAAGATCAAAACTTTGCCAGAGTCTAAGCGTGAAGAAATCATTCAAGATGTCCATGCTTGCCACGAACATCGTCCAGCATTAGCCATGGTGGATTCTGCTAAAGGTATTACCAATCTGTTTTCTCCAAGTGATGTCATTGTGGATGCCTCTATACCTGCGATGATTCGTGTTGGTGGAAAGATGTGGGGTGCTGATGGCCGTTTGCATGACACTAAGGCAGTGATCCCGGAAAGCACTTTTGCGCGCATCTATCAAGAAGCAATTAATTTTTGTAAAACACACGGTAACTTTGATCCAACGACGATGGGTACGGTACCTAACGTCGGTTTGATGGCTCAACAGGCTGAAGAGTACGGTTCACACGATAAAACTTTTGAGATTTCAGAAGCGGGTGTAGCACGCATTGTTGCTGATGATGGCACCGTATTGCTTGAGCAGAATGTAGAAGAGGGCGATATCTGGCGCATGTGCCAATGTAAGGATGCTCCGATTCGTGACTGGGTCAAGTTGGCTGTTAATCGCGCACGCCTCTCCAATACTCCAGCAGTATTTTGGTTGGATGAGTACCGTCCTCACGAGGCAGAATTGATCAAGAAGGTAAAAACTTATCTGAAGGATTACAACCTTGAAGGCGTGGATATTCAGATCATGTCGCAGACGCGTGCAATGCGCTATACCTTAGAGCGTGTGATTCGTGGCAAGGACACTATTTCTGTCACTGGAAATATTTTGCGTGACTACCTCACTGACTTATTCCCCATTATGGAATTGGGTACGAGTGCAAAGATGTTGTCCATCGTCCCTTTGATGGCTGGTGGTGGTTTGTTTGAAACGGGTGCTGGTGGCTCTGCCCCTAAACACGTTCAGCAGTTGGTAGAAGAAAACCACTTACGTTGGGATTCATTGGGCGAGTTCTTGGCTTTGGCTGTATCCCTCGAAGATATTGGCGACAAGACTAGTAATCCTAAAGTGAAGATCTTAGCTCGTACTTTGGACGAGGCTACTGGCAAGTTACTGGATAACAATAAGTCACCTTCACCACGTACCGGCGAGCTAGATAATCGCGGTAGCCAGTTTTACTTAGCGATGTATTGGGCTGAGGCCTTGGCCGCACAAACCGAGGACAAAGAGCTGCAAGCTTACTTCGTACCGTTGGCTAAAGCTTTGATTGAAAATGAGAAAAAGATCGCCGATGAGCTCAAGGCAGCTCAGGGTAAACCGGTTGACATCGGTGGTTACTACTATGCTGATTCTGAGAAATGCAAAGCAGTAATGCGTCCAAGCCCCACTTTTAATGCAGCTTTGAAAGCGGCGCGAGCCTAACTTACTATTGCACTTTTGGCTAAAAAGGCAAACTTTCGGGTTTGCCTTTTTAGTGCCCGTCAATCCCCTTAAAATTCCCAGTCATAGCAATAAATCAATATCAGTAGCAAAATAGCTCTATTACTTTGATGGAGCTTTCCATGGGTTTTATTGATAAGACTATTCTTGCTAGCGATATAACGCCTCAAGCTGTTTTTGAAAATCGCCGTGCCTTCATTAAGGCTGCAGCTGCAGGGAGTTTTGGCGCTACTTTAACTCCTTGGTTTTCTAGGAAAGCATTGGCTGCAAGCCCAGAAAAGCTGAGCGCTACACTCAATTCAGCCTATAGCGCAAAGGGCGAAGTAACGCCCTATAAATACGTCACTACCTACAATAATTTTTATGAGTTTGGTACCGACAAATCGGATCCAGCTGCTTATGCCGGAAGTTTACAAACTCGGCCCTGGACGATTTCCATTGAGGGCTTGGTGAAAAAACCCGTAACGCTAGATATCGATACCTTACTCAAAATAGCGCCGATGGAAGAGCGTATTTATCGGATGCGTTGTGTTGAGGGTTGGTCGATGGTGATTCCTTGGGATGGTTACTCGCTATCAAAACTCATCAACAAGGTAGAGCCTTTAGGCTCTGCTAAGTATCTGGAATTTATTACTTTAGCTGATCGTAAACAAATGCCAGGAATCAGTAGCAACATTATTGACTGGCCCTATCGTGAGGGCTTGCGGATGGATGAGGCTATGAATCCTCTGACGCTATTGACATTTGGTCTATATGGAGAGGTTTTGCCTAAGCAAAATGGTGCGCCGGTTCGCATTGTGGTGCCTTGGAAGTATGGCTTTAAGAGTGCCAAGTCGATTGTGAAAATTCGGTTTACGGAAGAGATGCCAAAGACAAGCTGGACTCAATTTGATGCGCGTGAGTATGGCTTTTATTCCAATGTGAACCCGCAAGTCGATCATCCTCGCTGGAGTCAAGCCACTGAGCGTCGCATTGGTGACGCCAAAGGTATGTTTGCCCCTAAGATCAAAACCCAGATGTTTAATGGCTATGCTGATCAAGTTGCCAGTATGTATGCCGGCATAGATTTGAAAAAGTACTATTAAAGAATTAAATTGAGTACATTTTCTTTACCTCCTGGCATCGAGGTATTCGAGCGGGGATGGCTTTCTGCAAACAATATTTTTCACTTTGGTGAGGATAATGTTTCTTTGGTGGATAGTGGTTACTGTACTCACCAAAGTATGACTGTTGATCTGGTCCGCAATGCGCTAGATAAGCATGGTTTAAGCACCTTAAATCAGGTCGTTAACACCCATCTTCATTCAGATCATTGCGGTGGTAATGCCGAGCTTGCTAAGACCTATGATTGTGAGATTTATATCCCTGCTGCTGAGGCATTAGCAGTAGAAAGTTGGGATATAGACTTATTGAGTTATCAAAACCTCGGTCAAGAGTGTCCACGCTTCATGTATGACGGCCTACTGATGCCGGGGCAAGAAATCAGATTGGGACGCTATCTATGGCGCGCACTCTCTGCCCCTGGCCATGCCCATTCAGTCATCCTCCATCAAGAGCAGTACGGTATTCTGATTTCTGCTGATGCTTTATGGGAAGATGGTTTTGGTGCGATTTTTCCTGAACTGTGGGGCGAGTCTGGCTTTGAAGAGGTGGCGCAAACCGTGGATTTGATCGAGAGTTTGTCAATCTCTCTAGTCATACCAGGCCATGGCAAACCTTTTACGGATACCGTCAAATCCATTGCGACAGCGAGATCAAGACTCGATTATTTAGCTATAGATCCCAAAAGGAATGCGCGCCATGGCGCCAAAGTATTGTTGAAATATAAGTTGATAGAGTGGCGCTCCAAGGATTTAAATGAAGTGGTGGTATGGATTTGTAATACCCCAGCGCTTGAGAGTGCTGCAAATCTGCTGAATATGGAAATGGAAGCATTAGCACAATGGCTACCGCAAGCTTTAGTTGAGTCAGGGGCCGCTACGCTTGATGGCGAATGCCTAATCGATCAAGCCTGAAAAAAAGAATATGGAGTGTGAGAGCCGATCGCTATTGAGGGGCTTTCCACCGATAGAATTTGGGATAGACTCGCATAACTACAGGCCCATCAAAATCCCAAGTTTTGCATGTGCCTAAATATAAAGGCGGCTTGTTTTCATCTTGATCATGTAAGACCCCAGGTATAGATTGATAGACTGCTGTTGCCATTGTTGTGAGTAGTTCACGTAAGTGCGTGCAACCCTTGAGGCCGCCTATATGGGTGTCAATAATTTTGCGCCAGCCTTTTCCAATGCGTTGGCCAATGAGGGCGTCCATTCCTGGCATTACATCGACGCATTCTGGATGGGGGTGTGCATCGATAGAGACTTCAAGATCTTGGATGACTAAATTATTATCAACCGTTAATCGGATCCACATGTCATGGACGGCTTCGCCGGGCGCTAATGTCCTCGAGCCTGTTTTAAATGGACGGCCCTTGGTGTCGACTAAATGTCCTTCAATATCCCAAAGCCCGTCGTCGCGTGCATAGCCATTAAAAGCTACTTCTCTTTTGTGAAGTGGCTTGCGAGGTTTTGGATCAGTCAGCATGATAGATATTGAGATAGTAGGATGGGATTGAGGGGATGCCTTCAATCATAATGTTTTGAAACTCAAGATGCTTGTTCATCAATGGGCCAGGGTAATCCATCCATAGCGGCCTGTAGTATTCTCTGCAACATATGGCAAAACCGGTTTCCATCGAAAAGATCCTTTTTAGTCAAGGCTTTGGCACGCGCCGCTATTGCAGTGACTTGGTCTATGCTGAGCTCGTGAAGGTCAATGGCCTCCTAGTCGAAGACCCAGAAGAGCGCATTGCGACTGAGGGCCTCATACTCAATGTAGAAGGCAAGGATTGGGAGTATCACGAAAAAGCTTACATTGCTTTTAATAAGCCACCGAACTATGAGTGTTCTCATAAGACTACCCATCATCCCAGCGTCTATAGTTTATTGCCCGCACCATTTGTTGAGCGAGGTCTGCAGTGCATTGGACGTTTAGACTATGACACAACAGGCTTGTTATTGATTTCTGATGATGGCCAGTTCATTCACAAAATGACGACACCCAAAAAAAATATTGGCAAGGTATATAAAATCACGACCCCAGAGCCAATGACACCATCTCAAATAGAGCACTTACTCAATGGCGTTATTCTGGATGATGATCCACGGCCCTGTTATGCAACTGCCTGCAAACAACTCTCTGATCATCTTTTGGCGATGACTATCGTAGAGGGTCGTTATCATCAGGTAAAGAGAATGATCGCTGCGGTCGGTAATCATGTTAACCAATTACACCGTGCTGCCATTGGCGCTTATGTCATGCCAAAAGATTTAGCCGAGGGTCAATGGCGCTGGCTTGATCCTGAGGATTTGAAGCATTTATCACACAGTGGAGACACCAAATGAAACCACAGGCCTTACCAAAAGACTTCGCCTTCGAAAAGCTGATTCCGCTATGGAAAGTGGAGTCTTCAGGCATTCAAATGACACGCGAATTTATTTTCCAAGACTTTAAGCAGGCCTTTGCCTTTATGTCGCTCTGCGCCCAATATGCTGAAGAGTTGGGTCACCATCCCGACTGGTCCAATTCTTGGAATAGGGTGCTAGTGCACTTAAGCACGCATTCGATGAACTCCTTAACCACCTTAGATATTGAGATGGCAAAAGCAATGGATACGTTTGCTTTGCAAGTCTAGCTAGTACAACTCTCAGTATTAATGCTCTTCGCCCTCATGATCTTCCTCATTAAGGCTCATGAGAATCGTTGCCAATAAACCATAGACGACTTCGGTAGCGATCATGCCATCCTCATCTAGCTCATCCATTAAGTCGTTCAGACAATCCTCAGTAGGCTCATTAAGCAGGGTCATGGCGCACTCACACCCATAGTCAAAATCTTCGTCGTTTTGGGTTTGATCTTCGTTTGTCATCAATTTCCTTAATTTAAGGCTCAGAATAGCAAATTACACCTATCTGGGATAGCAATAAATGCTCCTGGAGGGCTAGCAAGCTTTTTGGCTAAATTTGATGTGCAATTGCAAAAACCCAAGAATGATTTATAGTCATTTAAAAATAAATCATAGGAGGCAATATGCAGCTAAATATCAATGGTCAGACCCACAATATCGATGTAGAGCCCAATATGCCCTTGTTATGGGCTATTCGGGAAATGGTTGGATTGACCGGTACAAAGTATGGCTGTGGCGTGGCTCAATGTGGCGCCTGTACCGTATATCTTAATGGTGAGCCAGTGCGCTCTTGCTCAGTCCCCGTCTCTGCTGTGGGCGCTGCCAAGATCACCACGATCGAATCGCTCTCTAAAGACAATTCCCATCCAGTGCAGAAGGCATGGATTGCGCTGGACGTTCCTCAGTGCGGTTATTGTCAATCTGGTCAGGTCATGGCTGCAGCTGCTCTACTGAAGAGAATTCCAAAACCAACAGATGCTGATATTGATAATGCAATGTCGAATGTTTGTCGTTGCGGCACCTATCAAAAAATTCGGGATGGCATTCATGTTGCCTCTGGTCGGAAAAAATTAGCGGAAGTGTTGGCGCAATACCAAGCTTCTCCTGCAACTCGTGGTTAAGGGCAAGAACATGACAATAGAAAATACTTCACGCCGCGACTTTATTATTAAAGGCACTATGGTTGGTGGCGGCCTCATGCTTGGAGTGGGCGCTTTACCTGAATTTGCGATGGCACAAGCAGGGGCTCCATATGATACGAATACACCGCTGAAGGCTGGTGAAGCGGAGGTCAATGCCTGGGTCAGTATTAAGCCTGACGAGACTGTTTACATCAGAATTGCTCGTTCAGAAATGGGTCAAGGTACTCGTACTGGTCTAGCGCAATTAGTGACTGAAGAACTTGAATGTGACTGGAAGAAAGTAAAAACTCAGTCTGCAACTCCTGGACAAAGCTTAGCTCGTAAGCGGGTCTGGGGTGAGCATGGTACGGGTGGTAGTCGTGGTATTCGGACATCAGAGGACTATGTAAGACGGGGTGCAGCAGCAGCGCGCATTATGTTAGTCCAGGCTGCCGCCAATCAGTGGAATGTTCCGGTTACTGAATTGACTGTGAACAAGGGTGTCATTACCCATAAACCCACTGGTCGTAAAACAACCTATGGAAAAGTGGCTGAACTTGCATCTACCTTGACCCCTCCCGATCCAAAATCGATCACACTGAGAGATCCTCGTGACTGGAAGATCGCTGGTCAGCCCTATGCGCGTTTGGACACAGCAGATAAAGTAAATGGCAGCAAAGTGTATGGCGCTGATTTACAACTGCCTGGCATGTTGAGTGCTTCGGTAAAGTCTTGTCCTGTTTTTGGGGGCAAGATTGTGAGTTATGACGAGTCAAAAGTGAAAAACCTGCGGGGTGTCAAAGGAGTAGTACAGATTAATGACAGTACTCTGGCAGTAGTCGCGGACACTTGGTGGCGTGCTAACACTGCGCTTAATGCTTTGCCTATTGTGTGGGATGAAGGTAAAGGAGCTAACGTCTCTCAAGATGATATCAATAAGATGTTGCGCGCTGGCTTGGATGAACAAGGTGATTTCTGGCAACGTAAGGTGGGCGATGCACCAGCGACCATCAATAGTTCTGCCAAGAAAGTGGAAGCAATTTATTTCACGCCATATCAAGCTCACGTCACGATGGAGCCCATGAATGCCACCGTCAAAATTAATGGTGATCGTGCTGAAGCTTGGGTGCCAACACAAAATGGCGAGGCTTCGCATGCCGCTCTATCAGAGGCTACAGGGTTTCCGCTTGAAAACTGTGAGATCTATAAATTAGATTCTGGTTGCGGCCTAGGTCGTCGTGGTGGTACACAAAACTTCACAACTTTTGCGGCCAAGGTTGCCATGAAATATCCTGGTATACCGGTGAAGGT
>Ga0114978_10001757_pt1 | contig 18177 bp, 18 predicted proteins | sample S_140212_EF_Meta_FD_87027 | JGI IMG/M metagenome (GOLD analysis project Ga0114978, IMG submission 87027) | Freshwater microbial communities from Lake Simoncouche, Canada to study carbon cycling - S_140212_EF_MetaG | ecosystem: Environmental > Aquatic > Freshwater > Lake | place: Lake... | reverse complement strand
CCTTCCAAAAGGTAATCTGAGGGTTGCCCGTAAGATAGACATCTTGGGCGCCGTAAGCTACAAGTTGCATAAGACCTCCTGCCATTTTTGTTTATTATAATATTGCTAAAGAAAAAAATTTTACAAAAAAACTTAATTAAATTATTATAAATTAATAATTAATAATAATAACTATTATTGATAGTTATTATAATCAACAAGTTGACATTTCTCCTAAATTAAAAAGTAAATTATTCCTATACCCCTCCGCCGCACAATACCTCCCTTCATGCAATAATGTTATTCATATTTGATTTTAAAAAATTTACCAAATACTCATCAGAGTATATCTCGGTTTTTTTTTCATGCTTTCTCCTAAAAACATACTCATCGTTTTTTTTCCTTATACTCCAACCGTTTTCTAAAGTATTCGTCAAAAATATCATCAAATATATATCATTTTTTTGTTCGCCTTTTATATCCAACTTGCCCTTGTCGATTAAGGTCTTTAAAGTATGCACGCCATCCTTTAATGGTATTATATCTTCCTTTCTTTTGATTTTTTCTAAACTATGCTGAATATCTTTTTCACTTGTACCATTGTTATACATTTTGTGAATAATACGTTTATTTAAGTAGTCCTCTGTTATAATCTCCGTTGTTGAATCTTCTAAATTTTTTAAATAAAAAATAGTTTTCCTTTTTTTTATAGCCATATTGCTATCTAAACAATTCATAATAAATTTCATTTTATAGTATGTCTCTCTCTTAATATTCACAATATCTAATGACTCTATATTTATATTCGTTGTTAAAACATTTGAACTCATTGTGATATTACACACTTTATCGTCTCCTTCTCTTTCTCCTTCTTCTTCTCCTTCTCTTTCTATATTGTACATTTTACTATTTTGGTGGATACGTCTAAATTATTCGATAACGTTATTTTATTTTTATAGAGAAAACATTAATACATTCCTAACATTATTCGTATTTACATATTTTGCAACACTTTACAAATTTCCTAAACTTTACAAATTTCCTAAACTTTACAAATTTCCTAAACTTTACAAATTTCCTAAACTCTATAACTCTATATTTTACAAATTCACAATCTATCCAGCTATTTGGTCTTCTTTCAATAGTGTTGCATTCTGAAGCAAAGAAAGTGTTTTGTTTTCACTAGAAAAATAACTTGGATAAAGAATACTCCAGTCCAATCCTTCATCAAATAAGCCCAATTTTGTATAAACATATCCAATAAATGCACTACAAAAAAATCTTGACGTCTTCTGGGGATGACGGTCCTTTTTACAGTAAGCTTCTATCCAATCTGTAACAACAATATCATATGGTTTATCGTATACAACTTTGTGTATTTCTGTCAACATTTCGTTGTTGAATATTTTGTTATATTCTTCTGTGCTTTTACACTCGATTCTGCGAACATATATTTTTCCACCATATGTTGCAATAAAGTGCTCATATGGAATAAACTGAACTCCAAATTTTTTTGTATTATCATCAGGGTCTGGCGTATCTGAAATACCCGATGTCCAAACATATGTACCTTTTAATGGAACATTTGTAAATTCGGGGTCTACAACAATCATACCAACATGCGAAAAGTCACTCTTTGTCATAAATTTTATAAACCAGCTAAATAAGCCCCACGAACTATATTGCAGATTATCGCATAAAAGAATATCACCCGTCTTTAATGTAGAGCTCATTTTCAGCCTTTTATTTTATTTTATATTATAATATAAAATATAAATAGTAGAAAATACTAATAGTAAAAAATACTAAAATACTAAAATAGATATAATTATTAATTATTATATATTAAAAAAGTTATACTTATAACAATATAGTAAATATATAAATATAGATATATAGATGCCATCTTTTAAACATAAGACAAATAAAAAGATTTTTGTAGATAAAAAACGAATAATGACTCTAGATAGCGTTCATCGCGAATTACAATGCGAATTTAACTTAATTAACACCGAAATTTTACCTAGACTAATTCGTCGAAAAAACGAAATAATGAATCAGTTAAATGATGTCAACGTTATATTAGATGTTAATGAAAAAATAGAACTACAAGACTCTTTGTACGATATAAAAGAAGAAATTTATAAAAATAAGAAAAAGATTAAAGACTATTATCTAAACAATAGCAGGTGTATTTTTGACTACTTTGAAAATAAAAAGGAAATTACGAACGGTACAAATAAGACCACCATTCTCAATTCATTTTTTAAAGTAAATGACAAGACATTTGACGAGAACGCATTAACGCGTGCAAATGACAATAATGTTCAAAAGTTTTTTACAAATCTTGACCAGACTTTTATTAACATAAATGACTATACTTATGCTACCGATATATGCCAGTCTTGTAATAAAGGGGAGATGATTCCCGTAGAACATGAGGGAATTATGGTATGTAACGTATGTGCCAAACAAGTTACTTACCTTATTGAAAATGAGAAGCCGTCTTATAAAGAACCTCCCAAAGAAGCATGTTTTTATGCTTACAAAAGAATTAACCATTTTAAAGAAATACTTGCACAGTTTCAAGCAAAAGAAACTACGCAAATTCCTGAAGAAGTTCTTGAAAATATAAAGCAACAACTTCATAAAGAGCGCATATCTCTTTCAAAATTTACAAACGTGAAAGCAAAAGAAGTGCTTAAAAAATTGGGATATAATAAATATTACGAACATATCCCTTTTATTAAAGATAAACTCGGCATTAAGCCGCCAATTATGACACCCGAATTAGAAGAGACTTTGTGTAATCTTTTTATGGAAATACAAGGACCTTATGCGAAATTTTGTCCGGATGACCGTGTGAATTTTTTGAATTATTACTATACTGTTTATAAACTGTGTGAGCTTCTTGAGAAGACCGAGTTTCTTTCTTATTTTCCAATGTTGAAAGATAAGGAAAAGAGAATAGAACAGGATGATATATGGAAGAAAATTTGCGAAGAATTAAATTGGGTTTTTATTCCGACGCAGTAATATTCATTTACGATGAATCGTATCAATTAAGATTGCTAGTAACATGGGAAACTGCCACGCGGAGAATACATGATTATGTGTTTTATCTTTTGAAAAAAGTGTAATAATCATTATATAAAAACTAATAAATAAACATATTACAAGAAGACATACAAATATAAATTGAATATAGTTTAAATTAAAATATATTTTATTTAATGTTATCATTGTATGCTATTTATATATTGTAAATATTTTATTGTAAATATTTTATCCCTGTAAACTGGGGTTTTATGCGCCTACCTAAATTCATTATAAAACAATAAAATATTATTAATTATTATTTTGTTATTTTATCTGTTTTATCTGTTTTATATGTTTTATATTTTTTCTTTTACTTCAGTGGTGCTTTTGCCTGTTTCTTTGTCTTCTTGTTCGTCTTCTTGTTCGTCTATTTCTTCGTCTATTTGTTCGTCTATTTGTTCGTCTATTTGTTGTTTTTAATTTTCTGCGACTTTTGCCGCCTCCACGCCAGCGAAGGGGGGGCACACTTGGTGCTTTACCTACTCCTCTAATCATACTCATACTGGCGCGTATAATACTACGTGAAACTGCATCGGGATTACGAGGAATATACTTACGTAAAGGCTGATAATAACCACTGTCTGAAATATTTAAATCTAACGTGTCATGTATAATCTTACCATAATTTGTAAAACACATAGGAAGAAGTTTATAATGATTATAAATATCAAATGTTGTGGGCTCGCCTTCCTTAAATTTAAACCAGAACGTATTTTTAGTAGAAGGATTTCTATAAGTACGCTGTAAAATATGCCCATCTCGTTTTAAATTCTCTAATAAAGTTTGACCTTCTTGCGTAGTTATGCCATAAGTAATGCGCGACGTTGATGGTGGTGGATATAAATAAGTTCCTATAACTGGACAACCTATAGATTTTCCAATTACAGATGTGGTAGGTATATACATAACATCAAATGATGGACGGCGTTCAATATTAAACAATTTTGTACGCAAATCACCTATACTGATATTTCCATGTATAAAACCTTCTTCTAATTTACTTAAAATAAATACAGAACATCGTCCAGAAGGGTCTTTGCCATCCCACGGAAAAATTTCACCACCTTCATGCCTACGCATAAAAATTTTAGTTAATTGTAGTTTCACCGGTAGGATTATGCGACCTTTTGCATCGACGTGTTCGGCTGCGGATCGGGGTGTGGTTAGTTCATCCATCGCGCTGCTCATCAGACTCGTAGTTACATTAAATGCAGAATAATATTTTATAAAATGCGTATTATTTATTATTTAAATAATAAAATTTAAATAGTAAATTCCGTTGGTCTATCGGTCTATTTATATAATCTCTAAATAAACGCTTTATTTTTTAAAATTAAATTTAAATTTAAAGTTTAAGAGGAGTGGGGAAACCAACGAGGTTAGCACCAATACCGAAACCAGCACCTGTTCTAGCAGAAACAGCCAAAGTGGGTACATAAACATCAAGAATAGCGAAGGTGGCAGCTGCTACAAGAGAAATCAACGCAATTTCGTCTAATTTAAGAGAGCGTGATGGTATAGAGTAAGCAACTATCGCGACACAAAGACCTTCGATAATATACTTAATAAAGCGCTTAAAAAGCTCACTAAAGTCGAGTGTTCCGTACATTATAAATATAATGTAGAAAAAAATATTATTTTATTATTTTATTAAATTAAATAAATAAAGTAAATAAAGTAATGTAAACCATATATTTAATAAATGATTAAACTTACTTAAAATAATTATATTAATATATATATTGTAATGTCTGAAACTAATAGTTTGCCAAAGGGAGTTACTCCTAAATGTTTACCCGATGGAAAGGAAAACCCCAAATATGTCGATTTGTTGGAAGAAGATAAACCGATTGCTGGTCAAAAATTTGTATGTCTTTCGTTTGTTTCACCGGAACATATTATCAAACAAAAGGAGCAATTTTTATTCGAGCAGTTTGTGAAGCAGTGGGACTATAAGAAGTCGATGGAAAAATTTAATCAGTTTCTTAACTTTGTATCATTTAAATATTCTCTTTCTTTTGATAAACTGACCGCCGACTTCCAAGAATTTACAAAGGAAGAAGGCGAGACGATTCGCGCAACATCGGCAACGCTAGTTAGCGACGACTATAAAACGTTTTTGGATACCAACGAAGACGAACTTGAACAGAAATTCGGTGAAAACCACGGATTTCAAACCTCTACACGAGGCATCAAGGTACGCGGTGTTTTTGCTACACAAGGTGAGGCGGAACTTCGCTGTAAACTGTTGCGCGAGGTTGATTCCAATCATGATATTTATGTAGGGCAAGTTGGTATGTGGGTACCCTTCCATCCCGAAGCATACAAGACGGGACGTGTTGAGTATATGGAGGAGACGCTTAACCAACTTATGTCTGATAAAAAGAAGAATGAAGAGACTGCGAAACAGGAATTCGATAAACGTGTGCGCGAAGCTAGACAAAAGGCGATTGAAGATAACATGAAGAAGGCTGAAGAGTCTGGTAATAAACTTACACAAACGATTAATGCAGATGGCGAACTTGTTGGTATTTCAAATGTTGCGAACTTTGATGGTTTGGATGAGGATTCGACAGTTGAAGATATTAAGAAGAGCATGTTTGAAGCCGAAAATGTTGTGCTTGATAAGAACAGCGACCACGGTTTGTCAAAACTGGCACATTTCGAGAATTAAAATGAAATTAATGAATAAGCAATTTTTACTATTAAATATTATATGTTAAATATTATATGTCACTAATATATAATATTTTATTTTTAATTGGCATGAATAAAAAGGTAAAACAATATGTAGTAAGTAACTATTTTAAATCATTTAATAGCGGTAACGTGTTCATTAACTTGGTTTGTTTACTATTGATTTTAGCTGCCATTATTATATGTTTGTATTTCTTATGTAGGGCGATATCTAATGCATTATATATGTATAGATTAAAGACCGATTTTTATAAATTACAGGACATGGGATTGGGTGTTAAAAACTATAATATAATATACTCAAAGGAACTAGAAAAAAAGTATATAATGAATAGGAAAAAAATATTTAAAAACTCAAATGCTGAATTTAAAAATAAAAATGTTATCGGATTGACAACAGATAAATATATCGTAGTAGACTTTGATACAAAAAAAGGCGCTGAAAGTGCAGATTTTTTAATTAAAAAAATGCCGAAAGATACTGTATTAGAAAAAACACCCAATGGTTATCACTATTATTTTGAAAATGATACAGGAAAACCAATACATACATATGTAAAGATATCTATTAATAAAGTAAAATATTCTTTAGATATTTTAGGATTTGATGCAATTATTACAATATCGCCGTCTGTCGTAGATGGAAAGGATTATTACTGGATAAATAGTATTTTTACGCATACTCCAGCAAAGTTATCAGAGAATTTATGGATTCTTGATTTAATAAAAGACGAAACACCGTTTTTTAAAAGATTTGATAATATTAATTTATCATTAAAAACTAAGAACGCTTTTATAGTAATAGATGATATAAATATTGAAAATAGTATAAGGTTTGCATTTGGTGCACTAAAAGAATATCATGTAAAAATAAAACTGCTAAATGGTGTTATATATGTATACGATGATAATTTTTACTTTATGACAAGAGGTAGTTTTAATAAATACAAGAATAAAAAATCTATGATAGAAAAAATAAAGAAAGTTATGAATGAACTTAACCCATCGTGTATCATAGATTTATCTATAATATATAGCAACTATTTGAACTCACAAAGTATTTTTCAAATAACATCGGCTGTTATACATAACGACTTCAAGAATTATAAATACAATTCAGAATTTCCAAACTATATTGAATCTGCTGCCATATACAAAAAAACAAAGTATCTAATTAATGATACTATTACCATAAATAATATTAACAATAACAATAACAATAATAGTACAATGTTAAAAGAATTAACGGTGAATACATCAGAAAAAAATAATTTTAATAAAATATTGTCAGGTCGAGAAAGTATTTATATAACATTTTTACTTTCAAATTATTTTAATATACCGTGTACGGCGATGTGTATTACCTATAGTGAAAACGGTATATCAAATAATACGAGTGACTCCGATAAATTATTAAAAAATGTTTCAGATAAAATTATAAATACCGCATTCTCGATATTTTAAATTTTTGCCATTTTGCCATTTTGCCATTTTGCTATTTTGCAATTACTACCATTTATTTTTGTTGACTTTAATTTTCGGACCTTGTCCTTTGCGTTTAATATTTGCAGGATCATATTGTTCTTCTTCGTCGTCTGAATGAATATCCTTGGACATTTCCCAGAATTCTTTTGCACCCAACTTAAATGGACCATGCGTTTGTGCCTTATACCAAAAAATTTGGTCATGTAGTTTATTTGATTTCGCGTTGTTATTAATTACCAAGCATTCATAATGTTCGGTACACTGGTCCATAACTTGGCAAAAACTTTCAAATGTTGGAAACATACCAGCATAGTTCTCATAAATCCTTTTACGATTCCCAATATATGGTTCGCGTAAAATAAAAACATAGTCAATGTTCGTTCGCAAATTGGGTGGAATACCCAGAGGATACTGCATCGTAATTACCAACATGATTTTCCAGTGACGACCGTTCATAAAAAGTAAACGCATCATTACATCTTTGGTCCACTTGTTGTCAAACAGACAGTCATCTAATACTACAAATGTTCGCGGGTCAATCGTGCTTTTTTTGTAAGACTCTATCTCCTTTTTCATCTGTTTTAATACAGCTTTTTGCCGTTTTAAAATATTTTCTATAATTGCGGTATTATAGGCATCGTGAATAAATAATTTAGGAACATGTTCTCCGAAGAAACCGTTTCCTGCTTCTGTGCCCGATATAACAGTACCGATGGGAATATCTTGATGATAATACATTAAGTCTTTCACTAAAAAACTTTTACCGGTATCACGACGTCCGATAAGAACAATAACAGGTCCTTTATTTTCGTCGGGTCTAAAACTAATTGAACGCATATCAAATTTTGCTAATTCTAAACCTACGCTCATTTTGTATATATATATTTAGTTATTTATATTATATATTAAAAAATATATAATTTACAAACGCAGATTTATGTTATTTAGTATTTTTGTATTTTTGTATTGTTGTATTCCATCTTTTTATTAGTTTAAAAAATAATAAAAATATGTGTTTAACTAATTAAGTAACGGACGATGGAAATTTGCGACGACCAGCCTATTTTTGGAGAAAGTACATTTTCTTTAAACTACAGAAAACTTAACAATCGTGATTTTTTTGCTTCTTTAGAAGAATCAGAACTTGGTATAGTGAATGGTAGAAATTATATGCCTATTTACGAGAACTATTTTAATTTAAATGAAACAAACTATAACTCTATTAATTTGAATCAGCGTTTTTATGTATCGGCGTTGTCTGGAGTTATTGATAAAAATAATATACAATCGGCAGTTGTAGATGCTTTTAAAAGCACCTCGGAATCTTTAACAATTGTTCATAAACCTATATTTATTAAATTTTCTCCTTTGATTGACCCTGTCAAATATATGTTGGGAAAATATGAAAGTCTAAACGCAGCTGGTGATATTTTAGATATTCCCGTCTTTTCAAAACTTGAAAAAAGAGGTTTATTAAAGGCAAATGATAAAAATAACGCATCATATGTTGATGCTTTTTTTTCATATTTGTCTAGTCAAGTTTTAAACTGTCATGATTTTATCCACGGTCTTAATTTCTATGGTTCTTTTAATGCTATTAAAAAAGAATTTTATTATAATGTAATTGACGATATAGAATGTTTGGATAAAAATCCTTATTTTAATAAAAACAAAGATATTCTCTTTAGTGTTGAAGATATTGAATTTTGCGAAGACGATGAAACAATTGATAATGACAATGACAATGACAACGATAGTAACCATTCAAACCATGCCCACAGACAGAGAAAAAATACAAGAAATAAAAAAGAAAAACTTACCATTGAAAAAAATGAAAGTATAGAAGAATCAAGTACGATTGTTCACGAAGAATTTGATAAAGTTAGCTGCGAATTAAGTTCTATATTTAATGTTTCTTCTGATAGTAAAGAATTTGAATCATCTGATCTAGTATGCGATGAGATTTTACCATTGAAACTAGATGACATCGTTGCGGATAATGGAAATATAATCGAAGAAGTAGATAGTATTATATTAAACAAAGATTATCAGTTTACGAATGATAGCGACAGCAATGATTCATTCACATCGGGTTCATGTTCTTCGCGATCGTCTTATACAAGTGACGGTCAAGCGGATGGTGGTTCAGGAAGTGACTGTGATATTGGCGATATTATATGTCTAGATGATTCAAAAAATGATGGCGGTAGTATAGCAAAATCGAATAATAAACTAAAAAATACTACCAACGAAAGTAAAAGTAACAAAAATAAAAAAAATAATAAAAAAAAATCGAAAAGTCTTTCTGACGCGTCTTGTAGCGAAGATAGTGGTGAAGGCGATAGTCAGGGCAGTGATAGCGAAGGCGAAGGCGATAAAAAAGAAAAAAATAGCAGTGGTCGAGGAGATAATAATTGCGATGACTACGACGAGTACGACGATGAAGATGAAGATGAATATGAAGATGATGAAACGCTATGGGCGACAATTAAGAATTTTCCTGTGTCAGCAATTATGCTAGAGAAATGCGACAATACACTCGACTCTCTAATGATGCAAGAAAAAGAAATGACCGAAAATGAATGGAGGTCCGCGCTTATGCAAATTATTATGACACTTATTACCTATCAAAAATTATTCGGATTTACTCACAACGATCTACATACTAATAACATCATGTACATATATACTGAAAAGCAATACATATACTATCGTTACAATAATAAATATTATCGCGTTCCCACCTACAATCGCGCTTTTAAAATTATCGATTTTGGTCGCGCAATTTATAAATATAAATCCAAAATCATATGCAGTGATAGCTTTAGCATGAGCGGCGATGCCGCAACGCAATATAATTGCGAACCCTATTTTAACGATAAAAAGCCTCGGTTAGAACCGAATTACAGTTTTGATTTGTGTCGACTCGGGTGTTCTATTTTTGATTATTTTATTGATGACATAAGCAATGTTGCTGCGATATGTAAAAAAGAGCCTTTAGCAAGGTTAATTGTGGAGTGGGTTACCGATGATCAAAATAGGAATATTTTGTATAAGGCGAACGGCGAGGAGCGTTATCCTGATTTTAAATTATATAAGATGATTGCTCGAAGCGTTCATAACCATACACCACAAGCACAGTTGTCGAAGCCGATTTTTGTCGGGTATGAGTTTCCTAAGAAAAGTGTTAAATCGACGCACAGAATACTGAATATCGATAAAATGCCTTGCTATATGGATTAACTAATATAAATGTGCGGTTAAAATATAATATGAATATGAATATGAATATAAGTAATTATAATATTTACTATTACTTATATATTTTTAATTATGATAATTATGTACTAGCGTAACATATTTAAAATCCGGGTGCACCAGTAAACACATCTGGTTTAGAACCTAAAATAACCGGAGATTCATTGAATTGTGTAACAATAAAATGACCTAAAATATAACAAACAAATACGATAGCAGCATCACGTAGAGCATTCTTCATTGGTTTTGAATCAGGTGCGTCATCTTCGCTTTGTTTTGAAATAAACCTTATTTCTATGAATTTTGCTAAAAGAAAGATACATGCAACAATTCCGGCAGAAACATACAAGTTGTCCATTTATTTTATAAGGGAATAATCTATTACAGGTTTTTACGAATAATCATTTATAAATACTTTAAAATACTTCAAAATACTTCAAAATACTTCAAAATAATTCAAAATACTTCGATTTACATATTAAAAGTCATCTATAAGGGGAATTTCTTCTATTTTTAAATCAATACTACCGTCATTATCTTCATCATCTGAAGGGAACGGGTCAACGCTTAACTCAACGTTATCGCCTATATTTAGCTTAACGCTGTCGTCGTCATAATCATCGTCGTCATCATCATCATCATCATCGTCGTCGGAATCTTTATATGAATCATCGCGAGAGTCACTAGATATATTTTCAATTGGTATTACCTGGTTATTATTCATGTTAAAACTTACTCCCGACGATTCCGATGATGTAGTCGCATCAGATGCTGCTTTAATTTTTGAAAGTGTTTCTGCTTCTTCTGCGAGTTGTTTTGCAGTCATCGGCTCTGGTTCTATAATATTACCTGCAACGGGTTTATCGAAAATAGGTTCTTGAGAAATAATTTCCTCTCTTTCGTGAACCTCAATCGCATTTTCTACAGTTTCGTTCATATATAATTTTAATAGCTCCTCGACTGGAATTGTTTCGCGAACTGTCTGTAAAATACACTCTTTGATAATAATCTCTAATTCTCTTGAATTTTTTTGAGACTTTAATGACGATATCCCCATTTCAAATAAATATACATTTGTATATATTTTACGTGCAGCATTAATATAGACATGATGAACAAAATCTTCTAAAGATGGAATATTAACATCAACCTTCTTCTGTTTTGTTCCAACACGCATACACGACAACATTTTTAATTGAATGATATGAACACACGTTATAAGGTCGGAAATATAAGTACAGTTGCTTTTTTCTTTAATACGAGAACATTCTTGCAAAATAATATTTGGATTCCATTTCGGAACTCTTGAAAGAAAGTTTTGAAACGTCATCAGATATTTCGCTTTCTCGTCATTTTCAATACACAATTTCCACGATTCTTCGAATATTGATTTAATACCGTCTATAACACAGGGGGTTAATACCGTAATTAATCGCGAACACCACTCATTGCGAGATTCTTGTAAACTATTTAAAGAAAAGTCGTCCATTTACATAAATGAAATATTTTCTAAAGTTGATTCACTACGAAAAAGAAAAAAATTTAATATAAATAACATTAGTAATTTTTCATTTCTAAAATCCTTCTTTATCTTATTAAAAATAACCATGAACTCGTATATTTTACTTTCATGCAATGAACTATTATGAATTAAATTAATAATATCTAAACAACTATGACCATTTTCATATAATTTTATACAAAGGTTAATAATTTCATTTAGTGTGTACTTTTTATCCAGTTTTACATCCTTTTTAAGGTTGTCCATTTTATTTTTTATTATTTTTCCTAAATTGTATATTTCATCCACCGCATAACTGTGTAAATTTATTACTTTGCCATTTACAATAGGCTCGGGAACGTATATTTCACAAAACCTAGATAAAATCGGTTTTAATAATTTATATTTGTCTTCAACTATTATAAAAAATCTTGTAGAATGACTAAATAGTTCGATACATCTACGTAATGCCGACTGTGCGTCTATTGTTAATTTGTCTGCATTTAGTAAAATAATAGTTTTGAATATCTCGCCATCCTTTAAGTTTATATTTGTTTTTGCAAAAAATTTTAATTCTTCTCTAATAAATTTTATACCCTTCCCGTGCGCACAATTTACCTCCATTACATAATTTTTTATCATTTCTTTGTCATTATGATAAACATCGTGTATGAAATTATTTACAAGCGTGTTTTTACCACACCCCGAAACCCCGTGAAAAATTATATTCGGGATTTTCTTTATCTCAATAAAATATTTTAATTTTTTTTTAATGTCGTTATGTATATCCAACTTTGCAATATTTTTGTCATGGCTATCTAGTTGTTTATTGGTTACGTTGTTGGGTGGGTTGTCCACATTAATACTTGTATCATTTTCTTCATTTGTTTTTTTCATTTTTGTTAAATGTTAAATGTTAAATGTTAAATGTTAAATTTTAATATTAAATATATATTCATTTATTTAATATTATTTATATGTTTATTCGCAGTTATGCATTATTCGTTATAATATATACATCGCGCATTTTGTATCATTGTCCACCATAAGTTTTATTAACTCGTCAAATGATGTTTTTGGACTCCACCCCAATACCGTTCTCGCCTTTGTTGAATCTCCCAATAATATATCAACCTCCGCTGGTCTGTAATATTTTTCACTAATAAAAATCATTACTTGTCCTGTCGCCTCATTATAACCAATCTCGTGTACACCACTACCCTCCCATTTTATTTTAAAGCCGCACATCCCAAATGCTTTTTCTATCATCTCCCGCACAGTATGTGTTTCATTTGTCGATAACACATAGTCGTCGGGAATATCATGTTGCAACATTCGCCACATTCCCTCTACATAATCCTCGGCGTTCCCTATATCGCGCATTGCATCTATATTCCCCATAACAAGTCTATCCGTTTCTCCGCGTATTATTTTACTTAATCCAAGTGTTATTTTTCTTTCTACAAAATTATGACCCCTTCTTACACCACCATGATTAAATAGGATTCCATTGCATGCAAACATCCCATATGATTCGCGATAATTTTTTACTATCCAATAAGCATATAATTTTGCTACACCATATGGTGAACGCGGATAAAAAGGTGTGTTTTCATTTTGCGGCGTTTCTTGTACTTTTCCAAATAGTTCACTTGTCGATGCTTGATAAAATCTTGCAATCTTTTCTAGATTATTATTTCTTATTGCTTCTAGCAATTTAAGCGTTCCAAATGCATCCGTATCTGCCGTATATTCCGGCATTTCAAATGATATCTTAACATGAGATTGTGCCGCCAAATTATATACTTCTAGTCGCTTCATACCCGGATATGTATTTTTAATTAAGTTAAGTATCTTTTCTAAACAAGAACTGTCGGTAATATCGCCGTAATGCAGTTTTAAATCTTTATTGTCAAAAATATGACTAATTCGTGCCGTATTTATAGTAGAAGCTCTGCGTATTAAACCATGAACTATATAGTTTTTGGATAATAATAGTTCTGCTAAATATGAACCATCTTGTCCCGTTATCCCAGTAATAAATGCTATTTTATTTTTCGTATTTTCTTCTCTAACAGACATAATCAGCGGTATTGATTTTTTACTATACTATCTTATATATCTTTTAAAATTATTTTTATATGACTTTTGATATTGTTTTTATATCAAAGGTTATACTTTATTTTATATCAAAAGTTATACTTTATATTTCTAAAATGAAGCATCCGATGATACTTTTACTAGTTCCGAATTTAAACAACTTTGAACAACATTTGTTTCATTTGGGCGACTTACATGCCTTGTAACGGACCTTGTTTCTTTACCAGTATTAAATGGGGGTATGTATATTGGATTATGGGAATACATCTCGGGTCGCGTTTCGTCTTTTTTTATAAATAATCCCACTTCATCTTGAAATGTTTCACTTACAGTATTGTAGTTGCTACTGAAAGAGTCAACATTATCAGTATTTTCCATATTGTTTATACTCATACTAACCCCACCATTTGATAATGGTTCGGTTGTTTCATTTGGCATTTTTTTATCTTCTATTAATGTTTTTTGTTTGTCTAACTTATCTTTGTTTTGCTTTTCGGTCGTTTTTTGTATAAGAAAAAACATACCAACGGCAATAAAAATAAAAATAAAAATTATTAACGGAACTGAGTTATTTGCTGTAAATATAGAAGATGGTCTTAAACTTTTCATATATTATATATTATTTGTATTATATAATATAATATATAAAAATTATTAAAAATATCCTAAGAACACAATTTTGTCTCAATAAGCTCCAGAAGTGGGCAAAAATCTTTTGGATCAATGTTCTCTTTTTCCATACCCAATTTCAGACCTTTATTTGATTTGCAGAATGACTTATCTACCAACTCTAATAAAGGACATAAATTTTTTGGATTCATTTCTAAATTAAATTCAATCGCGTTTTTTTCATTCTTAATATTTTGAAAAGTATTATCCGACTCTTTTATATCATTTTGATTCTCGTGACTTGAACCACTACTATTACACAATACCGTATCAACATAATCAATAAAAGAACATATTTTTACTCCTTTGTTGCTACCCTCATTCGCACCAAATTGATTTGGAACAAAGACATGAGCCGATGTGTGTTCTGCTACAGGACCAGACACAGGAAAAGGAATAAAAAATGCAAACGTAAGTGCAGGTAAAATAGCAAGTAAGCTAACTGTTTTCAACATGTTTATGTTTATGTGTAATATATAATATATAAAGATTTATTTTTATATATTTATGCGTTTATATATATATATATATTCAATGTATATTTACCGTATGATAACTAAATATACATTTTCCTTTCTTAAATATACAACTATTTATAATCTCGTAATCTCGTAATCTCGTAATCTCGTAATGTTGTAATCTCGTAATGTTGTAATATTATATTATTTTATGGTCCAGCATAACTATGTAAACTTTGTGTATATGGGTTACGTTTAAACGCATCTAAAATATCCGGCTGAATTCTTTCGCAGTTAATAGACTCTTGATAATACTGTGGCATTTTACTTAACTTACCAAATTGCGACAAAGAAGGAGGCATTCCTCCTAAACCAGAACCTGCGCTTGTTCCTGCACTCCATGGACATTCTTGGTTATTCTTATCGGGTCTCTTAATATTTACATTTGCATTATGATTAAACGTGGACAGATTTCCCGACGGAGTGTATTCTTTACTTACTTTATTTATATTATTATGTTGGTTTCTTGCAGCCATTGTAGAACGATATCCTTGGCTACTTGAACCATCACTTGCTCCAAAGTATTCCGGTTCAGTCGTCTGCCGCTGTGTATATACCTCTTGTTGGTCGGAAACCAAATAACCAGTACCATCTGTCATCGGCGTAACATTCAAGTGGTTAAAATCAAGCAAACTTTCTGTTGTTTCTTTAATTGTTGTTGGTGCTCTGTCGGCAGGGTTATGCACAAATCCAGCCGATCCAGATGGCTGAACATTTCCAGAAGGTCTTATAGAACCGACAACGTTTTCTTTTCTTGAAGGGCGAACTGCTTCTAATAATGGTGCAACAAATGATTTTAATGCCGCGTTAACACTTGATCCGAGAAACATGGGTGCTTTTAGCGTTGACCGATTTGTAGAGTGGAGTCTTGTCAATCCGCGTCCGTAATCGTTTTTGGATGGTTCGCATTTTCCTGCACTACAAATATTTATTATAGGTTTACCATCTATTACTGCTCTTTTAGAGGCTTCAAAATTTTTCGGTGTATATTGTGATGTTCCGTTCCGGTTAGAATCTGTTCCAAAGTATTCTTTGGTGGTACAAATACGATTCTGGTCTTTAAGTAATTCCGTCGGACGACCCGACTGCGCTTTCTCTAAACCCGTGGTAGTAAACCACCTATCGGGGGTATTCAAGAAAAATTTATCAGGCAAGAATTTTTCGACATGCCCATATGTATTCGCACTTGGAGGCTGTTGAACATTCCATTCATACGAAGGTCCTTCGTGATTCTCTAAACTATACGTAAGTTTAGGATTATTGGTGGTTCGCAGCTCGTCTACATTCCTGTCCACCCATAAATCACGAGCTTCCATACCCGAGTTGAATCCGTTACTTCCACAAGACGTAAACCCTTGATTTAATCCGGGAGCAACGCGCACTTCTTCCCATGGTTTTACATTCGCCATTTGTGTTCCCGGGTTGACGCGTGACTGGAAAAATGTCGTAAAGTTCGGCATTCCACTTGGGTATTGTATATTTGCTTCCGGGGCAAATAGGGGTGCACGTTCTTCTTTACATATTTTTTGACTACCAGTTCCACTATAACTATCTAAAATAGACTCATGTGTATCAGTGTCTGTTGTACGACCTCTTATTTTTGCGCCAAAAAATGGCACCATATTATTATGCTCAAAATTTGATACATTTATTTGCTCACCTGTTAATGATTTTACATTGTCGTCATTTGTATCATTGTTGTTATTAGAATATGGATTACCAAACTGGTCGCCTTGCTGTAATACTCTCTTTGCAGCCGATGCATTGAAGTATTTATCGCTTACTGCCGACCCCCCTTGAAACCGATTTATGTTACCTTTTGTTGAGTTGTCTATTGTAGGATAGTTTGTAACTGGTGTTTGAGTATTTGGTATATAATTTTGAGGATTTACTCTACCTGCGCCCATATTTGTAAATGCTTCTTTTTTAAACATTTTTCCTCTTACATCGTCAATATTATTTACGTTTTTATTATTTGCCGCCATAATTAATCCTGTAGCTGCCAATATTGGGATAACAACTTCCATTATATTATATATATGTTTATTATATATATGTAATATATTTTTTACTCTCTATTAACTCTTAAATATTACATATATATAGTTTTATCTTTACCTTTTTATATTTACCTTTTTATATTTACCTTTTTATCTTTGTCTTTTATTTTGTAAATAAATTTTGTGTATTATCTATCGTATTATAATTAAAACACGGAATTTTTGCAACATGGTTGTCTTTTTCTAAAATTCTAGTGCTAAGATTGTTTTGAAATGACCTACATGTATTCTCTTGTGGATTCAAATGAAGATAATCCCAGTTCGGTTGTTCTAAATCTCTATACCACCACGCGGGATTCGTAACTCTAGATTGGTCCGTAAAAGGAGAACACGTGGGATACTCAATTGTCGACGTAGGTATAACTACATCTTTATAATTATTCTCCGGATTACAGTCTCTTGTTAAATTTCTATCGAGACCAAAAAGAGAACTTTCTAGATTAACTGTGTTTGTCATCAAATTTGCACCCCACTTTTGTAATCGAATTGACGGGTCTATCATAAAACACGGCTTATCTCCGTTACCCGGAACATTGAGTATCCACTTCCCTTGATCCGTAGACTCCTGTTGTTGTTTCATTATTCTGCTCGGGTCATCATGAAAACGAGTAAATGACATTTATTATAATGTAATTATATTATATTATTATATTTATTTCTATCACACTACTATTATTTCTATAATAATAGTAATAATAATAGTAATAATAATAGTAATAATAATAGTAATAATAATAGTAATAATATTATTTATTAACACAAAAATAAATATAAATATATTTATGTTATGATTCCTAAATACTTATTTGTT
>Ga0114978_10001756_pt1 | contig 18178 bp, 33 predicted proteins | sample S_140212_EF_Meta_FD_87027 | JGI IMG/M metagenome (GOLD analysis project Ga0114978, IMG submission 87027) | Freshwater microbial communities from Lake Simoncouche, Canada to study carbon cycling - S_140212_EF_MetaG | ecosystem: Environmental > Aquatic > Freshwater > Lake | place: Lake... | reverse complement strand
TAATTTTACTGAATGCGAAGCTCCAACCGAACCCGCGTTTGTTGTTGCTTGAATCGTTATTGTATTGTTTACGTTACTAACAAAACTAGACATCGGAACGTTGTTTGGAAAAGTTCCCGTTTGACTTAAAAAGTTTGTTATATTTAATGTTGTTGGCGTTGACATTATCTCGAAGCGGTCTCGGTTTTTATACCACAAATAAGCGTTCCTAAAATTATCCGTTAAAAAGAAATTACTTGTAAAAGTTATTCCATAACGCAACTCGATTAAAGTAATTATTCGGCTTAATCTTAACGCTGGGAATAATTCGTCCGTACCTATTGCGCCAAATGGCGTGTCTATTTGCGCCCCTGCCGTAATATACCAACTTGGGGTTGTTGCTGGTGGTTGTTGTGTATTGTATTCCCAAAATTCCCCAGAACTAATAAGCGGGTATGCTATATCCGTAAATCCTAAAACGCCTTCAATAAAAAATTGTAATGTTGGTAAATTTACCGCTTGGTCAACGCTTGAGTAATCCAAGTCGCTTAGTTTATCTTCGCCGAATAAATCTTTTAAACTTGTTAATTGCCCATAAAAAGTTATAGTATAATTTTCAACTTGTCCGTTTTTTATATTAGATTTTTCTAGTTGTATTCGTCCGCTTCTAAACGTGGTCATATCTATTTCAATATATCCGTCTTTTCGTTCTTGAAAGTTATAAGTTCCGTCAACGTCCGATTGGTAAAAGTGTTGGAATATTGCGTTGTTTCTGGGCGTTGCTGGTATCGTAAACGCTTGCGAAAAGTCCGTGCTTGTCTTTGAAATATCCGCAATATTTTGAACGCTCGAATTTACTTCAATAGTTTCATCGTTGAATAAATCCAATTGTTGCCCTTCAATAAAAACCCGTACTTCTCTTTTCATTAAATTACATTATTTATAACATCGAACGCCATTTCGAAATCCAAAGAATAATTAATTTTTTTGTTGTTTATATTCTTTTCTTTGTTTATGCTTTTGGTGTTTATTCTTATTGGTAATTTCGTGTTTCCCTTCGTCCATAAAACCCGCTCCGATAATAAAAGTTCTTGTAAGTTTTCGCTAAAATCTTCTTCAACCCAACCCGAATTTATTTTATATTTAATACCGCCGTTGTTATTAAAGATTTGTTTTTGTCCTTGTCTAATATCGTAAGTCATTGACGAATCAAACGACTGCATAAAATTGTAAGGGGTCGATTGAACTTCTAAACTTTCAAAACTTGCTTTAAAGAATGCTTCGCGTTGCCATCCGCCGTACTTGTTTATGAAGTCTAAAACAACGGGTTCGTATTTACATTCCTCTACGGGTCTAAAATTACACTGGTAGACAATTACGTTTAAAGGCGTGTATATTGTTAGTTCCGCTCCGTTACCAATCATTGACGTTGGTACGCGGTAAAGGTCAAAAACGCCGTCCGTTGGGTTCGTAAAATTGTAATTAAGTCCCGTAACTAAATCAACATAAAATACTTTATAAGTTCTTGGAATAACTGCGGTTAAAGTTCCCGCTAAACTTTCGCTTGTTGTCGGGTAAGTACCAAAATCATAATAGTAATAATACGTTTTGTTTGGTTCTGCTAGCGCAACAAATTTGCCAACTGAATAATCGGGGTTCGCTCCTAATTGATATTCTCCGTATCCGTCAAACGCTCGGTAAGTTTCGGTAAATTCTAAAACGTAAGTTCCCGCAATAAGGTTGTAAGTTTTAACAATTACCAAAGTATATTCTTCAATCGGTGTTGCTTGTAAATCCGTGTTTATGTTGTCGGGACTTGTTGGGTGTGTTATGTATTCTCGTAAGTACGGACTTAAGTTATAAAGCGTTCGCGTGTCGTTTGACGCTGGTATTAACTTGCTTAACGTGTACGTTGGGTTTGTCGGTGGTGTTGCGCCTTGTTTGTATATATAAAGTTCAACCTTTGAACCCGTTTGTGTTGCGTCGTCTACTTGAATAATAAACGGACTGCGAACAAAAATATGGTCTTGTGTAGGTAACGCCATCGTTATTTAGTTTTAAAATTTTCTTGCATTATTGTATCGAATGTTTCTTCGGCTTCTAATCCGTACGCTTCAACCATTTCGTCGGGTAATTTACTAAACGCCTTTTCAAAAGGTTTGGTAAAAAATAAACTTGGTTTAATTCCCTTTGTAAAAATACTTCTGGCAATTGCGAATTGTAACCCTTTACGCGTTTGAAATTTACCCGCTTTATTTCGGGGCGCTATTCCTTTTTTAACAATCCACTTGTCAAACGCTTTGGGCGGCGGCATTTTGTTTGTATATGAAAACGGCGTGTCGTATTTTACCTTTATACCGCTAACTCCTTTGTCTTGATAAAAACCATAGTCCGCCATATCAAAATAAAGGCGTAACGAATTTGGCATTGCTTTAATTTCGCCCTTAATTGAATCGTATAATTTTTTAGAACTATTCTTTTTTAGTCTGCTTAAATTACTGCGAGCTTGTTGTATAACGTAGTCTCGAAAATGTTCTAATATTATTTGTTGTTCGTTGTTTTCCATCTTAACAAATAGTCATATCGTTAGGCACTAAAACATCAAACGTCATTGTCCAACCGCTTAATAAGTTTTCGAATCGTTCCGTGAATGGTTCGCAATTTGGGTTGCCGTCTATTTGAAATAAATCGTACGCTAAACTCCCGTGTAACATAACATCATACGCGCGGTTTAAGATAGCTAGCGTTGAATTTAAAGCGTCTTGTGTATTATCGTTGCCTAAATATACATTCGTGTTTTCGCTCTTTGATATATCAACTAAATCCATTGCGATTAAAGAAATATTAAAACGCAACACGTTTGTTTCAAATGAACACGAATTAACCATTATGTGGACAAGTGGAAATATTGTTTGTTTAGCTAAATCAACTTGGAAAATATCCCCTTCGCTTACTGAATTAACTAGCGCGTCGTTGTCAAGGTGTGTTTTAAGTTTGTCTATTGCCGTGTAAAATCCGTTCATTTTAAATATTTATTTAATTGCCTTTGTTCTATTTCCATCTTTTGTTTCTCAAACGTTAAATACGTTAAACATTTAAGTAATCCCATTGCGGTAACTTCGTCAAATTTGCCGACATCTCCCTTAGCGAGTGCATAAATTGATTGATACCATCCCCATTGTTTTTGAAATTGTGCTGTCTCGCTAAAGTCTTCAATACCTTCGGATTCTTCGCTATCTGTTGTTCTAAATAAACTATCGTACCCTGCAATAATTCGCTTCCTAAATTCCAAAAAAAAACCGATGAACTCAACACAACTCCTAAAGGTGCGTATTTCATTAAATCGGAAAATTCCGCCGTTCCCGTGTACTCAATTATTTTGTGTCCGTCTTTTGTTTTCTTTATTATCGGTCTGTACATTACCGCCATTGCTTTGTGGTATGTTTCCCAACTTTTAAGGTTTTCTTCTAAGTCTACGTACTCGCCAAAACTTATATTTTGTAAGTCTGGAATAAAACCGAATTCCATTTCCTTAATTTTAAACGTCGGTGTAAACTTTGGGGTCTCGGAAAACAATTTATTAAAGTGAACAACTAATTTTGCTACTTCAGTATATTTAATATTTATTATATCTTTTAATTCAATACCGCAAAATATCTGAATCATTTTTTCGGCTAGCATTTCGGTATCGGTTGTTGCCTCTTTTACCTTAACAAACTTTTGGTATTGTTCTAAGGTAATTTCGTTTAAGTCCGTTGGAATTGTTAGTTCTAATTTCATAAATATATAATTAAGTTTTTGGTTTATTGTTATATGCAACCGCTACTTCATAAGCGTATATAAGCATTTCAAAGTGGCGTACAAAAGTTCTTGAATCCGACATATTAATTTTTACCTTAACGCCTTTACGCTGGTATATGTATTCTTCAACAACTGCAACCATTACGCTAATATCGTTCGTCATTTTATAAAGTATAATCCTTTTGTTGGGTTTGCTAATTGATAAGATACCGCATATCTTAAAGCGTCAATAGCGTGGTTATGTTTGTCGATTGGTGTTTTGCTTTTCTTTTCCAACCACGAATAGTTGTTTAGTTCTTTAATCAAATCAATACTATCTTCTGATATTACCAAGTCGTAATCTTGTAATAAACTTATTCCGTATATAACGCTATCCGCTCCTTTGATTGTTGGAACTACATTGTTGCCCAAAGAATTTAGTTCGCTTATTAATCGCGGTTCGGAGTTATCCCCAACTATTAAATCTTTGTCGGCAAAGTCTGAATTTAGTTTTGCTATCTGGCTAGTCGTTAATGCTTGCTTGTAAAATAACAACTTAACATAAATAACTTTGTTCGCTTTGTCTATGTTTGTTTTTACTAACGTTGTTGGGTCTGCGCTAAATCCGTAATCTTGTCCGTAAACGTTTGTTCCTATTTCCCGAAATTGTCCGATTTTCCAATTGGTAAATATAACCCCTTCGGCTTTGTCTAACCAACCCCCCAATATTGTATGCTTATATTTTTCGGGTCTCCGTGTTTTGATATGTTCGACTTGGGTTAAAAAGGATTGCGAAAGGTTTTCTATATTGTCAAGGTACGTCGTGTGAATATACGTGGTGTCGTTTTTTATTGTGGTTGCTCCTTGTTCAATTCCTTTGCTTTCAAAAAACTTGTCGTATATAAAATGTTCCTTTGTCGTGGGGTTTAGAATAAGTATAACGCGGTTTTGTTTTGTCTTATGCCTAATTGATAAATCTATTTTGTCGAACGTGTCTTCGTCGGTTAGTTCTTCGGCTTCATCGAGTACCCAAGTCGTAACGCCCTGCAAAGATTTTAAGTTTGCCGTTTGAGTTCCAGAACTTGTCTTTATTCCTTTAAAGATTATTTTAGAACCCGTTTGAATATTTATTATTTCGTCTTTTGTTACAATAAAATTATCTTGCATATCCATAAGTTCAATCTTTTCGATGAACTCGGGAATAATTGAAATACCCGCACTAACTAAAGTATAACGAGTAAACAATACAACGTGTCCGCTTTCCCTTGTAAGCAACAATAAGAACGTGGTAACTGAATAAGACTTGGACGAACCACGCCCACCCGTTACGATAAAGTAACGCGAGTCACTACCTAAATAATTAAACTTCGGGTTTAATACTATCAATTTTAAATAAGTCTTTTACGTCGAAATTAGATACGCTTAGGTTTGTATCGGTTGTTTGTTTAGGCGCTCCGTAACAAGAATCCATTAACGCTTTATATGCGTTTACATCCCCTTTGCTAGCCTTTAAAAGCATTGCCATTGTAATTGCTTGTTCTTGTGTTAAAATTTCTTGTTCGCCCGTTAAAGGGTTCTTTTGAGTCTTTGCGAATTCAAACAATTCTTTTATTATGGTGCTTCTATTCTTTGCGCCTTTTGGTCTACCCGCTGGGTTACTAACCTCGCCTTTTTTAAATGGTTTTAAGTTTTCTTCGTTAGCCATTATTCACAATTATTTCACTATTATTTTCTTCGTTGTATTCGTTTATTACTTGCTTCAACTTAATTACTATTTCGCGGACACAAGAACCGCAACTTGTCGGTTGTATGTTTTGATTAAAGACACGGTTATAAATTTTAAGTAGTTCCCTTTGTTCGCTTGGTAAAATAAGGTTCTTGTTTAGTGCTTCGCTTTCGCTTAGATATTTGAATTCGTCTTCGGTTAAACATTTTGGTTTTGCGTATCTGAATAACTTGTTTAGTTTTTCTTTTCGTTCTTCGCAACCGCAATCTTCGCCTAATATCCATTTAGCTACCTTTGCTATTTTAGTAACTTCTAAAACTTGTTCTATTGTGTCTCCTAATCCTTCTGCTTTTTTTCTAGGTCGTCCCATAATTTTTATTTAATTAGTTCGTAATCTTTGTTTAGGTAGTCTTCGTAATTTTCTCCTATGTTTTCTTTAATTCGTTTTTTGCAATACTTTAACGTGTGAAAAATAGACGTTACGCTTATATTAGTTTCCTTACTTATTTCCCGCATTGACATATCAGAATCTTTATAAAGGTTAAATAATTTTTGGTCGTACCAATGCCATTCATCTACTAAGTTTTCTAATTGGTTCAATAGGTAATTATATGATTCGTGTTTTTCTACGTCTGGAGCTTCGTCGGGTAACATCGCGATTGAATCTAAATCCACCTTTTGCATTTTGTTCGCTTTATTGACGTGTTGTAAAAATGTATTCTTAAGCGCCAACCAAACATAACCTTTGTTTAAATTTCCGTTCGTGTATAGTTTTTCTTCGTTGCCCCATTTAATAAGCATTAAATAAGTTTCTTGTACTATATCTTCAGCAAAGAAATATTCGCCAAATGAGTTAACTATTTTAACCCAGTCTTTATGTTGTTTTACTATTTTGTTTATCCATTCCACTTTGTAAATCTAAGACTATTTTTTAATCAAATGGTTGATTAATTTTTAAACAATTATTGGTTAATAAAAAACCCCTAGTTAAAGGGGTCTAAAACTTATTGTAAATTCAAGCGGTAAATATACTTGTCGATTTTCTTTGCGGTTTCTAAACTTACGTCTTTTCCAGATAAGAACCTATCGATGTTGTATTGGTGGAATTTTTCCCCTCTACCTTTTATTTCTTTTACTATTTGGTTTCGTGTTCGTGTTTTTAATGCTTCGCGTAAATAAGCGCGCAAACTATAATCGTCTATTAACATCGGTCTAAATTAATTTCGTTGTCGCTTAAAATTTCGTGAAACCTATCGCGTAGTTTGTCAATAATTTCATATTGATTTTCTTTTAGCTCTTGATATTTTATAAAACTTCTAATTTCGTCTTTTATTTCAGTTAGTGCAAAATACATTTTTGTAGATTTTACCGCGCAATTAAATTCAAATTCATCGTCTGGCAAATTATATTCTAGTTTTGCTTTCATTTCTATATTTTAAGGTTGTACGTATATTATATTTTAGTGCTATATCATTTCTATTTAAGTAATGGGGTAACTTTTACCACTTAAACTTTATTAGAATGGTAAATCGTCTTGTTCGTCTTCTATTTCTTGAATAATGTCTTTTCTAAACATTTTGTCCGCTTCTTTAATCGCAAATTTTTCAGCGCTAAAAGTTTGAGCTTCGTTAATTTGCCAACCTTCAATCGTGTTAAAGTATTTAATTTCGCCCGTTGGACTTTTCCATTCGCGCCCCCTTAGATTAATACTTACTTCGACATTTTCGCCTAAATTTGCTTCGCTTATCATATTCGTTTTTTCTTGGGTAAATTGGATTGTAATATACTGCGGAAACTTTTCGTCCGTTAATAAAACAACATCTTTACTTTTGAATTTTTCGCTTACTACTCTGAGCGCGCCTACATTGTGAATTTTTCCCGTTACTTTCATTTTTTTAAAATATTAATTGTTACTGCAATAGTGCAAACCCAACCCCAAACAATTGCTGGGGTTAAAAGTATTGTTAAAAGTATTATCATATTGTTTTTTTTAGTTTTTCAATGTATAATGTTGCGTCCATTAATTCTTCCTGCAAATGGTTTAACCATCCTATTAAGTCAATGTCTTTGCGGTCTAAGTTAGTGCCGTATTTCTTTTGACCTTGCTTACTTCGGTCGTAATATTTTGTTAAAACGGATATTAAAATAGTGTCTTCGCTTTTTATTGTTTGTTCGTTTGTTATGTTCATATTTTTTAAGTTTTTAATTCTATCATATAAATCTAATGCAATATAAATTATGGTTAATATCATAAAAATTATTGAAATAGTTTTAATTAATATCATAATATTTGAATTAAGTTATTATAATATTCGCGACATTCCTCAATTCGTGTTTTGATATTTTCAATTATAACATCGTCTTTTGCTATTTTAAACGTTTTTACGCGCTTTTCTTTTGGTATATGTCCGAATGTATGTTTAGCTTGTACAAACGCTCTTAAATCTAAACTTTCTTCAATCAAACTTGCTTTCCAATGTTCGCGCCTAATTTCGTCTTCAACTATTTGTAATGGCGTGTCAATTAAACAATAACATAAAAGACTTTCTTGTTTACCCGTTAGCCACATATAACCTTGTAATTGGTAAAAATACTCTTTATTTTTTAGTTCGGTATCGAAAAATGGAAACGTTGTTGCGTCCCAACTACTTTTAACGTCTAGCAAAATTTCGTTCGTGTTTACGTCGGGCGTTCCCGTAATCCAATCATTTGAAAAATGTTCTTCGTTTTTGTATATGAATCCTAAATCCAAAACGTCGTTACAAAGTGCAATTGATAAATCTTCGACTTCGTTACCCTTGTCCGTGTAACGTGAACTAAATTCTTTACGTATTCCGTAAATTTCTTGGACTGCTAATTCTTGTAAATAAGTTTTAGTTGTTTGGCTTAATGTTTCCCCTTTTGTTTTGGGGTTCGTCATTATTTTGCCTATTGCGGAGCTTCTTATTTTCATATCGCAAGGGTTTTAAGTTGTTCTGGTGTTAATTCAAAAGTCTTTATAAGCTCGTCCATTGTATAACCGCCTTCGCTTATTGCCTTAATTGCCTTTGCTAATCGTTTATCGTCAATAGCAACCTTTTTAACTTCATTCAATTGAATGTTTTTTGCTTCGGTCTTTACTTGTTCCCCTCCAGCGTCCGTATCTTTGTCCGTAACTAATCCTAAAGCACTAGATAAAGCGTAACGCCTTAAATAAGTTATTGCCGAACCCAGAACTTGAAAATCATTCATTCCCTTTAATGCTACGCCTTGCGGAATACAAGTTTTACTTTCGAGAGTTTCCCCGCTTTCAACGTGAAAAATAATAGTTATTAAGTCCGTTCCGTGTATCAATTGCGTAAATCCTAAGCCGTGCTTTTTTAATAGCGGGTTAATTACTTCAAAGATTTTAGGTAAGTCCGCGTAGGTGTAGCCGTAACCTTGCGTCGCTTTGTGAATCGTCGGTACTTCTTGTTGAAATTCCGCTAAACTTTTAAATAAGTGTTTCATTTTTATTGGTTTTATTGGTTAGTAATTAATTATCGTCAAATATAAGTATTATATTTTAATATAGAACTATTTATTTTAATTTATTTTTTTTAATTGATAATTTTTAATAATCCAAGTATCTTCTTTAAATGAAAATTTTCCGTCTAATTCACCTTTTCTTTTAAATTCCTTTAATTGGTTTACTTCGTGTTTTGGTAGCATTCCCTTTAACCAAACCTTGCTTAAATCGTTTAAGGCGTGTATAAAACAATAATAGTCGCAATCTTGTTTATCGTTAAAGGTGCTTATATGGCAATTGTAATAATCTTTGGGGGTTACGTTTGAAGCTAAAGTTTTACATTCGATTTTATAACCATCAATTAATAAATCGTAATTAAAATTTTGAGCGTGTATAACTTCTTTGCCTTTATTTTTATAATAATCGAAAACCATTATTTCCCCAAGCGCTCCAATTAAATTTCCTTTGCCTTTACTAATTGAATTATTTAATGTTTTAAAATCGTACAAAATTTTTGCGCGTTCTAATTGATTGCTATTTACTTTAATTTCTACCATTTTTTATTTGTTTCGGATTCGGAACGTTTTAATTTATCCTTATAAATACTGATTATTTCTTTTAATATTTCCCTTGAAAATTTAACTTGTAAATGCGCCCGCCCTTGTAATTCAATTAATCGTTCCGCTCCTATTCTTTGTTGAATTCCTATCTGGTAGTTTAATAAATTGCCGTGCAAATGTTGGTTGCAATAAACACATTGTCCGTGTACGTTGTCTTCGTTGAACGTTACCGCTTTATGTCCGCCCGAACTAAAATAGTGTCCCGCGTCAAATTTTTGCCCTAACTGAGTACCGCACGAAATACAACCTTTGTTTCGGTCTCGGTTTCTTATGTAGCTATTGAAATAAGTTTGCGCTAATTTTGTAAGTTCTTGAACCGTTTGTAGTTTTTCCTTTAATTCGGTTTTTCGTGTTTTCCATTCTTTTTCCTTTGTGGTTTCAATCCATACTTTGACGCACTCGGTTTCTAAACAATATTTTTGGTTAAACTTTATTGGTTCAAAACCCGCCTTGCAATTTTTACATTTTTTCATTAAAATAAAGTTAATTGATTAAAATATGGTTCTAATCTTTTATTAGCTAAATCAACATATTCTTTAGACATTTCGCTACCTATCCAATTACGCTTATAAATATGAGCTGACTTAGCGGTCGTTCCAGTTCCCATAAATGGGTCGTAAATTATAGACCCTTCTTTACTAAAATAATTTATAAAGTAATTCGGTAACCAATCACCAAAAGCAAAAGAATGACCCCCGTTTTCTTTTCCAGAATTTACGGGTTTTATAATAACGTTTTTAGCATAGTCTCCGTTTCTATTTGAAAAATTACAATAATTAAATTTTCTGCTAGTTGGTTCGTCTTTTGAAATGCAAAATATATATTCGTAACCACTTGAACACATTGTATCAACTATTGATGATGGAGGGTTTCTTTTTGCCCATATAAATGTTTCTTTTATATATTCCGAATAATTATTTAAAATAAATTGTATAATGCCCTTATTTCCAGTTACTTCTTGAATATTCCAAAAAATATGATATTTGGTAACTCTTAAAAGTTCATCAATCCAAATTTTTGTTTGTTTAAAATATTCATCTTTTAATAAATTATCTTTATATTCATTGTATTTCTTCTTTTCAAACCCCCCGTTTATTCTATTGCCTAAATTATAAGGCGGGCTTGTTATCACAACGTCTACAAAGTCGTTTGGCATCTTTGCCATTGTTTCTAAATTGCTTTCGCAATAAATCTTGTTTAGTTCTAAATTATTCATAATTTCCAGTTATTTTATTTCTTGTTTCATTATTAATTTTAGCTTCTGTATATTGTTTTGATATATTTGTTTTTCCTATTATTTTTAATTCAATTACTTTAATTATATTCATTTTTTTATACGTTTTGCATTCCTCAACAAATACCGCATTTTCTATTATAATATTTTTTTTTCCGTTATAAACTTCTATTTTTCCAAATAAAATATTTTTCCTTTTTTCCATAAATTAAAAATTATTTGCTTCAATTTCGTTTTGTAATTGCTTATTCTCAAATTTTAAATCTAGGTTTAACCGCTCCAAACGATACGCACTTTGCCAAAGTTCCCGCCATTGTTTTTCCATAATTAAAAAAGTTGTTAATGCTTCGCTTAATTCGTTTTCAGTTTCCAACATCGAATTTATTAAGTCGCTGCGGTGTCCGTTTTTTTCTTCTATTTCTTTTCTGCTAATTTCTAACTTAAGCAAAGTTTTTCTTAAAATTGTTCTGGCTTTTAAAATTTCTATTTCCATTTTTTCGTGTTTTTATTGGTTTGCTTTTTTATTTATTTCGTCCCAAATATCTAGTTTTTTTTGTTGCTTAAAAATCGGAGCTTGTTTTGGTCTTAACTTTTGTAAAGGGTCTTTTGATTCAATAGTAAACCCAAGTCCAAAATTATAATAGCATAAAACGGGAACATCTAACTCGGTGTGTTTTCCGCCCGTGTCCGTATCTTTTATTTTTTCAACTCCAACCATTGTAAAGTATTTCATTGTTTCGTGTTTTATTAGCCTATGAATAACAAACATATCGTCGCATCTATTTAGAAAAGCCTTACCGCCTTCGATATGGTCTTTTAATGGTGGTTTTAAATGTCCCTTCCAATGGTGTTGGTCTGGGTATAAATTACCGCTCCGTCCGCTTTCGCTTGTTGGGTGCGTATTAATGTAAATTGTTTTTCCCGTTTCGTTTACAAATTGACGTGCCATATTTAAAAACTTATAATTACCCTCGTAGTTCATTTGGCGGTCAAGTCCCGTAAAGGGGTCAATTAAACAAGCGTCCGCTTCTGAATTCCTAAAAATTTCTAACAATTCTTCTGGCTTATAAAGTTTTGAATTGTCTATAAAAGTAAATGATTGCTCCAAAAAGGTTGAGTAACTAATTATTTCTTTTTCGCTTAATTCTTTAAAAGGTCTACCCGAATACATTTGTACCATATCGCGTAATATTTGCCCGTGTTGATTTTCACCGCTCCAAATAATAAACTTTAAATTATTAGTTAAACTCAAGGTTAAAAAATACCAATTAATAAAATAAGATTTTCCCACGTTATCGTGTCCCAAAATTATGTTTAGTTGTTTTGGCTTAAATCTTAAATAATCGTCTAACGGACAACCAATTTGCAAACCTTGTTTTATTTTTCCGTTTTTATAGTCCAATAAATAGTTTATTCCAGAACCGCTTTTAATTAACATTTTTTTTGGATTTTAAGATTTGTTCGTTTTTCGCTATTTGCGCCATAACGTTTCGGTAAAGTGCATCGTCCGAACTTTCGTAAACGGGTTTTTCTTCTACAATCCAATTTGAATTAAATCCGCCCCAACTTTTTTCAACGCAAGTTTTTAATATTTCGTTTTTATCTAATTTGCATTTTTCAACTTCTATAATAAATTTATCAAAAGCCGTTTTTGTGTTTGTTAATTTTTTAGCCTTTCGAACTTGAATCCAATCATTAACTAAATCTTTATTAAATCCGTAATCAATTAAAGAATTAAAAAAACTATATATATATATATCTTTATCATTAACATTATCATTATCAGTTATTTTTGTTATAGATTGTAATCGCTTGTTATGTTTTGTTATAACGGGTATAACATCGTTATCGTTTGTTATGTTTTGCCATCTATTCGCCATTCCAATTTTTCCCGCTTTACTTCGTCGTTCTTTAGTTTCGTTAAACTTGTCTAAATCCCTTTTTAAATGTTGTTTAATAGGCGTAAAAGCTATGTTAATAATAACATCTTCGCTCACTGGGTTTTCGTCGTTTACATATCTAAAAATATGTTTAATTAATTTTCCCGCTAATTCATCGTTTAGTTGAGTAAACAATTCTTTTTGGTCTGCGTAAAGAATAAACCCCTTTTTGTTTTCTGCCATTTTGTTAATTTTTAAGTAAAAAAAAACCCTTATTAAATCCGTAGCAATCGACCTCTACTTCATTAACAAGGGTAATAATTCCTTTAGTTCTTATAATGTCGATTGAGAACTATTTTACAAATATAACTATTATATTAATACAAAAAACAATTTAATAATTTTTATACTTATTATTTTTTAATCTGCATTGAATAATTGATAGTTCATTCATTTGTTTGCAATTTTGAATATCTTCTACTAAATCCCTTTGAACAAATACTATTTCTTTGCCTTCGAATTCCTTTTGTAGTTGCATTGTATCAAGTAAATATAATTCATCTTGTTGCTTTTCATAAAATTCAGCCATTGACATTCCGTAAATTATTGTACTATGGTTTAAATCAAACATTTCTCCAATTCGTTGTAATTTTATTCCGTGTTTCCGTAGCAACACAAATAAAAACCATCTGCGGTGAACCATATAACGATATCTACTTTTTTCCCTTAAATTTTGTTCTTCGATTATTTCTTCAATTCTTTTTATCATAATGTTTCTACTTTTAAAATTAGTGGTCTGTATAAATCCATTTTTATTATTGCGTGGTCGCGGTCGTATGCCTCAAGTATTTTTATTCCAATTCGTTTTTTACCTCCTTCGAAATAATTGTAAGTTACTTTATATTTTTTCATCTTCAAAAGTTTTATTATTATTAAAATCTTGTTCGTTTAAATAGTCAAGGTAAAGAGAAATATTAAAACTTCCCCCTTTGTCTTCTTTTACTGATTGATTGCGCCACCATCGAACGCAAGCCATAACGTTCGGTTTTATCGGTGTGAATTCGTTTTCTTGTATCTTTTGTGTTTTCATTTTATTGGTTTTAGTATTCGTTATAATAATCGTAATCGGGTCTTTTGCCTTCAATCCATTCCATTAAGCCATAAGAAAAATAATCTTCTGAAATTACATCCTCAATCTTTGCTTTTACTTCGCGCATTTCTTCAGCGTTTGGAAAATAAGCGTGCCGAACTCCGTTAATCCATTGTTCCCCGTCTTCGCAATAAACGTCTATTTTGGTGTCTCCCTCGTCAACGTGGCTAATAAAGTTCCATCCGAAATTTATTATAAATTCTACTCCGTCAATTTCTTCGTGTAATAAAGCCGTTCCCGTTTCAACTTCTAAGTCTTCGATTTTCATTTGTTTAGTTTTAAAGGTTAGTAATATAAGAAAGTGTGTAAACACCCGCCCAAAATAAAAAGAACGCAATAGCGGTGTTTAAAATGTCTTTGTGTTCGTCCGTTAGTGGCGTAAAGTAATAAATAAAGTTGTTTAGTTTAGTTTTCATTTGGTTAGTTTTTAAAAATGTTAAATGCGGTTTCAATTTCGTTTAGGTTTTCATCGTGGATAAATGTCGCCATCGTTTGGATAATTAAATGCAGTTGGTAAGTTGTCAACTCATTTGCTTTTTGTTGCTCTTCTAAAAAGTCCATTGTTTCGATAAATTTTTTCATTTGTTCAGTTTTAAAAGTTATTAAATAATTTTGCTTTTTCATTTGTTTAGTCGTTTAATTTTAGAAATTTTTCGTAATCAGAAAGTAATTTTATTAAAGTTGTTGTTTGTGATTCGTTAAATTTTTTACTTAATGTCTTAATAAATTTTTCAGCGTTTTTTTGTCTTATTAATTTTTCAAATGATTCAAGTACATTCGCGCCGTTAAATTTTAATTCGTAATTTTTTTCTTGGTTTGTCATTTTGTTTAGTTTTAGTTGGTTAATTATATTCAAAACTAATTCTTATTTCCGTAACAAAAAAACTTTTATCAACATTTTTTTTAAATAATGCACTATCAATAATGATTCTAAATAACAATGTAAAGGAATAGCCTTAATTTATACGTGAGAAATAAGGTAATAACCTTAAATATAATTTACAAAAAGGGGTTAATATGTTAGTTATATATTACATTAAGCCATTATTCTAGCTATTATGTTGAATATATCCGTCACAAATCTTTGTAGAATTAAGACAAAAAGTTTATTAAAAAATGTGGGTTAATCTGGCAACTTGTCCAAATTCTTTGTGGTGTATAAACCCCTCAACGGCTTTTGGAACGCCCGTAAATCCTTTTTTATAGTGCCAACTATCAGTTCCCGAGGGACTGCGTAACGTTTCAAATGTGCAACCGCTGAAATCTTTGCTTGTTTTGTGGTGGACGTGGTGCGAATAAATATAGCGATGTTTTGTTTTACTCCATTCAATCGGAAATTCAGACGCTAATAACAAAGGTAAGTTTTCAACTTTTGCTCCGTCGCCGTGTGTTGTTCCAATCAAGTTATTTCCGTAAACAAATGCTTTGCGGTGTTTTAAATCTACGTTAAAACGAATTGAACTTTTATGAAAATGTGCTTCTATTAATTGCATTAAAAAAAATCCGTGTGTTAAATCGTGGTTACTTGGATTATAAACAACCTCAACTTCAGCAAAAGTTAGTAATTGTTCTAATAAGTCAATATAAAGGTTCTTTGCCATTATAAAATTCTCAAACCAAAATCCGTCCGTATCTTGTGGCGTTCCGTTTGTAGTTGTTCGCTTCGTGTTGTCGGTGTGTAAAATATCGTTTCCCGCAACGAATAAAACTTTGTCAATCTTAAACCCTTGCGACTTGTTTATAATACCTTGCATTCCGTCCTTTGCGCGCTTAACGGCTATTTGTGAATTATAATCTTCGCCAACCTCAAACACGGAACTTAATTTACCGATATGTAAGTCGGCAATATCAATTACTAATAAATGCGAATCGTTCGTTTTTTCAAACTTTATTTGTTTGTATTCTGGCGCGTGGTTTTTTACCGCTTCAATACATTCTTGTTTGATTAATTCGAATCCTTGTTCGTCTTCAGTTTTAAAGTTTGGGTTTTTAAAGAATAAACTTGCCTTGTCGTTTTTTAGCCATCCGTGTTTTACGTCCGCGTCGTTAATTCCGATAGCATCCGAAGCCTTTTTAATTGCTCGGTATTTCTGTAAAACTTCGGCTTCGTCGGCGCTCAGTCTTGGTCTAGATTTGTTTATCAAACTATTTGTCTTAATTTATCAAGTAAACGTAATATAAAAAATAAACCAACTCCAGAAATAAACCCCCAAAAAAACAAGCTCCAATTAGTTCGTCTTTTTGTTTGTTGAACTTCTTTTCTTTTTTCTCTTGAATCTTTGTAAATGTACTTGTATTTTACAACTTCTTGTTTTAATACTTTTATTTTGTATTTATATTCAATCCGTGTTTGCCATTTTGTTTTTGGAACATAGACATTTTTAAAATAAATAATAGTATCTTTTGACGTTATTACTTTTTCCCAATAAATTGTGTCGGATTTTATTACTGCGAACGAATCAATACTAACAACGCGTATTGTATCGCTATCCGTAATCAATTTTAAGCCGTGTTTAAGAGCTTTTTTATAGTGGTGTTGTACCAAGCGTTCACTTGAGCAACTAAGTAGCGTTAAAACGCTTAAAAATGCAATTAGTTTTTTCATAAGTTCTTTAGCATTTCAATCATTCGCGGACAAGGGTAAATATCGCTTTTATCGTGACGTACTGAGTTATGTGTAAAGATTCCGTTTTCGCCTTTTAAAGCTCGTTTGTCGATGTCAAAAATAGAATCAAAATATTCTTTAGAAATTCCGTAAGTGTCGCAAAGGTAAACCAACAACTGGCGCGTGCTTTCAATTTGTGCGTCCGTGTATTTTTGCCAAAATATATGTCCTTTGTATTTTCCGTTTAGTTCGGTAACTTGTGAGCGGTCAACTCGTCCCCCTACGTAATTAACAAAATATCCGTTTTGTTTTTTAAGCGGTCCGTAATTACAAATTTCTATTCCGATGGATATTTTATCCAAGCTCCGATAAGCAACGCCCATTTCTGCGAATACTTCGGGTTTTAATCCCAAATGATACGCCCAATGTTTTGAACTGAATAATTGTACAATTGTTCCCTTTTCACCAATTACAAACGCCGTCGCAACTTTGCCCTCTTTTTGTTCAAAGTATTTAGCAACTGCTATTGGGTTTCCCCCGCCTGCGGTATGGTGTAAATAGATTTGTTTCTTTGGGTGTTCTTCTTGTAAAAATTGGTCGTTAGATAGTCTCTGTTGAACTATCTTTGCTAAATCTAACTCCATCTATATCGTTTTTAATTTCTTTTGAACGCCTAAGTAATTGCTTAAAAGCAGACCATATATCCACCCCTTTAACGGCTTTTATATTCTCATTAATAGAGATGCACTCGATACTAACTAGCACCAAAGAAAGTATCTTTGTCAACATTAAAGGTATACTAAAAAAAACTAGAATGATATCGTTTAGAATCCAAAAGTCTATTAAATAAAAACCAATAACCGCAATTTCGTATAACATCATTTTCGAAACAACCGCAGAAAGTTTACGAGACGTAATTTTAATTTTTAGTTTTTTAGCTTTCCAAAGTCCCGTTAAAGTATCGAGTAAAATAGCAAAACCAATTAAAAAAAGAATTCCCGAAATAGGTAAAAAGAACGCTCCAACAACCCCAAGTAATTTCATAGCCGACAAGCGTATATTTGTAAGTAAAATAAATAATTGTATTTTCATTTTTTGATATTATATTGGTCAACTAATTGGTGCGTCAAAAAAGCGAATAAAGCTACTGAACCAAACTTTAAAAATAAAGCATCTAAAAAGAACATAGCAATTGCGGTTAAATAAGCAAAAGCAAAAAACAAAACCGATAAAGCGCGTAAATGTTCCATAGTTATTTTTTTTCTTCGTTTAATTTAGTTAAGTAAACAAGTAATTTCTTAATGTTTGTTTCTTTTGGTTTGTGCTTCTTTTTCATATATACCAACCCGTAAAATTATTTTGTGTACTTGGGAACATATCCGCGTTTGAATTATTATTGTATTCGGGGAATAAACTATTATTAAAATTAATATAAGTAATAAAACGCTCCGTATAATTTTGCGCAATCATTCGTTCCTTTTCAACTAAGAAATCTACTTCGTTTTTTTCTACGCTTGTGGCGTTTTCGCTAGTATGTTTAAACACTCCTTTATTAGCGATTGTATAAGCTGAAAACGGCAAATATTCAACCATTGCCCAATGTATTAACATCGGTTTAACGTACGTCGTTAATAACGACAAATAAGGGTTCGCAAGTGTATTGTTTATTATATCCGTTTTAATCTTTTCAAGTAAATTCGTTCCCAAGTAATTTTGT
>Ga0114978_10001752_pt1 | contig 18189 bp, 14 predicted proteins | sample S_140212_EF_Meta_FD_87027 | JGI IMG/M metagenome (GOLD analysis project Ga0114978, IMG submission 87027) | Freshwater microbial communities from Lake Simoncouche, Canada to study carbon cycling - S_140212_EF_MetaG | ecosystem: Environmental > Aquatic > Freshwater > Lake | place: Lake... | reverse complement strand
TTTGAGTTGCGCTTGCTCCGGCCAGTGCAGGTCGCGGCCAAACACGAGGCCCAGCGCAAACGCCGCGGGGTTCGCCGCGTTTTGGGTGGCAGCCGCCCAGCCTCCCGTCTTCGCGATGTCGCCATGTCCACGGGATAGTCGTTCACCTCCTGTAGGTCGGCGAGGTAAACTTGGTCGCACCGTAGCGTTGGTCCGTTGTGTCGATGACGGGGTTGAAAAGGATCACGGCATTGGGGACTGAGCTGAGCTTCAACTCGATTCCGTTCACCGATTTGTAGGGAACCGAGCGATCCGGCTGCACCTCGGCACCTTTCGAGGAGAGAGTCACTGTGATGGACAGCAGCGGGGCGGTGAGGGTGTGATTCATGGTTCGTTATTTCTCCGCCTTCGCAGCCGTCCAATCGAGCGACTGGAGCATCGGATTACCCTTCAGGTGTATCGACTTTCCTTTTTGAATGAATTCCAGCGTGAGGGTGGAAACGTTGCTCCAGTCCGGCATGGTTTGCTTCTTGGAATCAAGGAAATCAGCGAGGCCAACGACGACCTTGGTGTCACCAGGCTTGATGAGGACGTTTGCCACGTAATCCTGCTGCGTTGCTTTGACGTTTGTGAGGAAGTGGTTTTTCGTTATACGGTATCGCACGCCATAGCTATCGGTGACGCCGTTCAGAGTCAGCCGCAGTGCGCGATCTTTGCCGGGCAGTCTCATCTCAGGGTCGCGGAACCTGTAGGTGATGAGTCCGCCTTTGGGCGAATCGCCCCAGCCACGCTCAAAGGATGGCAGGAATTCATCACTGGTGGCCAGGGTCTTAAAGATGTCCAGTTGCCGCTCGGTGGGCAGATGCACCCGCTCCCTAGAGGTGATGGTATAGGTGGAAGGTCTGCCCTCTAAGGATTCGCGTTCGGTGCCGAGCGGATAGGTGCAGTTGGCAAAAACAAATAGAGGCAGACCGGAATGCAACGGCAGGTTCGCGGACCAGGTGTCTCCCTCGTGTTGCACGTTAGACGCGAGCTTCCAGAAGCGTGACTGCGGGTTCGGGTCATAGCTGTAGTAGATGTCGAGTGCCTTGAGTTGACCGTGCTGATCAGGCTTCACGGTGAACACAGCGGTTTGGGTCTCCGTCTTCAGCGCGAGGCTCGACTCGGCGGTCCTCGGGATGTTGATGGGCTCGCCTTTGAGGTATTTGTCGAACCATTGATTGATCATGATCCACTGCTCCGCCCCGAGATTGTGGCTGAAATGCATCTTCAAGCTGACCCGCCAGTCTTTATGTGGCAGCGCGTCCATACACGTGTAAGCGCGGTCAACAATCCCGTGAAAGTCGTCCGATGCCGTCAGCAGAAGCACGGGGACTTTGATATGCGGATAGTAGGCCTGCGATTGCATGGTGTTGGCCCACAACTCGTCCTGACCGCGATTGCGGTCAGCCTTGGTCGGGTTGGGGATTCCCGGGAACTCGCTCGCGTTGAAGCCCGTGCCACCGACCATGGGCACCACCGCTTTCAGCCTCGAATCGATAGCGACATACGAAGTAATGTTGCCACCCATCGAGAACCCAGTGAATCCGATCTTCTCGGGATCGACCTCCGGTTGTTGTTCAAGAAAGGTGATCGCGCGGCGGCCGGCGTAGGTCAGCAAAAACATGTTTCCATTCCGCGGACTAACCACCGAATCAATCGTGTGCTCGTCCGGCAGGAGACTAAGTTTCATACCGCGAAACGCCTTCGGGTAGAATTGTGGTCCTTGGCTGGGATCGACATTCCCCCAGTCCGTGTTCTCCTTAATCCCGTCGACCATCTCGCGGCCGCCCCAGTTGATGTCCACCGTGGCATAACCCTGCTTGGCAAAATATACGCCGCGCTCCCGATCCGCGCGTTGTCCACCGCCATGTGCCCACACAAATGCAGGCCCCCTCTTCGCGCCCTCGGGAAAGCAATAGAAAGCCGCAATCCGCGAGTCCGCGCCTTTGAAAGTCCCAACCTTGAAGATGACGTAGCGGCTGACCACGCCATCCTCCCTCCACTCCTTCACGACCTTCGTTTCGAGTGCGTCTTTGCGCGCATCAACGTCCTGCCATAGATCCACGACGTTCTGCGGCACCTTGTCAGCCTTGTAAGGGGTAAGTGAGTCGGTGGCGTGCAGGGTGGCCAAGGGTGCCAGCAGCAGGGCGGTGAGAAGTGGGATTACGTGTTTCATTTTGTTTCTGAGGATTCCTTCTTCTTTCCGCCCTTCATGATTTCAACGAGCTTCGCAGACATCTCTGCCACGATGTCAGGATGCGCGGCGGCAATGTTCTTTGTTTCACTCAGGTCGTCCGTGAGGTTGTAGAGCGAGATCTTCTTGGGCTGGGTGTCCTTCTTGGCCACGGCCTCCGCCGGATGCTCGCTCTGGGGGCTGACTCGCTCTCCTCTGACATTAGTGGAAGTGGGCGCGGGTAAGAGCTTCCAGGGTCCTTTGCGCAACGCAACCCAACTGGCATCGTTGTTTTGCTCCACCAGATATTCGCGGCAGGGCTTTTCGCACCTTTCTCCAAGGAGTGCGGGTAAGACATTGAGGCTGTCGGGACCGTCGGCCGGGTCGAGTGATTGTCCAGTCAACGCGGCGAAACTCGCCAGCATGTCCACCTGGCAAATCAGTTCATCGGACACCCCGGATCGAACATGGCCCGGCCAGCGCGTGATGAAGGGCAGGCGCGTGCCTCCCTCAAAAACCGAACCTTTCCCGCCATGCAGCACGCCGTTGAACAGGTGGCCGTTGTTCGCTTCCAAGGAACCGATGCCGTGCACGATGTCCGGGCCGTTATTGTCGAGCACGCCACCGTTGTCGCTGGTGAGGATGACCAGCGTGTTGTCGGAGAGTTTGAGCCTGTCGAGGGTGTCTAGCAACTGGCCGACGGTCCAGTCGAACTCGACGATCGTGTCGCCGCGCACGCCGCATTCGCTTTTGCCGCGAAACTTCGGGTTCGGAGCGCGTGGAACATGGATGTTGTGCGTCGCCACTTCGAGGAAGAACGGCTGGTTTTTGTGTTGTTCGATGAACGCGCAGCTCTTGGCGGCAATGACGGTCGAAATATTCTGGTCGTCCCACAGCGCGGCCTTGCCGCCGATTTGTTCGCCGATGCGCGGGATGCCGTGGATGAACGAGCGCGGCGAGCCGCGCTGCACGGAGTAATCGAGCTTGATCGGGTCGGCCGGATCAAGATTGGCAACGCGATGATTCTCGACCCAGACACACGGGGTGCGGTCGCCGGTGGCGGGGATGATCCAGGCGTAATCGAAACCGATTTCCAGCGGACCAGGCTTGATTTCGCCGTTGTAGTCGGTGGGCTTCGTCCCCAAGCCGAGGTGCCATTTGCCGACGATGCCCGTGGCGTAACCAGCGCGCTTCAGTAGCGACGGCACCGTGGTCCGGCCCGGTTCGATGAGCAGGCCTTCAACGCCGGAGGCAATGCCGGTGCCCCGCTTGCGGAAGGCATATTCACCGGTGAGAAAGGAGTAGCGCGAAGGCGTGCAAACTGACGCCATCGAATGGCCGTCGGTGAAGCGCAGTCCCTGGGATGCGAGGCGATCCACGTTAGGGGTCTTGACTTTCGTGGCACCGTAGCAACCGAAGTCGCCGTAGCCAATGTCGTCGGCAAGGATGAAGATGATGTTGGGTCTTGGCATGGCCTTAGCGGCGGAGATCGCGGCCAGCGGCGCGAGCAGCAGGGCGGCGATGAGTGTGAGCATATGTTTCATCGTAGATTTATATGTCTATTATTTGGACCGCGGTGGAGAGGAACTTAACCGCAATATGCGGCGATCCGCGGGTGGTACGTCGCCCGAGAACCTTGGGCCGTACCGACGCCGCAAATGACGAGTTGGTAGAGCGCTCCTCCTCCCACTGCCGAACCACCGCAGTATTCAACGGGGTATGTGCGTCGAAGTCGGCCCACAGCTCCGCAACCGTGTCGGGAACGCGAGCAGTGAGTGGCGCGACGACCGCAAGTATAAACGCCATGGTTCTGCCGAGACCGTTCATGACCGGATCTTTACTCCACGCAGGTTGTCGCCGCACATTTATATTATCGAATTGGCCGGCGCGGTATTGGAGCGCGCCGGCTTCAGTTGCGTAATGCGCAATCTGGGTTAGAAATCGTACGTCGCCGTCAGCGAATAATTGCGCGGGCGACGGAGCTCGTATCTAACCGGCACAATGGCATCGGACTTTCCATAATAACCCTGCGTATCGTATTCCACTGAAACCAACCGCGCTCGGCTCCAATTCAATGGGTTGTCTACGTTCAGTTGAAACTTCACACCACCCTTGTTGGCAAAACGGAACCGATACGAAGCCATCAAGCCCAAATCCCAGAAGTCTTCGCCCTTTATCGGCCGCGCCACTTCAAGGACTCCGAAAGGCCGGCCATTTGCATCAAGAGTGCGCTCATAGCCCACAATACTCGCGCTGCGCCACCGAAAGTTGCCCCCCAAGGCACAACCTTTTAACCAGCCATGGCTGGAGAAAGAGTGCGTCACGAGTCCGTTTAGCGCGTATCGGCCATTGCGATTTGATTGCAAGCCAGTGAGCTTCTGATCATCTGCATTTACACGTTGGATTGTTGCGGCCTGGGTTTCGATAAAAGTCGCGTCTGCCGCCGCCTTGCTCCGGTCGGCGGCATTATTTGGATTCAAATCAAAGAAATTGGATGCCTGGCCGACGGCCACTTTACGCAGCTCCGTAACGTAGCCGGCCCATGTTCCCAGCCCTTGGTAATTGGCGTTCGTATTCAGATACTCGCCAAGATCCAGTAAGTGAGCTCCCGTAACGTTGGCGTTATCACTGCCACTCAAATAAATTCGCCAATTGGGGTTTGGATTGAAGACAGCGGTGAGCTCGTACCCGTGAGCTTCATAATTCCAGGTGGAATCCAACCCGCTGTTCACTTCAACACGGTAGATGTTAGCCGCAGCCATGCTCACAAAGTGAGAATCGCCTGCATCCTTGTAGTTCGTCCGCAATCGAGTGAGAATCTGCCTGGCCCCTCCGGCATAGCTTCCCACGTTTCTCGTCTCATTTTGTGCGCTGGTCGTGAACCTGTTGAGCGAAAGCGAGAGCCGTTCGTCCAGCACTGACCAGCGAATTCCATAGTCCGCGGTCTTGCCCGCCTTATCCGGAATCGATTGTTCAAGGTAGTTTGAGGACTGCGGGTTTACGTTCGGGGTGAAATTGCGCGACTTGCTGTAGAAAAGTTCCATCCGCGGTGTTACCCGAAATACCGCGCCCATGGTTCGATTGTCCGCCATGGCTGTTTTCGTTGGCGTGCCGTCGAGCGGGACGATCGCGACTTGGTCGTAGTACCGGCGCAGAGGATTGGTCGCAGAATCGAGCACTGCCGGATCAACGGTCGACCTGCTCGCTGGAACGCCATAAATCGCGACGTCATCCCGGCGAATACCCATGGCCGTTACCAAACGGTCGCCAAAGAAACGTCCCAGCCATGCCGCCGACAATGAATTATCCGTATTTCGGCTTTTTCTCGCATTTACAAACGGCCGTAGCGCAAAATTGACGGGAGCACGATCAGCGGGAGTGGCTCCTTCGAAGAAGCCATACGAGTTTAGCTCAGCGAGACGTTTCTTCACCTGCAGATGATCGGGTAGTGGATAGGGTACGACTCCGTTGACAAAATATACTCGCTTATTGAGATTGTGCTGCGCGTTGAGGGCATCCGTGTTGTACCCGGAGAGACCTGGGGTAGCCAAATTGAAAAACTGCATAATGTCCTGCTGATCGTCGGTTTTGTCAGCCTGTGCTAGGGCACTAAAGGATTGTTTACCGAGCCATTGGTGGATTTTTCCTAGATCGATGGCGTATGATATCGTCCCCCGATACTGCTGCACGATCGTCCATCCTTCACGATATTGTCCGACGATTTCGTTGTAGGGAACTAAATACCCAGGGTTGGGTGTTCCGTCAGGCATATAGCGATTGACGTCAAACGTGATCGCGCTGTCTGATTCTGTTGAGGTGATGATATTGTCTCGGGCATGATTCGCCGCGATCTCGATGTACAGGCCGCGGGCAATTTTTTGTTCGATTGTAACCTGAGTCCAATGACCACGGTTTTGCCTTGCAGGATCATCCCAAGTGCCCGGGTAGAGGTTGGCGTCCTTGGGCAGGCCGAATAGATTCCACGGATCAGCGTCGAGCAGATTATAACGACCGTTATTGCCGACCACCCCGGCAAAAGTGCTGTTTTGCAGGGTCGCTTGATAGCGGGTGTTAACCATAGGATTCGCCCGGTCCAACCCCACAATCCATGTGAACGACGGGACGTTTGTCTGGACCAAAGAGTTTTTCGGATCGAACCCCGCTCTGTTCGTGACAAATCCGGTTCCAGACACATTGCCAATGGGATTTCCTTTGGCGTCCAAGAAGGTCCGCCCGGCTGCCGTCCACAACGTGCCTTGACTCGTGAAATCGACGGTGGGTTTTCCCGCCTGGACCCATTGGAGCACACCTACTTCAAAAGGCTTGACCAGCGGTGAAAGATTCGAGCCGGTCTTATACGTTTCATGATTCACTATTATCTCGGTATCCTTGAATGGTCTCCAACTCAGACCCAAGGTGCCTCGTTCCTGCTCCACTCCCTCATACTGACGGAATTCACGCTTTTGACTTTTCAATAAGTTGACCCGCAATGCTAGGCGGTCTTTTACCAATGACTGGTTGACGTCCAACCCCGCTCGCTTTGATCCCCAGCGATCGAATTGGAGTATGAGTTGTTTCTTGTCACCCGTTAGGCTCGCGCGCTTTGTGGTATTCACGAAGGTTCCGGCTGAACCACCCAAACCAAAAAGCATGGCATTGGGTCCACGCGACAGCGTGATTCGCTCTGTATTATAGGTATCGTTCCGCTCAAGCGCTGAAAAGAAATCGTGCGACGCACTTGGACCAGCGACAAAGCCACGCAAGGAGACCTGTTGGCCGCTGAAGAACCTATTACTTGTGCTGTTAAATCCAGCGTCGTTGTCGCCTTGGTAGGTATCGACACTTGGCGTGAAAATAAGGGCGCGGTCCACCGAGGTTACACCGAGATCCTCGAAAAACTCCGGGGTTAGCACTGCGAGGGACGCGCCAACGTCGCGCAGGTTGGTGCGCATGCGCGTGCCGGCAAGTGTCTCGGTGGCGGCGTAGCCGGCATCCTTGTCGGTGGAGACCATGAACGGCGAGAGCGTGATGGCCGCGTCGCCTGCCACGTCGCGAACTTCAGCGGCGCTTGGCGTGTTCGGGCGGTTGCCGGTCGCGACTGGTGCCGCCCGTTGGGCGTTTGGGTCGCGGGAGACGGTGAGGGCGCCGGTCTTCTCGTTGGCGGTGACGACCAGTCCGGTATCGGCGAGCAATCGCGCCATCGCCTCGGTCGGGGTGAACTCGCCCTGCACGGCGTTGGTGCGCACCTGCGCTGCGGTCGCGGTGCCGAATACCACCGGGATTCCGGACTGTTCGGTAAACCGGCGCAGCGCCTTCGCCGCCGTGTCGGCCGAAAGGTTGAACAATCTTGCGGTCTGCTCGGCCGCTCCGGCGCCGCCGGCCACGAACAACGCGGCGAGAAGAACGGCCAGGGTGAAGTGCGGGCCACGGCGCAGTGAAACGGGCAGGTCGATTGGGGAGGTCATCAGGAGGATGACGCCGCTCACGCTCGAATCTCCTAGTCCGTAAGCGAAAAAAACGGCTGAGCATTACTTTGCCAGGTTCTGATACTATTTACTACGCGCAATGAGACTTTAGGTTGGCGCGCCAGCGTTTGCTTGCTCGAGGAGCCAGCCCTGACCGATCCTTGCGGCGACGCGGGCGCCGCTTTGGCGCAGCGTTTCGAGTTCGGCGAGGATCGCGTCTTCCAGCGGGCGCAGCGCGGTGAAGAGCTGGTTGCAGATCGCGTCTTTCACCAGGTCGCCGAGTTTCTCCACGGGGTTGAGTTCCGGGCTGTAAGGCGGCAGTGGTAGCAGTCGGATATTGGCCGGCAGCCGAGTATCGTCGGCCTGGAGGTGAAAGCCGGCTTGATCGGCGATAATCACGTGCCAGGCCGTGGGATCGCTGTCGGCGATTTGCCGCAGGAAGGTGGCGTGGATTTCCTGATCGATCGCCGGAGTGAAGAGCAACTCAACCTTGTTCTGGCCATCGACTTCGAGCGCTTCGTGCAGATAGCCCCAGAGGTAGCGGGTGGCGTAGGGCACGTGCACGCGCACGCCCTTGAGTGACCAGCACCGTCGGATCACTGGCAGCAGCCCGTAGCGGTGTTCATCCAGCACCCAGAGGCGCAGGGCGCGGCCTTCCGCGCAACGACAAAAGCACTTCCCTGCTAACGACAATTACACTTCCCTACGCGAAGAGGAGTGGAAAGAGGGAGCGTAGCTCCCCCTCGGCACGGGTGTGGAGGGGACGTGGAGGAGGGGTGCAGGGGAGGAGGCGTAGCCTCCGTCCTGCCCGACTAAGAAGATCCTTAAGGATCGGGGTGGAGAGGGGTGTGGGTAGAGGCGGGGCCGCCCCGCCTTTCCCCACCTCTGAACCGGTGGGCTCCGCCTACCGCGAGCGTTGCTGGGCGGCTTTCAGCTTTGGCGGAGAGGGCGGCGAGTTTCTCGGCCAGCGTCGCTTTGAAGCTCTCCGCTGCGGCCGCGTCTTTTTTGGCGTGGGTCTTGCGCGGCACTTTCAAGACCCCGCCGACTTTTCCCAGCAACGAATACACACTGGAGTGCGCCAGCGTGCGCTGGGCAGGGCTCCTCATTCTGTTCTGCGTCGGGCTATTCCCTGAAAACGGATGCCGTTTTTTTCTTAATGATGGCGGCCGTGATCCCATAATCTCCGGGCCAAGCGTGGTGCAAAATAGATTCATGCTTTCTCCGACATCTGCGTGGTGTCCCGTCTCTGCGGTGCAACCTTCAGTTCAGGCGTCCCAGCCTTTGACACCGCAGAGACACGACAAAAATGCCGAGCATACCCAAGGCAGTTTGGCAAAAAAATGGGGGCAGAAAATCCCGGTCAGAGGTTGAAGAATTTATCTGACCCCATCTTTCTGCCAAAAAGATTGGCGGCTTAAGCCCAAGCCCCAACCAGCCCGGAGGATTGGGGCATTATTCCTCTGTCCCCATTCCTCTGTCATACCGCGCGCTCCTCCCATTTATCATGAATCAATCTTCCGAGAATATCGTGACGCGCTACAGGTGAGGGCACCCCGCCCACATCAAACCCAGCGGAGTAATGTTACCACAAGACGCGCAAGGGATAACGATGAATGAAAGGATCCGGTGTTGCAAGGGTCAGTCCGTTGAGCAAGGCGTGGGAAACAAGCAGGCGGTCAAACGGATCGCGGTGCACCGGAGGCAGCTTGCCCAAATTGAACACCGTCTCGTCGTCGAGGCTGACGTATCGGAGATCGTGGCGTTCAATCGAGTCGCGCACGAAGGCGGAGGGCGGCGAGGTTAGGTTGAGCCGGCCCGAGGCGTATTTAATGACGATCTCCAGCACGCTGGTCTGATGCAGAAGGATCTCGTTTTCGCGGTCCTCGAGGGCAACGCGGGCGGTGGCGGACAATTCTCCAGGCTGAGAACTCAGCCAGAGGAAGGTGCACGTATCGAGCAGGATCTTCACGGCTGGTCGATTGCAGCGAGGGCGGATTCTCTTAGCGGGAAGATCGGTCCGTGGTGAAAAGCGTCTTCCAAGGTGGGGTCGGGGGCGTTGAAGTCGGAGGGTACGATACAGGCGCCGGCGAGTTGTCCCAGGCGGCGCTTGGGACGCTTGGGTGCGATGCCGGCCAAGGGGCGGATCTCGGCGAACGGCTTGTTGCGATCACAGAGTATGATGGTCTCGCCGGCCCTGACGCGGCGGGCGACGGACGAGAAGCTGGCTTTGGCCTCATGTAGATTCAACTGGGTCATGTCACGACCCCAAGATCGAAACAGTAGTGAGTCAACAACTGGGTCCAGTTTTCGCTTGAATCTGTAAAAGACTCGATAGACGGGAGTGGATGCGAGCCTACTGGTTGCGCAGTTCAGTGCGGCCGTTCCGGCCTGGCACGGCGATGATGCCAAATTCGTTGCGCAGGAGGATGAAAAGGGAGTCGGTATCGTCGGCGCGCAGGGTGCCGCTGAGTTGCAGGCGCCCCAACGCCGGATCGAGCACGAGGTGGCGGCGGCCATGGCGGTTGAACATCGGAATCGCCTCGGCCAGGGGCGTGCCGGAGAATTCCAGGAGCGGGACGCGCCAGTTCAGCCGCTCGCGCCGTTCCCCGGATGGAACCGAGCGCACGGCTGCCGCGCCGGCGACTTCGAGGGACACAGTGGTCCCTTGGCCGGCGTCAACCATCGCTACGGCGGGTGTTGCCTCCACGGTGGCGGGCGGGCTCGTGACTGCCACCCGGCCCTCGGTCACGAGCACGTCGACGGCACGTTTGCCGAGATCGACGGAGAACGCCGTGCCGACCGCGCGCACCTCGACCCCCGAGGCGACCACCACAAACGGTCGCGCGGCATCCTTTGTAACCTGAAAGTGAACTTCACCCGCGAGCAGCACGACCCGCCGCGAGCTCGGGCCATACTCGACCAGAATCTCGGCGCCGGGGCGCAATTCCACGATCGAGCCATCCGCGAGGGTGCGGGTTTCGGGAGCGACGACGACCGTGGATACAGCGGCGATCGGTGGAACGGCCAAGGTGGCAGCAGCCTGCGGAAACAGCCACGCGCCGACCAACCCTAGGCAGGCGATCCCGGCCACACCGGCGATTCGCCGGCGCACGCGCCGCCGGCGCCGCGCCTCAACGTGCCGGACGACTTCGCCGGCCGCGCCGCTGGATACGGCCCACGAAAGTGCCTCGAGGCCGGTTGCAACCGGGCTCGGCTCGTCGGCGGAGCCAGCGCGACGGCCGGGAGTGGCGGCGGAATCCTTCATGAGGGGAAGCGGCGCAGGCCGCGCCGTTGTAGTTCGGCGCCCAGCCGTTGCACGCCACGATAAACGTGCTCGGTCACGGTCTTCTCGGAAAGCCCGAGGAGTTCGGCCACTTCGCGGTGGGACTTGGACTGGAGTTTGCAGAGGATCACAATTTGGCGCTGGCGGGGCGTGAGCGTGTCGAGCGCCTCGCCCAACAGGATAATTTTTTCATGAGCGGCGGTGGCCTCAAATGCGTCCGGCCTGTCATCGATGACGTCCAGCGCCGCCAAATCTCCAAGCGCTTTGAGCGGCGAGCGCCGGCGCTGGCGCAGAAAATCGATCGCCAGGTTGCGAGCTGCACAGAAGAGAAAGCCTCGGGCGGACTCGACCGAGCCCGCCATCTTAGCCCGCCACACGCGCAGGTAGGATTCCTGGACGACATCTTCCACATCGCGCACGGTGGGGAACGATCCGCGCAGATACGCCTTGAGCGAGGCCCCGTGCGGCTGCACCTCTTCCGCAAACCAGCGGGATTGTTCGAGGTTGGACGACTTCAGGGGCATCGACGACATGGCGGGAGGTACGGGCGGGCGGGAAGCGGGACGAAGGTGAGTGAAATCTGGATACTGCCAACTTCAATTGTTTCGTCCGGTCGTCATTTCTCGGAGGGCGTGACGAACTCTTCGCGACGCAACTTCCCGTCGCCGTTTTTGTCGAAATTTTTGAAGCGCTGGTCGAGGTTTGCCGCGCCTTTCAGGCCGGCGATGTATTCCTCGGGTGTGAGCATGCCGTGTGATTTGTATCCATGCGCGCGAGGCGATCAAGGTGCGGTGTCTGCAACCACGAGGTCTGTGCGGGGAGAGATCTCCCCAGCCCCAGTCGTCGGCGAAGATGAAGACGACGTTCGGGCGCGGCGTTGGGCGCGGCGCCGCGCGTGGGTGGTTGATCCTGCGCAGAGGAGAACGAAAAGGCCGTTGAGAAAAAGGCGATGCATCGGCGGAAAAAATCTAGGGCGCGCCGGCTGCCCAACGCAGATTCTGAAATTCCGGCCTAGGGCCCTGCCACTCTGCCCCGACTTCTTTTCGCCGCTCTTCGCCCCTCTCGCGCAGCGTGAGCCGGTCTTTGGCCGCGAGGCGCAATTCCCTGATGCCTTTCCAGCCGGGGAGCGCGAGGTCGGCCGCGTTGCGAAAATCTTCCGGGGCCAGACTGATTTGCTGCCACGCCGCACCGCCGGTCAGCGCGATGGCCGCGGCGTAGCTGTCGATTCCTAGCACGAGCCGGTTGGGTTGCGCGGAGCGGACTTCGAGCACGAGTTTCGCTGAGGGGGGAGCCTGCCACCGATCGTCGTAAATCTTGTGGGTGCGTCGCGCCCAGTGGTCGGTGGATTCGTAGGTAAACCATTCCTTTTCCCAGCCACTCGCGAAGTCCTCGATCAACAGGGAGGCGGGGGCCGTCGCCTTCACGCCCGCGGCCGCGAGTTGATCCGGCGTGGCCACGAGCATGCGCGAGGAAAGCGCAAACGCCTTCGCCGTATAGATGCTGTAGTAGTAGCCGGCTCCGGTGACTGGCTTTTCCACGGCGTAGTGCGCGGTCGCGTACACCCACAGCGGCTTGCCGATGGTCGCCAGGGGCAGGCTCGCCCGCCACGTCCCGCCCTCCCGAATTGCGCGGGCGTGATGCCAGAAACGCGCAATGGTGTTCTCGCGGTCGTCTTTTTCGCCTGCGAGTTGCCCCTGCTGCGTGTAGTAAATATCCACCGTCGTAGCCGTTCGTGCAGCATCCGGCGTGACCGTGAACGTCGGCACGGCGTCCGCTGTCCTCAGGACCAACGATGCCGCGGGTGTCCGCGGTAACGTGAAGTCGCCGCGCAGGTGCTGGTCGAACCATAACAAACCGACGACCTGAAATTCCGCCGTGTCCTGATGGCTGTGGTGCGCCGAACACGTCACGCGCCACTCGGGGCTGCGGACCTCTGGCAACGAAGTCTGCAAGTCGTCGATCCGCCCGTGGAAATCGTTGGCCGGACTGAGGAACACGATGGGGCACGTGATGCGCTTGAGGCTCTGATCGTCCGTGAGGGTCGCGCGATAGAGCGGACTTGCGTGGGTCCGATCGCTGACCCCGCCACAGGAGGGCGCAGCAGCCTTCACGCGGGAGTCTGCGGCCGTCGTCAGGACGGTCAGCTTGCCGCCCATGGAGTGGCCGTAGACGCCGAGCCGCTCCGGATCCACCTCGGGTTGCGCCTCCAGAAAAGTCAGGGCGCGGCGTGCCCCGAGCGTGCAGAGAAACCAAGGATTGTTCCGGGGCGACTCCACGGCGTCCAAGGTCCACCCGGCCGGTGCGAGTGTCTGAAAATTATTTTTCTCGTAGCGGCAGGGGGCGTGGTAGGCGTCGAGCGCCCCCCAGTCGGTCGTGAGCCGGTAGGCGGGATCAGCTGTTTTTCCGGTCCAGAAGAGCGCCACACCCGCCGGGTTGACGGTGTAGCCCGGCGCGGCGATCCGCCCGGCCCACGCGATGGAGATCGTCGCGTAACCGCGCTTGGCGTTGGTGAGGACGGCGCGGTAGTCGGCATATTGGCCGCCGCCATGAATCTGAACCAATCCCGGAAGCTTGGAGGGGCTTTGGGGAAATCCATAGACGGCGACCATCATCGCTTTTTGCCCTTTGAAGATCCCGATCCGGTAGCGGACCACCCGCAGCGTAACGCCATCTTCCTCCCAAGTCTTCAGCGTCTCGATGTCGAGCGGCTCACGCCGCGGATCGAAGCCGGCCCACAGTTCCTCGAAGGTGTGCGGCGCGCGTCCGTCCTTGAGCGGCGCCAGCGTCTCGGGCTCGGCTCCCCCGAGGCGCACGACTAGGGCGAACAGGAGCGCGTGGATTATTTTTTTCGGCATGATTGGTGAAGGCCGGTCTCGCTGTTTTAATTCCGCCCGATGACGTGGGCCGTGTGGTGGAGAACCGGCCGACTAGAATTCAAACGTCGCTGTCACCACGTAATTCCGTGGGCGGCGGATTTCCCAGATAATGGGGACGATGGCATTGGTGGTACCGTACAAGGCTTGGCTATCGTAGTCGGACTTCACGAGACGCGGCGTCTGCCAGTTGGGCAGATTCTGGATGTTGAGTTGGGTCCGAAGATTTACGTTGCCGAAGACGCGGCGCTGATAGGACACCATCGCGCCGAGGTCCCAGTATTCTTTGCCGCTGAGAGGACGGGAGGGATCGATGGTCCCGACGGGGGCGCCCGCGGCGTTGGTCATGCGTTGATAACCGATGGTGTTGGCGCTGCGCCAGCGGTAGTTGCCGCCGACGGTCCAGCCCTTCAGGAGCCCCACGTTGAAGACTCGAGTGACGAGACCATTGAACGCATACTTCCCGTTGCGCGCGGTGGTGACGCCGTTGAGCGCAACATCGTCGAGGTAGCCTTTTTCCTGGGAGGCGATCTGTTGCTCGAGGAAGAGGGCATCGGCGGCGGCCTGAACCTTGGCGGTGGCATCGGCTGGATTGAGGGCGAAGAAGGCAGAGGCCTGCCCAGCTTCGATCTTGCGCAACTCGCTGGCGAATTTCTTCCACGTGCCGAGGCCCTGATACTTTGAATCGGTGTAAAGATAGGTCCCGACGGCGGCGAGATGCGTACCCAGTTGATTCGTGTTCGTGCTGCCGGAGAGCGCAACCCGCCAGTTGCGTGAAGGGTTGAAGATGAGATTCATCTCATAGCCCTCGGCGACATAGCTCCACGTATCCGACGTATTCCCTGTATCCACGGGATAACCACCGGATTCGGCCAAGTCCTTAAAATAAGGATCGCCCGCGGTTTTATAATTCCGCAAGCGGCCGAGGATGTTGCGCGTGCCCCCGACGCTGCCGTTGGCGTTGCGCGCCTGGTTATCGGCGGACGTGGTGAAGTGGCTCACGCCCAGAGCAAGCCGCCCCTGCAGCAGGGATAACCGGACACCGTAGTCGACGGTTTGACCGGCTGAATTGGGGGCGGAGCGACCCAGTGGGTCGACCCATGAAGCGTTGCCCACGGGGAGGAAGTTGTTCGAGCGGCTATAGGTCAGCGAGAGCCACGGGAAGGCATGGTAAACGCCGCCGTACGTGCGCGAGATCCCATTGGCGATGATGGCGGGGACGCTATTGTATTCGATGTTACGAGCGAGTTCGAATGACTGCTTGAGCGGATCAGTCGCTGAACCGGGGATGGCGGGATCGGCGATGGTGCGCACGGTCGGCACGCCGAAGCTTTGGGTATTGTCTTCGCGGTAGCCCGCGACGGTGACGAGGCGACCGCCGAACCAGCGGGCCTGCCAACCGAGGGAAAGGGCATCGGCCGTGTATTTGCTTTTAATGGCATTGAGGAAAGAGATCCGGCGCAGGTTGATGGGAACCTGTTCGGCGGCGGTGGCGCCGACAAATTTCCCGTAGCTGTTCAGGAGGGAAATGTTATTCAAGGTTTGGATGACATCGGGCATCACGGGCACGTTGCCGTTCAAGTAATACACGCGAGTTTGCAGGCTGTTGGTCCCGTCGAGGATGTTATTGCTCCAGCCATTCGCAGTGGGGAGGCCGACGGTGGCGAGGTTGCTCACGCGAGTGAGATCCTGCTCCGCATCCGAGCGGGAGCGCTGGTAGAGCCCGGCGAAATTATGCTGGCCCAGCCAACGACTCCGCTGGGTGAGATCGCGTTCGTAGGAAAGGGTCGCGCGAGATTCCGCCGACCGGTTTTTTACGGGGCGATATTGGCCGCCGATCTGGCTATAGGGCACAAGATAACCGGGGTTGTTCGAGCCGTCCGGCAGGTAGCGGTTGGGATCGATGGTAACGCTGGTGAAGTTGTTAGGATCGAGCGTTTGATTGTACAACGCGAGGTTGGCGCCCAGCTCGAGGAAAAGTCCCTCGGCGAGTTTCTGCTCGAGGAGGAGCTGGCTCCAGCGACCGTGTTGCTTATTGGAAGGATCATCCCAAGTCCCGCCGTTGAGATTGGTGCTCTTGCTGAGTCCGAGCGCGGTCCAGGGGTCTTTCGATTGATAGTTGGCGCTGCCTTGGCCGCCAAACGTGGCGCCACCAAGGGTGCCCTGATAGCGCGTGTTCACCATCGGGTTCGCCAACGGTAGCCCGACGATCCACGTCGGCTGGTTACCGGTGCTCTGGCCCAGCACCAATTTGGGATCGAAGTCGTTGCGCGAATCGACGAGCCCATCCGCGTCCACCACGCCGCTGGCGACGGGAATGCTGTTCCCCTTGGCATCGACATAAGGCCGCGTCGCGGTCCATTGCTGGCCGGCTGGCAGGAATTCAATCGTTGGTTTTCCCGACGCGGCCCAGCGCAGCACGCTGCCGTCGAAGCCCCACACCAAACTCGAGGCGTTGGTACCGAGGGAGTAGCTCTCGTGGTTGAAAGTGAGCTTGGTGTTGGCCAACGGTTTGGCGGTTACGCTCAAGGTCAAACGCTCCTGATTCTTGCCTTCATAGCGCCGAAACTCGCGGGCTTGATCGTGCAATAGATTGAGCCGGAAACCCAACTTATCCTTGATCAAGGGTTGGTTGTGGTCGATAGCGATGCGCCGCGAGCCATTGGTATCGGCCTGCGTCTGCACCTCGGTTTTTCGCCGCTTTAATTCTGCGCGTTTTGTGGTGGTGACGGCGGTTCCTTGGGGATTGCCGACGCCGATGAGCAGAGCGTTCGGCCCGAGCGAGAGCGTGATGCGCTCAAGATTGTAATTATCGGTGGGCTCCAAAGCGTTGAAAAAATCGTGCGAGATCGATTGGTTGCCAGCGTTGGTGTTGAAGCCACGAATCGAGTAGGATTGGCCAGTGCCATAGCGCATTTGTGTACCGGACGCGCGATTGGCATCGGTGTTGTCGCCTTCGGTGGCGTCGACGCTCGGTGTATAAAGAAGCGCTTGGTCAAAGGAATTGACGCCGAGATCGCGCAGGAATTCGGGGGTGAGAATTGAGAGCGAGGCCCCGACATCGCGCAGGTTGGTGCGCATGCGCGTGCCGGCGAGCGTCTCGGTGGCGGCGTAGCCATTGTCCTTCTCGGAAGAGACTTCGAACGGCGTGAGGAGGATGGTGTCGGTTGACGCGGGCTTAACCGGAGCAGTCGGGACCGACTGAGCTGGGGCGATGTTGGCGAGCGTGAGGCAAGCAGCGATGACGGTGGTCACGTTCGCGGTTGTAGTAGGGGTTTTCATAGGAGATGGGGGATCGGGTGCTTCGAAGCACGGGTGCCTCGGTAAAGGGGGATACGAACGGTAGTGATGGACTCGTCAGTCCGACAGCTGAGAGCCAAACTGCAGCACGCGGCGCGTCGCCGGGTAATTTGGTGACGTGCGGCGCGCTCAGCGGCGTGATAAGGACTGGCATGACAGGTTTCATGTGTTGGTTGCAAGGTGGGTTTACTTGGCCGCTTTCGTATTTCGTTTCTTCGCTGCTCTGGAGGCCTCCGGGCTGGGCGGAGAATGCGGGTCCATGCGTTTGAGCATGGCTTCATCCGGGCCACCGCCAAATTGCTTCCAGTAGAGCTCCTTCATGGGATTCATATGGGGAGCGGCGACGTTTTCGTTCACGAGCAGGGGCTGTACGTCGGTCCACCATTGTTCAAAGGTGGCGCGGAGGCTCGCAACGACGGCGGGGTGCTCGGCGATAACATTGTTTGTTTCGCCTGGATCGGCCTTGAGGTCGTAGAGTTCGGCGTTGTTCACCAGCGTGAAACGCGAGTTCTGAATGGAGCACTTGGTGTATTGTGACTCCGCCGCCATGCCCTTGGCCCAGCGGCCGACGTGATGGACGAGCACCCGTTCCGCCCAATCGGCCCGGGGGCTCTTGAGCAGAGGAAGCAGACTGCGGCCTTCGACCTGTTGCTTCACCTCGGCGGAAAGTGTCGCGCCGGTGATCTCGGCGAGCGTGGGGAAGAGATCGAGGTGTGCGCTGAGAGCATCGCATTCCGCACCGGCAGGGACGCCACCGACGGGCCAGCGGAAGAAACACGGCGAGCGTGTGCCACCCTGATAGGGCGTGACCTTACTGCCTCTCATGCCGGCATTGAAAATCTTGCAAGCCTCAGCGAAGCCGCCGTTGTCGGTGCCGAGGTAGATGACCAGTGTGTTGTTCTCGATGCCCCACTCCTTGAGCTTCGCGAGCAGTGCGCCGAAGTTCGTGTCGATGTTCTCTATCATACCGAAGAACTTCGCGACGTCCTCCGACACGCCGGCTTTGCCGAGATAGTGCTGATAGTATGCTTCCGGTAGGACCCACGGACCGTGCGCTGCATTGAGCGGGATGTA
>Ga0114978_10001747_pt1 | contig 18230 bp, 19 predicted proteins | sample S_140212_EF_Meta_FD_87027 | JGI IMG/M metagenome (GOLD analysis project Ga0114978, IMG submission 87027) | Freshwater microbial communities from Lake Simoncouche, Canada to study carbon cycling - S_140212_EF_MetaG | ecosystem: Environmental > Aquatic > Freshwater > Lake | place: Lake... | reverse complement strand
TAGCCCCAGAAGTGGCCGACGCCGTTGATGATGCCTGCCGCAAAAAACGGAATCCACATCATCTGCACCGCCCAGATCGTCATGCCGATGAAACCGAACAGCGCAAGATTGATGATCATCATGGTGGCGATGCCGGCGACCGAATGCGTCGAGTAAATATTGCGCTCCATCCAGTCGTCAGGCGTGCCCTGGCCGAATTTTTCCAGCGTTTCGGCGTTCTTTGATTCGATCTTGTACATGTCGGCACCCTGCCACATCACTTTTTCGATGCCGAGCACGACCGGGCTGTGCGGGTCTTCTTCAGTTTCGCAGCGCGCGTGGTGTTTGCGGTGGACCGCAGTCCACTGCTTGGTTTCCATGCCCGTAGTCAGCCACAGCCACAAGCGGAAGAAATGGCTGATGACCGGGTGCAGGTCGAGCGCGCGGTGCGCCGAATGCCGGTGCAGGTAGATAGTGACCGCCGCAATGGTGATGTGAGTGAACACCAGCGTGACCACTACGTAGCCCCACCAAGGAAGACTGAAGATGCCTGAAAACATAGGGTTATTTAATAGTTATTATGAGGGTAATTGGCCGCGAGTTTAGCGAAATAACCCCGCTCAGGGAAGGACTATTTTGGCACTTGAAATTGAACTTTGGGCGGGTCGGGCGACCTCTGTATAAACCCATGTTTTATATTGATTATTTGGTGTATTTCGCGAGGTCGCCGCCGACCAGCCGGACTTCGCGCTGCGGATAGGGAATCCCGATGCCCCGCGCCTTGAATTCCTGCCAGATTCCGTAATAGATATCGGAACGCAGATTCGTCTTGCCCTGCTCGGGATCTTCGACCCACACCGCCAGTTCGAGGTCGATGCCATTATCGGCAAATGCCTTGATCAGCACGACCGGGGGCGGATCGGCCAACGCCCGCGCGTGGCGTTTGGCGACATCGGTCATCAAGCGCATGGCGAGATCCAGGTCGGAGTCGTAGCTCACCTGCACGGACATCGCAATCGCCACTTTGCGGTCGGTGTAGGACTGATTGATCACGGTCGACGTGATCACTGTTTCGTTCGGAATGATCGCCTCGGTGCCGTCGAGCGCGCGCACGACGACGTAACGCGCCGTCATCTTGACCAGTTTGCCGGTGTGCTTTTCGATGGTGACCAGATCGCCTATGGTCACCGAGCGGTCGAGCAGGATGATGAAGCCGCTGATGTAATTGCTGGCGATCTTCTGCAGGCCGAAGCCGATGCCAACGCCCAGTGCGCCGCCGAACACCGACAACGCGGTGAGGTCGATGCCGACCGCGGGCAGCACGACCAGCACCGCCAGCAGCACGAGCAATGCGCGCAGCAGCTTGCTCAGCATCACGCGCAGCGTCATGTCCATGCCGTGCGCCGACATCAGGCGTTCTTCCAGCAGGCGGCCGATCCACAGCGCGAGCAGCAGCGCGACTACCACCCACACCACGGCCTGGCCGATCAACAGCAGCGAGATGCGATGCCCGCCGACCTTGAAACCGACGCCGTCAAAGAACTCGAGTATGCCGGGTGCCAAGCCCAGCACGTAGAGGGCAAAGCCGAGCCATACCAGCCAGACGATGGTGCGTTCGAATATGTCGAGTACGTTGCCCGGCGCGAACACCAGGCGTTGCAGATGGACCACGAAGCGGATGATGGCCATCGCCGTCAGCAGCGAAACTGCAATACTGAGCAGGCTGACACTGGTCTGGTAATGCGCGAGCCCCCAGCGTCCGCTCAGCACCAGCGCCAGGGCCGCGAGCGGGAAAACCAGCCGGCGCAGCCCGCCCAGGCCGAATTCGAGTCTGCTGCCTTCGCCGGCGCGCAGGCGCGGCCGCAGCAGATACGAAAGCCAGTACGCGAGGATCAGGCTTGCCGCGATGGTCGCGACCTGCCACAGGATGCGCTCGTCGTGCAGGTCTTTCCACAGCACGAGAAGCAGGGGTTCGAAGGAGTCGGTCACGGTTTGCAGGGCGCGCAGTCGGCAAAAATAATTCTAGCACGCCGGCATATCGCTACCGCTTGTTCGTTTGCGCATGCGAGTGCGCCTGGTGGCGCCGCCAGTTGTGTTGAAGTATGCGTCGCACAACGGCGGGTGGCCGCGCAGAACCAGCGCATTCTCGGCGTTGCGGAATGCCGGAACGGTCAGGAGACGGCTTTGCTGCGCACGAGCACGGCGGCAAAAAAACCGTCGCAGCCCTGACGATGCGGGTAGAGCTGCAAATACTCGCCGGTATCCAGCGCAATATGCTGCTGGGCCAGCACCTGATTGGCGGGCAGCAGTTGAAACTGCGGGTGCGCGGCCAGAAACGTCGCCACCACGCCCTGGTTTTCGGCGCGCACGAAACTGCACGTCGCGTAGACCAGCCGGCCGCCGGGTTTGACCAGCGCGGCAGCGGCGGTCAGGATGCGGCCTTGTTTTGCGGTCAGCTCCGCGATGCCCGCTTCGTTCTGGCGCCATTTGAGGTCGGGGTTGCGGCGCAGGGTGCCGAAGCCGCTGCACGGCGCGTCGACCAGCACGCGGTCTATCTTCCCGGCCAGCCGCTTGACCTTGATGTCGTTCTCGTTGACGAGCAACTGTGGATGCACGTTCGACAGGCCCGAGCGTTTGAGGCGCGGTTTCAATTTGTTCAGCCGCGAGTCGCTGATGTCAAACGCGTAGAGCCGGCCCTGCGACTGCATCAGCGCGCCCAGCGCTAGCGTCTTGCCGCCGGCGCCCGCGCAGAAATCGACCACCATTTCACGCCGCTTGGGCGCCAGCAGATAGCACAGCAACTGGCTGCCTTCGTCCTGCACCTCGATGCGCCCGCTGGTGAAAAGCGGATTGCGCCCGAGCGCGGGATTGCCTTCGATGCGTATGCCGAGCGGCGCGTGCGGCGTCGGTTTTACGTTCAGCCCTTCGATCGTCAACTGCTGCATGATTTTGTCGCGATCGCCGGTGAGCGCGTTGACGCGCAGATCGAGTGGTGCCGGCTGCTGCATGGCGCGGCCGAGCGCGAGGATTTCGTCGTCCGGCATATCGGCGGCAAGCATGGCGGCGAGCCACTCCGGGAATTCGGCTTTGACATGGAGCGGCACGTCAGCGTCGGGCCGCGCCTTGAGATCGGCGGCCCATTGCGCGTTGTCGTTGCCGAGCAGCGGCTCGAGCTGGCGCAGGCTCATGCCCTGCACGCGGTTCAGGTAGGCGAGCAGCAGGCGCCGCGGCGTATCGGCGCCGGTGTGGTATTCAATGCCGATGCGCCGCCGCAATATGCCGAACACCGTTTCGGCGATGAACTGGCGGTCGTGTTGCCCGAGATCGGCATGCGCGCGGAAGAAACTGTGCAGCATCGCATCGGCGGGCTGCGTCATCGGCAGCACGCGGGCGAGGGCTGCCTCTGCCGCCGCGAGGTGGGCGAAGGCGGCGTTGGACTGCACCGCGAGTTTTTTGGTGCGTGGTTTGCGGAGGGGGGATGGCAAGATTGGCCTGACGTTTATAAGGATTGGACGCAAAAATAATGCGCAACTGTCTAGTGAATGAGTAAATGAGTAAATGAGTAAATGAGTAAATGAGTGAATGAGTGAATGAGTGAATGAGCAGCTATGTTCGCGGCGCATCAAGTTCGGGTAACCCTTTCACTCTTTCACGTATTCACTCCTTCACTCAACGCTAATCTTCGCTGACGCGGATATCGTTCACGATCTGTTCGCCCGAAGGCTCGCCTTCGCGGTTGAAAAAGCGGATGCGCACCGGCAGCCAGCGGTAGGCGGGTGCCAGCCACAGCTCGATGGTTTCCTGTCCCGCGCGTCGTGCCTGCCTGACCGGCACCGCGCGCAGCGCACCGAACGGTGTCTCTATGATTTCTTCGATGCCGATATCCAGTTCGTAGCGCTCAAGCTTCCAGCCGTTGGTGACCGGCAGTTCGATGCGGCCCGGCGTCAGCGGCATGAGCCCCAGCTGGTACATGAAACTGACGATGTCCTGCGCATCGGCGGGCAGCGCGACGCTGCGCGGCGGATTGTCGATAGTGACCGTGGTCTTGCCCCAGTCGAAATCGGCGGCGGCTTTTTCGCTGTTGCCGGAGCGCACGCGCTCGTTCGTAAACCGTTCCGGGCGCAGCCCGCCGGCGGTCAGCCGGCCGTGACTTTCATAAGCGATACGCTGGCGGCTGAAGAGCGCGGCGAGCCCGGTAGTTTCGGACAGGCTGCTCAAACGATAACGGTCGCCGTTGAGTTCCCAGCTTTGCGTGGTCTGGCCAACGGCCAGTTTGTTGTTGCCCAAATATAGCACGTAGGAGATTTCGCCTTTGCGTGGCAAGCGCCTGGCGAGCGGCGGCGCGGGTGCTGCGGCCGGATTTTTCTCGACGACGGCAGGTGCTGCAGGCGTTTCGGCTGCGGCAGGCTCGGGCGCAGTCTGCGGCGGCGCGAATACCGGTGCATTGGCCGCTTGCATCGATGGCGCGCTGGACTCCGTTACCGGACCGGGTTTGGGTTTTGCCGGCGCGCGCGGCAATACTGGCGGCAACGGTTCCGCGGGTTGCAGGCGCGCTTCGAGCACGGGCGGCGGGGCTGCAAAACGCGGCATCTCGAACGGCACGCCATACAGCAGCCACAGGTGCGCGCACACCGACAGCGCGACGAACCAGCCGAGCTTGCGCATGACGCCGGCGCCGGTCATTTGAACTCGAGCCGCGTTATGATTTGTTCGAATTTCGTGCCGTCGTTTTCCAGGATCAGCAGCTTGACCGGAAAGAGATTGCGGTCGGCGGCCAGCCAGACTTCGGTGCCGTTCTCGCCGGGGTCGCGGTGCTTTACGAGGTGCAGGGTATTGAGTCTGCCGAGCGGCGTGTCGAGCGCCGCGTGGTTCGCCAGCTCGTAACGGTAGCGCTCGATCTTCTTGCCGTTGGTCATCGGAAACTCAAGCAGCTTCGCCTTGTCCGTGGAGAGGAACATAAACTGGTACATCACGCTCAGGCGGTCCTGGATGCCGGGGACCAGCGGCAGGGTTTCGCTGCGACCGTCGAAAGTCAGGTGCAGTTCGCGTGCGCGCCAGTCGAAGGCGGCGCTCACGTTCTTGCTGGCGTCGTCGAGGCGGCCGTAGTCGAGCTTCTCGGGCTGCAGGCCGGCGGTGGTAACGGTGCCTGCGCTCTGCACCTTGATCTTGGTACGCACAAACAATGCGAGCAGCCCCGCGGGGTTGCTGTCGCTTTCGATCTGGTAGCGGTCGCCGGTTTTTTCGTAAGTTTCCTGCGTAGTGGCGACGTGCAGGCCGTCTCTGTAGACATCGTAGCTTGCTTTGACCGATTGCGGCGGCGTTGCGGCGCTCACGGCCGTGACAACGGCAGCAATGGCCAATGCAATGAGGGCGCGCAGCATCATGAATCTAATGCCGGTGAGGCGAGCGCGCCGCCAGCGCCGCGCGCCGCCAAGATCGTGACGGTGCCTTGCGGCGTAATTTCGAGGCGCCCGTCGCAGAACCAGCGCAGCGCCTGCGAATAGATGCGGTGTTCCTCGGCGAGCACGCGCGCCGCAAGGGTGACTTCGCTGTCGCTTTCCAGTACCGCTACTGCAGCCTGGATGATGATGGGGCCGTGGTCGAGTTCGGGCGTCACGAAATGCACCGTGCAGCCGTGGACTTTGACGCCCGCTTCGAGCGCGCGGCGGTGGGTGTCGAGCCCGGTGAACGAAGGCAGCAGCGACGGGTGGATATTGATGAGCCGGCCGCGATAACGGTTTACGAAATCACCAGTCAGGATGCGCATGAAGCCGGCGAGCACGACGAGGTCCGGTTTGAAGGCGTCGATTTCAGTCGAGAGCGCAGTATCGAACGCGGCGCGATTGGCATGCGCGCGATGATCGACGACGCGTGTTGCAATGCCGTGTTTTTGCGCGGTTGCCAATCCGCCGGCTTTGGGGTCATTGCTGATCACCGCGGCGACCGTCAGCGGCAGCCGCGCTTCGAGGATCGCCTGCATATTGCTGCCGCGCCCCGAGATCAGGATGACGATGTTCTTCATGTGACGATGGTTTGCGCCTCGTTTTCCGCGCGTGCTTCTATGCTGCCTATGCGGTATACGGTTTCACCTGCCGCGCTCAGCAATATGGTCGCCGCGTCAGCATCCTGCGCGGCAACGATCACCGCCATGCCAATGCCGCAATTGAACACGCGCAGCATTTCGGCGCCGTCCACGTTGCCTTCGCGCTGCAGCCATGCAAAAAACGGCGACTGCGGCCAGTTCGCGCGCGTCAACCGCGCCGTAAGGTGCGCGGGCAGTATGCGCGGCACGTTGTCGACGATGCCGCCGCCCGTAATGTGCGCCATGCCTTTGACCGGCAGTTTTGCCATCAGTTGCAGCAGTGGTTTCACGTAGATCCGTGTCGGCGCCAGTATCAGATCGCTTAACGCTTTGCCGTCGAGTTGCGTGGACAGATCGATCTTGTTTTGCGCAATGATGCGGCGGATCAGTGAATAGCCGTTGGAATGCGCGCCGCTCGAAGCGAGTCCCAGCACGGCGTCGCCGGCCTGGATGGCTTTGCCGTCGATGATTTTGCTTTTCTCGACCACGCCCACCGCGAAGCCGGCGAGATCGTATTCGCCGGCCGGGTACATGCCGGGCATCTCCGCGGTCTCGCCGCCGATAAGCGCGCAACCCGCTTGTCCGCAGCCTGCCGCTATGCCCTTGACGACGTCGGTGGCGGTCGCCACATCGAGCTTGCCGCACGCGAAATAATCGAGGAAGAACAGCGGCTCGGCGCCCTGCACGAGGATATCGTTGACGCTCATCGCCACCAGATCGATGCCTATGGTGTCGTGGCGGTTGAGCTCAAACGCGAGCTTCAGCTTGGTGCCGACACCGTCGGTGCCCGAGACCAGTACCGGCTCGCGGTACTTCGCGGGAATGCTGCACAGCGCGCCGAAGCCGCCGATGCCGGCGAGCACTTCCGGACGCATCGTTTTCCTGGCGTGCGGCTTGATGTTCTCGACGAGCTGATCGCCGGCGTCCATGTCGACGCCGGCATCGCGGTATGTGAGAGATTTGGCTGGGTCGGGTGTGGTCAAGATGCGCTCTCGCGGGTCGTAAACAGCGGATGGGTCGGGTAAGATAGCGCTTCCCATGACGTTGTATGTCATTGTTGCACCCCGAATTTTACCCGAAATGACCCTATACCGCTCTGTTGCAATGCGCCGCGCATGAAGCAACTCGCGCTCGATATCGCGCAGGCGCCGGCGCCGGCATTGGACAACTTCGTGCCCGGCCGCAACGCCGAAGTCGTGGTCGCGCTGTATTCGATGGCGAATGCGGCGAGCGGCGAGCGTTTCATTTATCTGTGGGGCGCTCCCGGCGGCGGCCGCAGCCATCTGTTGCGGGCGGTGGTGGACGCCGCGCGCGCCGACGGCAGGCCGGCGCAGATGTTCGATTCCGGCGCGGCAAAGTTCGATGCTGCCGAGGACACGCTGTGCGCAGTAGACGACGTGCACCTGTTGAACGAAGAGGCGCAGATCGCCGTCTTCAATCTGCACAATCGCATCAAGGCCGGCAACGGTACTCTGCTCGCCAGCGGCAATGCGCCGCCGGCGCAACTCAAGTTGCGCGCGGACCTTGTGACACGTCTGGGAGCGGGGCTTGTCTACCAGGTGCACGGACTGAATGAAGAAGAAAAAGTCGCCGCGCTGAAACGCCATGCGCAGGCGCGCGGGTTCCAGTTATCGCAGGAAGTCATCGCGTACCTGTTGCGCCACGCGCAGCGCGACCTGCCGTCGCTGCTTGCCTTGCTCGACGCGCTCGACCGTTATTCGCTCGCCAACCGGCGCGCCATTACGCTGCCGCTGCTGCGGGAGTTGCTCGATGTCACTGCAAAACAAGTTGAAACCGCCGATAAACGCCGATGAACGCAGCTAGAATCAAACACCTTGGCACAGGCGAGTTGACGATCGCGGAATCTGATCGGCGTTCATCGGCGGCTAACTTTGATTTACAGATTTTATTTGATGGAGTGTGCCAGTTGAACCTCGCGCTATTCGATCTCGACAACACCCTGCTGAGCGGCGACAGCGACTTTGAGTGGGCGCAGTTCCTGGCCGAGAAGGGCGTGCTCGACCGCGAGGTGTACGAGGCGCGCAACAATGCGTTCTACGAGCAGTACAAGGACGGCTCCCTCGATATTCACCAGTTTCTCGACTTTCAGTTGAAGCCGCTGGCGCGCCACCCGCGCAAAGTGCTCGACGAATGGCACCGCGAATTCATGCGCGTGAAAATCCTGCCCATCATGCGGCTGCGCGGGCGTGAATTGATCGAGAGCCATCGCGCCGACCTGTGCGCCATCGTCACTGCAACCAACAGCTTCGTGACAGCGCCGATTGCGCGCGAATTCGGCATCGAACACCTGATCGCGACCGAGCCCGCGCACATCGATGGCGAATTCACCGGCGAAGTGACCGGCACGCCGTGCTTTCGCGAAGGCAAGGTGACGCAGCTCGAACAGTGGCTGGCTGGCCGTGGGCAAAAGCTGTCATCGTTCGCGCACAGCAGTTTTTACAGCGATTCGCTGAACGACCTGCCGCTGCTCAAATGCGTCACGCGCCCGGTGGCGGTCGACCCTGACGACACGCTGCGCGCCCACGCCGTAAAGCACGGCTGGCAGATACTCAGTCTGGCCTGAATGACGCGCGCGCCGCTGATTATCGTGCTGGCGCTGGTCGCCGCCGGCAGCCTGTTGATCGCGCTGCTGTTCGGCACTTTTCCGATTTCTCCGCTGCAGGTGCTCGACAGCATCTTCCTGCCGACGCCCGGCATCGTTGACGATGTGATCTGGAAACTGCGCTTGCCGCGCGTGCTTGCCGCGTTTGCGTGCGGCGGATTGCTCGCGACCTCGGGCGTGCTGCTGCAGGTCCTGCTCAGGAATCCGCTGGCTGACCCTTACATACTCGGCATTTCCGGCGGGACGGCTCTCGGCGCGCTGACTGCGGTGCTGCTCGGCGCCGGCGTCGCCGGCAGCAATCTCGCCGCGCTGGCTGGCGCGCTCGGCGCCATCGCGATCGTGTTCGGGTTGTCGTTTCGCGCCGGCGACTGGAATTTGCACCGCTTGTTGCTGACGGGCGTCGTGCTGTCGGCGGGCTTTACTGCGCTGATCAGCTTGCTGCTGACGCTCGCGCCGCAGGCGCAATTGCGCGGCATGCTGTTCTGGTTGATGGGGGATTTGTCTCACGCTGATGCCAGCGGCAGCGCCTGGTTCGTTTTGACGCTGGTAGTGCTGGTATTCACATTGAAATCGCGCAGTCTCAACGCTCTCGCGCTCGGCGCATTGAAAGCGCGCGCTCTCGGCGTCGCGGTGGGCGGCCTGCAGTCGGCGATCTATTTCGGCGCCGCGGTGGCGACGGTCGCGGCGGTGCTGCTCGGCGGCAGCATAGGCTTCGTCGGCATCATGGTGCCGCATGCATTGCGCCTGGCCGGCGTCAACGATCATCGCTGGCTGCTGCCGGCTTCGGCTCTGGTGGGCGGCAGCTTCGTGGCGCTCGCCGACACTTTTGCGCGCACGGTGTGGGCGCCGCAGCAGTTGCCGGTCGGCGTATTCACTGCCTTGCTGGGTGTGCCCGTGCTGCTCATCCTGCTGTCGCGGCGGCCATGAACCTGCGCGCAGACCAGCTCACTATTGCGGTCGGCACACGGGTGCTGTGCCGCGACCTCGCGTTGGAGATGGTGCCCGGCGAATTGTGGGGCGTGCTGGGCTGCAACGGCAGCGGCAAAACCACGCTGTTGCATGCGCTGGCCGGGCTCGCGCCGCCGGCATCCGGCAATATCGCCATCGAGGGCAGGGCGCTGGCGGATTATTCGCGGCGCCAACTCGGCCGCGCGCTCGGCATCCTCCTCCAGCGCGAAGACCAGGAATTCTGGGGCACGGTGCGCGACTACGTGATGCTCGGCCGCTATCCGCATGCCCGGGCGCTGTTCGGTTGGCATGCGGATGACGAGGCAGCAGCGGAGCACGCACTCGCCGCTTTCGATCTGACGGCGCTGGCGGAACAAACGTACGGAACCTTGTCGGGCGGCGAGCGCCAGCGCGCGCGGCTCGCGCAACTGTGGGCGCAGGCGCCGCGAATCATGCTGCTGGACGAGCCGCTGCAACACCTTGATCTGCGCCACCAACTGCAAGCGCTGCAATTGTTGCGTAAAGCAACGCGCGAGGAGGGCGCGGCGGCCGCACTGGTGCTGCACGACCTGACGTTTGCCGCCAGTTGCGACCGCATATTGATGCTGTACGGCGACGGGCGTTTTGCGGCGGGAAGCGCGGCTGAGCTGCTGCAGCCGGAGCGGCTGGCCACGCTTTACGGCTGCGGCATACGCGCGTTCGGCGAGGGCGCGGGTGCGCATTTCATCCCCGTTATATAATTCCCCCCACAAATTCGGGCGGACGCACACCCCTGCGCTGCTCAATTTGTTTTGTAGCGTATAGCGTATTTGCGGGCATCTTCCCGTGCGCCGCTCAATTTGTTTTCACAACAGGCAAGCCATTTAATGATCAGGCGGTTTCTCGGCAAGGTTTTTTCGGGCGCGTTGTTCAAGTCCGCGCAGCCCAGGGTCATACCGTTTAAAACCCACCGCATCGCGCGCGACCACGTGAGCCGCGGCGCGATGAAGACCTGCGAAACGCTGCAGCAGCATGGGCACACCGCTTACGTGGTCGGCGGCGCGGTGCGCGATCTGCTGCTGGGCGGCATCCCCAAGGACTACGACGTGGCGACCAGCGCCACGCCCGAGGAAGTGCGCGCGATTTTCCGCCGCTCGCGCATCATCGGCCGCCGTTTTCGCCTGGTGCACGTGATGTTCGGCGCGGAAACCATCGAGGTCTCCACTTTTCGCGGCAGCGCTGCTGCCAACGAGGCGGCAGACGACAGCGATCATTCGACCGACGAGCACGGGCGCATCCTGCGCGATAACGTGTTCGGCAGCATGGAAGAAGACGCGGTGCGGCGCGATTTCACCGTGAACGCCATGTTCTACGACCCCGTGCGCGAAGAGGTGATCGATTATCACGGCGGTGTCGCCGATATCAAGGCGAAAAAGCTGTGCATGATAGGCGATCCGGCGCAGCGCTATCGCGAAGACCCGATCCGCATGTTGCGCGCGGTGCGCCTTGCCGCCGCGCGCGGACTGGAAATCGAAGCGCGCTCGCGCAAACCGATCCGCGAACTGGCCGGCCTGCTGCAGAACGTACCCAAAGCGCGTTTGTTCGACGAAATGATGAAATTGCTGCTGTCGGGCCATGTGGCCGAAGGTGTGCGCCGCCTGCGCAAGGAAGGCCTGCATCACGGCGTGCTGCCGCTGCTCGACGTGATACTCGAGCAGCCGCTGGGCGAGCGTTTCGTTATGCTGGCGCTGGAGAACACCGACAAACGCATCAACGAAGGCAAGCCGGTGTCGCCCGGTTTCCTGTTCGCCTCGCTGCTGTGGCACGAAGTGCTGGCGGCGTGGAAGGCGGCGGAAAAAGGCGGCATGCATACGATGCCGGCGTTGTTCCACGCGATGGACCAGGTGCTACAGGTGCAGGCGGAAAATCTGGCGATCCCGCGCCGCTACGGCGCCGACATGAAAGACATCTGGGCTTTGCAGGCGCGCCTGCTCAATCGATCCGGACGGCGGCCTTATCTGCTGCTCGAGCATCCGCGGTTTCGCGCCGGTTTCGATTTTCTGCTGCTGCGCTGTGCCTGCAGCGAAATCGACGCCGAGATCGGCACCTGGTGGGAAAAATTCCAGCATGCGGATGAGGAGACACGTGCCGGCATGTTGATGAAAGACGGTCCTGGCGCCGCCAAGAAGCGCCGCCGGCCGCGCCGCAAAAAGAAACCGGCGGCCGCAGCGGGCGGGGCCGACGCCGCATGAGCGAAGTGATGGCCTATGTCGGGCTCGGCGCCAATCTGGAAGACCCGGTGGCGCAGGTGACGGCGGGCATGGCTGCACTGGCGGTGCTGCCACGCACCCGGCTCGTTGCGCAATCGTCGCTCTATCGCACGGCGCCGGTGGGTTACGCCGAGCAGCCGGATTTCATCAACGCCGTCGCTGCAGTCAAAACGGCATTGGGAGCGCGCGAGCTGCTTGATGCGCTGCTGGCGACCGAACAACATCATGGCCGTGTGCGCACGTTTCCGAACGCGCCGCGCACGCTCGACATGGATGTGCTGCTGTATGGTGACGCGCAGATGCACGAAGACGGCCTTACCATTCCGCATCCGCGCATGCACGAGCGCGCTTTCGTGCTGGTGCCGCTGGCGGAGATTGCGCCGCGCTGCGTGATCCCCGGACGCGGCGCTGTGAGTGAATTGTTGCGCGGTATTGATGTCTCGGGCGTGGTGCGTATCGAGAACCCGGTGCACGCCATATGAACGCCGCCAGGAAGCCGGCAGGAATTGCGGACGCCGCCCTGATGCCGGCGCAAGCCGCGTGAACGCGCTGCCCGAAAAATACCGCTACATCGTGGTCGAAGGGCCGATCGGCGCCGGCAAGACCAGTCTGGCGCGCAAGCTCGCCGAGAAAAGCGGCAGCACGCCCTTGCTCGAAGACCCGGGCGCAAATCCGTTTTTGCCCGGTTTTTACACCGACAACGCGCGTTACGCGCTGCCGACCCAGTTGTTTTTCCTGTTCCAGCGCATCAACCAGGTGCGCGATCTCGGGCAGGCCGATCTCTTCCGGCGCACCACGGTGGCTGATTTCATACTCGACAAGGACCCGCTGTTCGCGCGCCTGACGCTGAACGACGACGAACTGAGCCTGTACCAGCAGATCTATACGCAGATGAAGCCGCAGGCCGCAGTGCCCGACCTTGTGATCTACTTGCAGGCGTCGACCGAGACGCTGATTGAGCGCGTCAAGCGGCGGGCGGTGAGTTACGAGCGCACGATTTCCGAGGACTACCTGCTGAAGCTGGCGGAAAGCTACGCGCGGTTTTTTTATCAATACGACGCAGCACCCGTGTTGATCGTGAATTCGGAGCATCTCAATTTCGTCGACGCGCCGGCGGATTTTGATTTGTTGCTGGAGCGCATAGCCGCGATGCGCGGCGCGCGCGAATTTTTCAGTCTCGGGGAGTGATTGGCGATGAGCGATGGGTGATGGGTGAGGATTGAGTAGGCCTTCCCATCACGCATCACCCATCACCCATTTGCGATTTCCGTAGTTGAAAGGAGCCGACATGAGGATTAACCAGACTACCTTGCACAAGATGGCGCAGGACGGCGAGAAGATCACGATGCTGACCTGCTACGACGCGAGTTTTGCCGCAGTGCTCGACGCCGCGGGCGTGGATACGCTGCTGATCGGCGATTCGCTCGGCATGGTGCTGCAGGGCCATGACTCGACCCTGCCGGTCACGCTCACCGACGTTATTTATCACACGGCCTGTGTTGCGCGCGGCTCCAAACGCGCGTGGATCATCGCCGACATGCCTTTCGGCACATTCCAGACTGGTCCCGCGGATGCGTTCAGGAATGCGGCGCAGTTGATGGCGGCCGGCGCGCAGATGGTCAAGGTCGAAGGCGGTGAAACCATGGTCGAGACCATCCGCTTTCTGACGGCGCGCGGCATACCGGTATGCGGCCACCTGGGGCTCACGCCGCAGTCAGTCAACATGCTGGGTGGCTACCGCATCCAGGGCAAGACCGACTTCCAGGCGAAACAATTGATCGCCGAAGCAAAAATGCTGGAAGAGGCCGGCGCCGGTATGCTGGTGCTGGAGCTGATTCCCGCTGCGTTGTCGCGCCAGGTGACTGCGGCGTTGCGCATCCCGACCATAGGCATAGGCGCGGGTGTGGATTGCTCGGGCCAGGTCCTCGTCCTGCACGACATGCTCGACGTCTATCCCGGCAAGAAAGCGCGTTTCGTCAAGAATTTCCTCACCGGTGCCGGCAGCGTGCAAGGCGCGGTCGAGGCCTACGTGCGTGAAGTCAAAGCGAAGACGTTTCCCGCGGCCGAGCATTCGTATTAAGAGTGAGGCGAGAGGGGAGAGGCGAGAGGGGTGAGGGGGAGAAGAGGGTGTAAATCAAGCTTGAGGGTGTAGTGTAAAATGCCTTCCGCCTCACTTCCTCTCCACTCTCCCCTCTCCCGCCCTCAGCACATGGACGTCATCCATTCGGTCGCCGCCTTGCGCGAACGCCTGCAGCACGAGCCGAACAACGTGTTCGTGCCGACGATGGGCAATCTGCACGCTGGCCATATCCAGTTGATCAATCTCGCCAAGCCGCGCGCTGCGTGCACGGTGGTGAGCATTTTCGTCAATCGGCTGCAGTTCGGCCCCAAGGAGGATTTCGAGCGCTACCCGCGTACGCTGGAGGCGGATTGCGAGAAGCTGCGCGCGGCGGGCGTTGACGTCGTGTTCGTCCCCGACGAAAAAGAGATTTATCCGGCGCCGCAGACCTACGTGGTCGAGCCTTCCGACCTGCAGCACATCCTCGACGGCGCGGCGCGCCCGGGACATTTCCGCGGAGTGGCAACCGTGGTGCTCAAACTTTTCAACATGGTGTCGCCGCACTCGGCGATCTTCGGCAAGAAGGATTACCAGCAGTGCCTGGTGCTGACCAACATGGTGCGCCAGTTGGCATTGCCGATCGATCTCATACTGGCCGAGACCGTGCGCGCGGCGGACGGGCTCGCGCTGTCTTCGCGCAATGCTTATCTGTCGGCCGACGAGCGCCGCGAAGCGCCGCGCCTCTATCAGCAATTGTGCAAGGCGCGCGACGAGCTCAGCAGAGGCGCGCGCGATTACCAGCGTATCGAGCTCGACGTCATGGCCGAACTCGCGCACCACGGCTGGAAACCGGATTACATCGCGGTGCGCCGGCAAAGCGACCTGCAGCCGCCGCAGAACGGCGAGCGCGGGCTGGTGGTGCTGGCGGCGGCCCGGCTCGGTAAAACGCGCCTCATCGACAACATTGAGACTAACGGCTGACATGCCGGACGGGCGATTGCCTGTTACTATGAGCGCTATGGATGCCAAAATAACCACCCCGACCGCTGAAATCAAAAAGCGGTTCTGCAGCACCGGCAGTCACTGGACCACCGGTGAGTTCAAAAAAATTGGCACCACGCGCTGGATCTGCCTTGCGTGCTACAAGCGCCGTCAGGCCGAACTGCGCAATCTGAAGAAAAACAAGTTGCTCGCCGCTGGCGCCACCGCCAAGAAGTAGCGCCGCGCGTTTTAGCGCAATCCGGGAGGAGTCGTCATGCAGCAGTTTCTGCGGCGCTTGTGCGCCTTGCTTTGCCTGTGTGCGGCGGTTGTAGTGCAGGCGCAGGATTATCCGCAGCGCCCCATCCGCATGATCATCGGCCTGCCGCCCGGCGGTTCCACCGACATCATGGGCCGCCAGCTGGCGGCAAAACTCGCGGAGCGCTTCGGCCAGCAGGTCGTGGTGGACAACCGGGCGGGCGCCAGCGGCATCATAGGCGCCGAGCTCGTCGCCAAATCGCAGCCGGACGGCTATACGCTGATGATGGCAGGCGGTTCGTTCGGCACCATCTCCAGCCTGTATACGAAACTGTCGTTCGACACGACCCGGGATTTCGCGCCGATCGCGCTGTTCGCGACCTCGCCGTATGTGTTCGTCGTGCATCCGTCATTGCCGGTGAATTCGATGCAGGAATTTTTCGCCTATGCCAAGGCGCGGCCCGGCCAGATCAACTTCGCGGGTTCGACACCGGGCTCGGTGCAACGCCTTTCCGGCGAACTGCTAAAGCGAACCGTGGGCTTCGACATGCTGTACGTGCCGTATAAAGGCACCGGCGTGCTGTTGCCGGATCTGATCGGCGGACGTTTGCAGGCCGCCATCGACAACGTGCTGGTGGTGGTGCCGTACATGAAAAGCGGCGCGTTGCGCGGGTTGGCGGTGACGAGCGCCAAGCGCTCCGTGGTCGTGCCCGAATTGCCGACCATCGCGGAATCCGGCGCGCCCGGATTTCAGTCGGGCGGCTGGTTCGGCGTGCTCGGGGCAGCCGGCACGCCGCCCGCAATCATCAAGAAGCTCAACGCCGAAATTTCCAGCGTCATGCAGCAGGCCGACGTGCGCGACCGCCTGCTTGCACAGGGCGCCGAACCGCTGTGGGGGCCGCCCGACGAACTGAAGAAATTGCTCGCGCGCGAGCGCGAGCTGTGGAGCAAGGTGATCCGCGAGGCCGGCATCAAGCCCGACTAGCGCGGCAAATTTTTGTAATTGCCGTTACTGCTCCACTTTCACGTTCGCATCGACGATTATCTTCGCGAACTTCGCCGATTCCACGCGCAGGAAAGCGCACCAATCATGGAATCGATGCGTACAAAATCGCGGTGCGCATGGAGAACGGCTCTTATCAATCGTATATGCAGAAATCGAACCCCGATATGCGGGTCGGCGACCACGTGCAGGTCAACCACGGCGTGGTGCGGCAGTATTACAAGCCATCTCAAAACATCGTAGCAACAAGCAACCGCCGATAGACGCCGATTCACGCCGATATAATTCCAGACGTGGCCTCAACCAACGCGAAGTCCTTTGAACTTATCTGCGTGCATCGGCGTCTATCGGCGGTTCCAAATTGTTCTTAAGGTTGTTTCTGGTATTTCTGGCTGCGCAAAAGTGAGGGGATTTGTCCCCTCATTTTTTTCGCGTTCCGGACTTGGTCAAGGCGGCGCTGTTACGCGGGGGCAGACGGCGAATGCGTGTTAGACTTTTTTGCGCAAGGCAGGATCATCCGCTATCCCGGCATACGCAAAGACCGAAAAATTGAAAAGCATACAGATAGACCGCTACGGCGGCCCCGACGTGCTGGTGCACCGCGAGATCGCGGCGCCGGAGCCCAAAGCCGGCGAAGTGCTGATACGCATCAGCCATGCCGGCATCAATTTCATGGACGTCCATACGCGCGAAGGCAAGTATGCGAAGTCGCAGACCTATACGGTGACATTGCCATGCACGCTCGGCATGGAAGGCGCGGGGGAGGTTGTTTCCGTCGGCGCCGGTGTCAGCGACTTCAAGCCCGGCGATCGCGTTGCTTACTGCATCGTGTGGGGCAGTTATGCCGAATACGCGGTCGTGCCCGCATGGCGCTGCGTCAAAGTTCCTGCCGCGTTGTCACTGGAAATGGCGGCGGCATCCTTGTTCCATGGATTTACCGCACATTATCTCGCGCATGATGTCGGTCGACTTGCGCCGGGAGTGACCTGTCTTGTGCACGCCGCGTCCGGCGGCATTGGGCAGATATTGATCCAGCTCGCCAAGCGCATGGGCGCGACGGTATACGCGACTACCAGCACGCAGAAGAAAGCCGCGGTCGCGCGCGAACGCGGCGCCGATCTCGCGGTGCTTTATGAAAACGGCCGGTTTGCCGAAGCGCTACGCGATGCGACGCAGGGGCGCGGCGTCGACGTGGTGTTCGATTCAATCGGCAAGGCCACTTTGCGCGACAGTTTTCGCGCCACGCGCAAGCGCGGGCTGGTCGTTGCGTATGGTTCGGTGTCCGGTTCGGTGCGCGATCTCGATCCCATAGAACTCGGCGAAGCCGGCTCGCTGTTCCTCACGCGGCCGCGGCTCGCCGATCATCTGCCCGACGCGGTAACGACGCGCCGGCGCGCCGACGAAATCTTCGCGGCTTTACTCGATGGCACGCTCAAGATTGAGGTCGCGGGGCGTTACACGCTAGCCGACGTTAACGAGGCGCATGCAGCGCTCGAGGGCAGACGCATGATAGGCAAGCCGGTATTGGTCATCAATCCATGAGCGAGGACGCAAGTTCCCTGTTCAAGACTCGCTCCGATATTGTCGCGGTGATCGTGACTGTGGCGGCGCGGGTGCTCGTGCTGGCGCCCGCGCCCGCGAGCATGTCGATGCCGTAAATACCCTGGCCGTTTGTGGAGTAGGTGAAGCGGACAGCCAGTTTGCCGGCGTAATTCTTGGCTTGCGCAACACCTTCCGTCAGCGCTTCGTCCCACGCTTTTGCTTCGACGACGGCAAGTTTAGTGTTGCGATATTCGAGCACGTAGTCGGTGGTGAGCGCCGTGCCGCGCTTGTCATGCCCTTCGATGCGACCGAGCGTAATCGGATACTTGCGCCTGATGCGGCTGCCCTCGACCACGCCCCAACCCGCCGCCTTGAGGGCGGGGTCGATGTGTTCGGCACGGGTTTCGGCTTCGTTCATGGCGCCGCTATTCAGGCTGATCAGTAAATTGCGCTTCGATGTCCATCGCACCATGCAAGACGCGCACGATACTGAGTCTTGTCTTCGAGGC
>Ga0114978_10001746_pt1 | contig 18232 bp, 18 predicted proteins | sample S_140212_EF_Meta_FD_87027 | JGI IMG/M metagenome (GOLD analysis project Ga0114978, IMG submission 87027) | Freshwater microbial communities from Lake Simoncouche, Canada to study carbon cycling - S_140212_EF_MetaG | ecosystem: Environmental > Aquatic > Freshwater > Lake | place: Lake... | reverse complement strand
GCCACTTGAACCGTGGAGCGCGCCGGGAAATTTTCCGGGAAATACTTCGCATACACCTCGTTCATGGCGGCGAAATTCGCCAGATCGGTCAGAAACACCATGCTTTTGACAACGTTGGCGAATGTGAGGTTCTGGTCCTCGAGAATGGCTTTGACGTTTTCCAGCACCCGTTCGGTTTGGGCCTTGATGTCGCCGGCAATCAATAAGCCATCGGCGGGGCTGATTGGGATCTGTCCGGCACAGAACAGCAGGTCGCCGATGCGGACGGCGTGATTGTAAGGTCCGACTGCCACAGGCGATTTCGCCGGTTTAATGATGATTTTGCTGGGCATGGTTCAGGGGGGCGATTCCGCAAGGAGCAATCATTCTGGCGCTTTTAGCGGTCAGCGTCAAGGCGCTGGCTGGCGACTCGAAACCCGATGGCCAGCATCCGACCATCAAAACATCAGCTTCAAACTCCGGGCCAACACCCAGGAGGTCCGAAAGCAAATTCCTATCAGCCAGCAGAATCGCGGCACGACTGCACTGCCCCTGATGATCGATGGAGCGCTCTGTCATTCCGCTGGATGATGGATTCGTCCGCGGCGATGGCGTGTTTGAGGGGATGCCGTCTGAACGGCCACGTCCCGCGCACGCTTGACGAGCTGGCCAACGCCGATGGCGCACTGGCGATCTCGACAGTCGTCGAGAGCAGGACCGTGCGTGAGGTGCAGGGTGCACATACGACCTCGGCAACGCCCGCGTTGCGGAGATTGCCGCGGCGCTTCACGAGGCATCGCGCAGCGGTGACCCGGATCGCGCCCGGACTGTGCCGGTGTGACCCGATCGCCGATTGAAAGCCCGGTCATTGCTTCGCATCCGTTGCCGCAGTAGGATGGGCACCTCTTGAGACCGCTCGCCAAAATCCTCACCTACCTGCTCGTCGTCGTCCTGCTGGCGGCCGTGCTTTCCCCGCCGGTTTACTGGCTGGTGCAATGGTTGGGTGCGCACGGAATTCTGCCTTCCCTGACGGAGTTTCCGTTCCGGCGTTTTTTCAGCCGCACCACCCAGGTCTCGGCCATTGTGCTGTTGGTCCCCCTGCTCTGGTGGCTCCGTATCCGCAGCGTAAAGGAATTCGGAATCGAGCGGAACTCCCACGGCGTCCGCGATGTGATCACCGGCCTGCTGCTCGCGCTGATTCCGGTGTTGCTGCTGGGCGGCGGCTATTTGGCCTTCGGTATTTATGCCTGGAAAAAAGAGCTGAACTTCGCGCCCCTGCTGCGGATTCTTCTCACGGCGGGTTTTGTTGCGCTGGTGGAAGAGTGGCTCTTCCGCGGAGTGCTGCTGGGTTTGGCTTCGCGGACTTTCGGGAAAGTGAAGGCGGCTTTGGGTGTCTCGGTGATTTTCGCCGCCGTTCATTTTATCAAACCCGGCACCTCTCCGGACGAGGCGGTCGGGTGGTGGACAGGGTTCGCACAAATCGCGCGGGTTTTTGATTCCGCCCCCCCCCTCGCGCACGTGTCGCTGGGTTTCCTCTCGCTCTTTGTCGCCGGCCTGATTCTCGCGCTCGCGGCTTTGCGCACGCATTCCCTCTGGTTGCCCATTGGTCTGCATGCGGGTTGGATTTTCGGCCAGCAGACACTGCAATTGCTGGCCAAATACCGGATCAAACCACCCGGCGAACTCCTGCCCTGGGTCGGACCCAATGTCGTCAGCGGGGCCGTCCCGGTCGGACTGGTGCCGGTGATTGTTCTGTTGCTCACCGGGGCCGCGGTCTGGTTTTATGTGCGCCATGTCTCCGGGTCGGAAAGTTTGCGCCGTTCTTGAAACAGCGCGGGATTTATTTTTCCCGCTGCATTGCGCCGGCTGCGCCTCGGCCTTGGCCTCGGGCTGGTTTTGTGCAGCCTGCCGGAAGGAGTTGCGGACGGTTGAACCCCCGCGTTGCGAGACCTGTTCGCAGCCCTTTACCGGTGCGATGGATCGCTTTGTTTGCGTGAACTGCCGGGGGCGGGCCTTTCATTTCGAGTGCGCGGTGGCGGTCATGCAAAGCCGGGGCATCCTGCGCGGTCTCATCCATCGTCTGAAATACAACGGCGAACTCTGGCTGGCTGAGCCCTTGGGGGATCTGCTCGAGCAGGGGTTGGCAGACGAGCGCCTCGCAGAGGAGGAATTCGATGCGGTGGTGCCCGTACCTCTCCATCCCTTGCGCCGCCGCGAGCGGGAATTCAACCAGGCCGAAATCCTGGGCCGCGAACTGGCCCGGCGACGCGGCTGGCTGTTTTTGGAAGCCCTCCAACGCACCCGCTACACCCTCACGCAGACGCATTTTGACCGTGCGCGGCGCATGCAAAACCTGCGGGATGCCTTCTCCATGCAGCGGAATGCTGCCGTGCAGGGAAAACACCTGCTGCTGGTGGATGATGTGCTCACCACCGGCTCAACCCTCGACGAATGCGCGCGGGTGTTATTGGAGGCCGGGGCGCAATCGGTTCACGCCCTGACCGTGGCGAGGGGATAACGACCCGGTAGATTTTCAGTGGCATTTGCCGCAAAAAATGATGAAAATCCCCGTCCTTCGGATTTAAATCCTCTTTCGACCGGAGTCATCCGACATCCGTCCTTTCCAAAACATGGCCTTTTTTAAAAAACCCAACTTCAAAGACATCGGGGCCCGCACCCGGGAAATGCCGGAGGGCCTTTGGACCAAATGCCCCACTTGCGGCGAAGTGATTCACAATCTCGCCCTGGCCGAAAACCTGCGGGTCTGTCCCAAATGCGACCACCATTTCACCATGGGAGCCTACGACCGCATTACCAGCCTGGTTGATCCCGATTCCTTCAAGGAAATTGATGCGGAGATCACGTCCGTGGATACCCTCGCATTCAAGGGCGTCGCCACCTACCTCGACCGGCTGAAGAGCTATCAGAAAAAAACCGGTCTGAAAGACGCCGTCATCACCGGCCCGGCGAAGCTCTGCGAGCATCCCATCGGTCTGGCCGTGATGGATTTTAACTTTCTCGCCGCCACGATGGGTTCCGTCGTCGGGGAAAAAATCACACGCGTCATCGAACTTTCGACCAGGAAAAAAATGCCCGTCATCATCGTCTGCGCCTCCGGCGGCGCGCGCATGTATGAGGGCATGCTCAGCCTCATGCAGATGGCCAAGACGAGCGGGGCCCTGGCCTTGCACGCCCAGGCGGGCCTGCCGTATATCACCGTCCTGACCAATCCGACCACCGCAGGCGTGATGGCCAGCTATGCCTCGCTGGGCGACATCATCGTGGCGGAACCCAAGAGCATGATCGGTTTTGCCGGGCCGCGCGTGATCAAGGAGACCACGCATCAGGATTTGCCGGCCGGCTTTCAGACCGCGGAGTTTCTGGAGAAACATGGCCTGATCGACATCGTGGCATCGCGGACCAAGCTGCGCGCGACGCTTGGTCAGCTTCTCGACTATCTCGCCCTTTCAAAAAAGTGATCTTCGAGGAGTCGCTGGCATGGCTCTACTCCACGCAGCAGTTCGGCATCAGGCTGGGCTTGGAAAATACACGGCGTCTGCTGGCCGCCCTGGGTGATCCGCAGGAAAAATTGCGCTTCCTTCACGTCGCAGGCACGAACGGCAAGGGGTCCGTTTGCGCCATGCTCGACGCCATCCTGCGCGCCGCCGGACACCGTACCGGCCTCTACACCTCGCCCCATCTGGTGGACTTTCGCGAGCGCATCCGGGTGGATGGCGAAAAAATCCCGGCGCCCCTCGCGGCGCAAGGCCTGTCCGTCATCCGTGCCGTCTCGGAGGGCTGGGATCACTCTCCGACGTTCTTTGAGATCACCACCGCGCTGGCGCTCTGGCATTTTTCCCGCGAGAGCGGCCGGACGGTTGTGCTCGAAACCGGCATGGGCGGACGCCTCGATGCGACGAATGCGATGCATCCTCTTGTTTCCCTGATCACGCCGATCGCAGTGGATCATGCGGAATGGTTGGGCGACACGCTGGCCAAAATCGCCGGGGAAAAGGCGGGCATCATCAAGCCGGGCGTTCCGGTGGTGAGTGCGCAACAGGAACCGGAAGCCTGGCGCGTGTTGACCGATCGCGCGGCGGCGGCAGGCTCGCCGATTCACTTTGTGGAAACCCCACGGCAAGAAGTCGGAGTTGCCCTGCGGGGCTCCCATCAGCAGGAAAATGCCGCTCTCGCCGTGGCGGGGCTGGAGGCGGCGGGCTTGACCGTGGGCGAGACCGCCATCAGGCAAGGCCTGCGCGGGGTCCACTGGCCCGGACGGTTTCAAATCATCGGCGAACGCATTGTTTTCGACGGCAGCCATAATCCTCACGCCGCAGGCCAGCTCGTAAAAACCTGGCGGGAAGTTTTCGGGGCGGAAAAAACCACCGTGATTTTCGGGGCGCTGGCCGACAAGGATTACCAGGCGGTTTTGCAAATCCTCACCCCTCTTGCGCGGGAGTTTCTCTTTGTCCAGGTTCACAACCGGCGGGCCGCCACCACGGCGGAACTCGCGGCGCATTGCCGGGCGCCGCACCGGCAGTTTGCTTCCGTGAAATCCGCCCTCGAGGCTTCGCGCGGAAAGACGCTCATCACGGGCTCCCTCTTCCTCGTCGGCGAGGCGATGCGCGAGTTGGGGATTGCGGTGTAGGGTCAGCCCTTCACTCCGCCCAACTGGATGCCGGAGATAAGCTGCTTCTGCATCACGACAAAAAGCACGATGAGAGGAACAACATTCATGACAGTTGCGGCCATGATGAGTTCCGTCTGCTGTCCGTACTGTCCCTGAAAACTCAGCAGCCCGACGGGGATGGTGCGCATGGCATCGTCCTTGACCATGACCAGGGGCCAGAAGAAGGACTGGAAATTTCCCAGAAACGTGAAGATGGAAAGGGCAACCAGTCCGGGCCGCGCCATGGGCAGGATGATATCAAGGAATGTTTGCAAATGGGTGGCCCCGTCAATCTCGGCCGCTTCATCGTAACTCCGCGGAATCCCGAGCATAAATTGTCGCAGGAGGAATGTCCCGAACGCGGAGAAGGCCGCAGGGATGATGAGGCCCTGGTAGGTGTTGACAAATTGGAGGCCGACCATGATCTGGTAGTTCGGCAGCATCGTGACCATTCCGGGAATCATCATGGTGCCGAGGTAGAGCAAAAACACCTTGTCGCGCCCCGGCCACTGCAAGCGGGCGAAGGCATAGGCCGCCAGGGAACTGGTGAGGACCTGTAGCACCGTCACCCAACTGGCGATAAAAATGCTATTAAAATACCATTTGGGAAAATCCAGATCGAGAAACTTGCCGGTGAAAGGCTCCGGCTTCTGCCGCAGCACGATGGCGTAGTTTTCCGGTTGGGGGGATCGGGGCACCAGGCTGAATTCCTCCACTTCCTGATGGGGTTTGATGCTGGTTCCCAGCATCCAGAGAAACGGAATGGTCATCGCGATGGCGATGAGGATGAGCCCGATGTGCTTGAGCAGAGTGCGGATTTCCATGGCGTGGCCCTTAGTCTGTGTTGGCGCGGTTTCCGTAGCGCCAGTTGATCATGGTCACAACCATGATAATGATGAAGAGCACCCAGGAGACCGCCGCGCCGTAGCCGAGATCGAGGCGTTCGAAACCCTGGGTGTAGATGTAATAGCTCAAGGTCGTGGTGGTGCCGGCTGGACCGCCATTCGTCATCATCCGCGCCTGTTCAAAGCCCCCTTGCAGGCCGCCAATGATGCCCATCACAACGATAAAAAATGTCGTGGGGGCAAGCTGGGGAAACGTGATGTGGCAGAACCGCTGCCAACCGCTGGCCCCGTCAATATCAGCGGCCTCGTAAAGTTCGGGCGAAATGCTTGAGATGGCGGCTAGGTAAAGCACCATGGTGTTGCCGCCCACGGCTCCCCAAATGCCCATGATCATCATGGCCTCGCGGGCGCCTAGTCCGAAGCCGCCGTTGTTGAAATGTTCGGGCAGGGGCAGAAACCCGAGGAGCGACTTCGTGCTCGTCAGCCAGCCGGGAGGATCAATCTGCCAGCCGCAGAACTCGCCGAAGGAAATGAGGACCTGGTTGATCAGACCGAAGTTCGGATTGTAGAGTTGCATCCAGAGCAGGATGGTGCCCGCGCCTGCGGTGAAACAGGGCAGATAGTAAAATGTGCGGTATCCGATAGACCCGAAATAAATGCCGATGGAAGTGATCACGCCCAGGGCCAGGATGACGACGGCGAGGCTGCCCGAGCCGGTTACAAACAAAGCTCCGACAATAACCGCAGTGAGAACGGCGGACCCGAGGCTAAGGCGAACGGCGGCGCGCGGACCCCGGAGTTCCAGTTTCTGACTGAGAAAAACCGCCAGAAACAGGGCTCCCGCGATGCTGATGGGCAGACCCATCAGGAGGTAAAGGGTGTTATAAAAGTAAAAATAAAAGTTCGGGTCGCTAAAAAGATCACTGTAGTTTTGCAGTCCGATGAACTTCAGGGGAACGGAAGGGCGCAGGCTCCACGTGGTGAAGCTGCCGATGAGACTGATCACGATGGGGCCGAAGGTGAAGACAAGGAAGCCGAGGAGATTCGGCGCGAGGAAGAGCAAGGCGTAAAAAACATTGCGCTGCTGGACGGAAATTTTCATCAGAGATTTTTAAAGGCGGCTTCGCCGAAGTTTTCCAGATAAAGTTTTTTGAGGGTTGGATTGCGTTCCAGATTACGCCGCAGAAGGGTTTTCAAATCGTTTGTCGCCGCTTGCAGAAGGGCTTCCACCGGAATCGAGGGATTGCTTTCCATTCGGCTGATTTGTTCAAGGAGCACGCGGCTGACATCACCGCTGAGGATGTAGGGACTGCCGCGGGGCACGTAACCATAGGCCATGGCCTCCTCGGTGGTCTTTTGCAGTTCCGGACGGGCGAGCGCGGGCGGGCCGGGGTCTGCCCCAAGCTTGGCGTGTTGCGGGTTTCCCGGCAGCCAGTCGGTGCCTGCATTGAGCAGCTTGGCATAGGTGGGACCGGCCAGATATTGCAGGAATTGCAGGGCCTCTTCGCGGTGCGGGCTTTTGAGATTGATCCCGGCGACCCGGCTATTCACGCGGTAAGCCGGGGGGTGGTTCGTAAAATGGGGAATCAAGACCGCTCCGATCCGGAGCGGCCGGTCCAGGGGGTTTTTGATGTCCTCCTCCTTGAGGCCTTGAGATTGCAGAAATTCCATCTGTTGCTGGTAGGCGCGGCCGAAGGAAATAAGCGCCCAGTGTCCGCCCATAACCATGGCGTAGCGTCCGTTGGCAAATTGATTGAGATCGCCAGCACCCCACCCGCCCTGGCCGCTCATGGCCTTGGATTCGACGGTTGTCGGCATGAGGCGGTGGGTAAAAATAAACTCGCGGTGGGTTTCAAAGGCGGTGCGGAGTTCCGCGGAGCTGGAAATATTTAACTGGCCGTTCTCGGTGAAATATTCTCCCCGCAGGCTGGAGAAGAAAGTCCGCCAACTGCTCCCACTCACCCCGTAAATATGTCTTTTGGGATCGCCCTTGGGGTTGGTGGCCGAGTTGACCTGCCGGGCCAATACGATGAATTCCTCCCAAGTCATCAATCCTTTGGGATAAGGCACGCCGAAATAGTCGAAAACGTTTTTGTTATAGATGAGGATGGAGGACCCGATGTTGCAGGGGAAACCATATTGGCGCCCCTGATAGGTGACGGTGTTCACCCCGCTGGGCCAGCCATCCTTCTGCGCGGAGAAACCCATACGGGCCGCCGCCTCCGTGACATCCCAGAGCACGCCAGACTCGGCAAAGGTGCCCATGTCCTCATCGCCGTAATCAAAAATATCCGGCCCGACTCCGCTGCTGCTTTGCAGGATGATCTTTTGGACGCCGGTGTTGCCGTAGTCCAGTTGCAACAAAAGATCGGGATGTTGTTCGTTGAAAGCGGCGATCTGCAGGCTGCGGGCCGGGTTGTTGTCGCTGCACCAAACGAGGGGCGTCTTGCCGTGCAAATCCCGGTTCGGGCGCCAGATTGCCGCGATGCCGCTCAAGAGAAGCAGGCAGCCGAAAAGCACGGCGAGAAATTTTGTCGTGTTCATCGGAAGGCTAACAACTCGAATTTTGGACGCGGGCGGGAATCAAGGGTGAATTGCTTATCCTTCACTGAAGAAGAAGACTTGTTAATCAAAAAATCATTTTTCCCGCTTTTCCCGGGCGGCGGAGGGACCAGATGGCTCTGGAGCGCATGGAGGATTTTATTTGACGCGCTGGCGGGGATTCACCTAACGCGTGTTCGGTAATCGCTCACCCTCATTTCCCATTTTGATTCTCCACGCATGAAAGAACTCCGTCTTGGCATCATCGGACTTGGCAACATGGGCAGGGTGCATGCCGCCACCATCCTCGCAGGAAAAATTCCCCGCTGCCGCCTGGCGGCCGTCTGCGATGCGCAGAAGGAGTCACTCGCCGCGTTTCAGGATGTGCCGGGATTTTCAAGCGCCGACGAAATCATCCTGTCCGGCAAGGTGGATGCCGTTCTCATCGCCACGCCGCACTATTCCCACACCACCATTGGCATCGCGGCCCTGCGGGCCGGTCTGCATGTGCTGGTGGAGAAACCGATCTCGGTGCACAAGGCCGATTGCGAACGCCTCATCGCCGCGCATCGTTCAAAGAAACAGGTCTTCGCCGCCATGTTCAACCAGCGCACCGACCCCTATTATATCAAACTTCGCAATTTGATCCGAACCGGCGAACTGGGAAAAATCCGCCGCATCAACTGGATCATCACCAATTGGTTTCGCACTGCCGCCTATTACGCCTCGGGTGGATGGCGCGCCACCTGGGCCGGGGAGGGCGGAGGCGTGCTACTCAATCAATGCCCGCACAACCTCGACCTGTGGCAGTGGCTTTTCGGCATGCCCTCCACCGTCCGCGCCCATTGCCGCATCGGGCGCTACCACGACATTGAGGTCGAGGACGACGTCACCGCGTTCCTGGAATATCCGGACGGCACGACGGGCGTTTTTATCACCTCGACGGGCGAGGCTCCCGGCACAAACCGTCTGGAGGTTGTGGCCGAACGCGGCCGCGTCGTGATCGAGAATGATCGGTTCCTCTTCACCCGCAACGAAGTCGAAATGTCGGAATTCAGCCGCTCCACTCCGCATGGCTTTGCCTCGCCGAACACCTGGAATGTCGAGATTCCTGTTTCCGGTCATGGCGGCCAGCACAACGAAATTCTGGAGAATTTCACCAGCGCGGTTCTCGATAAAACCCCTCTCATTGCCCCTGCCGCCGAGGGGATCCGATCCGTCGAACTGGCCAACGCGATGATCCTCTCTTCCTTCACCGACAAAACCATCCCGATGCCCATGAGTTCAGCCGCCTACGCGCGTTTTCTAAAAAAAAGATAAGCGGCTCAACCCATAAAAAAGCCGTCAAATCCAAGGCCGCTGACGACAATTTCGCCAAATCCTTCGCCAAATAATATCCCATGAAACTCTCCCAAGTTGCCGCCCAGCTCTACACTTGTCGGGATCTCCTCAAGACCCCTGCCGACATCGCCGCCACCCTTCACCGCCTCCGCGCCATCGGCTACACCGCCGTGCAGGTCAGCGGCATGGGGCCCATCGCCGAGGAGGAATTGAACACGATCCTCGATGGCGAAGGCCTGGTCTGCTGCGCCACCCACGAAGGTTCCGACCTCATTCTCAACGAACCCCGGAAAGTCATTGATCGCTTGAAAAAACTCCGCTGTGCCTACACCGCCTATCCCTATCCCGCCGGCGTGGATTTCACAAGCCGCGCCAGCATTGACACGCTCATCCGCAAACTCGACGCCGCCGGAAAAGCCCTGGCAGGGGCCGGGATCACCCTCTGCTACCACAACCACAATCACGAGTTCCGCAAGCTCGACGGCCAGACCATTCTCGACCTGATCTACGAAGGCACCGATCCCCGTTATTTGCAGGGCGAACCCGACACCTACTGGATCCACTACGGCGGGGGTGAAAACGTCGCGTGGTGCGAGAAGCTGGCCGGCCGCCTGCCCCTCATTCACCTCAAGGACTACCTGACCGATTCCGAGAACAAGCCTGCCTTCTGCGAGATCGGCGCGGGCAATCTCCCCTTCAAAAAAATCATCGCCGCCGCCGAGAAATCCGGCTGCCAGTGGTTCATCGTGGAGCAGGACATCTGCCCCGGCGACCCCGTGGATTCCCTCGCGCAGAGCTTCGAGTTCATCAAGGCCCATCTCGCCGCCTGATCAAAACTATGGCCCGCTCCGACGGCATGTCCTACGCCCCGCAGGGAAAACCCGTGCCGGTTTGCGCCGCGGGCGATTTCCCCTTCGCCGCCACCCACCTCGACCACGGCCACATTTACGGCCAGTGCAACGGCCTTGTCGAAGCCGGCGGTGAACTCCGCTGGGTCTATGATTCCGACCCCGCCCGCCTCGCCTCCTTCCTGCAGAATTTTCCCCAGGCCCGCCCCGCCCCGAGCCTGGAGGCCATCCTCGACGATCCGGCGATCCGGCTCGTGGCCGCCGCCGCCATCCCGAACGAACGGGGCCCTCTCGGCTGCCGCGTGCTCGAATCCGGCAAGGACTACTTCACCGACAAAACCCCCTTCACCACGCTCGAACAACTCGAGACCGCCCGCGCCACCGCCGCCCGCACCGGCCAAAAATACATGGTCTATTACAGCGAGCGCCTGCATGTGGAGTGTGCCGTTCTCGCCGGACAACTCATCAGCGAAGGTGTCATCGGCCGTGTCGTCCAAACCCTCGGCACCGGCCCCCATCGCCTCAATGCTCCGGCGCGTCCGGACTGGTTTTTCAACCACGCCCAATACGGCGGTATCCTCTGCGACATTGGCAGCCACCAGAGCGAACAATTCCTCCACTACACCGGCGCGAAGGATGCCGCGGTGAACTTCAGCGCCGTCGCAAATTACAACAACCCGGCTCATTCCGAACTCGAAGACTTCGGCGAAGCCTCGCTCACCGCCGACAACGGCGCTTCCGGCTACTACCGGGTGGACTGGTTCACCCCCGACGGCCTGCGCACCTGGGGCGACGGCCGCACCATTATCCTTGGCACCAAGGGCTTCATCGAACTCCGCAAATACGTTGATCTTGCCGCCGAAAATCCCGACGGCGAACTGCTCTTCCTCGTGGATGAAAAAGGCGAACACCGCATCGCCTGCGGCGGGAAAGTCGGGTATCCCTTCTTCGGCCAGTTGATCCTGGACTGCCTCAATCGCACCGAGGCCGCCATGACCCAGGCCCACGCCTTCAAAGCCGCCGAACTTTGTCTCCAGGCCCAGGTCCGCGCCGTGCGCCTGAAGTAACAGGCTGTTCTCTGGACCCGAAACGCCGTGGCAGGTCTGGCGACATCAGGAGGACCCCCTGAGCGCAAAGCGGAATCTCCCCCGGAAGAGGAATTACTTCGTCCGCCCGGAGGAAAAGCCAATGCGCACTTTTTTAATGAGGGAAGGAAAGGCGAAAGTGGCAAGCAGGCCGGCGGCCACCCAAGCGGCCACGACATACGGAATCACTAGGTAGGCGCCCGGCTGGGGCGGATAAATGTTCACCCAAAGCGTGTAAAAAATCGTGGCGGCGGCGCAGCCGGGAATGAGAATCTCGAAGCGGCGGACTCCTGCGTCCACAACGCTTTTTGCCGCAGCCAGGACGACCAGCGCATACGCGACGAGGAGCGCCAGGGCGCCCAGCGTGGAGCCCCAGAAAAAAGCATCCGACCCCGACGCGTTGAAGCCGAGACACATGATGCAATATCCGGCCAGATTCGCGGCCAGCATGAAGAGGGCCGCGTTCCGGGGCGAACTGGTTTTCTCCGAAAGCCGGGCAACGGCGATGGACGGAAAAACATCGCGGGCGAGGGCAAAAAGAACGCGGGCCGAGGCAAACATGGCGGCCAGCCCTCCTCCCAGCGCAGAAAAGATCGCAAAAAGATCAAGCAGCCAGCCGGCACGCTCGCCAAAATAGCGGGTGGAAAGATCAGCCAGCAGCGAGGTCGAGGCGGTGAAAGCGGCGACCCCGGCTGGATTGGTTCCAAAGCCAAGCGTCTCGGCGGCGGTAACGAGGATGAAGACCAGGCCGGCCCCGAGCACACTGCCGATGAGCACTTGGGGGATGCGGCGGGCGTCCCGGACTTCCTCCCCCAGTGTCGCAACTTGCTCAAAGCCTGCGAAGGAAAGAAAGCCGAAGGAAAGACCCATGGCAATCGCCTGGGCACCGACACCGTGGGCGGGAATAAAAAGATCGCGCAGCGGCGGCGGATCGCCCTGCGGCCCTTGGCCGTTAAGAACACGATAAATCACCCCCGCCGCCACTGCGAGCATCGCAAGGACGGCGAGTCCTTCGAGGACGAGCAGAATCGTGAGAGTGCGACGGGCGGAAAGGATGCTCAGCGGAAAAATGACCAACGCACCGAGGATGGTCAGGGGAAAACTGGCGGACTGATGAATCAGTCCGATGCGTTGCAGGAGGTTGTCGCCAAAGAGTCCGAAGGCACCGATGCCGACCATCCCAAAGGCAAGATAAGTGCCCAACAGTGTCCAGCCAGCCACCAACCCCGCACGCGGGCCGAGCGTCGCGCTCACAAAGCCATACGCAGAGCCGGCATTGGCATGTTCCCGGGCGAGCCGGGCGAAGCACCAGGCTACGAGCAAGACCACAAGGGTGGAGAGCGCAAAAACGAGGGGAATGACCCTTCCGACATGCTCGGCCGGTTCCTGGGGATTCAGGTTCATGGCCAGCGTAGGGGCCATTCCTGCCACCGCGACTCCAATGGCGCCCATCACGCCAATCCGCGCCGAGAACCGTGTCGGCGGATTCTTTGCGACTAACATGGAGCAAATATCAGGGAGAAAACAGCCGGGTTATCGCGCGGCCGGCTGGCGAAATTTACAACGGTTTGCGACCACTGATGATTCGGAGCAGGATCACGACAATGGCGATGACCAGAAGAATATGAATAAAGCCACCCAAGACGTTGGCGGTGACAAGTCCCAGCAGCCACAAAATCAGCAGGATCACGGCAATGGTGTAGAGCATGGAATGATCCTGTCTGTGGACGGGCGGCCTGTCGAGCGCAGGCTTGAGGGGGCTGTTTTTGGCCTCCGGATCAGGAACTTCCCATCGCGGTCCCGCCGGCGAGGATGGCTGCGCCGGAAGACGTGCCAAGCCGCGTGGCTCCGGCTTCGATCATGGCCAGCGCAGTGGCCCGGTCGCGAATGCCGCCGGAGGCTTTCACCTGGCAGCGGCCATCAACGCTTCGATGCATGAGCCGGACATCGTCCAGCGTCGCGCCGCCCGTGCTGAACCCTGTGGAGGTTTTTACAAAGGCCGCACCCGCCTCAGGCGACAGGCGGCAGGCCCGGATTTTTTCCTCGTCGGTCAACAGACAGGTTTCAAAAATTACCTTCACCGCCCGTCCCTGCGCCGCGGCGACGACCGCTTTGAGATCTTCGAGAACATAGCGGTCATCGCCTTGTTTCAGGCGGCCGATATGGATGACCGTATCAATCTCCGTGGCCCCGTCGGCGACGGCCTGGCTGGTCTCAAAAGCTTTTGCCGCCGTGCTCATGGCGCCAAGGGGAAACCCGGTGACCGCCGCCACCGCCACGCCTTTTCCTTGCACCAGGGAGGCGGCTTCCTTCACCCAGGAACTGTTCACGCAGACGCTGAAAAATCCCTGCGTGACGGCCTCCCGGCAGAGCTTTTCAATCTCCGCGCCTTTGGCTTCGGGTTTGAGCAGCGTATGATCAATGAATTTCGCAAGGTTCATGAGAGCCGGACCAGGTCGCGCAAAAATTGAAACCAAAGAAAAAACATTCCGCGCCGGGTGTAGCGGATGAACTTTTCGCCGTCGCGTTCCAACAACCCAAGGCCGATGTTGTGGACGAGTTGGGCGCGCATTTCGTCCTGCATGGTGTGAACGATTTCCTCCGGGCTCTGGACGAGCAGGGAGGCGGGATTCACGCCCCCGGTCTGGAGAAAATTTTCGTGATCGGCGAGGATTTTGGAAAACGGCCCCTGATCGGGGAAACGGTTCACTTTGAGGTGGGGCGGAAGTTTGAGGCCGTAGGAAAACGGATAATTCCACGTCATGAAAACATTTCCATCCGCCGTGCGTGAAGTCAGGGTCACATAATAAAATGCAAAATCCTGCTGTTCGGCGAGACAGATGCAGGCCTGGGTCTTGCCCTGCTCCGCATTCAAAACCCGGTAAAACTGGCGGTTGTCCTCATGCTGCCAGCCGATGTCTTCCAGATATTCGAAGCCCCGCGCTTCGATCTCCTCCGTTAAAGCGGAAAATTCCGGAAAGGACTCGCGGTTCGGCGGTGTGCGGGGCTGCAGGGACCGCTCCAGGGGAAGCCGGAGGCGACGCACCCGGGTCAAAATTTCCAACCAGGGCAAAAATAGCCAACTCGCGGCCAGAGTGGCGCCCAGCCAGATGTTTCCGCCCAGCAGCCAGCCAGCCAGAAAAGAGGTGGCCCCGATCCCGAAGGTTCCCAACCGGAACAACAGGCGGTGCTGGAACGAGCGGAAAGCTGCGCTGAGCACACCCGCTCCGAGAACAAGAAGCAAGTTGGAGATCATTCCGGAAGAATGTTATGGGCTTGCAGAAATTTCTCAAGCTGCCCGACATCGAAATCCGCCAACACCTTACCAGTGGAAGTTTCCAAAGTCGGAGTGAGCCTCTGTCCCGAGATGGACTGCATACGGGCATAAGCCGCCGCATCGGCGAGCACATCCGCCTTGGTGAAATGGTAGCGGCGGGCCTGCAGCCAGTCCACGGCTTGAATACACCACGGGCACCAGGGTTTGAGGTAAAGAGTCACGGCTCTAAACAAACGCTCTGGATTGCCACTTGTCAGCCTCAACTTTTGCCATAAGCTCTTCCCTCCTCAAACGGCGCATTCGTCTAGAGGCCTAGGACACGGCCCTCTCAAGGCCGGTACACGGGTTCGAATCCCGTATGCGCTGCTTTTTTTTACCTGTGTAAATTGAGTTTTTCAAAATCGTATGGACAGAATACGGACAAGAAATCAACTCTTCCGCACACGGGCTGCCCAGGCTTTGAGCCGCTCGAAGGGTGCCCGGGGTTTCTCGTGCACACGCTTCTTGTGCCTCCCCTCCACCCCGGTCCTCAGATACTTCATCGCCGGGCAGAAGAAGTTGCGGAACTGGCTCCACTCTTTGGCGTATAGCGCGTCCAGCAACTCGGCCTGCTCCGGCTCTCCCAGCCGCCCGTAGCCCACCAGTTGCCTCACCTGGGTCCAGTTCTTCCGCTCCGCCCGCGCGCGGACGATTCCTCATCACGGTGTTGTGCTTCCCCGGGCTGGCGATAAGATGACGGCAATGAAGTTTGATCCCATCCCCGAGGTCATCGCGGAAATCCGCAGAGGCCGCATGGTTATTGTGACCGACGACGCCGACCGCGAAAATGAAGGCGACCTCGTCATGGCCGCGGCCAAGGTCACCCCGGCCACCGTCAATTTTATGGCCAAATTCGGCCGCGGCCTCATCTGCGCCCCGGTGACCGAAAGCCGCGCCCAGCAACTCGGCCTGCAGCGAATGGTCGCACACAACCGCGAACTCTACAAAACCGACTTCACCGTATCTGTCGATTCCGCCCGAGACATCACCACCGGTATCAGCGCCAAAGACCGCGCCGCCACCATCAAGACCCTGGCTAATGCGAAGGCCACGCCCGATGATCTCGTTCAGCCTGGACATGTCTTTCCACTCCAAGCCAAACCCGGCGGCGTCCTCCGCCGCGCCGGTCACACCGAGGCCTCGGTGGATCTCGCCCGTCTGGCCGGACTCGATGCCTCCGCCGTCATCTGCGAGATCCTCAACGAGGACGGCTCCATGGCCCGGCTGCCGCAGTTGCTGAAATTCGGCAAAAAACACGGCCTGAAAATTTGTTCGATCGAGAGCCTCATCGCCTACCGCCGCAAGCAGGAAAAGCTCGTTGAGCGGGAACAAACCATCCTCATGCCGACCGATTACGGTGATTTCGACCTGCACCTCTTCCGTTCCACCGTGGACGACCGCCACCACATTGCCCTGGTCAAGGGCCCGATCAGTTCCGCCAAACCCGTGCTCGTGCGCGTCCATAGCGAATGCCTCACCGGCGACGTCTTCGGCTCGAAACGCTGCGACTGCGGCTCCCAACTCCATCAGGCGCTCAAGCAGATCGAGCAAGCCGGCGGCGGGGTTCTCGTTTACATGCGCCAGGAAGGCCGCGGCATTGGACTCGGCCCGAAAATTCACGCCTACAAACTCCAGGAACAAGGCCTCGACACCGTCGAAGCCAATGAGAAGCTGGGGTTTCCGATGGACCTGCGCGACTACGGACTCGGCGCGCAAATCCTCGCCGATCTCGGCGTGAAAAAAATCCGCCTTCTGACCAACAACCCCCGCAAAGTCGTCGGACTTGAAGGCTACGGTCTGGAAATCGTCGAGCAGCTCCCCATCCGCTCCGTGGCCAATCCCCACAACGCGAAATATCTCGCGACCAAAAAAAAGAAAATGGGCCACATGCTGTGAGTGGACAAGTGCAGAAGGAGCAGCGATAAGACTCCCCCGGAATTTTTCCTTCGCCATCACGCCTTAATTACCACCATGTCCACCGCACAGCCCATCCGTCCCCGCACGGTCGGAAAAGCCAGCTTCAGCTTCGCCATCGTGGCCAGCCAATACAACGCCACCTACGTGCAAGGTCTCGTCGAACAGGCTCATCGCGAAATCAACGAACTCGAACCCGGCGCGAAAATCAAAATCATCTGGGTCCCCGGCGCTTTTGAAATCCCGGTCATGGCCAAGCTGGCCCTGGCCCAGAAAACATTCCACGCCGTCATCGCCCTCGGAGTGCTTCTGCAAGGCGAGACCTCCCATGCGCTGCTCGTCGCTCAATCCGTCACTGCCGCCCTGCAGGATATCGCATTGGAATTCTCCATCCCCGTGATCAATGAAGTGCTCCTGCTCCAGAATGAGGAACAGGCCCGCGCACGCTGTCTCGAACCCGAGCTCAATCGCGGCACGGAGGCCGCCCGGGCCGCCGTATCCATCGTGCGCACGGTGCGCGAAATAACCCCCAAGCCCGCCTGATCATGGGAGTCCGACGCGATGGCCGCGAGGCCGCAGTTCAGTTTCTTTACCTCCGCGATCTCAACGGTGACAGCAGCCTTGAGGGGTTTTATAAATTCCGCGGCCTCAGCCCCAGTGCGCGCAAATTCTGCGGCGCGCTGACCGGTGGTGCCACCGAAAAACAGGCCGAGATTGACGAGATCATCCGCAAAAACACGCAAAACTACGAACTGAGCCGCATCTCCGTGGTGGATCGCAACGTCCTGCGCATCGCCATTTACGAAATGTTCCATTGTCCGGAAACTCCTCCCGTCGTCGCGATCAACGAGGCCATCGAAATCGCCAAAAAATACAGCACCGAAGAGTCCGGCCGCTTCGTCAACGGTGTCCTCGACCAGATCCGCGGCACCCTGAACCGCCCCTCCCGCACCGCCGCTGTGCCCGAACAGTAAGCCTCCATCGGTCTTCGTCATTTTCCTACATGGCCCTCGGTTTTCTCAAAAATTTCATCGCGAAATTCAGCGCCCTGCCGGTTGACTGGGACGAACTCGAAGAAACCCTCATCCGCGCCGATCTCGGCGTGCCCATGACTCTTGGCATCCTCGACACCCTGCGCGAACGCGGCAGTGAAGTGACGGCCAAGACCGCGGCAGAAGTCTGCCGCGCGGAAATCCTCAAGGTGCTCCCCGTCGCCAATCCTCCCATCCGTCCCCTGCCCTCCAAACCCAAAGCCATCCTCATGGTCGGCGTGAATGGCACCGGAAAAACCACCTCTTCCGCCAAGATGGCCCATTGGTTCAAGAGCAACCGCCACACCTGCCTGCTTGTGGCCGCCGACACCTTCCGCGCCGCCGCTATCGAACAACTCGAAACCTGGGGCGGCCGCATCGGCGTGGATGTCGTGAAGGGCCAATACGGCGGCGACCCCGCCGCCCTGTGCTACGACGCATGGTCCAGCGCCCAGCGCCGCAACATCGAGTTCCTGCTTTGCGACACCGCCGGCCGCCTCCACACCAAGGACAACCTGATGCAGGAACTCTCCAAGGTGAAACGCACCCTGGCCAAACACGATCCCGACGCGCCTCACGAATGCCTCCTCGTCGTGGATGCCACCACCGGATCAAATGCCCTCGTGCAGGCGAAGGAATTCCATCAAGCCGCCAACCTCACCG
>Ga0114978_10001741_pt1 | contig 18263 bp, 12 predicted proteins | sample S_140212_EF_Meta_FD_87027 | JGI IMG/M metagenome (GOLD analysis project Ga0114978, IMG submission 87027) | Freshwater microbial communities from Lake Simoncouche, Canada to study carbon cycling - S_140212_EF_MetaG | ecosystem: Environmental > Aquatic > Freshwater > Lake | place: Lake... | reverse complement strand
CATACCCATATCGTATAGTGTCTTGGATAACTTTAATCGTTCACAATTCATGTCACGTACTGTTCCACCTGAACTTACACCAAATACTTGAGTCTGTACACTACCACTACTACCAGTAGAACACAAGTCAGCATTGCCACCGCTTAACATAGACGGTGCGACAGCAGTTGGCGGAGGTTGAATAACACGTTGTGTAATTTCAGTTTGATTAATATTCTTGTTAGTTAACTCACCTTGTTGAATATTCGTATTAACTGAATTATTTTGATTAACATTATTGTTGACTGAAGTACTAGCACTAGTTGAAGTATTGATATTGCGATTGGTCATATCGCCGGTGTTAACATTATTGTTAGTAGCTGTACTTGTACTAACGTTATTGTTGTTGTTTGTAGCTGTACTTGCGCTGACATTATTGTTATTGTATGTCATCGTACCAGTATTTTCGTTCTTGTTAATATTGGTATTATTACTTGTACTTGTGCTGACATTGTTGTTATTGTATGTCATTGTTCCGGAGTTGACATTATTGTTGTTATAAGTCATTGTACCAGAGTTAACATTGTTATTGTTAACAGTACTTGTGCCACTATTGATATTGTTATTAGTGTTTACACTAGTACTGGTATTAGTGTTAGTATTTGCGCTTGTGCTGTTGACAGCGGCTGTACTGGTACTGTTGCTGTTACTAGTAGTATTACTATTAGAAGTAACCGTACTGGTACTGTTACTTGTACTATTAGTATCTACTAAACTGGTAGAAGAGTATCCACCTGATATTGCTGAATTTTGATTAATCAGAGTACTTGTACCCGTAGTTGTGCCTCCGGTTGTACCTGATGTAGTAGTAGTTTGTGCTTGCGTAGTGAATGCCATACCCAGCATGGCAACTATAGCGAGAATTCTTTTCATTTTTATTATCATCCTCTAGAGATAGTATTTATTTTCAGTTTAGTTGATAAATATCACACTTTATTAAATAGGAAAGGCTCTTTAGAGCCTTTTTTAAATCTCGTTGAGATTAGAAGTAGTGTGTTAAACCAACTCCGACTTGTTTAGCATCGTTAGCAGTTCCCGCCTGATCAACATCTCGGTACGCAACTGTCAATGCAGTATACTTACTGAAATTATAATCAGCACCTAAGGCGTATGCTTTAATGTCTGTGTTTGTAGTACCATAACTTGCTTTTGCATGACACTAGCTGATTTCTCAATTGGTTAAACCTTGAGCCCTGTAATATCTCCAAAGCCTTATCAATACTTTCAATTGTTTTGGGTATGTCTTCCCTTGCTATGTGAAATACTGATACTGAATCAGGTTTGTTGGCGGTGTGTGCAGTGAATGTACACGTTTGATGTTCGTTTGCAATATCTACAAAATACTTTGCCAAAGAGTGAACATCGGCCAAAGATATTGTAGTTAAAGTAGAATGAAATCTAATTTGTAAGGGAAGCTTTAAAAACTTCTTAATATTTTCACTTACAATTCCCCAATCTGTTCCGGTACGTTGTTCTTCGGCAGTAGATGCAACTGCATCAATGCTTAGATACAAACAAGTTTTAAATTGCAATATCTTCTCTATAAAAATAGGATTATAGACACTGGCATTCGTATAGATACCTAGGTTGAGGTCATGTCTTCCTATCAATGACAGATGATCTAATAGTGCATAGTAATGCTTGATTAACATGGGTTCGCCACCGGTCAGCACTAAATTTTTTAATTTTTCTGTTAGTTTTAAAATTTCATTGAAGTTGGCATCTGTTATGTTGAAAACTTCTCCTGCAATCAATGAACTATTTTGAGAGTTGCACATTTTGCATTGAAAATTACATAGGTTACTAGTGCGTAACTCCATATAGTCTAATGCCACTTCGGCATTTTCAATGGTTACAGTGTCTCCGTATATTCCAATCATATGTTGTCTAATACTCTGTAGACCTGCATTCTCTAATCTTTTACATCCCATGCAAGTATCATCGTACTCACCCTTTAAAAATTTGTGTCGTAGGTCTTTCAAATAGTCGCTATTCAAAAACTCTACAGGTGTCATTTCAAATTTTTTAGAGCTAATACAACATACGGCTGCTTTGTCTATGTGATAAAACATAGAACGCCATGGCATAGGACAAAAGAAATCTTGCATACACTATTTATAAAAGAAAAGGCTCCAAAGAGCCTTTACTGAGTTTCTGTTACGAGGTATGTCTTACCCTAAGCGGCGTTCAGGCTGCTAATGCGAACTGTGAGTCGTTTGCGTTTACTTTTTTTGCTTCTACGATCGGGAAACCCCAATCCTAACGGCTTCTGCTTTGCCGAGCTGTCCACTATGTTACTCTTTGCCCAATCGATCCTGTGTCATCCCCACCTAAATATACATTATACACTTAGGTGGAGATGGCCGGTACTGCCCCGGCGTCTTGAACTTATTTTACATCGCTTCTTTCCATTAATGGACTTTACAGCAATAAAGTATTTATTATAACAAACCTTGAAATAAAATCAATTGTTTTGGAATAAATAATAGTGTAGTTCACGGAATTGGAGTTCCCAACTACTCTAACGCTATTGAGGAGCATCAGCATGAATATTTATACAAAATCAAATCCTCCTATTGGATTTTATGTTTACGCATACATTCGTAAATCAAATAACACTCCCTATTATATCGGAAAAGGATGTGGTGATCGTGCATGGAACAAAGACCATTCAGTTTCTGTACCTAACGATATATCAAAAATTATCATATTAGAACAAAACTTAACTGAGTTGGGAGCACTTGCAATTGAAAGAAGAATGATAAGCTGGTATGGTCGTAAAAATATAAATACTGGTATTTTGTATAATAGGACAGACGGCGGTGAAGGTACTATTGGAAAAGTATGGGACCCAATCAAACTTGAGTCAATGCGTCAACACAAAATTCAATGGCACAAGGAAAATGATAGAACTGGGCCCAATAATCCAATGTATGGAAAAACACATAGCAATACTACTAGAAAAAAAATGGGTAGAAATGGACTAGACCATGCTAAAGCAGACAAAACTCTTTATAGTTTTAAGAATATCAATACCGAAGAAATTCTACATCTAACTAAATATGAATTTAGTAAAATATCCGGTAGTCGTTCCGTCGGAAAATTAATTAGTGGGTTTTTAAAAACTTCAAAAGGATGGAGTATTCCTTAATACTTAGTATTAAAATACTCTTGCAACCAAGGCCAATCGTAACTTAAACGTAATTTGTCTAACTCACCATTGACTTGCTCAAAGTATTCTACAGCATGTTCTGCACCTTGCATACTATATTGGGCATAGTCTCCTTCACCTACCGTTGACCATATTTTTAATCTATGTCTACTAATAGTACTATATTCTAATCTTAACTTAATAGCTTCACGGAAACTAGTACGCCATGTACTAAACTCATCTGTATTATATCTTGCTACACCTGAATTTATCTCTACAACTTCATGCTCACTATCTAATGTAAAGTCCAACCCTTTACCCATATTGTTTAACGTAATCTGTTTGTTATAAGCAATCATAGCCTGGTGACCATATACTAATCCATTTACAGGGTTACTAGCATAGAAAATATAATGTTTAGGTATCTGTAATCTGTCTGGTTGCCATGCGAAATCAAATTTACTATTGACTTTTAGTTTAGCAAATACAGTAAACATCCAAGGTGTTTGACTTGCTTCCGCAGCCGCATGATAGGCAGCAACACGACCATTGACTCCGTCAACTCTAACAACACGATTCTTTAGTCCTTTAGTCACGTTCAGTAAATGTTCGTAGTTCTCGTCAGCTCCGGTTTCACCGTTGCTTAGGAAGACTATATCCAGCGGCTTTGACTGACCTATCTTTGTTGCTTTAGAAATGTATGGATAATCATACAATTCTTTTTCAACATAATTGTTAGCTTCTTTGGGTACAACAATACGTGTGCCTCCCATATTTGTAATCAATATATTTTTAGATTCTTTAGACCACATGCTAATTGGTTCATTGTCAACTACATTTAAATCTTTGTTGTCGGACGTGACAAACGTAGCATAAGGCCAATTAAAATTAATATTAGTAATAGAGACATGAGTATCACTTTCTGTTATAAAATTAGGTGCGGGTAATCTAGGTAGTCGCTGATGTTGATTAAAATTAATCTTTTCAATGTTTTCTAACTTATCTATATCTTCCACAAGAACACGTAATTTGTTGACATTGATAAAGAATGTATCACCAAACTTTTGTAGTTCACTAGGAAATACATGTAATTGTTCTAATGAAAATGGATCACAAATATAAGTAAAATCAAATCTATTGTAATCACATATTGAACTACATACCCATATGTAATGATCTTTTTTAGTATCTAACTTAGTTAATAAATTTTTCAATGTAGTTAGATAATCTATTTCATATTTGATTGTATAAACGTTCTCCCGTTGGGTTTTACTTTTAAGTAACGATATAATACCATTTATTTCATCATTTTCATAATCAATTAGATAAACATCATATAGACAATTGCTAGCAAAAGCCCGTTTTGTTTTAACAAAGTTAAGATTGCTCAAGTGTTCTATTATTTTTACATATTTGGTATCTTCTGTAAATGTTTCTTTATTAACCATAAACGTACTACCCCAATGACTCCATTGAGTGCCAAACACATGAACCATTGTCATTTGCCATGGATTAGGGTAGTAGTTGAAGTCAAAGTTAGAGTAATCTAGTTCACTGTTTAATATCCAGCATAGTTCTGTAGTAGATTTATTGATACAGCGAGTAATAGTATCAACCCAACTATTTAAATAACGTGTTTTTTGTAATGTGGGAAATTGTGTTTTTAATTGTTCAAATCTAGTGGCAGATTCTTTATTACCTTTATCTACAAAGAAAGCATCAACTGGTTTGAATAGAGTAGCCAGATAGGTTTCATCTAGTTTGGTGTTTTCAATAAAACTAATATCTCTATAACCTTTTTGCCACATCTTACTGTTAACTAGATATGTTTGAGTGGATTCACTATCAGGAGAGCCAAACGTATTAATATTAAATGCTTGTTCTTTTGTCGGTTGCCATGTAAAGTCAAATGTAGTATAGTTAATGTTCTTACGTAGTGCCCAAAATATTTCATCTACATGTTGTTCAATTAATGCTTCTAGTGTAGTTTCAATATAATATTGAGGATATTTCACGGTAGCATCTGATAACAATATGTTTTTCATTAATACAACATGACCGTCATTGTTTGGTGTAACATATTTGGGACCGTCTTCTAAATGTATATCATCCAATAGTGTACCAAACTGGTAGATATAGGGAGGACTAGTATCGTCAGGATGCCAGCTAAAGTCAAAGTTTGTCTCATCAAATCCTGCAGGTATAACCCAATTAGTTTTATTGGATTTAAGTTTTGCTATAGGGAAATCAATATATTTTATTTTAGTAGCAGTTGGTGTAATATATCTAGGGCCGCCAGTTTTACTCCATGTACTAGAGAATTGATAGATATAGTCTGGTTCGGTTGTATCCGGGTGCCAACTATAATCAAATTCTTCTATATTATCAGGTATGATCCAATTTGTTTTATTAGGTAAATATTTTGATTTAATGATATCAATATATTTTATGTCAGCACCCTCCAAACAGCCAGGTGCTGTAAATACAGGTCCATTTGTTTTTTGCCATTGTGTACCAAATTGGTATACATAGGGTTTATCTTCAATATCAGGATGCCAACTAAAATCAAACTCACTAGTATCTAATCCTTCATGAATAGACCAATGTGTCATATCTTGTTTAACCTTTGCCACCAGTGAATCTACGTATTTTGTTTGTGTAGCACCTTCTACTATAAATTTAGGTCCACCCGTTTTGCTCCATGTACTAGGAAATTGATAGATATAGGCTGGTTCGGTATCATCCGGGTGCCAACTCCAATCAAATGCTGTCTTATCTACATTTTGCGGAATCAACCAATTATTAAACATCCAGGCTACAACCTCTGCTTTAAGAATATCTATATATTTTAATTCTGTTGCTCCGGGCACTATATATTGCGGTCCACCTGTCTTTTGATGTATAGTACCAAATTGATATATATAAGGTGGGTCATGTGGATTAGGTTCCCAGCTATAATCAAATGAAGATTGTATAACATGAGGTGGTGTTCCCCAATTATCCATACACGGCTTACGTGTAGCACATTCTTTCATGTATTTGTATTCCGTTGCACCTTCAACAACATATTGAATAGAGATTTTATCTTCTGGTTTATTCCATTGATTGCCCCAAGCATAGATATAAGGAGGATCATATGGATTAGGCTCCCAACTAAAATCAAATTTTAATTCATCAATTTTTTCTAGGGCTATCCAGTTAAAATGTTTTGTATTCTTTCTATAAACAGGGTCAACATCAGCACGATAGATAATTATTTCACTATTTTGTTTTGGACATAACCAAGTTCCACTATCTTTTTGATATTGATTTGGCCATACATTGTTATGTTCACTAGTCCAAACTTCTTCATCGGGTAAGAAGTCAAAGTCCCAATCCCAATCAAAGTTTATATAATCACCGTATTCATTTATTATCCAAAAATGTTCAGTAGTGCATTGGTGTCTAGCATCAGCTAAATCAATTGCATGTTTTTCTTTTGGGTGAACGTTGGGTTTACTACCGTAATAAAATACATCTCTAAGCATCATTATACTTATGATAATACAACAATGTTATAAAGTTTTTAATTTATATTATTTCTTTTTTAATATTGCATAAAATTCATGGGAACTAGGGCGAGTATTATATATACTTTCCAAAATCCAATCAGAGTAATCTAATTTTTCAAGCAACTTAAAAATATGCTCAAAAGTTTTGGGTGTAAAATACCAAGTATGTTGATCGGTATACCTGTCTTTTTTGGCAACAATTGTACTAATTCCGTGTTTAATTTTACCAATAAAATTTTGATCTATGATTGGTAATTTCAAATCGGGACCATGTTCTCCGATCCAATGCAATGATTCATCTTCGTTATGTTCTGCTGTAAACAATATGTTATTGAGATGCGTTGACACTGAATGATTTTTTCTTACTTCAATGTGCGAGGCAATTACATCAGCAATGTTTGTTTCAGCGTGCCAATAATCAAGACTATAGCGTTTATCGGGAATGGCTAAGTAAAATTTGGATCCATAGTCTGCAACATTAGAAACTTCTTGTAGATGATTTATTAAATCAGGATGATGTTCAATATTGTGACTACTAAAAATTGATGTAAATTTTATATCTGAGACCAATGAAGGTCGACTATCTACATCAACTAAAATGTCGATGCAATCTGGAACATTAGTATAGTCTCTGTTGTATTGAATACATTGTTCTTTAATTTGGTCAGCAGTTAAAATATCTGCATAGAATACATTATATGTTGGACGTTTAAATATAGGAGAAGCATACGGTCCTATTTCTAATAGGGTTCCATGATTAGGAACCATGTTATAAAAATCAATTTTACTAATAGGCAACTGCATTATATATTATCTGGTAAACTAGTCCACATCACAATAGCTCGTTTCATTTTAATTCCTCTAGCCAGGTAATTATCAGAGCAATGAAATCTAGTTCTACTAGTTGCACTAAACCAGCCCTTACGCCAAGGAAATATTTCGTGTATGGTTAGATAGTTTACTTCGTTTCGTTCACAGTGAGTAAAATACCGTTGATAAAAATCTTCACTGATTGCATATCTAGGTAATATTTTTTCTTTAGTTACCCATTCAGTAACACTCTTAGACCACGGACATTCTTCTTCAAACATAAATGTATTACTAAAATAGTCATCTAAAGGAATAATTATAGTCCACGCATGTTTATATCCTTTTCTAGGAACAGGAGTAAGGGTATCACTGTGAAAGGTGTATGGTTGTACAGAATCCATTATATGACAGTCATCAATAAAAATATCTTTATGAAGGGTGTTATAAAGTTTTGGTAATAACATATCAGCAATTTTGCTATGAGGCGCATGATCATACAAATTAATGTAATGATAATCTGCATGATGTGCTCCATGTTCAACTCCGGATAATTCTGTGTTAATTTCTGTAGTTTTTACTATAGTTTCTATCTCAGAAATTTCATCATTGGTTAGAAAATTTTCAATTGTTTTAGTGCCTATTTTCATGCATTTACCTTTTCTACTTCTAATTTCCACTCTTTTTTCCTGTACTGTGGGTGTACACTTTCTGCAACTTGAATTACGTCAGACCGCCAATTACTAAAATTTCCAGATAATAAAATAGTTTGTTCAAAGCTCATATCTTGTCTTGCTCTTTCAGCATCATAATCTACTTCTCCGGTAATTGAAACTTCTCCGTTTGACCTATCAACCGGATCACTATGCTCAAATTTATGTGTAATGTTCATTTCATAATTGCCGTCGGTGTCAATAGTTGCTATTATATCACACCAATAATTTCTAACTAAAAATTCTCCAAAATTATTTGTATCTAATTTTGGATCACAATGGAATGTCCACTTTAATTCTCCGTATACTTGATACAAACCATAAATAAACCCTAAATAATCCTGTAGTATTAATCCTTTGTAGTCATCAGTTACTCCTTGTGCGGTATTAATGTACATATCTTGTTCAATCAAATCTATATCAGTTCTCTGTTTAAATTCTAATGTGTAAAATTTATCCATATCTGCATACAATGGTCCAGGATCTATAATATTTTCTGGACAATGATCCATTATGGTTTTCATCCATATGTTCATTAATTTAACACGCAAGAATCTATGTATAACGGTGTTCTTATAACCTCCTGTATACCAATCACCTAAAAATCTATCTTCGGCTGCTCCTTTATGAATAGTGCCATCCAAATTTTGTTTTTTCCATTGCATATCATATGCTTGCCAATTAGTATCCATATCACTATTGGGAGTAATGCCTGCACCCATGCCCAAAGACACAGCATTTATCCATTTGCGGCAATTATACATGACTTGTCTGCTATGTAGATGATCCAGGGGAGTCTCTGTAGGGAATGCTTGCAACCAACTGCTATGAATGTATAATCCTGCTTCTCTAGCATCTCGCATATTGGATAAAATTTCCCAAACTTTTACTTTTTTGTGCATATCATCAAGAATTTTTTGACTTCCTGATTCTATTCCAAAACTTAACATTGTACAACCAGTTTGTTTTATTTTTTTAAAAAAATCTAAATTCATTCTACCATCACAACGACTATAACTATTCCATACTATGTTTAGATTTTTTTCTATAATCAAATCTAACAATCGATTAAAAGTTTTAAGATTACCATTAATTAAACTATCAACAATCCAAAATCTTTGCATGTTGTGTAATTTAATTTGATATTCCATTTCTTCTACCACTCGTTCGGGGTCTATACTTCTAAATTTCCAAAAGTGTGTTTCTGCACAAAAAGAACACTTAGCCGTACACCCTCTAGAGGTTTCAATGCTCACCCCATGAACTCTGTATAACATTAAATTATAATCAGTATAATCCGGGTACGGATATTCTTCAAGGTGTAATCTACTATCCGTAGTTCCTACTATTTTGTTCCATGGCAATTCTGTTGGTAAGTTATCTAATAAATAAATTAATTGTTCTTCTGACTCGCCTACAAAAATATAGTTGAATATATGGCCATGGTTGTTAAACCACCAATCACCTGTCATGGTGGCACCTGGTCCACCTACTAGTAAAAAAATATCAGGACGTAAACTTCTAATTTTTTTAGCCATATATATGACTGCATTTTGATTAGTATTATACATACTAAATCCTACTACTTTAACGTTTGAGTTTATTATATCATTAATAGTGTTGTCAAATAATTGTTCTAGGTCAGGTAGTAATATATTTTTAAAAGTATCTAAACTTTGCCACATGAAATATCTTTCATATGCCCAATAGTCTATTCCATGTAAATCTTGAAGATAATGTGACGCTTCTACATTAACATCATATACACGAACAGCATATCCATGTTGCCGCATTAGCGCAGTAAGTTTAGAGATTCCATATGGGGGAAATATTACTCCCCATGCCGGAGCCATAATCATAGCAACTCTATATTTTTCAGTATCCTGCCATGGCACTATAGGATTCTTTTTTACCTCTATATCTTGTGCGACCGGCAAAGATCCTAAAATATGACGCATGATAACATTATCTCTATCACTAGACAGCCCCATTCTAGCTTTATCTTCTTCTTCTTTAAGAGATATTAAATTATTATAAGCCTGAACCCTAATATCTCGCTTATTCCAAAATTCTTGCGTATCTAATTCAGAAAATTTAAAAATATTAGTACGTATTACATCCTCAGAACTCCTAGGGTTTAGTGCGGCAGCTTGCCATACTTGAGGGAAGGTATCTAAATTTAAGGTTCCATGTAATAACCATTGTGGACAATTTTCATTAGCCATTAAGCCTGCACGTAAATTTGAATCCGTAAGAATTATTGATTGTTTTTGAAACAATTCATCTACATTTGTCCATTCACCATTGGGCCCTGATCCATTTTTCATATTGTATTTTAAATTTATTTAGAGAGAATCATTCGGTGCGAGGAACATACTAGTTCATCATCTGAGTAGCTCGGGAGGTCAGCACGTATGTCATCTGTTAGATATTTATCTATTTGGTCTGTAGCTATAGGATTTGTTTTTTCTACTAAAATTGTAAATCCTGCGTCAACTGCAAAGTTACACATATCTTTAATTCTTATTTTGTTTAGGTCTTGTAATACACCTGTATACATATCTTCAATTGATTTGCTATTGATATATTCTAATGTTAGTGTGTGTTCCGAAACACTTGATGTGTTTCTTAAGAATTCATTGAAGCACACTTCTTTTAATTTTTGTATGTGTTCTTCTTGGCTTAATCTTAAATGAGACCATGGGTAATAAAAAGGTATTCCAATATCATGGCCGCCCATTGTTAGTGAAGTAAAAGGATTCCATGCATGTATTGCTATTCCACCGGGCTTTAATACTCTAAACATTTCTTTAAATGCTAATTCAGGACGTTGTATGTGTTCTAATACAGCAGTCGAGTAAATAACATCTACCAAATCATTTTTAAAATACATGTCCTCTGAATTCATATGTAATTTTACTATAGGAGGTTTCTTATTTTCCCAATAGTGGTCGTCTGAATTCTGATTAAGATTGTATTTTTCTTTAGCTATTTTCCAAATTTGAATGTTAGTATCAGAATTCTTTTGAACGTTAGGTTTAGTATCTATACCATAAACAGGGTTTGATGCTCCATTATTATGTAACAACGACATAAAAATTCCACCTAGGTCTGTCTGGGCTCCATATCCAATTTCTAAAAAAGTTTTACCTTCAATACTAGTATAAGGTTCTATATATTCTGATTTAAAATGATTAAATTGTGATAATCGGTCATCTAGGTAATTTTCTAAGTTAAGTTGATATTCAAAATTAATCACAATTATTAACCCACTTAATTATATTTTCTGTTTTAACCAATCTATATTGATCTTGTTTTTTATTAAATTCAATAAATTCAGTTTGTGGAAGATGACTTTCATTCATTGTTTTTAAATTAGAAATAAGATTGCTAATATTATTTTTAATTTGTTGAGTTTGGTCACTAGAATATTGGTTAACTATTTCTAAACATTCATCAGTTATTTTTTTCTTTACGTCTACTGGCAAACACCTAGAATCTGCATAAGGCGGCCAAGTTACCCAGAGTGTGTTTGGAAAATTTACAAATCTAGGATGTTCAATTGCTGTAAGGTATTTTAAAAGATTAGGCAGGCCATGAGCATTGAATGATGAAAATACTGTATGTATTTCGACATGGACATGTGGCATATCATCAGTGATGTTGATTAAATCTTTGATATTTTCAGAAACAACGTTCCATTTTCCCGGATATCTAATATACTCATAATCTTCTGCAATAGCATCTATACTAAGTCTTGCATTTATCCATTTAAAGTCTTTCCATGTATCTACAAACTTACCAGGCATAACGGTAAGGTTAGTGTGAAATGACAATCTAATATTCTTTGAATATCCTTGTTCTGTTAGATAGTTACAGTATTCTAAAAAATCATTATTAATTAATGGTTCACCGCCTGTAACGTTTAATGTACTAATATGCGGAGCAATTTTTTCCAACAATGTTCTATTAGATTCAAAACTCCAATTTAAATTATTAGTATCAACTGTGTCCGGAACTTGAATGTTCATACCTCTAAATTCTTCAATTAATTGGTTGCTAGCGGTAGGATGACACATTTTGCATTTTAAATTGCACTTGTTACCCCACATAAAATGTACATAATTTAGGGTAAGTTCGTGTAGAGTGCCGGTATCAACATCAGTCTTGTCTATCAGTTCATTAATGTTGTATTCATTGAGTGTATTTTGTCTAATGCTATGACCACCATTACGTTCTATATCATAACATTTTTTGCATATTTCTGGCTCTTCTCCATTGAGCATTGCTAATCTAATTTTCTTGTAATCCTCAGAATTAAAATACACCAACGGATCTTTTACATCTTTTAATTTCCAAGGAGTGCCATCATTTTGTTTAATATTTCCTTTAGAATATGTGTTACAGCAAATAATCATTTCACCATCTAGATGTGTAGACATATGTACCCAAGGGTAAGCGCATATAGTTTTATTAGTCATACTGTTTGTACCATAATTCTTTATAAGAAGTTACCATATTTAAAAAATCTAAGTTTCTTTCGTTTGATAATTTGATTGTTTCTTCTTTTAATTTATACCAATCACTGATTGGAGTTTCCTTTAATCTAGCAATTGTTACCTTATAAGGGTTTGGTCTAATATAATTGTCTATATAATTTAGGTCTAATATAGAAAATTTTGAAATTAGATCCTCTTTAATTAAAATTGGTAAAGCCGATAATTCTTGCCAATTTGGCCACCGAATCCAATCCCATTCAATTTTCCAAATTGGGAAATCATTAGACATATATTCAATAAACGCTTCAAGTTCAAAAATATTTATGGCATTAACAACATGATGCACTATAGGTATAATATTTTTATTATACCTCCACCATGCTTCATACAATTTCATATTAGTAACAACTTCATTAAATTTACTAGGCCAACGATACCAATCATTGGTAGTATTCAATCCGTCTAAGCTAACACATAGATAAACATTCTTACAGGATTCAATCAATGATTTAAGTTCATCATTTGGCATAATAGTACCATTAGTACAAATTTGTAAACTAATATTTGATAAATTTAGATTCTTTAATAAATTAATGAATCTTTTTTGTTCCATAAATGGTTCACCGCCTATAATTTTTAATTCAGTTACTTTAGATAAATCCCAATGATTGAAACTAAAATCATTTTGAATTACACCGATCTTTTCAATCCTGCCTGCACGAACATCTTCAGTATACCATTTAGTTGAAAAATAATTGCTACAATGAGCACAGGCTAAATTACACAGATTACTCAATGCCACTTCTAATTGTACTAATGGTTTAATTTCATTTTTTGTTGGAACAAATTTAGTAAGACTATATTGACGCATACTAGTTAATCCGTTAGCTTCGTCTTGATAACAACTCTGACAGCCTGATATCGGTTTACCTAATAGCATATCCTCACGTAGTTTTATCCAATGCTCACTGTTACGTGGTTCATCGCAATCTACAAATAAGTCGGCATCATCTAAATTAGGATACCTACAGCAGGGTATAGTAGCACCATTAGGTCTAATAGCGGCCGCTTGCCATGGATAAGCACATAAACTTTTATTTAAATTCATCTTTTAACTCTGGTATATAATCACCAATTGAAATTTCCCTGTGTTCATCTAGTATTTTAATGCGTTGTTTGAATATTTTAAATACTTCCGGATCATTGGGTTTCTTAAGTTCATGTAACAACAAATGTATCTTACCATCAAGGCCCGGAAAGTCTTTAATTATTTGACTAGTTTCTAAATAGGTGGTAAGTCGTTGTATGGACAAGTCTTTTAATTTTGGCGGTAACATAGAAATTTGTTGATCAACCGGAACCATTATTAAATTAATGTTATAGGGCCATTCTTTAAAATAAGGATATTGTTTAGACTGTTCCTCAATAAAATATAGTAAACTATCCAAATTAACTATGTTGAGCAAACTTACGGTTATATTTGTTAAAATTTTAACATTACTATGTTTCATATAACTCTTTGCTTCAATATAATTTTTTGATACTTGTTTCCATTTACTAGGGAATCTAGAGTAGTCATTTACCTTATCAAACCCGTCAATACTTGCAATGAGTTCAAACTTTTTAAATTTTACCATTAATTCTAAAAAGTTTTTATTTAAATTTGTAAAATTACTAGATAGAAATACAGTAATGTTTTTAGCATAATCATTATCTACAATATAATGTAATGCTTTCAACACAAAGGGCATGATAGTAGGTTCACCGCCGGCAAAACTTAATACTTCAAGACCGGGTGCTAATTTTTTAAAACTTTCCCATACTTCTTCATTATCTGACCATTCGGGTTGTTCAGTGCTCCAAGTATTATTATTTTCTTTGATTCCCGGAACATTAGAAATTTCAATAAATCTACCGTTTGATACTGTAATGCCACCAAATTTATCTACTAATTCTCCTAATTCTTTAGCAATTTGACTACTATCATAGCTATTGCACATAACACATTTAAGATTACATAAGTTACTAGGCTTTAATTCCAAATAGCTAGGAGAATGCATTGCGTAATAATTATTTTGTATAGTATCATATACTTGAGTTAATGTCTTATGGTCATAACTATATTCTTTAATAGAACGTTTACGCATACTAACATCACCGTCTCTAACACAAATATTACAAGCTTCTGGAATAACTCCATTATGTAAATTTTTTCTTACGTTTACTAAACTATCACTATTCCATGCATCTGCAAAAGTATCGCCGGACAATATCCCTATAGGTTTGCCGTTATGATGTTTCATGGTTCCTGAATAATAACAGCAGGGCTTAAGATGTCCTGAAGGATTAGTACTCAATTGTACAAAGGGATAAAAACAAAATGTTTTACTATTAATAATATCATCTCTTAATTGATCTATGTGATCCATTTTAACTCCTCAAAATTTCAAAATATTCTTTATACACAGTTTTAAACTGTATAGGTCTTAACGAATCCAACTTATCAATATAATCTAACAAGCTTGGAAAACGATGACTTTCATCTAACTGATTCATAAAGTCCAGTTGTTGCACAATTCTAGTTGTCCATCGCTCATTAGTTTTTAATTTTTCAAACGTATTCCAATAATCAACAATTTGATTTTTGATATGTTTAGGCAATACTCTAGTTGACATATATTGCGGCCAGTGAGTTGTTCCTATTGAAAATAATCCGTCGTTTCTTTTGCAAATCTTTTTCCATTTACGATTGATAATGTGCATAGCAAAATCTGGAAGATTGTATATATTCATTGCATGTACCGTAGCCAATAAACTAACAACAATGTTGTCTGGAGTGCCATCCAATCTATCTAAATTACTAGATACAATCTCCCATTGAGCAGGATATCGTACATATTCATTACGTTGTCCCCAATCATCTAAACTTACCATTATTTCTACTTCTTTAAAATTGCTCCACAAATCAATAAACTTTTGATTTAATATGGTTCCATTTGTATGATAACGAATTACAATATTTTTACTTGCGCCGGACTCAACTAACTTAGTAATCAATCTTTCATGGTCTTTAATTAATAACGGTTCACCGCCACCAAAGATAATATGTCGGATATCACCGATAAAATTATCTAATGAATCTTGTGTTTTAAATTTTTCAAACCAATCAAAACAATCAGTATTAGAAATACTATTAGCTTTATAATGCCAATCTCCCTTCGCTCCGTTATCTTCTAATATAAGTGATAATTTCTTAGCATCCTGAAGCCATTTACTGCTATCTCTAGGTCTACACATAACACATTGTAAATTACATGTGTTACCCAATCGTAAATCAAGTGTTATTGGATTATGATTGACATGTCCGTCGGGCTTAGTAGATAGTACTAAATTTTCTAAAAATTCTTTACCCAAATGTCTTTGCCATATGTTATTTTCTATGACTCTATGACTTTTGATCCCACTAGCTTCTTCTTTCCAACAACTGTTACATTGCGGGATTTTCTTGTTTTGCAAAAATGCTAATCTAGCTTCTTTAAACTGTGTACTATTCCATGCTTCCATAGGAGTAACTTTATTCAGATTTAAATCATATTCAGGTGTTGCTATACAGCATAATGGAACACTACCATCATTCCATGTAGCTAAATGGATCCATGGCTGGATGCAAAAATTCTCTTTATCAAACATTTAATAACTCCGTCAATCTAATATCAACATCTTTAAGATATTGATTTCTATGAGAATCTAATGACAGTGTATATTGTTTGAATTTTTCTAATTCAGCTAGATAATTAGCTGATCTAGGTTGTTGTAACAAACCAATAATTCCGTTTAGACTATTTCTAGTCATATCAGGGTGTAAATCAATGTACTTGTTTTTATAATTTACTAACTCATCCAATACTTGATATCTCATCTCATCAGGTAAAATATTAATATTCAAATGATAAGGATGTACATTGATTAAAAAATCTATAAAAATTTGTTTATTGTATTTTTTATTTAATTGTTCAACCCAACGTAATATCTCAACTAAATTAAAGATGTTGTAAACTTGTACTGTGGGAGTTATACCTAGATGTACGTTGGGTAATTGAGCAATAGCTTCAATGTTAGTGCTTATTTGTGTCCAATCGCTAGGTGCTCTAATGTACTCATTAACATGCCCTATCCCATCCATGCTAGCATTGATATTAACGTTATCAAATTGTTTAATTAGGTCTAAGAAGTTTTTATTTATATTTGTACAGTTAGTATTAAAAAACAATAGAATATCTTTTCTACCTTGTTCAATACAACTTTTCATAAATTTAAAGTTGTTTTTAATTAGTGTTGGTTCTCCTCCAGTCATATACACTTTTTTAAGTTTCGGTATCAAACTTATTACTTGATCCCACATAATATCATGGTCAAACCATTGTTGTTCATCCATAATATTTGTAGGTAGTATGCCAAAAGTCTTATTCCAGACTTTTTCATAATCTTTGTCATTTTTTACAATTTCAAGATGCTCTTTGTAAATTTGACTGCTATTCCATGGGTTACACATTCTACACTTAAGATTACACAAATTACCCAATCTTAAGTCTAAGTAAACAGGATCATCATATACAATGCCGTCATTATCAATAGCTTGTTGTACACGTTTTTTTAATTCGGGTTCTCCTAATCTCCATTTCCATTCGTTAATGGAATGTTCTCTGTTACTAGTTCTTCCGCTTTCTTCTTGTAAATAGCATACTTCACATCCTTCAATCTTATCACCTTTTATCATTGATTTGCGAATTTCACGCATATCTGTGGAATTCCATGATTCACTAATAAAATTATCTTTACACGTGTAAAAGTTTTTACCATCGGGTTTTTTTAATTTATTAAATGAACCCTTAACCATACAGCAATAACGAACAGTCGTATCTGTATTAATCATCGTGCTTACAAAGGGTACTGCACAAAAACTTTTATTATTCTTATCCATTACCATCCTTCTATTTTTCTGATAACATCCATCTCCTTAACTAATGGACCTATATTGTACTTATCAGCACTATAGTGTCGCTTGAAGAACTTGCTTTGAGATCCGTCAAAGTGATTCATTGGTAGTCCGAGTTTATTATTCAATGCGGCTCCAAGTAATGCTGATTCACGATCAGGATCTCTATGTAAATGTTCTTCCCATAACACAGTATAGTTATCAAACCATTGAACGTTGGCAGGATCCCACTCAGTAAGCATAGTCATGTATGTACCAAGTCGTGCACCATAGATAGCCCACTCACCGTTCTCTACATCACGACCTATGTTATGCCAGATAGTTAAGTTGTTTAAGTTACGACTAGCAACTGTTTCTTTTAGTGCATCGACTGTGGGTTTTGATCCACGGTCAAGAACCATTTTTACTCCTTCTCGGAATCCAGCTCGCCACGCTTGAAACGGAGTATAATTAGGATAAGTAGTAGAATAGCAGTCATACATTGCCCAGTATAAATTGTCTTTGCTG
>Ga0114978_10001740_pt1 | contig 18272 bp, 8 predicted proteins | sample S_140212_EF_Meta_FD_87027 | JGI IMG/M metagenome (GOLD analysis project Ga0114978, IMG submission 87027) | Freshwater microbial communities from Lake Simoncouche, Canada to study carbon cycling - S_140212_EF_MetaG | ecosystem: Environmental > Aquatic > Freshwater > Lake | place: Lake... | reverse complement strand
TGATTTTCAAACCCCGAACTGGACACCATTGGTAACGTAAAATGGCATCAACATCCTCGCCCAACCTAAAGCTTGAACTCATTGGCACTGGTGAACAGCAGGGCACATGGGGCTCCACCACCAATACAAACCTCGGCACACTGCTTGAGGAGGCGATTGGTGGCTATGCCGCCGTGGCAATGGCTGACGCTGACCAAACCCTCACAATGACGCCATATGTTTCTGCCACCGCGCGAAACATGACGCTTGAGTTTACGGGTGCACTGACAGGCACCAGAACCGTCAATATTTCCGCCGCTCTTGAAAAGATTTACGTTGTCAAAAACTCTACAACAGGTGGGTTTCCGGTCACGTTTAAGGTGACGGGCCTAACTGGCGTATCAATCCCCAACGGTCAAACTATGATTGTTTATGCGGATGGTACGGATATCCGTCAGGCATCCCTTCCGGTCAGCAGCACCAACGCATCACAGATTGACTCAATTGAACTTGGTAACGCTTCCGACACAACGATCACCCGTTCATCGGCTGGCGTAATCGCGGTTGAGGGTGTTACAGTTCCGCTTAATTCCATCACCAACGTCCACACGGCACTACGGTATGAAGTTGGAAACGCTACCGATACGACCATCACAAGAACATCTGCTGGCGCTATCGCTGTTGAAGGCGTTCCGGTTGCTCTAAACTCAACAACTCTCACTCATGTCGCTCTTCAGTACGAGGTCGGAAACGCAACCGACACGACAATTACCCGCTCCGCCGCTGGCGTTATTGCTGTCGAGGGCGGTGTCGTTCCTCTTCAGAACCGCGCGAATACATTTACCGCGCTACAAACACTAAGCAATGCTAACCTGACAATGTCGGGCACCACCGCAACAACTCCGCAACTGACGTTAAACCAAACAAGTGGATTTACAAATTCTGGGATTCTTAATTTTGAAAGAGCGCGCGCTGGCCCTTCGTCTGTAGGCTCCGGCGATGTTCTTGGCACAATTTATTTTTCTGGAGAAAACGGGGCTGGGCAGCAGCAAGCAGCGCTTATATCGGCGATTGTAACGGCTACACCGTCCTCCGACATGCCGGGTCGTTTAAATTTTAGCACAACACCTGTTGGCTCTATTGTTCCCTCGCTTGCGATGAACATTGACAGTTCCCAGCAGCTTCTTATTGGCTACGGCACATCAAACGGCGCATATAAGCTTCAGGTCAATTCGCAAATCGCCGCAGCAAATGGGGCGATTTATGTTCCGTCTGACATTAGATATAAGGATAATATCACGACCATCACTGATGGCCTTGATATTATTATGTCCCTGAACCCCGTTCAGTTTTCGTGGAAAAGCCATCCTGTCTACAATTTTGACAGAAGGCAGCCGACTTTAGGCTTTATTGCTCAGGAAGTTCAGGGTGCATTGGTTGGTAGACCGTACCTAAATTCAGTTGTAAAATCGGGTACCTGCACGATTGAAGAGGAAAAGCGAGACGAAGAAGGAAACTTGATAAGCCCAGAGGTTACAGAAGAATTTTTGGGACTTTCGTCTGGAGAAATTCTTCCAATACTGGTCAAGGCGCTTCAGGAACTGAAAGAAGAGTTTGATTCGTACAAGGCGGCACATCCGTAATCTAAAGTTTTGGAATTCAAAATGATTGAAGAACTTGTTGCCCGCGTTTTTAAAACACGCAACCAAGCGCATCTCCAGCATTGGAAAACAAAATCCTATGCGGAACATCAGGCGCTTGGCACATTCTACGATGATGTGATTGACGGACTTGACAAGCTTGTTGAGGCCACCCAAGGCTCAAAGGGGATTATCGGCCACGTTGATCTTTCCTGCAAGGACGAGTCGGTAGAGATCATTAAATGCCTTGCTGATGACGCCAACTGGATTTCAAAGAACAGATCGAAGATTGCCAGCGGTGTTCCCGCCCTTGAGAACATTGTTGATGAGATCGTTGGCATTTACCTTTCCACGATCTACAAACTAAAGAACCTCTCTTGAGGCGTTGAGAATGCTTGCAAAGATCAAACTACAGCCCGGAATCAATCGCGATACCACAAATTACGCGAACAGTGGCGGCTGGTTTGACTCCGACTTCATCCGGTTCCGCAACGGACTACCGGAGAAGATTGGAGGATGGACAAAGATATATCAAAATCAGACGGTGCTTATTGGTAAGTGCCGGAAGATGTATGATTGGTCCAGCCTTGTTGGCAACTCATACTTGGCTATCCCCACTAATATCAAGTTTTATGTGGATAATTCCTCCAACATCATTGACATCACCCCGCTCCGCAGAACAATCACTCTCGGCACAAACCCAATCGTCACTTCAAGCCTCTCCAACGTCATAACGATCACGGATGTAAATCATGGCGCTGTGTCTGGGGATTATATTACGATATCCGGCGCAACGTCGGCAGGCGGTTTAGAAGCATCTCAAATAAATGGTGAGTGGATTGTTGATACCGTCATTGATAACAACACCTACACAGTAATTTCCACAAGTGTTTCTGAAGAAAGCTATTTTGCAATAGACTTCACCACCAACGTTTATGGCATGCTTGTCAATGTGGCTGGTGGTGGGTCATCGGTTGTTGTGAAGTATCAGTTCCATCCGGGCATTTCTGGATCTGTTGTTTATAATGGCTGGGGATCTGGCCCTTGGGGCGGTATAGCGGGATCTTGCGGTTGGGGTTTTGGCCCCGACACAACAGTCACCACCTACTACAGCGGCCTATGGACCGTGGACAACTACGGCGAAGACATGATCGCGTGTCCGCGAGACCTCACAAATGGCCTTTCCCTTGGTGACATCCCCCTTTCCACAACAAACACAAGCAACGTAGTTACTGTGACGTTTGCCAACCACGGCCTCTCCAACGGCACATCCATCATCATCGGCGGCGTCACATCTCCTATTGGCGGGGTTCCAATATCGCAGCTTAATGGCAGCCACACAGTCACTGTGGCAAATGCCAATGCCTACACGTTCATAACCTCCAACGCAGCCACCTCTACCACCACGGGCGGAACAGACTCAGTTGCCTATACATCTTCGCTTGTGTATTGGGATGTTGGAGATGCTGACGGCCCCGCAGTAAGCTTTAGCGAACTTGGCTCAGCATATGCAAAACTTTACCTACCATATGTTGCAACCGAAATTATGGTGTCGGACCAGAACAGGCAGATCATTGCATTCGGCTGCAATCCATACGACACAACAAAAGCACAAGACAAGATGGTTGTAAGGTGGTCTGACTCCAGTGACCCCACGAATTGGGACACTGCCGACACAACCAAAACCGCTGGCGAGCAGAGGCTTTCTGCTGGCTCATACATCGTCACGGCCATTCAGAACCGAGAAGAAATCCTCATATGGACAGATTCCACCCTGTTCACCATGTCGTATGTTGGCCCACCCTATGGATGGGGCTTCAACCTTGTTGGCTCCAACTTCGACATTATCGGTCCAAATTCAAAGTTTGTGGCTGGCTCGATTGCCTATTGGATGGGCACAAACAACTTCTATAAGTATGATGGCAAGATCACGGCTATGCCATGCACGGTTCGTGACTATGTGTTTTTGGACATTAGCGTTGACGATGGCGACAAGGTTTATTGCTCTGGCGATTCGGGCAACAATGAAATTATTTGGTTGTATGCATCGGCAAGCCAAGGCTCGGGAGGATCGCGAGAAAACGACAGGTATGTTGTTTATAACTACGTTGAAGATGCATGGTATTACGGTAGTCTTGCCAGAACGGCGTGGATTGACCGCCGTGGACACACAAATCCGCGAGCCGTGAGCCCGGAGGGATACCTTTATAATCAGGAAAGCGGGTCGGATGATGGTTCCACCTCCCCCGCCTCGCCAATCGCTGCCTATATTCAGTCAAGTGCAATTGAGATTGAGGATGGCGATAGCTTCCTATTCATCAATCGCGTAATCCCAGACCTTACGTTCCGAAACTCGGTTGTGCATGGCAGCAATCAGGAGCCATCTGTAAGGTTCACGATCAGGCCACAGGACTATCCGGGGTCTGTGATTGGTGCCGGGGATGAACGTGACGTTGATCGCAATAGTGCCGCCACATTGAATGTGAATAGGTTCACCAATCAAGTCTTCACACGGCTTAGGGCTAGGTCTGTGGCCCTTCGGGTTGAGAGCAACGAAACCGGGGTCGAGTGGCGTCTTGGTGTGCCGAGGTTTGATATGCGGAAGGATGGACGTAGATGAGTTCCAAACTTACCCCCACAGCACTACCAGCGCCGCCAAACGAATACGATCTTGGCTACATGAACAGGTTGGTCAAACAGATCTCTCTTGAGTTCACAAAAAACAAGGCAACCACGCCCATAACATGCGGCTCTGACTTGAGCGGCGAAGCCGGGTTCCCAATTTCCGGCCTGACAATCATTGATCCTCCCATATCCTCAACCGGATCTCCACCAGAAGGATTCCCCGAGGGAAGCGTTTGGTGCGACACCACATCTGAAAACTCACTAAAGATTATCACCTCCGGTCCATCGACGGATCAGGCTAGCCTTAACCTCGCCAACACAACAGACCCCACGTTGGGTGACGCTCTAATTGGATTTCGGCAATCAAATGCATCGGGCATTTTGACTGGCGCTGTGGGCAGGACTGTTCACGAAAAATTGCAGGAGACCGTCTCCGTCAAGGACTTCGGCGCGGTTGGCAATGGCGTAGCGGACGATACGACGAAAATTCAGGCGGCGCTGAACAGCGGCGCTGGCACCATATATTTTCCAGAAGGCACATACCCGGTCAGTTCCGCCCTTACTTTGCCGTCCAATATTATGCTTACCGGAGACGGCGTTGGGAATACAAAACTGACAGTTGTCGGCACGGGAACCAACAATATTTTTTACGCGCTTAACCGCCAAAACATCAAGATTTCCGATATCTGGTTCTATGGAAACTCGCAATCTTCCGGGTCTGGAAACGGGCTGGCAATCTTTTTTTACCAGAACTCTAGCGCAACTGAGATTGGCGGAAATTTCCGCATTGAGAATTGCCGCTTTGAAAACTTCAAAGGTGACTATTGGGTTTATGTTGTCAATGACAGCGTGACGTATACTATCGCTAACATTTACGTAACCAACAACTCGTTTAAGTCGTTCCCCGGCAACGCGCGTAACGGCACTACCACTGCGGTGCCGTCCACTTGCGTGTCAGTGCAAGGCAGCACATCTGGTGCAAATGTCACCGATGTTTTTGTCACCAACAATTCAGCTGATTGCGAGCATATCAAGAGTTTCTTGCTCATTTGGCAAGGCGTGCACCGTGTTCTCGCGCAAGGCAACAGCGTTTTTAACGCGGGGCTTGGTGCGGGCATTTCGGATGATGCGGGCGCTTATGCCTTCATGGCGTATGATAGCTCCGGCCTCAATGTTCCTTATGACATTGTGATTGACGGTAATCTGATTGACGGTGTGCGCTCTTGCGGCTTTTACGGGGCCGCTTCTAAAAACATTATAATTTCCAACAATCGGTTCTATAACCAGACAGACACAGTGGGCACGACCCTTCCAAAGGGCGGCGTGGTTCTGAATGGTTGCTATAATATCCAGATCGTCGGTAACGAATTTGCATCTATAGTGGGAAACGGCGTTTATTGGCAGCCGGGTACACCGTCCGTCGTTAGTGTTAACATTGCCGTATTTGACAATACGTTCCGCGACAACGCTATTGGCGTAAAATTTGTTTCCTACTTGTTTGATAGCAATGGCCTTAACATTAACGGAAACACCTTTATTGAGTGTACTTATGGTGTTCAAGTCCAGACAATCAGCAACACGGTGCAAATCAGTGGTTTGTCTGTTGTTGGAAACCACATCGTGTCTACTGTTGCGACGAGTTACGGCATTTCCATTCGGTCTGACGATGGGTTTTACCGCGTGGCTAACGCCAAGATTTCTGGAAACTATGTGAACACTGTTGGCTATGGCATTTACTGGCGCGGCGCTGGCCCCACTACTGTCAGCGACAATACGCTGACGGGACCGTTCACAACGCGCGCTCTCGACGTAGCAAACGCTACAAATCTGTCGATTACAGGTAACAGCTTCTTTGGGCAAACATCTGGGGGCCAGTGTCTTTACACGACAGGTTCGCAAGGCTCCATGCGCGAGAACTCGTTTGAAAATTGTGCGACGGCTAACATAATTGTTGTTAGCGGCGCAACAGACATGGGCCGGGTTGTACCTACTTGGACGCCAACAGGGCGCGGGCCTTTTGTCCAAAATATTGTCGCTGTGGAAGATGGCGCAGCAAGCAGTAAGTATGTTGTTAGCGGTTGGTATTATGACGGAACGGCGTGGTTTCAAATGCGAAATTTGACAGGAAACTGACGATGCTTACGCTTAGCTATGGTGTGACTGCTACTTACGGTATCTGGTACTCAGAGCGGCGTGTTTTCGATCAATGACGGCACGGCTAATAATTCTGCTGATTGGCGTCCGAATGGCGGTGATTTTCTTGTAATTTCTGGCGGCGCTACTCAAGCAGATATTTACCCCGGTGGTATTACCGTTAACACAGTCGGCAATGGCGATCCGTGTAACTGGTGTGGCAATTGTGAAAACAAAGAAAAAACAAAGGTTTAAAGATGTACTTCAATGGAATCCCGCAGGGCTTTGGTCAGGGCCAGCCCCAAGAGCCCGACACCCTTATGAACAGGCCCTTTATGGGTTATACTCAGGGTATAGGCGGCTTAAGCCAACAAAACACTCCAGCCCCCTCAAACCCGGCCCCGCAGCTTGGCAACATCTCCGGATCGTCTTCCACCGCTGGAACGGCGGCTAAATCCATCGCCCCGCTGCCACCCCGCAACAACCAAATGCAGCCTCAAATGATGGCGCAGGGCGGCGTTGTTGGCCAGACCCTACAGAAGGGCGGCGTTGTTTCGGAGGGCATTGCTGCCCTACAGGGAAGGCATCCTGACCCTAGATCCGCCCTTGCTGCCTATGATGACGCATTCGGCACAGATGCCACCAGCGAACTTATCCGCAGCTACGCCGATGGCGGTGTGGTGAGTGGCCCCGGATCTGGGGTGGCGGATTTGGTCCCGGGATCTATCGACGGTCGCGAGGATGTGAGGATTGCAAGCGGTGAGTATGTGGTTCCCGCTTGGGCAGTAGCCGCCCTTGGAGACGGATCCACTGAGGCTGGTGCCGCCGTGTTGGATGATATGGTCGCGCGTCTTAGAGAGGCGGGGTCCGAACTAATAAAGGGCTCCGACTCGATTAAACCCAACGAATTTATTCCGGCGTAAACATGGCAAAAACACCAACAGGTAAATCAGTCCAGAAGTACATCACGGACGTTCTCGGCACATCCAAGGACGCCGGGAAGGCCGCAATTGCTGCTGGCTATCCCGATCAGTCATCCTACACACAGGCATACCTTGCTGGTGTGCCATATCTTTATCAGTATGGTGATCCGGAGCAGGCTCAGGCGCTCGACCGTATGGGTGGCCTCTATGACGCATATGGTGCCGCAGGAGACTATAACAAGACCAACTTTGCCGACATTGAAGGCATGTATGGTGCCGCTGGTCAGTATGATCCGGCACAATACAATATGTCTGACTACACAACCCAGAATATCCAAAGCCGCATGACACCTTATGAGGAACTTGTTTCCCAGAGGGCTGCGGCGCGTTTAAAGAAGGGTTATGATGAGGGGCGCGGTGAGCGAGAGGCTCAGGCCACGCGCAGCGGATCCTTTGGTGGGTCTGGGGCTGCTATTCAGGAAGAGGTTGCTCGCCGCAATTATCTTGAGCAGATGGATGACATGAACGCCAAGAATCTTCAGTCTGCCTATGAATCCGGCGTTGGTTTGTATGGTAGAGAAATGACTGAAAACCTTGCGGCTGGACAGGCCGAAGAGGCTTCTCGTCAGTTTGGCAAGCAGGCTGAGTTCGATGCGCTTAGCGGCCAAATGGGCGCTCGCCGGGAAACTGCCGCTCAGGAGGCAGCCGCCAAGGAGGCGCAGTTTGCGAGCCTTCAGGGTCAGGGCACCTCTGCACAGCAGCAGGCCACGCTTGCTGAGCAGAAGAAGAACATGCAGCTTGCCAACCTTGCTTCTATGCAAAAGGCTGGTCAGCAGCAGGAAGATTATCAGCTTTCTCAGCAGCAGTATCCGCTTGATGTTGCAACACAGCAGGCAAACATGCTTGCGCCTCTCTCTGGCGGGGCAATACAGCAGAAACAAAATAAGCCATCAACCATGCAGAACATCCTTGGTGGCGCTGCGGCAGCCGCTGGCATTGCGACTGGGCTTGGGTTCCGCGATGGTGGATATGTTTACAGGGGCGGCGGTCTTGCTGACTTAGACCCGCAATATTACGCAAGGTACAGATACTAAAATGGCAAACATCATTGAACAGCAGGATCTCCTCAAGGGTCTTCCGGATGCTCGCCTGTCCCTTCTCTTGCAGAAGCCGGATGCTAGCATTCCTCCGTTTCTTGTGGCCGCCGAGGCTCAGCGCCGTCAGGCTATTCGCCAGCAGTTTGCAGGCGATGGTGGCAAGGAGTCCGTTGTCGATACCCTTACCAAGCAGTTGGCGAACGTTCCGCAGAATATTCAGGCCCCGAGTCAGATGCCACCTCAGATTCCTCCTCCGCAGATGCAGCCCCAGATGGCTGGCATTGGTTCGCTTCCGCAGGGCATGGCCGCTGGCGGTCCTGTCCGTAGGTTTGGAACTGGAAGCCTTGTGCCCCCCACGGTGGCTGGTCTTTCTGGCTCCATTACTGGAGAAACAAAGGAACAGTACCTTAAGAGGGTTGAGAAGGAAAGAATTGACGCCATGCCGCCCGGCAGGGCAAAGTTTCTTCTTCAGAACCCGACAGCCCCGAAGACGGAAGCCCAGCTTGCGGAAGAGGAACGCTACGCAACGACTGAAGGCCCCCTTAGCGGATTTTATTCCGACGAATCCAAATACGATGCCAACGCTGCCGCCGAAGCCGCTGCCAATAGAAAGGCGTCAGAAGAGGCCGGAAGCGATGGATCGACCAACATGGATATGGGCGGCATCAGTGATTTGCTGCCAGATAAGAAGCTTCCGAATCCCTCCAAGCAGCCGTCTTCCACAACAGGGACAAGTGACACCTCTCCGGAAAATAAGTATAAGGCTATGGAAGCGGATATGCGTAAACGGCTTGAGGGCATGTACGCTGCTGATGAGCCTTCCAATTGGGAGAACGCACAGAAGTGGTTCGCAATGTCCCAGCAGATTATGAACCCTGACGCCACCCTCATGCAGGGTCTTGTTAATGCTGGCTCTGCTTATGCTGGCATTTCCGGTGAACAGGCCTCTGAACAGCGCCGCGCTGAACAGGCACGGGAAGAGGCGCTTCTTAACTACGACATGCAAATCATGCAGGGAGACCGGGCTTCTGAATCTGCGGCTGCCGCCAAGGCGGATGATCGGGCCTTTGAACTCCGGAAAGGTCAGCAGCTTCGTCCGTCCGATGCAATTGGTGCCCTTGGTGACCTTATTAAGGGGATCGACAAGCGTCTTGAGGATAGCGGCATGATGCTTGACGATGCAGCTAAGCAGGCTCTTATGAAAGAGCGCCAGATGTATGAGATGCAGCTTTCAAGCATTATGAAGAGCGGCGGCTATGGCGCTTCTGGTGTGATTACCCGCGACCAACTCCCCCAATAAGGTTTATAAATGGTTAAGTCAGTTTATGTGCCGGAAGCGGGTGGGATCATTGATTTTGCCGACGATCTCACGCCAACTGAGATCTCTGGCTACATCAACGCCAAGTATCCCCGCGCGGTCGCTGGCCCTGCGGCTCAGACCTCTGATGATTCCGGTATCTTTGGACGGTTTGCCTACGGCCTTGGCACTGGCTTAACCGACATCCCGGGCGGCATCGCCGCTCTCGGCTTGCCTGCCGAGAAGGCTGCCCAAACTGGCGCGGGGCAATTCTCCCAAGAAGCCCGTAAGTATCTTGAGTCAACCTTCGGTATCGACCCAACAAAGGAAGCCACCACCGCTCAGATGCTGGCTCAGGGCCTCGGTAGCGCGGCTGGCTTCCTTGTTCCCGGTGGCGCGGCTGCAAAGGGCGCGGCGCTCTTAGGCAAGGGTGCTGCGCTTGCTGGTACTGCCGCAGCGGCTGGTCAGGGTGTTGCCCTTGGCGCGGAGAGCCGTGCCGAACAAATTCGTCAGCAGCTTGCATCCGGCATGAAGATTAGCGAAGCAGATCAGCTTGCGGCGCAGCGGCTCAGTGGGTTTATTGGGGCCTCTGAAGCACTGCCGATGAGCAAGTTCTTCGGCCCGCTCACCAAGATCCTGAGCAAGGTTCCCGCTTCGCAAGCGCCGCTTGTTGAGAAGATCCTATCCAACCGACTGTCCCGCCTTGCAAAGGCTGGTATTGAAGAGGGCGCACAGGAAGCCGCCTCTGGCATTGCAAACGACCTTATGGAGTACGGGGTTTATAATCCTGACGTTGCAATTGGTCAGGATCTTCTTAGCAACGCCGGAACTGGCGCATTTGCCGGATCCACCATTGAGGGCATCGTACAGCTTGCACTGGGCCGCAAGATCCGTGGGGCCCGTCAGCTTCAGGCCGACCTCCAAACTGAGATGCAGAAAAACTCTGCCGATCTCCAAAAGATTTCTATTGCAGAGGCTGCCAACACCCTCGCCCAGAACGGCGTTCAGGGCAATGTCACTATTGAGCCGAACGAAACCCCGGAAGGTTTTACTGTTTACACGCTATTGGGCGCAGACAAGAAGCCCATCACATATTTCCAGAGCGAAGATGACGCCGTTCAGGCCGTAGACCTCTACAAGAAGATGACCGGGGCAGCCGTCAACGTCGATGTGTCGGCACCCCCCAAGCTGTCTGCAATCCGCATTGGCAATCAGAAATTCCCCACGCTTGCGGCGGCTGCCGAAAAGCATCGCAAGATCAAGGAACGTGTAAACGAGCTTGTCAAGTTTGGCGACAACTTTGAGCTTGTTTCCAAAGTTGCGGCACAAGAGGGATTTGCACCGCAGGTAAAGGCCAAGCAAATTGCTGACGAGATTGTTGTCGCCAAGCGAACGCTGTCGATGTTCGACCGATACTTCTCCCCAGAGGTTCAGGAAGCAAAGACAAAGCAGGAAATCAAGGTGGGCCCGAAGGTCAGCGGGGCTCCGGTAAATAGTCAGGCAATGCCCGTTGAGCAGCCATCCCAGAAGCCTGACACTGTAAGAGTTTATCATTCCGGTTCAAGGGGCGAGGGTGAAACAGGCCGCTGGGTAAGCACAAGCAAAAAGTACGCCGCAGACTACAGACCAGATCTTCCATTGTACTATGCTGACATACCCACAAATGATCCGCGCGTACAGCCAGATCCAACAACACCAGATCAGACGGTTGACAAGGGATTTACGTTCAACTTTGAACTTACCCCTGAAGAAGCCTCTCGTCTTGTCGAGGCTGAGCGGGATGTAACAGATACTTATGCGGAACCAATTGTGTCTGAGGAAGAAATTCCCGATATGCCAATTGGTGCCGTGGAAATGCCCGTCGAGGAATCCCGCATTCTTCCGGACAGCATTGTTGAGGAAGATTCCGCAGTGGCCGCAGAGCCCGCTCCGGAAGCCCCGGTTGTTGTGGAGAAGCGCCCGGCTGCCACAGTAGATGATCTTATGAACCTCCGGACGGAAATGTTCGGCAAGCCTATCGGTTGGCACGACATGACGCCGGATCAACGGTCTGCATACGAAGCAGAACGCGACAGGCGTTTCCCTCCTGAAGATGTGGATGTGTATCAGTCTGCGGGTAGGCTCCGTGATCCCGCTCCTCGCAATCTTCGCGAAGCCCACATTGCTGGCCCGACAGTCAAAGACTACAGCCCGGAGACAAAGGCATGGCTGCAAAATATCTATTCTCGCCTTTCAAACAGGGCCGAAGCAATTGTGCCGGGTCAAGCAAAAATTGAACTAAAAACGCTTGTTGGCGCAGACCCCAACTATCTTATCCGTGGTCAGGCTAGGACTGTTGAAACACAGTACGGCATCAAAAGCATTGTTGATCTTTCAACGGGAATTTTGCGCCCCGGGATGTCGGTAGAAGATGCTGTTAAGGAACTTGTCGGCACCCTCAACCATGAGATGATCCACGTTCTGAGGGACAAGGGCGTGATCCGCCCAGAAGAGTGGCGCATTCTCTCCCGCGCAGTTGCAAAGACGAACGTCAGGGGAAAGCAATACACCTACCTCGACAAGGCAGAAGCTATTTACACGCCAAACGGCATGCCAATGAACCCTACCTACAGCAATCCGGATGCTGTGGTGGAAGAGGCTGTCGCCGAGATGTATCGTGATTGGGTGCTTAACGGACAGAAGCCGCCGCAGCAAACTGTTGGCTTGTTTAATCGCATCACTGAATTCCTTCGCCGCATCTTCCAAGTTCTTCGCGATGCTCGCCATGATGAAATCTTTAAGAAGATTGAAAGCGGCGAGATTGGCAAGCGTCAGGGAGAGGGTCGCGTTGCAGACGTAAGGTATTCCGTAAGCCCAATATTCTTGCGGAGCAACCCGTCCTATGAAGAGCAGTACCAGCCGGGCACAAGGCGGAAGGAAACTTTCATTCCCGACAAAATGCCTGCATCGGCTGCACGGAGAGCTTTCGAAAGGCTGAACAGCGCAGCTAGGAACTATCCGAACCCCCTGCAAAACGATCAGGAATGGGTTAACAATCTTTCTTTTGCCTACAACCAAAGCGGAAATGTTTTGTTCCCTCCCGGCTGGGCAATATCCATGTCCAACGATGTGAATTCATGGGCAACATGGATGAAGGGATTGACGCCGGATCAGTTGCGCGGGGTTGACAGTGGGTTTGCATCCATTGATGCAATCTCTCGGGAATACAAGAATGGAACGGCAACTCCTGAGTTTACCGGGACGCTTCTGTTCTGGACTTATCTTTCGAGAATGGCTTCGTCGTTCCCTCACGAATCCGGCTTCTTGGATGCTGCCGAAGGTGCGCTTCCCTTTATCAAGAAGGCCATTGCCGGAACGTTCACCGCAAACAGCGACTTGCTGGCAATGACCTCAACTGGTCAAAGCGCAAAAGCCCTCAAGGAAGCAAACGGCATTCCCGCAAATGCGCTTCCCGCAGATATTTCTGTGCCGGGAAGATCTGACCTTGATGATTGGTTCCTCTTTATTCAGAGGACCATACCCTCATACAGCCCCGGGAATTCTGTAACGAACAACATGAATTCCTATGGCCGTGACTTTTTGTACAACATGGCAGCAACATCCCCGGATGGTGGGATTAGCAAGCTTCAGGCTGTTCACAATCTTTTCTCAAGCAATAGGTCTGGCCCTGAAATTCGGCGGGAATTCCACCGCATCAGGGACGAGGCAAACCTTGGCTTTGATAATAAAATCCTGTCATTTGCCATCTTGTTAAGTGGGCGTCAGGATGTGCTGATCCTTGATCGAATTCAGATCAATCAGCTTTTTGGTGGCGGTCAAACCAACAAGATATATGATGACGTTGCTGGCATGTTCAACGGGCCCAAGGGGCTCGCTGTGTATGAGGCATTGGAGCGCGGCCTCGGGGCCAAGGTTGGGCAGCTTTACTCTCAGGTTGGGAGGCCCAGTGATGGAACGCTTGGTCGTTATCACTGGGAAAGCTGGATTAGGTCTAGCGGGCAAATTGTTGCTCACCCAACAATTCAAGCCTTGGTAAACCTTGCTCAAAACAAACCGAACCCCTTTGTGGATATTGCCTCAACAGAGGGGCGGTATCACCGCTCCATGTTTGGTGTTCAGTATTTCAAGCGAGCAGGTGGCGGCACGGAACTTGTTTACACAACTATTGATGGAAGAGAGTTTTCCGTCAACAAGAATGTTCTTGACACTGTGCTTAGCAAAGATAATCTTCTGCGCGTTGGAGCCATTCCGAAGTGGTTTCCCGGCGTCTCCGACTTTGAAGGTGGAGTGTCAAGCTGGAAGGATTACCCCGGCGTAGACATTACAAAGGTTGACGCAGAGATTGAAAAAAATGGAAGGTTAATTGGAAATGGACGAAGCAACCAAACGCTTAACTCAGGCGCTATCCAATCTGCGGCAGCCAATGCTGCCAGAATTGCCAGAGCAAGAGCAACCCATGACGCAGCAAACCGAATTCGCTGGGAATTTGGACGCAAACCCGCTGGTGGCAAGCCTACAGATCGCATACCCGAACCTTACAGCAGAGCAGATCGTGTCGATGCTTCAGGAGATGTAGCTTCTATCTACACCCCAAAGCCCGGCGTTGTTGATATTTTGGCGGCGGCAGGCATCTCTCACCCTGATTTTCACGAACTTTCTCCTTCGACAAAAAACGCAAAGAAGTTTTTTGACGCAATATCTACGGCCAAAAACAGCAATGAGTTTGGTGCAGCAGTTTATGTTTATGGTGAGCCCGAATACAAATCAATGCGCCTCTTCATCACAAGTGATGGCAAGGCTGGGTTCGCGCTTAAGGAAGATGGCGATATTGTTTCCGTCTTTAACCAGAGGGGCAGCCCGCACTTTGGTGTGACTGTCCCGGCAATTCAGCTTGCCATTCAGCTTGGCGGAAAAAAGCTTGACGGCTTCGACACAATCCTTCCCAGCCTTTATTCTCAGGCTGGCATGACTGTTGTGTCTCGCACAAAGTTTGCTGACTTGGAGGGTATTAGACCTGAAGGATGGGATTACAATAAGTTCTCCCAATTCAACGCTGGTAAACCAGATGTTGTCTTTATGGTTTTTAGCCCCAGCAACTGGTCGATGTACAAGCCTACTGACGGTCAGCTTTTCACCAGCACAAAAACCGATCCGTATGCGGCTGCCGAAGAAACATACAACTCTGCTGTTTCCACTCAAACGAATGCCATTTTTAAAGAACGTCAGGCACCTACAAAAGAAACAGGAAGGTTCTCCGCAGCCCCTCTGCCGCCATACATCCAGCAGCAAAACAGCGGCCTGTTCTCGCCTGCCGTGAATGTCTCGACTAAGGACAAGATCTTCAACCACTTCTCCGGTCGCAGGTGGGGTGGCAAAACGCTCAGCACGATGCATGGCCAGATCGAAATCTCTGGCAGCACGATGGCCGGAATCGCTGGCAAGGAAGCTGTTGCCGACAAGAACGCCTACATCACAGAACTGGAAAAGCTTCTCAACGAGAAGCTTACTGGGAATTACCAGCGCATGGAGGCGAACTACTCTGCCACCGCAGCACTGGCTTGGCGGCGTAGGTCTTCCCATATCTTCGCGTCGATGCTTCTTCGTGGCAACGTCGAGATCAACTTTGACAGCCCGGGCGACATGCAGTCTGCCACCATCAAGGTGGTGGATGATCCCGACAGCATGAAGGAGATCTTCAATGTTATTGCGGAGAAGGGCCCCACAGACGCCAACGGGGTCCAGACAGACAAGTCCGACATCTTCCGCTCCTACGCTGTGGCGAGGCGCGGTGAGTGGCTTCGGGCAAGCGGTCAGAATGTCCCGGCACAACTGACACCTCAGTATGTTCGTGAGGTCACCGACTTTACCCAGCGGGAATATCCAGAAGTGGTGGAGGCCTACAACAAGTATCAGCGGTTTAATAAAAAGCTGCTGACAACCGCCAAGGATGCCGGGATCATTTCTCAGGCTGAACTTGGTCGCCTCACCAACCAGATGAACTACTACGGATTCATCTATGAAGCATACGGAGAGCCTCTGGGCCCGACATCATCCCAAAAAACCGCCAGCAAGTTTAAACTTCGCGCCTACACCGGAACACAGGCTGGCGGCCTGACCAGCGACCCGATGTTCGTGATGATGCAGAACGCCCAGTTCTGGGTTGATTCCATTGCAAAGAACATTGCGGCCACGAAGGCTTTCGAGTTGACCCGCGTCATGGGTGAGTCTCGGATCCTCGGCACAGACGAGGCCCCGGACGAACTCGCCGGGGAGGCTCCCGATGTGATGTTCTTCAGCCAGAACGGGGTTGTGAAGAGGTTCGCGGTTAAGGATCCTTCGCTGGTGGTGGCCCTTGGGTCTGATGACCGTTTAAACGTTGGCAAGTTCTGGGAAACCCTTGGCCTCCCAACTCATATCCTCCGCGAGTCGGTTACCCGCGACCCGGGCTTCATGGCCCGAAACCTCCTCCGCGACACAGTATCCGCTTGGGTGACCAGCGGGGCTGACTTCATGCCAGTGATCGACACCATCAAGGGTGGCGTGACGGCCCTCAAGAACGGGGCAAGCTACAAGGCTTTGGGGTCTTACGGGGTTGTGGGGTCTTACGACCTCGCGATGCTAGGGCCCGCCGAACTGGCGGCAGTGTTGAGGCGCAATTCCCTGCCGCTCAACGTGCATAGCGTAACCACCAAGGAAGGGGCCACAGCGGCTCTAGGAAGCCTCTGGAACCGCCTCGGTCACATCTCTGAGGCATCCGATGCTGCAACACGTATTGCCGTCTATGACGCTGCAAAGAAGCAGGGTTTGAGTGATGCGGAGGCTGCGATGCAGGCCATCGAACTGCTGGACTTTACCCGCAGAGGTGCCAGCCAGACCCTCGGCATCCTGACCAAGCTGATCCCGTTCTTGAATGCCCGTATTCAGGGTATGGATGTGCTGTATCAGGCTGGCCGCTCAGGAATCCGTTATGCCACTGGTAGGTCGCTAGGCGAGCGCGACAACAATGTGGGCAAGAAGTTCTTGCTCCGTGGCGGCATTCTAGCAGTGATTGCCACGGCTCTTGAGGCGCTCAATCAGGGCGACGATGACTACGAACAACTTGACGATTACATCAAAACGGCAAACCTCATTGTGCCGCTCAAGCAGTTTGGTCTTGAGGGTCAGTTCTTGGCCATCCCGAAGGCGTTCGAAGTGGGACTGCTGTTTAACACCATCCCCCAGCAGATCTACAAAACAACCACTGGAGAAGCCTCGGCACGCGAGAATGCCCAGTTGTTCTGGGGCCAGATCCAAGCCACGCTTGGTGTGAATCCGATTCCGCAGGCCATCCTCCCGGCCATCGAAATCCTCACCAACCATAGCTTCTATACGGGGCTCCCGCTGGTCTCGGAGGGCAAGCTTCGCCTTGATCCCTCTCTTCAATACAACAGCAGCACATCGCAGATTGCCATGATGCTTGGCGGGCTGCCAATCTTCTACGACATGACCACTGGTAAGTTTGGCGGTATGAGCCCGATTGTCATTGACAAGTTGATCAGTGGCTACGGCGGGCCCCTTGGCACATACCTCGTTCAGGCTACCAGCATGATGATGGAGAATGCGAGCATCGGACCCGACAGAATGCCCACGGAGATCTCTAGCCTCCCGGTGATCAGAAGCTTCTTCATTGACGCGAAGAGCAAGAACCCGAAGGTGGTGACACAGGCTTATGAGTTGTTCCGGATTGCAGATGAGGCAAACCGCACCATGAGCCGACTGCGGCAGATGGGAGACGCAGAGGCTCTGGCAAACTACGTAGATCAGAACAGGGATATTCTGAGTCGCAAGAAATACATCTTCACGCTGGCTGATCGCTTAAATAAACTGTCGGCACAGGAAAGATCTATCGAACGCGACACCACCATGTCGAGAGACGAAAAGCTTGCCGCCCAGCAGAAGTTGCGGGAGATAAGGATTCGCCTCTCTTCACAGGTGGATCAGATCAACAAGACGCTTGGTCGCTAAACGCAGGACGGGAGACTATCCACAGCATTGTCGGTGAGAACTTTGTTGTTGGCCTGTTCGGCATAGTAGGCCGCCATCCTCATCGACTTGTGCCCCATCATCGCGGCTATCTCGCTAAGCGGAGCCCTATTTTCAGCAAGAGAAGAAGCCACCCCCTTGCGAATGCCATGAAACACCTTGTGGATACCAAGGTCATCCAAGCGGCGCTTAAGCATGCCCCGGAATGCGGAACTGTTGAAGATCTTCTTGCCCGACACAATGAACTCAGTCTGTGCCGCACCATCACGGATGCCGTTAAGGTAGGCAATAAGATCCGGGTGGGCCTTGATCTTCATCTCAAGCTTCGTCTTGGCCTGAACCACTGCAATGTATTGACCGTCAAAGTCCTTCCACTGCATGGAGAGGATGTCGCTTTCGCGCTGGCCAGTGTACCAAGCCAGAGCCGCCGCAGTGGAGATTTTCCTATCAGCAATCGCTATGAGCCTCCTTACCTCCTCCGGGGTCCACTTTTCATGGCTGCCAATCTTAAGCTTCTTTAAACGCGCCACCGGATTGCTGGGAACAATGTCCATAT
>Ga0114978_10001739_pt1 | contig 18278 bp, 13 predicted proteins | sample S_140212_EF_Meta_FD_87027 | JGI IMG/M metagenome (GOLD analysis project Ga0114978, IMG submission 87027) | Freshwater microbial communities from Lake Simoncouche, Canada to study carbon cycling - S_140212_EF_MetaG | ecosystem: Environmental > Aquatic > Freshwater > Lake | place: Lake... | reverse complement strand
TTTTTCTTTTTCTTTTTCATAATCATTTAATAAGAAGTTACCATTGTTATCATTTTCTAATTTAATATCACTAATTATTTTATTTAATCTAGGAAAGAATCCCAGTTCATTTAATATTTTTTGTTTTTCTTTTTTTATTACATCTATACGCTGCGCCCACCAATCTTCTTCGATTGCTTTCGTAATAATAGAAAGACACTCATCAAAGTTGTCAAGCGGTAATCTTACAAAAGCTAGCGAGTCAATATATTCTTCCAGATTGGGACACCCCCAATAAAAACAAAGGCACTCAAATAAAATAGGCTCCCATATTTTCTCTGTTGCATAATTTTTTTCACTATTATTCTCACACGAAAAATAATATTTATATTTTGAAAGTTCTCTTTTATTATCAGTCATACCCACATATGATTTTAATCCATGATAATTTTCACGTCCATATACATGTATAATATCTAACCCAAGTAAATCAATTCTTTTCAAAAAATCAACTCTTTTTTCGTGTCCTTCATCATGTATTTTATAACTTATTGTGCACATTATTTTATTTAAAATATCGCCATCGCCATCGCCATCGCCCCCTGGACAAATTACAGGGGAAGGCGGCGAAACTTGCCATTGCACATTATTGAGGTTTTCGGTATGGCGAAAAACTTTCATAAATTTAGTTGGATCAGGGTTTGCCCATTCACCCCATGTTTTAACCCCCCAATTTTTAGTATTATCATACACCCACGGTTCCATTTGAAAAACAATCGTCTTTCCCGGATCATAATATTCGTCTTTGGGAGGCATATTTATAATAACATAATAATCAATGTTTGTATTATCCCATGTAATTTCAATATTACTCCATTCTTTAAAATTACCATCTTTATACATTGTTAAAAATTCCAAGCATACATCGTGTGAAGAACACCAATTGCATAACATTTTTATCCTTTTTATAGTATTTGTAGTATTTTTCTCATTTATTTTTGAGATATTATATACATTCGATATTTCATTTATTTCCGAATTAACATTAATCTCACCCTTCTGTAGCTTCTCATGTTTATAAACTTCTACTAATAGATCATCCCCTCCTAGTTTTCCTCGCAAACTATTTGCATATTCTGCATATTCCTTTTTTATGTATATACCGTCTGTCTCTCCAAACCATGTAGATTTTGTGAGATTTACAATATCACTTTTAAAAAAACCCAATGTATTAAATGCTACACATTTTTTATCATCTACAGCTTGCATTATCATATTTTTAAGTGTCTCTTGTTTATGATATAAATCAAAGCCTATTTGATCAAGTGTTTTGACAAATATGAAATTATTCTTTAAAAAATCTAAATAATTATTCTCACATGAACTAAAATCAAACGAATCGTGATACTTTTGTATATCAGTATCGTAATCTGTATTATCTTCATTCCATAATGAAATGCATAAATTTGGTTGTGTTTCATAACACTCGAGTGTATTTACGATTTTCATAACATAATCAATACCGTGTTTTATTCCATATTTATGAATATAATCTACCAATTTTTGTGCACCACTTTTATTTATACTATATCCAAATATTCCACCAATATATATTGATTTATTTAGAGGATGAATAGATACTGTTTTAGAAGTGCTATTATTCATTGAATCGTTGTCATATATTTCTCTAGTTTTTTCACGATTATTTTTAAACATTGTATACCCATGATATAAAATATCCTTCTCTTTAAAATGATTCTCCATATCCGTAATATGTTGTTTATATCCGTCGCATAAAATAACATCATCTTCCATAATAATATAGTAGTCATTTTTAGTATCTTTTAGTAATTCTATCCACAAACCATAATGTGATAAGGCACATCCAATAAATCCGCATCTACTTCCAAAATCATTTCCTTCAAATAGTTTATATAATTCCATTGCATGGGATGACGATGACGATGACGACGGCGACGACAGTTCTTTACCATAAACAGCGTCCACAAATTCGTATTCAGATTCAGAAAACCCCCCATCAACAAGTCTTTCAGTCATTATTTTTTTACGATCGTTGCGGTGTTTTAAATTTACTATTTTAATAATACTCGATGTAGTTACTTTTATGGGAGGGCTGTATAATTTTCGGATACTCTCATTCGTTACTATAGTATTTGCATCGGCATTAAAGTCATGAGAAGCTACAGAAGGGTGAGATTCAAAAGAATTCGATAAATTAAATTGTGAAGTGTTATTTAATTCGTAAGAATTTGGTTTTGTTTTGTCATGACGATCTGATGTTAACCTACCAATATGACGACAAGATATCATATTTAAAAAGGCACTTCTATATCCTGCATTATACCAACGATTTGCATAATCTAATTCAAAGAATTGATTTTCAGTATTATAATTACCCAATTTCAAAATCGTTTCAACGTCTATCATAGAAGGGCGAAAACTATAATCCGGCCAATAACAACAATTTTGAAAAAAGAATTTATCAGTTGTATTATGATTATGAAAAACTACCGGAATTTCAGGAATCTGTTCACTACTAGATAAAACGACATGCCCCTTTGTAGAAGAATGCTCTATCGTTTCAGAATAGTTGCGATTATACAAAACTTGTCGAATATTGTTAGAAGTGTGATACTTTTGTAGAACCGCAATAGAATCTTCTATATATTTTCGTTTGGTATAAAATAAAAAGTCATCCTCCATATGAATCCAATATTTCGGTTTGATTTCATGTAGTTTATTCCAAATAATATTCATACTTTCACGATGCCCCTTTTCAGTTTCTGTTTTCATATAATATGTAATCCACGGAAAAGAAGTTTGCATAATTTCTCTATCTTTTCTTGATGAATTATCATCAACGCAAAACCAGTAATCTATTTTTTCTTTATCCATCCAATGGTTTAATATAGAACCCATTGTCTGTTTAAACAAATCAAGACGTTTACATGTAGTAAAAGAAATAAAAACTTTATCATTATTTGCGTTATTTGTTACGTTATTTGTTGCGTTATTTATTGCGTTATTTGTTGCGTTATTTGTTGCGTTATTTGTTGAGCGATTCATTTGTTTTTTATTAAAAAATATTTTACTATTTTTAGGAAGTTCGGTTAATTTAGCCCTATTTTTTTCAAATAATATATTCCAACATTCATGCATTCCCTGAGCAACATCGATACCATCACGTAGAAGTTTTTGTATATTTTCATTATATTCATAAAAAAACTCAAGAGTATCTGTATTATCACGAATTAGTTGATCTTTATAAAAAGCCAAATTAATACATGTTTTAATATATTTATCAATATTATCGATACATCTAGTAGTAATAATTTTTTTACAACATTGATATCCCAACTCCAATTTCCCACAATGAAATCCAGCGATACTACATGAATATTCTACATGATTAAAGTAAAAAGGTTCAAATAAGAAAAGTTTATCTACAGGGGGTGTCATATGCCCCAAATATTGTTCGCCCAATGAACAACATAATAAATGCATATCCCTTTGTAAAAATTGTTCACATGCTAATGCGACTCCTTCTATTCTTTCATGGTCAAAAATAATAGATTTTGTTAAATAGCGAATCGAATTTTCAAAATCGTTTTTTCTAGCATATAAATCGCCCAAAACAAAACAAGAATAATATCTTTCTTGAACCCATGTATTTATTTTATCAGCTACCATTTTATACCATTCGATTGCATCATCAACCATCCCACAATCTTTATAACTTTGAGCACAGTAAAATGCATAACGATTGGATAAACCTTTATCTGGTTTTTCAAGGTCGACATAATATGCCTTTTTTAGAATTTCCGCATCTTTTTTATATTTTTCAGGGTCTTTACTTCTACTTCCTTTACGTCCTGACTCAACGTAGTAATTTCCATTCAATAATACCCCCTCTACACTATTAGTTACACATGTCAAAAATTCGTGGAGGACGCCATTGAATTTCCATTCCAAATTATTATTTATCAATAAAGGGCGAACATATGAAACGCGATCCCCACCAAATTTTAAATTATACATGTTTTTATTAAATAAATGAGGTTCAGGAAGAATAAAATCACCATGTATACTATCATCCGCATCAAAAATAAACAAATAGTCCGTTTTTTTATTTGCATGTTTCAATGCAAGTGTTCTATTATACCCAAAGTCGTGCCATTCATCCTGAAATAATTCGCCATCTATATCTTTGGATTTAAAATAATCTTTAATTAATTGTTGTGTGCCGTCAGTAGATCCAGTATCAGAAATAATCCAATGATTTAAAGGAATATATTTTAAAATATTATCAAATGTTTCGGTAATAATATGTGCTTCATTTTTAACAATCATATTTAAACATATTGATGTGGTTTTTTTTGAAGAAGGTGGCTTATTAATCTTCATATAAACAAATATTTAGGATAATAAATAATAAGATACATACGTTTATATTTATTTGTATTATGTATATTATAGAAATAAATATAATAATATAATATAATTACATTATAATAAATGTCATTTACTCGTTTTCATGACGATCCAGCTAGAATAATGAAACAGCAACAAGAGTCCACTGATCAAGGAAAGTGGAGACTTAACGTTCCTGGTAATGGAGATAAACCATGTTTTATGATAGATCCTAGTATAAGGTTACAAAAGTGGGGTGCAAATTTAATGACAAATACTACAAATCTTGAAAGTTCACTCTTTGGTCTTGATAGAAATTTATCACGAGACTGTAATCCTCAAAATAATTATAAAGATGCAAATACACCTACATCGGCAGTAGAATATCCTGTATGTTCACCATTTACAGATCAGTCTAGAGTAACAAACCCTGCATGGTGGTATAGAGATTTAGAACAGCCGAATTGGGACTATCTTCATTTAAATCCTCAAGAGAATACATGCATGTCTTTTCAAAATAATCTTAGCACAAGAATTTTAGAAAAAGATAACTATGTTACAAAACTTCCATGCTTTAATTATAATATGATAGATAATACGCAAAAATTATTTACAAATTAAAATAAACATTACATTATTTACAAATTAAAAAATTAAGTAAAAACTATATATGTAATATTTAAGAGTTAATAGAGACTAAAAAATATATTACATATATATAAACATATATATAAACATAAAATAAAGAATGGAAGTTATTATACCAATATTGGCAGCTACAGGATTATTTTTTGCAGCAAAGGATAAAAGTGGAAATAATAATGATATAAAAAATGCACAATTGTTAAAAAAAGAAGCATTTGTAAATATGGGATCTGGGAGAGTAAACCCGCAAAATTATTTACCCAATACTCAAATCCCTAATACAAATTATCCTGTAATAGACAACTCAACAAAAGGAAATATAAATAAATATCCTAGTGGAACAGCTGTAACCGACAAGTATTATAATGCTTCTGTTGATAAAAGAGTATTACAACATAATGACCAGTTCGGAAACCCATATTATAATAATGGAGATAACCATAGTGGCGACAAATCAGACGCGGACAATAATGTATCATCATTAACCGGTGGTAAAATAAATGTATCTAATTTTGAACATAATAATATGGTGCCATTTTTCGGTGCAAAGATAAGAGGAAGAACAACAGATGCAGATACACATGAATCTATTTTAGATAGTTATAGTGGTTCAGGTAGTCAAAAAATATGTAAAGAAGAAAGAGCACCATTGTTTGCACCGCAGGCAAATATACAATATCCCAATGGAACGCCCAATTTCACATCATTTTTTCAGTCACGTGTCAATCCAGGAACACAGATGGCGAATGTAAAACCATGGGAAGAAGTGAGGGTTGCACCCGGATTAAATAAAGGTTTTACAGCTTGTGGAAGCAATGGTTTTAATTCAGGAATGGAAGCTCGTGATTTATGGGTGGACAGGAATGTAGATGAATTGCGAACTACAACGAATCCTAAAATTACATATAGTTTAGAGAATCATGAAGGGCCATCATATGATTGGAATGTGCAACAACCTCCTAATGCAAATACATACGGAAATGTCGAAAAATTTCTACCAGATAAATTTTATCTTAATACGCCAGATAGGTGGCTTACTACCACAGGTTTAGAAAAAGCGCAAACAGGACGTCCTGAAGAATTATTAAAAGATCAATCACGTATTTGCACCACTACAGGATACTTTGGTGCTGATTCTAACCCGAATGGAACATCGCAATATACTACTGAAAATTATGAACCCTCTAAAAAAGCAATCATAGAAGGTAAACCTATTATAAATGCTCATGGTGTAGGTAAACATGAACCGACGAAATTTGATTATGGGCGCGGTATAACACGTCTTAATTCAACGAATCGATCAAATACTAAACAAGTGCCATTTTTAGGAACAACAATCGGTAATGCAATGAAAGCGGTTGTTGCACCTCTATTAGAAGTGGTGCGTCCCTCTAGAAAGGAAAATGTTGTGGGATCGATTCGTCCTTATGGTAATGTGCAAAACCGTGTTTCTGCTGGTGTTGTATATAATCCGGCTGATAGAATGCCAACAACTATTAAAGAAACAACTGAAAGTTTGCTCGATTTTAATCATTTAAACGTGACACCTCAAACCGAAGGCACTGGTTACTTGGTTGCTGATCAACAAGATGTTTATACACAACGCGAGACGACTGAACCCGAATATTTTGGATCAAGTGGTGGTGCAACAAATCAAGGATTTCGTTCTAATATGGCGGCAAGGAATCAGCATAATAATATAAATAAACCGAGCAAAGAATATACACCTTCAGGAAATATGTCAATGTTTAATAATAATGAAAATATAAATATTAAAAGGCCTGATAAAAATAATAAAAATTGTCCTTGGAATTCAGGGTCAAGTGCCGGATCAGGTTTAGGTGGAATGCCGCCATCTATAAAACAGTTTGGACAATTAAGCAAGATGCCCCAAAATTATCAGGAGTCTATTAACTGCGAAAGAATTCAACCCGATATATTGGATGCATTTAAAAAAAACCCATACACACAAAGCTTACATAGTTATGCTTTTCCTTAGTTTAGGGAAGTTTTAATTATTTAAAATACAAACAAAATAAAACAAAAATATTATATTAAAAATAAATATTATATTAAAAATAAATATTTAATATAATATAATATAAATGTTAAAAACAATTGGCTTACTCTCTATTTTACCAATGCTTTCATTAGCATTTTTTATTCCTTTTCCTGTTTATGTTCAAGAGGAAAATAAGGATAACACACAAACATCATTTGAATCGAATTATTTTCAAGTAAACAATACCGAAGAAAAAATATGTCCTTTTATTGAATTTGTAGATAAAGAATTATGTAATACTACTACAACGACTACAACTACAAAAGACTTTAATAAATTAAATTTAAATTTAAATTTAGATCCCAAAGATTTATGCCCTTTGCTTCATTTAGTTGATATGTCGTTTTGCAAATCTAATAAAAATTTAAAAGAAAATATAGATCCAAAGGATTTATGCCCCCTTCTGGAGCTTATTGAGATAAAATTATGTTCTTAGGATATTCTTAATAAATTTTATATATTATATTATATAATACATATAATATATAATACATATAATAAATGAAAAGTTTGAAATCATCCTCTATATTTACATCGATATTTACATCAAATAATTCAGTTATATTAATAATATTTGTGTTTATTTTTATAGCTGTTGGTATGTTTTTTCTTATACAAAAAACAACTGAAAAACAAGAAATTCATAATAAAAAAATAATAGAAGAAAAAGATTCACAAAATATAAAAATCGAAGGAGGGAGAGGAGATGGTAGAATGATGAATAGTATAGGAAATGTAAATAATAATAATGGCGATAATGGTGATAATGGCGATTCATATAATACAGAATATAATACTGTTACAGGAACATTTCAAGATGAAGTAGGATTATTTATTAAAAAAGAAGAACCACGTCCTGAAATATATTCACACAGTCAGACATATATTCCACCATTTAATACTGGAAAAGAAACCAGGTGTGGTGCTAGACATGTAAATCGTCCAATCGAAAATAATAATGTTCAAAGTTGTGTAAATTCAGATTTAGTAAAAGTTTCATCTGATGCATCATATTAGTATAATAACAAAAGTCATATAAAAACATTTGTGAATATATATACAAATACAATACAAATACAATACAACTCAATACAACTCAATACAACTCAATACAAAAACATAAACAATAAAACAATACAAATGAGTTTATCTACATATACACCAACACCTACACCTACATCCAATCAAGTGGAAACGAATAAAGTTGCATTTATTACAGGAATAACAGGACAAGATGGTTCATATTTAGCCGAACTATTATTATCAAAAAAATATATGGTTCATGGTTTAATTCGCCGTTCGTCTACTATGAATACTTCTCGTATCAATCATATTTTTGAAAATAAAAATTTAAAACTTCACTACGGAGATATTACAGACAGTTCATGTTTAGAAAAAATATTAAATTTAATTAAAAATAAATATAGCGACATGTCTTGTCTAGAAGTATATAACTTGGCAGCGCAATCACATGTTAAAATATCTTTTGAGATGCCCGAATATACAGCAGATACGGATGCATTTGGGACGCTTAAGTTATTGGAGGCGATAAGAAATAATAATTTAGAAAAGATTGCAAGATTTTATCAAGCATCAACAAGTGAATTATTTGGAAAAGTGCAAGAAACACCGCAAAGTGAAAATACGCCATTTTATCCTAGATCGCCATATGGTGTTGCGAAATTGTATGCATATTGGATAGTTAAAAATTATCGTGAAGCATATGGAATGTTTGCTTGTAATGGGATATTGTTTAATCATGGTGGAATAAGAAGGGGGCATAATTTTGTGGAGAGAAAAATAACGCTGGGATTGGGTAAAATATTGCGAGGTGAAACCGATCGTCTTATATTGGGGAATATAGATGCAATGCGAGATTTGGGGAATGCAGAAGATTATGTGGAAGGAATGTGGCGAATGCTTCAACATGATGTGCCAGACGATTATGTATTATCAACGAATGAAACACATACGGTGCGCGAAATGGTAGAAAAGGCATTTGGAATGTGCGGATTTAATATAAAATGGGAGGGTAGCGGTGTGAACGAAATTGGATATAATGAGAAAACAGGGCAAGCAATGATTTTTATAAATGAAAAATACTATAGGCCATCGGAAGTTGAAATTTTGTGGGGAGATTCTACAAAAGCACAAACAGTATTAGGATGGAAGCCTAAAACATCATTTGACGAGCTAATAAGGCTCATGGTAGAAAACGACACTAAATATGTAATGTATGTTTTGTAATGTGCAATATGTAATGTGCTATATGTAATGTGCGACGAATAATCTATAACAACGAATAAATATATAAATAATATTAAATAAATGAATATATATTTAATATTAAATAACAAATACAAATAATAAATAACGATGGAAAAAATAAATATACACCCCGAGATTGAAAAAAAATTAAAATATTTCATTGAAATTAAAAAAATACCCAATATAATTTTTCATGGTGTATCAGGCTGTGGCAAAAATACACTTGTTAAAAAATTCATACACGATATTTATCAAGATGATAAAGAAACTATAAAAAATTATGTAATGGAAGTAAATTGCGCGCATGGGAAGGGAATCAAATTTATACGAGAAGAATTAAAATTTTTTGCAAAAACAAATATTAATTTGAAAGACGGTGAAATATTTAAAACAATAGTTTTATTAAATGCCGATAAATTAACAATAGATGCGCAATCTGCATTGCGTAGATGCATTGAATTATTTAGCCATTCTACTAGATTTTTTATAATTGTAGAAGATAAATATAAATTATTGAAACCTATTTTATCAAGATTTTGTGAAATATATGTGCCTGAACCAATTATAAATGGTAAATTAACAAACTTGCATAATCATGCATTAAATGAAATATATAATTTAGGAAAAATAGTAAAGAAAAATAACGATAAATTGCGAAAGGAATTAATATTAGATAAAAAATATACATTAAATGAAATTGTTAGTATTTGTGTAAAACTATACGAGAATGGTTATAATTGTCTAGATATTATTAAAGTTATAGAAACAAGTGCATTGCCTGAAAATAAAATATATGAATTTATGATTATTTTTAATAAGATAAAAAAGGAATTTAGAAATGAGAAACTGTTAATGTTATTTATATTAAATTTTTTTCTTTTTCGTAGTGATTCAAATTTAGAAAATATTTCATTTATGTAAATGGACGACTTTTCTTTAAACAGTTTACAAGAATCTCGCAATGAGTGGTGTTCCCGATTAATAACTGTATTGACGCCGTGTATTATTGATGGAGTAAAATCAATATTTGAGGAATCGTGGAAATTATGTATTGAAAATGACGAGAAAACAAAATATTTAATGACATTTCAAAATTTTCTATCACGAGTGCCGAAATGGAATCCTAATATTATTTCGCAAGAATGTTCTCGTATCAAAGAAAAAAGTAACTGCACTTATATAACAGATTTAATAACATGTGTGCATATTATTCAATTAAAAATGTTGTCATGTATGCGAGTGGGAACAAAACAAAAAAAAATAGATATAAATATCCCATCTTTAGAAGATTTTATTCATCATATTTATATTAATGTTGCACGGAAGGTATATACAAATGTATATTTATTTGAAATAGGAATAACAGCATTAAAGTCGCAAAAAAATTCAAGAGAGTTAGAGATTATTATTAAAGAGTGTATTTTACAGACTATCCGCGAGACTATACCTGTAGAAGAGCTATTAAAATTATACATGAATGAAACAGTAGAAAATGCAATCGAAGTGCATGAAAAACAAGAAATTATTTCACAAGAGCCCGTAATTGAAGAACGTAGTGCAGGAAATATATCCAATCCGGTATCGGTTCGTGCCAATGGTATTGTTTCTGCAAAACAGTTAGCGGAAGAATCAGAAACGCTTTCAAAAATTAAAGCTGCTTCAGATGCAGCTTCCAGTGTAACTTCTGGGGCTTCCGGGGTAAGTTTTAATATGGATAATAATGAAGTAATATCGGTTGAAAATATAAGTGACGAAATTCGCAATGATGATGACTATGGCGGCGATGACGACGACGAAGATGATTACGACGAAGATGGAGAAGAAAATGTAAAATTAAGTATAGGAGATAATGTTGAATTAAGTGTTGACCCATTTCCCGCTGATGGTGGAGACAGTGATACCGATACCGACACCGACAATAATAGCAATGTTGACTTAAATATAGAAGATATTCCCATAATGGATGATTATTAATATTTATTTTACACCTTTTATCATTTAAAACGCCGATTTTCTTATTGATATATTATATATAATATATATATAAAATATATAATATATAAAATATATTATATATAAATGTTACTATTTACAATGTATGTAAATGACGAATATACTGCAAAAAAAATGGAGATAGCTTCTAAGAAATTAGGTAAGAAATTAAAAACTGATATTGGAATGGTATGGCAATGGGTTAAAAAAGGGGAAAAACTGGTTATTGCTTGTGATTTTCATAAGTATGAATAATTACTTTTTAAGAATTTAAGAATTTAAGAACTTAACACTATTACTATTTGGTTTTATGATTCGTAAAAACTCAAAATAGATTATTCCATTATAAATTAAATGGACAACTTATATGTTTCGGCGGCAATTGTTGCATGTATCTTTCTTTTAGCAAAATTCATTGAAATAAGATTTATTTCAAAACAAAACGATGAAGAAGCTCCTGATTCTAAGCCAATGAAATCCGCTCTACGAGATGCAGCTATTGTTTTTGTTAGTTATATTTTAGGACATTTTATTGTAACACAATTTAATGAGTCGCCTGTTATTTTAGGTGTTAAACCAGATGTATTTACAGGTGCACCAGGGTTTTAAATATAATTATTATATTTTCGTTATTAGAATATAATAATTAGTAATATTTGATATAACAAGTCATTATCTTACTCCATATAGCACGGCATTTTATCAATATTTATTATCCGATGTGTAGTTTTGACTTTCTTCTTTGGAAATTCATAGGCGGCAAAAATCGGTTTGGATAATTGTGCATGAGGTGTATGATTATGCACATTTCGCGCAATCATTTTATATAATTTGAAATCAGGATAACGTTCTTCGCCATTTGTCTTATATAAAATATTCCTATTATGATCATCTGTAACCCACTCTACTATTAGTTTTGCCAATGGTTCCTTCTTGCATATTTTGTCAACATCGTTTATATTATCAATAAAATAATCAAAAATAGAACACCCAAGTCGACACAAATCAAAACTAAAATTCGGTTCTAATCTCGCCTTTTTATCATTAAAATAGGGTTCGCAATTATATTGTGTAGCTGCATCACCTGTCATACTGAAACTGTCGCTACATATGACTTTTGATTTATATTTATAAATAGCGCGTCCAAAATCGATGATTTTAAATGCGCGATTATATGTCGGAACGCGATAATATTTCTTATTAAAATGATAATATATATATTCCTTTTCTGTATATATGAACATAACATTATTCGTATGCAAGTCGTTATGGGTAAATCCGAATAATTTTTGATACGTAATAAGTGTCATAATAATTTGCATAAGTGCAGATGTCCATTCATTTTCTGTCATTTCTTTTTCTTGCATCATCAGCGAATCGAGTGTATTATCGCACTTTTCCAACATAATTGCAGATACAGGGAAATTCTTAATTGTAGCCCACAATGTTTCTTCATCGTCGTCGTAATCATCTTCATCATCATCATCATCGTATTCATCATTATCGCTCCCACTATGAGAACCAGATTTGTCGTCATTTTCATCGTTGTTGTCACCGGAAAAAGAATCTTCCGAAAAAGATTTTGATTTTTTTTTACCATTTTTACCATTTTTACCATTTTTTTGTTTTAATTTTTTACCCCCCGTATCATGACCATCGCCGCCGCCACTACCATTACCACCGTATACAGAGTCTTCGATATTAAATGTTTCGTTATTTCCGTTTTCATTTTCATTTCCACTTTCACTTGTATAAGACGATCGCGATGAACAAGAACCCGATGTCATCGAGTCGTCACTGTCGCTATCATTATTTTTATTTAAGGTAATTTTACTATCATCTTCATTTATTGCAATTTCTATATCATCTAATGGAATAGCTTCAAACAAAGATGTATCAGTATATACCGTTTTAATATCAGATACAATATCAGATACAATATCAGATACAATATCAGTTTCGATATTATTTTGCAATAAAGTGGTAGAAGTGGGAGAAGATGAACTAGACAAGTCTAAAACAGGCGAGGTATTAAATATTGAATTTAATTCATTATTAATTTTATCAAAATCATCATGAACAATGGTATTGTTAGATTCGTATATATTATCTGTTTTATCGATAATAATTTTATTTTTTTTATTTCTAGAATTTCTCGAATGTTTGGTTTGACTGCAATTACTATTTGTCTCACTATCGTTAAAGTATTCTATATCTTCAACATCAAAAAGAATAGTTTTATTTTTGTTAAAAAAAGGATTTTTATCTAAATAATCAATATCATCAAATACGTTGTAATAAAATTCACTTTTAATAGCGTTAAATGAACCATAATAATTAAGACCATGAATGAAATCGTGACAATTTAAAACTTGACTTGATAAATATGAAAAAAAACCATCAACATATGCAGAATTATTTTTATCATTTGCTTTCAAGTGTCCTTGTGTTTCAAGTTTAGATAATGTGGGAATATTCAAAAGCTCTGTATTTACATTTACATTTACATTTACATATTTGCCTGACATATATTTCACTGGATCAATTAATGGAGAAAATTTTATAAAAATCGGTTTATGAACAATAGTTAAAGAATCGGAAGTGCTTTTAAAAGCGTCTACTACAGCAGCCTGTATATTATTTTTATCAACCACTCCAGATAATGCTGATACATAAAATCGTTGATTCAAATTGATAGAATTATAGTTTGTTTCGTTTAGGTTGAAATAAGTTTCATATAACGGAGTATAATTTCTACTACTTTTTATTCCAAGTTCAGAATTTTCTAAAGAAGAAAATAAATCCCGATTGTTTATTTTCCTATAGTGCAAAGAAAATGTATTTTCTCCGAAAACAGGTTGATCATCACCAATATCCATCTCCTATTACTTAATTAATTAAATACATATTTTTATTACTTTTTAAACTAATAAAGATACTAAAACAAACTAAAACAAACTAAATCATAAATATAAATCATAAATATAAATCATAAATATAAATCATAAATATAAATCATAAATATAAAAACAAATATGCGTTTATAAAAATTATATTTTTTAATATATAGTATAAATAAAAACCACACAATAATGAGCGTTGGTTTAGAGTTAGCTAAATTCGACATGCGTTCAATCAGTTTTAGACCAGATGAAAATAAAGGACCAGTTATTGTTTTGATCGGACGACGTGATACAGGTAAAAGTTTTTTAGTAAAAGATTTGATGTATTATCATCAAGATATTCCTATTGGCACAGTTATATCAGGGACAGAGGCAGGAAATGGATTTTTCGGTGAGCATGTACCTAAATTATTTATCCACGATGCATATAATACAGCAATTATAGAGAACATTTTAAAACGACAAAAAGCTGTATTAAAACAGATGAAAAAAGAGATTGAAACATATAAAAGAAGCACAATCGATCCACGAACATTTGTAGTATTAGATGATTGTCTTTTCGATAATAAATGGACAAAGGACGTAATGATGCGTTTACTTTTCATGAATGGGCGTCATTGGAAAGTCATGTTGGTAATTACGATGCAGTATCCTCTCGGTATTCCGCCCAATTTGCGAACAAATATAGATTATGTTTTTATTCTACGTGAGCCGTATATTGGAAATCGTAAAAGAATTTATGAAAACTATGCGGGTATGTTTCCAACATTTGAAAGTTTTTGCCAGGTTATGGACCAATGCACAGAAAATTTTGAATGTCTAGTAATCAATAATAATGCAAAGTCGAATAAATTACATGATCAAATATTTTGGTATAAAGCACAAACACATGGCCCGTTTAAATTAGGGGCAAAAGAATTCTGGGAGATGTCTAAGGATATACACTCTGATGATGACGAAGAACAGTATGATCCTTCAAATATAAAACGCAAAGGCCAAGGGCCTAAAATCAAAGTGAATAAAAATAAATGGTAATCTTTAATACAAAATACTGGTATAGTCGTAATAATAAAAATAATTTATTTTAAAATAACAAAAATATTTTAAAATATATGATAATACAAAAAGCATAATATTAAGAACTCATATTCCATGTGTATGTAAACTGCACACCATTTAATGTATAATTTTTATATGTTATGTTATATGCGTTTCTTAATCCATTTACATTAACCATTCCAAAATTATTAACTCCTCCACTAAATGAGTCAGGAAATCGATTTGGATTATCCGAGACAGCCGGGTTACGTGGAAAAGTAGTAACAGATGAGTTGCGAATTTCTCTTACTTTTATATTATTAGCTACATCTAACTGATATTCGGTGAAATCGGAAAAATGACTATCACCGCAAATAAAACAAATGTTTTTAAATTTTAAACTTAGAATAATGTCAAATATTTGTTGTCTTTCTGACAAACAATTCATAAATGTATTATTACTCTGTGAACCAAACATACTTTTACCAACAACGATAAAAATTAAAGAATTAGCACCACTAAAGGTATAAATACATGAAAGTGTATCTTTTAAATAACGTAACTGTTTTTCCCCCAAAATTGTAGAATATATATCTCCAGAGTTTGTTGACGAAATATTTAATGTTCTTGCTGACACACTATCTAATGTAATAAAATTGATATCTTTAATGCTAAAAAAAGTAGCCCTGAATTCATCATTTTTTTCGTTTATATGCTCACCAATAGGAAAATTGTCATCAAGCTTTTTTGTAAGTAATTTAATATTACTACAATCTCGCATTCCATCATTTGGTGAGAATTCATGATCATCGTTTACACAAACCCATGTATGATTAGCCCATAAAGATTCACTTTCTGTTAACTTAATTAAGTCATCATATATGCTCTGTATTCCATAGGAGGATACTACCTGTGAAGGTTCGGAATATATTATATCTCCTGAAGATATTATCATTAAAGGTTTAACTTCTTTACAAGTATCGTTAAATTTTTGAAGTGTTCTTTTATCAGTTGGAACCGGTGAAGTCCAACCATTAATACTATAACATGCAGAAACAGCAAAGTTAATATTGCTAACAACTGTGCTAAAATATGGTTTTATACTAAACTCGTTATATTTTAATAAAGTTATTTGTTTTTTAAAAATCTTTTTTTTAGACTTATTATTTATTACTATCGATAATGTTGCTTCCGTTGGAGTATCTTTATATTCTCCTAAAAATAAAGGTCCGAATACGATTTTATGTAATCCATCTACAGTTGTGTTTATCGTGTTCATTTTTTTTTTATATATTACATTATTTAAAGAATATTTTAACTTAGGTGTTATAGAAATTTGTTTAGAAAATTTAAAAACGAACCCTATACTGTATACATCGAAAAGATAACGAACTGGTTCTCTGGATATATATTCTTTATTATAGTATGTTTCCATTCTATATTATATATAATAATTTATTTTAAAATATACTAAAATAACAAAAATATAGTATTTATAATTTTATGTGAAGCTTGATTTAAAGATTTACTATATTCTTCCGGATCATCGCTATTACTTAAAATAACCCCAAGTGTAATACACTGTATATTAAAATAGTTTGAAAGTAAAATTGCTATATAAATACTTTCATTCCCTGTCAATATTTTATTAATACTGTGATTTCCAAATGTATTCTGCATTGCATCTGTTGTTGTTGTTGTTGTTGTTGCGTTTGTTATTGCTTTTGTAGTATCATAATTGGTTATAGTAATTGTATCTTTGATTATATATTTTGTTTTTTTGTATGTATCAATAGTTTCAATATAGTTAGGAAATTCTCTATCATTTTTATAATTTTTAAAATCGTTATGTATAACAGCTGATGTTATTTGAAAAATATTTTCAGATTTCAAATAGTTGCTATATATAATAGATAAATCTACAATACACGATGGTTTCAATTCGGTAATAATATTTTTTAATTTTTCTATCAGAGTTTTCTTATTCTTGTATTTACTAAAACTACCTCTTGTCAAAAAATAAAAATTATCATCATATACATAAATAACACCATTTAACAATTTTATTTTTCTAGAATATTCCTTCATCATACCAAGTGTAAACCTAATATTATTTTCAATATTTAAATCATCTATTATTATAAAAGCATTTTTAATATTCAACGACAAGTTAACATTATTAAATTTGCGATGAAATGGTTTCTGATTTTTTAATAAATCTAATATCCACGTATTTTCAGATAGTTTTGCAGCCTTATGTGTATATATACTATTTATCCAATAATAATCTTTTCCATTTACATTTGTAGGAGATGTTATTACCAAATTATCAACACCCAAAACATCTATTGAATATTTTATATCATTAATAACTAATTGTATATAAGTATATACCGGTTTTCCAGTATCATTTTCAAAATAGTAATGATACCCGTTGGGTGTTTTTTCGCAAACGGTATCTTTTGGTATTTTTTCAATTAAAAAATCGGCATTTTCAATACCTTTCTTTGTATCAAAATCCAAAACAACATACTTATCTGTAATCATACCAATTGCATTTTTATTTTTAAATTCAATATGTTTAGTATTTTTTAATTTGGAAAAATTCATTATATGTTTTTTTTTAAATTCTTCCAAATATAGTATATTATAGTTCTTAACATTTAATCCTAACTCGCGCAATTTATAAAAATCTGTTTTTAATCGATACATATATAATGCATTTGATATTGCTCTATATAGTAGGTATAAGCATATAATAAGAGCTGCTAGAATGAACAATAAACAAACTAAGCGAATAATTATATTATCAGAATTAAATGATTTAAAATAATTATTTTTTACATATAATTTTACCTTTTTATTCATACCAATTAAAAAGAAAATATTATATATTAATGACATATAATATTTAACATATAATATTTATTATTTACTATCGTATATTTACTATTTACTAT
>Ga0114978_10001738_pt1 | contig 18279 bp, 17 predicted proteins | sample S_140212_EF_Meta_FD_87027 | JGI IMG/M metagenome (GOLD analysis project Ga0114978, IMG submission 87027) | Freshwater microbial communities from Lake Simoncouche, Canada to study carbon cycling - S_140212_EF_MetaG | ecosystem: Environmental > Aquatic > Freshwater > Lake | place: Lake... | reverse complement strand
GTCATTGAAAACGCCTCGGTCAAGGCCTCGAAGGCGTGAAACGCGCCGGTGTGGGGTTCGCGTTCGGGCAAGGCACCCGCCGCCACCGCCGCCGCCGCACTCAGCCCGGCCAGAGCTAATGGATCGTCAAATAGGGAGCTAAGCCCCTCCCCCATCGGTTCAATAGTGGCCGAGCCAAGCTGATCGGCCATACGGGCTCGAAAGCGAACGGCCACCTTGCTGCCAGCCTGCAAACTGGGCTTGAGCCGACGGGAGGATGCGCCGGCCACATGCGCAGCAAACCGGCCACGCTCCAGGGTCAGAAATTCGACGATAGCCCCGTTCTCGCCATGGGAGCGGGCACCAAGGACGAAGGCCTCGTCTTCCCACTCCACTAGCGAACCGTCCTAGGCATCGAAATCCAGTCCCAAACCTTCGAAGGCCCCGCGCTCCTCGGCCCAAGTCTCGTGCACCTGGACATGCAGAAACAGGTGCACCGTGTAGCCAAGGATTTCGTTGAGTTCCTCGCGCGAGGCCTGCCCAATCCATTTCAGGGTCTGGCCACCGGCCCCAACCACAATGCCCTTCTGGCTATCGCGCTCGACGAAGATGGTCTGCTCGATGCGGGCAGAGCCGTCCTTGCGCATCGTAAAGGCGGTGGTCTCAACGTGAGCCGCATAGGGCAGTTCGTCATGCACCCGCAGATAGAGCTTTTCGCGAGTGATTTCCGACGCCAGCAGACGCGCCGGCACGTCGGCCGTCTGGTCTTCCGGATATAGCCAGGGCCCCTCCGGCATCAGCGCGGCTAGCCGAGTCTTTAGGTGGTCGACCCCGTCGCCCTTGGCGGCTGAGATCATGAACGCCTCATTATAGGCACCACTATCGTAAAGGGTCTTGGTGACCTCTAGCAGACGCTCACGCTTGACGCCGTCGATCTTATTGACGGCCAGAATGGCGTGGAGGCCGGCCTTCTTTAGGCCCTCGATCACGGTGCGGCTGTCTTCTACGCCAAGACGGTCGGCACCCGTGGCATGGCCATCCTGCACAGCTAGTTCGGCGCGCACATCCACCAAGTGTACGACGGCATCGGCCTCCTCCGCCCCTGTCCAGGCAGCACGGACCATAGCCCGATCCAGGCGACGGCGCGGCGAAAACACACCGGGAGTGTCGACCAGGATGATCTGCGATTGCCCTTCCATGGCCACACCGCGCACAGGAAAGCGCGTGGTCTGCACCTTCTGGGTGACAATGGAGACTTTGGAGCCAACCAGTCGGTTGACGAGCGTGGACTTGCCGGCGTTAGGGGCGCCGATTACGGCGGCGAAACCGGCTTTCGTTGCGTCGCTCATACCACGCCTTCTCTGGTCAATATGGCCAGGGCCGCAGCTTTTTCGGCCTCACGGCGCGAAGTACCCTGTCCATTAGCGGGGTCGAATCCGGCCACGGAGGCCTCGACGATGAAGATGGGCGCATGGTCCAGGCCCGTGCGGGAGATAACCTGATAGGCGGGAAAGGTCCGTCCGGCGGCATGAGCCCACTCCTGCAGCGCGGTCTTGGGATCGCGTCGGTCAGGCGTATGCTCGTCTGCATCCAGCAAAGCACCCCAGTGCCGATCAAACAAGGCGCGCGCGGCCTCCAGACCGCCCTCCTGATAGACTGCCGCGATAATGGCCTCGCAGGCTCCGCCCAGAACAGACGCGCGTTCGCGCGCGCCGACCTTAGTGGCAGAGCCAGACATGCGCAGCGCCGGTCCTGCATCGATGGCCTCGGCCACCTGGGCACAGGCCTCGCGGCTAACCATGCGATTAAGGCGTCGCGCTAGTTCCCCTTCGGTAGCCTTGGGGTAGCGCGCACTCAACGCCTCAGCCGCCAGGAGGCCCAGCACGCGGTCTCCAACGAATTCCAGCACCTCGTTGTTAGCCACGCTTACGGCCCCCTCGCCCACGCTGGCGTGAGTCAGGGCACGCTCGAACAGCGCGCGATCCTTAAATTCATAGCCAAGTTTCCGCTCCAGTTCCTGGACGGCGGCGGCGCGAGCATTCATTTGATAATATTGAAGAACCGGCCAGGCCGCGCATCCAGCACCCAGGTCCAGGGTTTGAACAGTGAAGCCTTATGGGCATCCCAAGACAGTAGGATCATCTGCGCCTTACCCACCAGATTTTCAGCGGGGACATAGCCCACACCAATCTCTTCCGGTGCGCGACTGTCCAGCGAGTTGTCGCGATTGTCGCCCATGAAGAAGTAGTTGCCCTCCGGCACGATGAACACCTCGGTGTTGTCCATATCGCCCGTGTGGCCCCAGTCGTCAGTGGTATAGGTGCGGCCTTCAGGATTAGTTTCGGCATAGCGGTCGGCCGGTTGGGTCAGGCCGTAGTCGGTCTCTTCATCGACCTTGCCCAGGTACTTTTTCGGCACGGGATTGCCGTTGATGTACAGCTGGTTGTCGATCATCTGCACACGGTCACCCGGCAGGCCGATCAAGCGCTTGATGTAGTCGGTATGGCCGTCGCGCGGCAGCTTGAACACGATCACATCGCCGCGCTTCGGCGCAGTGTTGAACAGACGGCCGTCGAAGATTGGCGGGCTGAACGGGATCGAGTGACGGCTGAAGCCGTAAGAGAACTTGGAAACGATGATGTAATCGCCTTCAAGCAGGGTCGGGACCATAGAGGCCGAAGGAATGGTGAAGGGCTGGAATAGCAGGACCCGCAGCACCAAGGCGATGCACAGGGCATAGACCACCGTCTTAACGATCTCGATCAACTCCTGCAGTGCCGAAGCGCCGCCGCCTGGCTCAGTGTTTTTGATCGCTTCGTCCATAGACGGGAGAGCCTCTTAATTCAGGGGTTACCTAAAGCACGATCAGATCAGGCAGGCCTGATCCAGGATTCGCGTTCTCGGGTCAGAAGGTTAGAGCGCGTTAGCAGGTCAATACCACGAACACTATTGCCCGACTGGCCCTAGCTAGTCCGTGATCGGTGCTGGAGCAAGGCACGTTCCGTGAAAGCACAGCCCCGCCATCCAATGAATTCGGCGAATAAGGCAGTGCGCCAACCTAAACCGGTCTCGCCTCAATCACCACAAAAGCCTGCGCATAAGGATGATCGTCGGTCATGCTCAGATGAATGAAGGCCTGCATGCCCTCCGGCGTCAGGTCCACCAGCCGGGCCGCTGCGCCGCCGGTTAGGGCTATGGTCGGCTGACCGCTCCGCAAATTCACCACACCCATGTCGGCCAGGTAGACCCCTCGTTTAAGACCGGTACCCAGCGCCTTGGCGCAGGCCTCCTTTGCAGCGAACCGCTTGGCGTAGGAGGCGGCTTTATCGGGCTTGCGCTCGGAACGGCTGCGTTCAAGCTCGGTAAAGGTGCGGCGTGTGAAGCGGTCGCCGAACCGCTCCAGGGTCTTGGCGATCCGCCGGATATCCGACAGGTCCGAGCCGATGCCGATAATCATTGCCGCGCCTCGTCCATCAGGCGCCGCATTCGCCCAATGGCGCATGGTAAGCCGGTGAAGATCGCCTCCCCGACGAGAAAGTGCCCGATATTGAGTTCCTTCAGTTGCGGGATCGCCGCCACCGCCTCAACGGTTTCAAAATCAATGCCGTGGCCCGCGTGCACCTCCAGGCCCAAATCATCAGCGTGGCGAGCGCTGGCACGTAAGGCGTCGAGCGCCGTCCCGGCTTCACGCGCCTTGCCATCGCGCACGGCGTCGCAAAAGGCCCCAGTATGCAGCTCCACCACCTGGGCCCCACAATGGGCGCTGGCGGAAATCTGGGCCGGGTCAGCCGCCACAAACAGCGAAACACGGCTGCCGTTGGCCTTCAGCTGTCCGACCATCGGCGCGATCCAGTTATGGCCGCCGGCGACGTCCAGCCCACCCTCAGTGGTCCGTTCCTCGCGGCGTTCTGGCACCAGACAGACCGCGTGCGGTCGGTGGCTAAGCGCGATAGACAGCATCTCCTGGGTGCAGGCCATTTCCAGGTTCAATGGCCGTCCCTGCGCCCGCAAGGTTTGGGTCAAGCGGTCAATATCGGCGTCTGAGATATGGCGGCGATCTTCGCGCAAGTGGGCGGTAATGCCATCGGCACCGGATTCTAGGGCCAGAATCGCAGTCCGAACGGGATCGGGAGCGGACCCGCCGCGTGCGTTACGGATTGTCGCCACGTGGTCGATGTTCACGCCCAGCCGCAAAAGCGAAGGCGGCTGAACTATCACTTGGCCAATCGCCGACTGCCCGGATCTTCAACCGGAATGGCCGCCAGTTCAGGCGGCAGGGCATCGGCCAGATAGGCCGGTACATCAAGACTAGCCAGGGCGATAAGCGGAACGCCGACGTCGGCTTTGCCGCCAGAACGATCAACAATACAGGCAGCGGCGATCACATCTCCGCCCGCCGCACGTATGGCGGCGATACATTCGCGCGACGATAGCCCCGTCGTCACGATATCTTCGACCATCACCACGCGCGCGCCAAGCTCGACATGGAAGTCACGCCGCAGCTTGAACGATCCACCCTCCCGCTCGACGTACATCGACGGGATGCCAAGGTGCCGAGCGGTCTCATAACCCGGGATGATACCCCCCACGGCTGGCGAAATCGCGCAGTCCAGAGGCCCCACCGCGGTGGTGATCTTCTCCGCCAACGCTTTGCAAAGCCGCTCGCACCGCCGCGCGTCCATGAACACCAGGTTCTTCTGCAGGAAGGTCGGACTGTGCAGCCCGCTGGACATAATAAAATGGCCAGTACGAATGGCACCGGCAGCGCGGAATTCTTCGAGCACGTCTTCAGAGGTCATGGGCCTGTCCTATAGCGTGGCCGAAAACGGTTCAACCGCCCTAGCGGGCTTATCGCTAGCCGTCCCGCGCCCGGTCTACGGTCTCTACGCTAGGGCAGGCGCGTAACGCCGCTGAAATATTGGTTAGGTGTCGCGCATTCTTGACCTCCAAATCCAGGTCCACGTCGAAAAAGTGGCTATGCCGCTGGTGCATGGTCAGGTTGACGATATTGCCGCCAGTCTCACCTACGATGGTGCAGACTAGGCCCAAAACCCCGGGCGCATCACGGATGGTGGTCTTAAGCCGCACACTGCTGAGGGTGTTAGCTTCAGCTTCGGCCGTCCAGTGCAGGTCACGCCAGACGTCGTCCTTAACCTCATCAAACGCTGCCAGCTTCGAGCAGTCTATGGCGTGCACCATCACCGACTTGTCTGGCTGGACGATACCAACGATCCGGTCACCGGGCGCGGGCCGGCAGCAGTGCGCGAAAAGAATATCGGTATTCGAGGAAAGCCCGTGGCCACGCACATAGAGCCTTGCCGCCTTGCCGTCCCCGATACGCTGGCGGGCGGTGGCGGATTCCTTCTCGTCGGCCTTTAGTCCCGGAAAGACGATCTCGAGCACCTGGGTCGCCGATACGCGTCCGCGCCCGACAACTTCGAACAAATCGTCCTCTACCCCGCCCACCGCATAGCGATCCTGCGCCGGGCGCAGGATGACTGAGGCGCGGCTCTTACCGGCGCGCTCGAAGGTCTCATCAACCGACGCCTTGCCGAGACGGACAAAGCTTTCTTTCTCGGTGGCGCGAAACTGGCGTTTGATCGCCGATCGTGCGCGGCCCGTAACCGTCAAGGCCCGCCAGTCTGGCTGAATTTGTGGCTTTGCGCCGCGCACCACCTCCACCACATCGCCGTTGGCCAGCGGTGTACGCAAAGGTTTCAGCTCGCCATTGATCTTGATGCCGATGGTGCTATCGCCGACGTCGGAATGCACAGCATAGGCAAAATCAAGTGGCATCGCCCCGCGCGGCAGGCTGATCAACCGGCCCTTCGGGGTAAAGACGAACACCTGCTCGAGGAACATCTCAAGTTTCGCGTGCTCGACCAGTTCCTCGCTGTCACCGCCTTGTTCGAGAACCTGCACCAACTGGCGTAGGCTAGCCAGGGGGTCGCGTCCGCCGTCTGCCTCCATGCCTTCGGGGTCGAAGCCATATGACGCATCCTTATAGCGCCAGTGTGCCGCCACGCCCTCTTCCGCCACTCGGTCCATGGCCTCGGTGCGGATCTGCATCTCAATACGCATGCCCTTTGGCCCCACCACCGTGGTGTGCAACGAACGGTAATTGTTGCGCTTGGGGATCGAGATAAAGTCCTTGAACCGCTCCGGCACGGACGGCCAAGTCTGGTGGATCACCCCCAACGCCCGGTAGCAGTCGTCGGGCGTGTCGACGATCACCCGAAAGGCATAGATGTCGGACAGGTGAGCAAAGCCGATCGACTTGCGCTGCAGTTTGCGCCAGATCGAATAGGGCTGCTTTTCCCGTCCAACCAGCCGGGCCAAAATTCCCGCAGCCGCTAGTTTTGTTGTGATTTCGGTGCTTGCAAGCGCCACCGCCTTGCCTTGCTCGACCCGCAGCATATCCAGCCGCCGGATGATCGCGGTGCGACCAACCGGATTGAGATGGGAGAACGATAGCTCCTCCAGCTCGCTGCAAATGCGATGGCAACCGATCGAGCGGGCCAGGGGCGCGTAGATATCCAATGTCTCGCGCGCAATGCGTTCACGCTTGGCGGCACTCTTAATAAATTGCAGCGTCCGCATGTTGTGAAGCCGGTCACACAGCTTGACCAGCAGCACCCGCACGTCCTTAGAAATCGCCAGGATGAACTTGCGCAGATTCTCCGCCTGCCGCTCGTGTTCGACCGACAACTCCAGTTTAGAGAGCTTTGTCACTCCCTCCACCAACTGAGCGATCTCATCGCCGAATAACCGCGCGATATCGGTACGCGTGACCTCGGTGTCCTCGATCACGTCATGTAGCAGGCCTGTAACAATGGTCGCCGTATCCATGCGGTATTCGGTAAGAATGCCCGCCACTTCGATAGGGTGAGCGAAATAGGGATCGCCCGAGGCGCGGGTCTGAGAGCCATGCATGCGCATTGCGTAGACATAGGCTCGGTTCAGCAGGGTCTCATCGGCGGTGGGGTCGTAGGACCGAACTCGCTCGATCAGTTCGTATTGCCGCAGGAACCGGCGCACCGGGTCAGCCGCAGTCTTCGCTGCCGCAGGGGCTGAAGTCACTTTTAGGGTATCACCCTCTGACGGAACCTGGGTCGCGGCAGTGGAAACGAGATTCGTGCTTTTAGGCCGGGCGGGCTGATCGCCCGTATCAGTAGAGGGGTCTGCGCCGTCTGGGCTCAGTACCGCTCCTCCTGGCCGCCATCACGGTCGCTCTGAAGCGCACGGACCAGCTCCTGCTCGCTCATCTGCATGTGGCTCGGGTCGGCCAGCAGGGCCAGGGTTTCAGCCTCTTCCTCGGCTTCCGAATGCTCATCGACCCGTTGCAGGGTGGTGATGAGATTTTCCTTCAGGCCTTCAGGATCGATTACGTCGTCGGCGATCTCGCGCAGGGCGCAGACCGGGTTCTTGTCGTTGTCGCGATCAACCAGCAGCTGGGCACCGGCCGACAGGGCCCGTGCACGATGAGCCGACAGCAGCACTAGGCTGAAGCGGTTGGGAACCTTCTCGACGCAATCTTCGACGGTGACGCGGGCCATGAAATCCTCAAACGGGGTTCGACACTCAGAGATAGAGGGTCGCGGCCAAACACGCAACGCGCGGGCCGGTTTATTCGCGGCCGCTATGCCAAAAACCGTCTTAAAGAGCAAGAGAAACGCATAATCATACCGGCACGGCGTCGCGCCCCACCGTCGTATACTGCGTCATGTCCGCTGCGGTATCGCCCGTAACCGGGTGGCGCCAGGCCGGTGCGATCTGCGCCAAGGGCCCCACCACGAACAGTCGCTGCGCCGCCCGAGGATGCGGCAGGATGAGATCGGGCGTCTCCATAACGCACTGACCAAAGGCGATTAAATCCAGGTCGAGCGTGCGCGGCGCATTACGGAACCCTTCCGTACGCCCAAAATCCCGCTCGACGCCCCGCAGCAGGTCTAGAAGGTCTTGTGGCGGCCGTCCGGTCTCCACAAGAGCAACGCCATTGAGATAGGAGGGCTGAGACGGGTCGGGCCAGGCCGCAGACTGCCACCAGCCAGAACATGCCAGCACCCGCAATCCCTCTTGCGCCAGCCGCGCCACAGCGGCATCCAGCAGCAGAGAACAGGAAGCGAAACGTCCAGGCAGGTTTGCGCCCAGGGCCACCACCGCCGCCTCGCCATAATCAGGATCGGTCATCTGGCCCTTGTAAGATAATGACCACGCAAGTCGAGCCGCCAAAAGACTGCCTGCTCTGCCCCCGGATAGTCAGCTACCGGCGCGACAACCAACGCCAAAATCCAGAGTGGTACAACGGCCCTGCCCCCTCGTTCGGCGACTGGAATGCCCGCCTCCTGGTCGCAGGCCTTGCCCCTGGCCGCCAGGGGGCAAACCGTACAGGTCGGCCATTCACCGGCGATCACGCCGGCTGGCTGCTTTATGAGACACTGGGTAAGTTCGGCTTCACCGTCGGCCAATACGCCGCGCGTGCCGATGACGGCGTCAGCTTGAACGACTGCATGATCACCAATGCCGTCCGCTGCGCCCCGCCCGGTAATAAGCCAGAGACGTCCGAAGAACTGGCCTGTCGCCCGTTCCTGATCAACACCCTCGCCGCCCTGCCCCGGCTCAAGGTTATCGTCACCCTCGGTGATATATCCCGGCGTAACGTATTGAAAGCGATGGGAATGAAGGCATCGAACGGCCTACCGGGCCACGGTTCCGAAACCCAGGCCGGACCCTATCTACTGCTCAACAGCTACCACTGCTCACGGCTCAACACCAACACCGGCCGGCTCACCCCGGCGATGTTCGACGCCATCTTCCAGCGCGTGCGCGACATCATTGATTGGTAGTCGTTGCCGCTAAACATCGGCTGACATTGAACGATAGCAGGGCAATCAAACAACGCCCAGGCTCAGCCGCGGTCCCGCATCAGCCGGCCCTGTTCGCGTTTCCAGTCCCGCGCCTGCTCGGTCTCGCGCTTGTCGTGCAGCTTCTTGCCCTTCGCCAGGGCAATTTCCAGCTTCGCCATGCCCTTCTCGTTAAAATAGAGCTTCACTGGAATGAGGGTGCGGCCGTCGCGCTGAACCGAGGAAATCAGCTTGTCGATCTGCTTGCGATGCAACAGCAGCTTCCGCGGCCGTCGCGGTTCGTGGTTGAAGCGGTTAGCGTGGCCATACGGCGGGATATCGGCGTTGATCAGCACGATCTCGCGCCCCTCTACCGCCGCATAAGACTCAGCGATATTGGCTCGGCCCACGCGCAGCGACTTCACCTCTGTGCCGGTCAGCACCAACCCCGCCTCCACGCTGTCTTCGAGGAAGTAGTCGAACCGCGCCCGCCGGTTCTCGGCGATCGGCTTGGTCATCAGATCACGCCAGCGTCTCGCATCGCACTTTCGATCTGCGGACGCACCGCATCTGAACACGGCACGATCGGCAGGCGTGTCTCGTCAGTGCAAAGGCCCAGCATCGCCAGGGCGGCCTTGGTCGGTGAAGGCGAGGCGTCCAAAAACAGCGCCCGGTGCAGGCGTATCAGCCGGTCTTGCCAGTAGAGCGCGGTCTCCCAGGTCCCGTTCAAGCAGGCCTCGATGAACGCGACACTGGCTTCGGGGGCGACATTGGAAGTTACCGAGATAACCCCGTGGCCGCCGTGGGCCATATACCCCAGGGTGCTTGGATCATCGCCGCTCACCATGTTCCACTCCGGCCCGCAGGTCAGACGCTGCATGCTGGCGCGCGGTAGGTCGCCGGTGGCATCCTTGGTGCCGATGATATTGGGCAGCACCGAAAGCCGTTCCAGGGTCTCGTTGGCAATGTCCACGCTGGTGCGGGTGGGCACATTGTAGACCATCACCGGCATCTGCACGGCGTCGTTGATGGCCTTGTAGTGCTGGTACAGACCTTCCTGGTTCGGGCGGTTGTAATAGGGTGCGACCACAAGAGCGGCATCGGCACCGATGGCCTTGGCATGCCCCACCAGGCCGATCGCCTCGTCTGTCGAGTTGGCCCCGGCTCCGGCGATCACAAATGCGCGCCCGCGCGCCGTTTCGACGCAGAGTTCGACCACGCGACGGTGTTCCTCGAAAGTCAGAGTGGCCGTCTCACCCGTAGTGCCGACGGGCACCAAACCGTGCACACCCGCCGCTATCTGGCGCTCCACAAGCGCCACAAACGCCTTCTCATCGACCGCACCATCACGGAACGGAGTAATCAGCGCCGTAATGACGCCCTTGAAAGGGGGTTGGAACATGTCTTGTAATTCGCCGTGAGATGATATGCGCGCCATTGCGCGGGTGATGCTGTCGGGGACAATATGTCCGCGTCGGTGCAGGCTGCAACTCTTGAACGGCATCCTGCACAGTTGGAGTAGCGAGATTGAGTAATTCCGCCAAGCGTTCAATAGGCCGCAGCACCGCCTTCGCCGCGACCGTGATCGCCGCGTGGTCCGGCGCGAACGCACAACAGGCCTACGCCCCTGGAGCTGGAACCGAACCGACAGCCTATTCCAGCCTGGCCAGCCAGGCTAATCTGGGTGCCTTGCGACGCGCCCTCAACGCTGCCCGAACCGGCGACATCGCGGGGGCTCATACGGCGATGGACGCTATGCAAGACCCGACCGCACGCAAGGTCGCGCTCTGGGCCTTGGCCGACACCAGCGCCGATAGCCTTGGCTTTTCCGAAATCGACCAGGCGCGTCAGTATATGGCGGGTTGGCCCCGCGAGGCCCGTCGTCTCAACGCGGCTGAAAAGCAAATCGCCACCGCAGGCCTGAGCCCCAAAGCCATCATCGCCTGGTTCGGTAGCCAACGGCCCAGGACAGCCGAGGGTGCCATGACCCTGGCCCAGGCTTACATCGACGACAATCAGACCGCCCAAGCCGCCACCCTGATTCGTGACATCTGGCGCAACCAGACCTTCGAGGCTGATCCACAGTCCAAAATGCTGAGTCGTTTCGGGCTTTGGCTAACCCCGGAGGACCACGCCCGCCGCGCCGACATTCTGCTATACGGGGCTCAGGGTCCAGCCGCGCGCGACATGCTGCCGCTGCTCGATCCTGACACTCTGGCCATGGCCAATGCCCGCATCGCCTTGCGCAGTAATGCCTACGACGCCGAGGTAACGTTCGCCAGCCTCACTCCGGTCCAGCAGGTCTCGCCCGGCGTCGCCTTCGAACGCGCCTCGAACCTGCGAAAACACAACCAGATCGACGAGGCCTTGAGAATCTCGGCCTATTTTCCAGCCCCGCCTCCCACCGACGAGACCGCAGACCGCATCTGGATCGAACGCCGCGCCCTGATTGCCCAAGCCCTAAAAATTGGCGACAGCGCCACCGCTTATGGACTAGCCGCTAATAGCCGCATGACCAGCGGTGCCAATGGCGCGGAAGCCCAGTTCTATGCTGGCTGGCTGGCCCTGACCCGGCTGAAGAACCCGACCCTCGCCGAGGCCCATTTCGCGGTCCTGGCTGGAATTGGTGTTTCACCGATCACCCGCAGCCGGGCGCTCTACTGGCAAGGTCGCGCGGCGGAGACTGGCGGAGATAGTCTTGCCGCAGCGGGCTATTTCGGCGATGGCGCGCGCTACCAGACCACCTTCTATGGCCAGCTCGCCGCTGAAAAGGCAGGTCTCAAGACCATCGACCTGGGTGCCGATCCAACGATAAGCCCGGCCGACCGGGCGATGTTTGAGGGCCGGGATATTATCAAGGCCGCCCGCATGCTCAATGCTGTGGGTGCCGTCGATGCCTTTAAGGCCTTCGTGCTGGCCGCAGACGACCTCCTGCCCAATGCGGCGGAAGAAGCCATGCTGGTCGATTTGGCTTTGACCACCGGCGATCAAGATCTTGCCATGCGCGCAGCCCGCACCGCGGCCACGCGCGGCTTCATTCTCCCCCAGCGCGGCTATCCCATAATCAGCCCGCCCGAGATTCCGACCAGCGCCGAGCCCGCCTTCACCCTGTCGATCGCCCGCCAGGAAAGCAATTTCACGCCCACCGCCCGCTCCAGCGTCGGGGCACGTGGCATGATGCAACTGATGCCGGCCACCGCCCGGTTGACCGCGCGACGTATTGGCGAGCCCTACGCCGAAAGCCGCCTGACCGATCCCCAATACAATATGCGGCTAGGCTCGGCCTATCTGGGGCGGATGATCGACACCTTCAGCGGCTCCTATCTTATGGCCGCCGCGGCCTATAACGCCGGGCCCTCCCGCCCTCCCGAATGGGCCGGGTTCTGCGGCGATCCGCGCAATAGCAGCAATGATCCGCTGGACTACATCGAGTGCATCCCGTTCAGCGAAACCCGCAATTATGTGATGCGCACCCTGGAGAGCACGGTGGTCTACCGCGCGCGTCTAAACGGCGGCACAGCCCCCTTGACCCTGTGGTCAGACCTCAAGCGAGGGTCCGCCCTGCGCGTCCCCTCCGCGCCGATAGAGGCCGTAATCGGTAATACCGTCGCGGACCCTGCAAAAACGGCTGCCGAACTGGCCGCCGCCGACACCACCGCTAATCGCTGACGAGTCCATCGAACATTCCGTCCAGCAGGGCCTTGGTCAGCTCATCTGCCGGTGACCATTGACGCCCCACCTGGGTGATCAGCAGCGAAGCAAGGCCGTGACCCGACGCCCACAACACCTGAGCCGCTGCCGCCGGGGTCGTGTTCCGCAGCCGACCCTGGGCGTCGATCTCGGTAACGACATCGAGTAGCACCTTGAATCCGCGTTCGCCCAACCGTTCAACCAGGTCCTGACTGCGCGGCGACAGGTGCCGACCATGGCTGCAAAACACTAGGCGATAGGTGCTCGGTGCCGAAAGCCCGAAATTGACATAGGCTTCGATCATGGCGCGCGCGCTCCACCGGGGGCAGAGGCTGCGCGGCGATGTCGCTGCCTAGTCGTAGCAAGGCCTCCAATGCCCCTTCGCAGATCTCGACCAACATTTCGTCCTTATCGCGAAAATGCATGTAGAGCGCGGTCGAAGAGAGGCCGACCTCCTCGGCAATGCGCCGGATGGTCGCCCCTTCATAGCCAAGGCTGTTGAAGATCTTCGCAGCGGCCACCAAGATCTCGCCACGCCGCTCGTGACCGCCGCCTTTTGGCTTACGAGCCGAACGTCCAGGCTGGGTCAAAACCAAATTGTTCATCTAATGACACTCCAACCAGAGCAGAATGCTTAGGACAGGGCGGGCATCGCCGCAACCGCGAGAAAGGTATCATCACGGATTAGACTCAAAGGCTTAGCCATCTTTAGTCCAGTGAATTTCGGCTGCATCACGCGGTGCGATACACCCTGCCACTGGACGGGCCTTTAGCGCGCAGCTTATCAAGCCCCATGGCCACTCCTTCCTCCGACCTCGGCAACGGCCCTACACGCGCCGACCAGCCCTTGGCGCTAAGCACAGCGGGCTGGGCCGACTACGCCCTCATCGACAGCGGCGGCGGACGTAAGTTAGAGCGCTACGGCCGCTTCACCGTTATCCGGCCAGAGCCGCAATGCGCATGGCCACCCCGCCTGCCGCAATCGGTCTGGGATGCCGCCGACGCCGTGTTCGACCCAACCGACGAGGACGAAGCCGGAAAGTGGCGATTTTCTCTCCAACCCCCTGAATCTTGGCCACTTTCCTATAACGATGTGACCTTTAACGGCCGCTTCACCGCCTTCCGCCACCTAGCGTTCTTTCCCGAACAGGCCGCCAACTGGGCCTGGCTCCAGCAGCGTATTGTCGCCGCCAAGGCACCGCCGCGGGTACTGAATCTATTTGGCTACACGGGCGTCGCCAGCCTGGTCTGTGCCGCCGCCGGTGCCAGCGTCACCCATGTCGATGCCTCCAAGAAGGCGGTCGCCTGGGCACGCGAGAACGCCGCGTTGTCGGGGCTGACCGACCGGCCGATCCGGTGGATAACTGAAGATGCGCGCAAATATGTGCAGCGTGAGGTTCGCCGTGAGTCACGCTACGAGGGCATCATCCTGGACCCGCCAAAATATGGGCGCGGGCCCGATGGCGAGGTTTGGCGGCTCTTCGAAGATCTCGAGGAAATGGCGCAGCTTTGTGCGACTTTGCTGTCGGAAAAGGCATCTTTCCTGGTGCTCAACGCCTATGCGGCGCGCGTCAGCGGCCCAGCTTTGGCTAGCGTCTTGGGCGAAGCACTCAAAGGCCGTGGCGGCCGCATCGAATGGGGCGAACTGACCCTGGCTGAGGAGCAGGGTCAACGTGAGATCGGCCTGTCCTTCTTTGCCCGTTGGACCGCATGACCGACACCCGAACGATCACCTCCCTGACCAATACAACGGTTAAAGCCGCGCGCGCCCTGCATATGCGCAAGGAGCGCGAGGAGACCGGGCTGTTTCTGGCCGAGGGCCTTAAGATCGTCACCGAAGCGGTCGAACTGGGCCAAGCCCCGCGCATCCTGATGTACGGTCGCGACGCCGTCGACCATCCCGTGCTTCAGAAAGCCATCATCGCCACCCGCGCTGCGCAGGGCGAGGTGATCGAGGTCAGTCGCGACGTGCTGGAAAAGGTGGCCAAGCGCGACAACCCCCAAGCCGTGCTGGGCGTGTTCGAACAGCGCTTCACCCCGCTGAACCAGCTTGAGCCCCACGCTGCAAGCTTTTGGGTGGCATTGGAACAGGTGCGCGATCCTGGCAATCTCGGCACCATCGTACGCACGGCAGACGCGGCCGGCTGCGGCGGTGTCATTTTAGTCGGCGAATGTTGCGATCCATTCTCGGTCGAAGCCGTGCGCGCGACCATGGGTTCGATTTTCGCGGTCCAAATTGCCCGCGCGACCACCGCAGAGTTCCTGGCCTTCCGCGCCGCATGGCCCGGATGCGTGGCGGGAACCCTGCTGACCGCGACCACAGACTACAAGGCCGCGTCCTACAACCGCCCTGCCCTGGTGCTGATGGGCAACGAGCAGCAGGGTCTCAGCCCCGAACTGGCCGCCGCCTGCGACGTGACGGTGAAAATCCCCATGCGGGGTCGCGCCGACAGCCTGAACCTCGCTGTGGCGACCGGGATCATGATCTACGCCGCGACCGCTTAGGTTCCGCGCGGTTTCGCCCGCGTCACCGGCAGGGCCGCCGCAGGGTCATCCGGCCAGACGTGGCGCGGGTAGCGGCCCTTCATCTCGGCCTTTACCGCTTTCCACGATCCGGCCCAGAAGCCGGGCAGGTCCTTGGTCACCTGAATGGGCCGGTGCGCCGGCGACAGCAGCGCCAAGGTCAGGGGCGTTGCGCCAACTCTCGGATGCTCGCGCAGACCATAAAGTTCCCCGACCCTAACCTCCACGCGTGGACCGCCCTCGGCAGCGTAGTCGATGGCAAAAGTCGAACCCGTCGGGGCCGTAAATCGCGGCGGCGCCTTCGCCTCAAGCTCGCGCTGGAGATCCCAGGGCAGGCTGTTGCGCAGAGCCTCTGCAAGCGCAGCGTCAGAAAGCTGGAAAAAACCGGATCTGCCAGACAGCAGCGGCGATAGCCAGTCCTCCAGGCGAGCTAGCAGTGGCCCCTCCTCCAGATGGGGCCAGCCCAGAAAGCCTGCGCGCGCCCTTAAAGCCCGACTGGAACCGCCGAGTGGCAAGGCCGATAGGCCCTCATCGCGCACCTGCCCCAGCAGGGCCGACAGCACCAAGGCAGGATCCAGGCCCTCTAGCGTCGCCTCGCTAAGCGTCAACCGATCCAGCCGACGAATACGAACCGCTTTCAGCCGTCCCTTGGCATCCGTCGACAGCCGTTCCTCAACGGTAATCCGCGCGCCGAACTCGCTCTCCAGCAAGGCGGGATCGAGTGGTGCCGCCAGTAGAATGCGATCCCGCGCCTCCCCGCCGCCCAGTTCGGCGATGGCCAGCCAGGGCTCTCTCGCCAGAATATCCGCCGGATCGAGCCAGGCACCCCGTCCATTGGCCAGTTGAAATTCTCCGGCCTTGCCCCGCGCCTTGGCGACCCGTTCGGGAAACGCCGTGGCCAGCAGCAATCCGTCGTCAGCCACCGGTAAGGTCACAGCGGCCTTAGTCGCCTCCGCCCAGCGTCCTGCAAGGGTCTTTGCATCTCGGGCGCGGGGCGAGCTATCTCGGCTGAAGGCCTGCCATCGACTGCGCAAGTCTATATCGCGGCCGCCCAGGCCAGGTTCCGACAGCAAGGCGGCAATCTGGGCGGCGCGGTCCTGTTGCCCGCGCGCGCCGGCGGCGACAAGCATATGCGCCAGCCGTGGTACCAGCGGTACGGCGGTCAAAGCCTTGCCATGTGCAGTCAGCGCGCCCTGCGCATCCAAAGCGCCTAGCCGCTCCAGAAGCCCCCTCGCCTCCGCAAAGGCACCGCTTGGCGGAGGGTCAAGAAAGTGCAGCCCCGTCGCATCACGGGCACCCCAACGGGCCAGGTCTAGGGCAAGGCCCGAAAGGTCGGACTCCAGGATTTCCGGCCGGGCGAACGGCACCAGGCCCTTGGTCTCCGCCTCGTCCCACAAACGATAGCAAACACCCGGTTCAGTGCGCCCCGCCCGTCCGCGCCTTTGGTCCGCTCCCGCGCGTGACACACGCACCGTGACCAGACGCGTCAGGCCGCTCGAAGGGTCAAAGCGCGGCACCCGCGACAAGCCAGAATCGATCACAACCCGAACCCCCTCCAGAGTCAGGCTGGTCTCTGCGATAGAGGTTGCCAGCACCACCTTACGCTCGCCCGGCGCAGCTGTTGCGACGGCGCGGTCCTGTTCGGCCAGGTCCAGCGCGCCATAGAGCGGCGCGATACGCACGCCGGCGGGCAGTCGCCCGTCCAACATTGCGCGGGTACGGTGGATTTCCGCCTGACCGGGCAAAAAAACGAGAATTCCGCCGGTCTGTTCGGCCAAAGCCGTGCCTACCGCACGGGCCGTGCGCTCTTCCACCCGCAGGCGGTCATCGCGACCGACATAGATCGTCTCGACGGGAAAGGCCCTGCCGTGGCTTTCCACCACCGGTGCCGCAAGCATTGCGGCAAGGCGCACGTCGTCCAGCGTCGCCGACATCGGCAACAGTCGCAGATCAGGCCGGAGCAGAGCTTGACTATCCAGCGCCAGCGCCAGCCCCAGGTCAGCGTCCTGGCTGCGCTCGTGAAATTCATCGAACAGCACCCCGGCCACGCCCTCTAGCGCAGGGTCATCCAGGATCATGCGGGTGAAGACCCCCTCGGTGACCACCTCGATTCGGGTCGCGGTGCTGACTTTTGATTGTAGCCGCACGCGCAGACCAACGGTCTGGCCCACAGCCTCACCCAGGGTCGAAGCCATCCGCGCCGCGGCCGCCCGCGCCGCCAGTCTGCGGGGCTCCAGCAGCAGCAGCTTGCCGCCCGATACCCAGGGCTGATCCAGCAGAGCCAGCGGCGTGACCGTCGACTTTCCCGCCCCGGGCGGCGCGACGAGAACGGCGCTGGGGTTTCCCGCCAGCGCCGCCTTCAGTTCGTCGAGAACAGCATAGATCGGAAGCAATGGGCCCCGTCCCTACTCCGCCGGCACCGTCAGCTTCTCGCGGGCGCGGGAATGCCAGTAGGCGTAGCCGAAATAGACCACCATCCCGATAGCCATCCAGATGAACAGACGCAGCCAGGTCGGTCCCGGCAGGCCACTGATCAGGAAGATGCATCCGCCTATGCCAAGTGGGGCCGTGACCCAGACGAAGGGTGTCTTGAAACTCCGTGGCAGGTCCGGCTGACTGATCCGAAGATACATCACCCCGGCGCAGATCAGGCCGAAGGCCAGCAGGGTGCCCATCGACACCAGTTCGCCCAGCACGGAAATAGGAAAGAGTCCGCCAACGATACCGGCACAGAACGAGGTGATAACCGTTCCCCACACCGGGGTGCGAGTCTTTGGGTTTACTCGGCCAAACATGGGGGGCAGCAGACCATCGCGGCTCATGGAATAGAAGATACGCGACTGGCCATAGAGCAGGCTCAAGATGGTCGAGGCGAGGCCAATGGCAACGGCGATATTCACCGCCTGCCGTAGCCACGCCAGGCCGGGAATGGCACCCAGGGCAATTGCCACCGGCGCTTCGTTGTTGAGTTGGCTGTAAGGCATGATGCCCGTGATCACGAGCGACATAAGCAGGTAAAGCACCGTGCAGATACCGAGCGACAACAGGATGGCGATCGGCATCGTCTTCTGCGGATTCTTTGCCTCCTGCGCGGCGGTGGAGACGGCCTCAAACCCGATGTAGGCGAAGAAGATCACCCCAGCAGCTGTGAGGATGCCACGATACCCGTAGTGGCCGAGCGGGTCGGCAGCGGTTGGCTCGATCCGAGCTGGAATGAGCGGGTGCCACAGATCGGGCCGGATAT
>Ga0114978_10001736_pt1 | contig 18287 bp, 14 predicted proteins | sample S_140212_EF_Meta_FD_87027 | JGI IMG/M metagenome (GOLD analysis project Ga0114978, IMG submission 87027) | Freshwater microbial communities from Lake Simoncouche, Canada to study carbon cycling - S_140212_EF_MetaG | ecosystem: Environmental > Aquatic > Freshwater > Lake | place: Lake... | reverse complement strand
AGCGCGTCACCCACGCCGGGCAGCATGACGGTCTGCTGGGTCGCCAGCAGTCGGCGTAAGTGATGGGCTGGAGTGCTTTGCATTCTGTCCGGTAGCGTAATTTCCTGGAACAAAAAAGAAACCAGCGCCATCATGCCAGTCAGCCCAGCCACTGCAGCGAATGAAAACCCTAGTTTTTATTTAGCAGGTTTGAGTCGACAAAGCGAATGGCACGAGGCCGGAGCCGATGACATTTCCGCACTATTAGCCGCTACGCTGGCTAAGCGAGGCGACGCTGACTGGCGTTTGCGGGCCGCCTTTCAACAATTCGACGCTACCGTTCTGGACTTCCGGAATCCATTGCCTGACCGATGACCGCATACATACCCGACAGGGGCGTGACGACGCCGATGCGGATGTTTTGCGCACCGCTGGCGATCAATGCAAGGCAGAGGGCTATGGCTTGTTGTTTGATGACCCTCTCGCCTCGTTGGCGTCGTTGGGATGCTCTGCATAACACCTCACGGCTTGTGCTGACGCGGCCTCGGGCGGTCTGCGGTGTTGGTGAACTGGAAATCAAAGTCCGGTAAATACCGGTCGACGCTTCGAATGGAAGGCCTCGACGCCCTCCTTGAAATCTGCCGAACTGCGCAGCCTGGAGTAACTGTGGCCTTCCAGTTCGATGGCAATCGACAGCGGCGAGTCTTCGGTGTCATTGAGCAGCTTCTTCGCCGTCCGCTGTGCCAGCGGCGAAAAGCTGCGCAATTCATCGACCAGTGCATCGGTTGCGCGCTCTAGATCGGCATCGGGGACGCAATCAGTTGCCACGCCCCAGTCGAAGGCCTGGCGCCCAGGGATACGCCGTGAGCGCATCACGATGTCCTTGGTGCGCGTGATGCCGATCATTTTCTGCAAGCGCGCCGAGCCGCCTGAGCCCGGGATCTGGCCGAGCTTTTGTTCCGGCAAGGCATAAAGTGAAGTCTCGGTGACAAGGCGGAAGTCGCAGGCCAGCGACAGCTCGAAGCCGACGCCGAAACAATAGCCCCGCCCGGCTGCAATCACCGGCTTGCTGCAACGCGCTGGTGCGGCCACGTTCCAGGCCAGCTTCGAGACATGTTCGGGCGTCGCCTCAAGAAAGCCGCGAATATCACCGCCGCTGGAAAAATGCTCACCGATGGCTCGAATGACGATCACGCGAACCCGCGCATCGGCATCAAGCGCTTCAAAGGTGATGCGCAATTGTTCGCGCGCCAGCATGCTGATCACATTCAGCGGGGGACGGTCGAGGATGATGTCGGCGCGTTGCCGGGCGGCATCGATCTCGACACGGAACCCGTCAAGTTCGATCGAAAGGCTTTGTGCCGGATGGTTCAGATCGGTCAATTTCATATCGCTCTTTCCTTCGGGGTCAAGGGGCAATGACGCCCGCGTTTTGGTAGATATGCTTGATTTCGACGAAGTCGATCAAGGCGTCAGCGCCATGCATACGGCCGATACCGCTGCGTTTGTAACCACCGGTCTCAGCTTCGGCGAAGAGCTTGTTGTGCTCGTTCAGCCAAACCGTGCCGTTGCGCAATGCGCGAGCCATCCGCATCCCGCGCGCGCCGTCCGCCGTCCAGACGCTGGCCGAAAGTCCGAACTCGCTGTGATTGGCAAGGGTGACCGCTTCCCGCTCGTCTTCGAACTGTTCAAGCACCAGTATTGGACCGAATATCTCTTCCTGGATGAAGAAGGCATTGGTGTCCCTATGGGCGATCAGAGTCGGCGTGAGGAAACTTCCCGAGCTCAGCACACCACCGAGGCGCCCCCCGCGCAACAACACCTCGTCGGCCTCTTCCATTGCCCTGCAGATCTGCGCATCGACCTGATTGCGCGATGCCATGTCGATCAACGGGCCGATCTGTGCGCCGGCAACATCTCCCGGGGCGACCGTCATGGCGGCCAGCGCCCGGGTCAGCGCTTCCTTCATCGCTTGATAGCGCGATGCATGTACCAGCACCCGCCGTGCGGCAGTGCATTGCTGGCCCGAAATGATGGTGGCAGCGGCCGCCAGTTGCGGCGCGATACGCTCAATGTCACAGTCTTCGAAAACGACGCAGCAAGACTTGCCACCGAGTTCGAGCGAGAGCTTTTTCATCGTCGGAGCGGCATCGGCCATGATGCGCTGGCCGGTCGCAGTTGAGCCGGTGAAACAAAGCACATCGACATCGCGCGAAGCCACCAGCAATTTTGCGATCGCGTGGCCGGACTCACTGACCAGGTTGACCACGCCCTTGGGCATGCCCGCTACCTCATGCAACTCGGCGATCACGGCCGCCGTGATCAAGGCCGTCTGCGGCGCCGGCTTGACGACCGCGGTACAACCAGCGGCCAGAGCCGGTGTCAACGCGCGGATCAGCAATACCACCGGTGCGTTCCAAGGGATGATCAAGCCGGCAACACCGGCCGGCTCCTTCAGAAGCGTCGAGTATTCGCCTGGCGCGACTTCGAACACATGGCCGGGAATGAAGCGGGCCAACCCGGCGTAGTAGCGGATTTCCGATATTGCGCCGCCGATTTCAGCGCGCGACTGCGCGAGCACCTTGCCATTCTCCCGGGTCAGCAACTGGGCCAGTTGTTCGGCCTTGCGCTCCAACCCATCAGCCCAATGCAGCATCACCTGCTGGCGCAAGCGTGGTGCCTGAGCCCAATCAGGCCGCTCGAACGCCCGCTTGGCGGCGGCTATCGCAGCTTCCCCGTCGGCGAGTTCACCGGCCGCATAGCGGCCGATCACCCGCCCATCGGCAGGGTTGATGCTGTCGACATTGACGCCGCCAGCATGCCATTGCCCATCGATCAATTGTCTGGCTTCTTTGATCATTTCATTCCTTCAGTGCATGACCGAGCCGCCATCGACAACGATGACCTGGCCGGTGACGAAGTCGCTCTCGGAGCTGGCCAGATAGACCAGACTGCCGCACAGATCTTCCGGTGTCAGCTCACGCTTGATCGCGCGGCTGGCAATATTGTTTTGAGTTACCGCTCCCTGCCAGGCTGGATTGGACTGCGTGTTTTCGCTGGCAGTGAGCCCCGGCGCCAGCGTATTGACCCGAATTCCTGCATCGCCGAGTTCGCGCGCCAAGGCCCGCGTCATGGCCACCACGGCACCCTTCGAGCTGACATAGTGCAGCAGCATCGGAGCGCCCTTGAAGACCGTACCTGAGGCGATATTGATGACCTTGCCATATTGCTGCGAGCGCATTTGTGCAACCACAGCCTGGGTGCAAAGGAAAGGGCCCCGGACATTGACTGCCATCACGCGGTCCCATTCAGCCACGCCGATTTGCTCGAATGGCTGCATTGCCAGGTTGGCGAACAGCCCGGCGTTGTTGACCAGGATGTCGATGCGTCCGAATGCTTCGACCGCGGCTGCGGCCATCGCCGCGGTGGACTCGACCGAAGTCACGTCGGTGCGGATGGCAAGTGCCCTGCCGCCCTCGGCCCGGATCGCTGCTGCCACCGGCTCGGCATCAAGCAGATCACTGCAGACAACGGCCGCACCCTCGGCGGCCAAGGCCTTGGCATAGCGCAAGCCAATACCCTGGGCGGCCCCGGTAACGATGGCGACCTTGCCGGCCAGACGGCCAGAAAATGGTTTCGATTGAGTCATCAATTCATCCTTTAAATAGCAGGTTCAGCTGGGGTCGCGCTGCGCGTCAATCCGGGCCTGGATTTCAGGCTTGCGCGCCCGGTCAGACATGCCGTTGAACAGAGTGGCGATCAAGCCCTTGTCGAGATCGCTGGTGCCGAACAGGGCATCGCAGATCGGGAAAGTCAGGTTGAAATTGCGCGTGTGCATGAAGTCGGGGTTGTGGTGCAACACATGCATGCGCCGCACGGTGTTGACCAGCGGCAGCGCATCGAGCAGCGGATGTTCGAGGTGCGCGAGTGTGTGCAGGCCCTCATACATCAGGAAATAGGTAGTCATCGTCAGCATCGCGATATACCCGGCAATTGTGTTCCAGAGATTGCCCAGCAAGAGGGCCGCCGGCAGCGCAGCCAGCACGAACAGCACCGGAGCGAAGGGCGGAAACAGCAGCGCTCGCCAATCCTGCTGGCCGTGGTAATCCAGGGTCTTGTGCGAAAAAAACTGGTGGTGGGTCGCCACATGGCGCTTGTAGGCCGGTTTGATCCAGCTCTTCGGACTGTGCAACAGATAGCGATGGCCCGCCCACTCGGCCCAGTTCCCGAACAGCAGCATGGGCAGCATGACCCAAAGCCATTGCTGCCAGCTGGCAGCTTCAATCTGGGCAGCGCAATAGGCGATCACGCCGCAAGTAAAGACCAGCGTGAACGCAAGATGCATTTCGCCGCGGTACCAGCGCGGGGTGTTGGCGCGGTACTCCTCGCGATAAGCCAGCGAGCGGGCCACGATTTCCTGTTCACGATTCATTGCATATTTCCTTTTTTCATTCAAGACCGAGAAATTTGGCGGCAAAAGCGGGGTCAGCGATCAGCTCTTCGCTGCTGCCCTCCAACACCGTACGGCCGTTCTCCACCACATAAGCGCGGTCGACGAATTCCAGCGCGCGGTGGGTGTTCTGTTCGACCAGCAGCATCGTCACGCCGCCGATGGCAATCTGGCGCAGCGCTGCAAGAATCTCCTCGACCAGCATCGGCGCCACGCCGATGAACGGTTCGTCAAGCAGCAGCAGCCGAGGGCTTGACATCAGCGCGCGGCCAATCGCAACCATCTGCTGTTGTCCGCCGCTGAGCTCGCCAGCGGCTTGCCTGGCCTTCTGCCGGAGGATGGGAAACAACTTCAGCACCTGTTCAAGCGGTGCTGCATCGGCCCGATCGGTCGCGGCAAATGCCCCCATCTGAAGGTTTTCGAGGACGGTCATGCCTGGAAACAGGCGGCGACCTTCCGGCACCAACGCAATCCCGCTCGCCACCGTCTGTGCCGTGGTCGGCTGAACTTGCAGCGCACCGTCGAAGCTGATCGTGCCGGCGGCGACTTGATAGAGCCCGATCACCGCCCCCATGGCGGTTGACTTGCCAGCACCGTTGGCCCCGAGCAGGCCGATCTTTTCGCCGCGGCCGACATGCAGTGACAGATCCCAAAGCGCGCGCGCCTTGCCGTGATCGACAGCGAGATGACTCAGGGTCAGCATGGCAGAACTCCTTGCCTGGACCGTGCCGAAGCACCGAGATAAGTGCTCAGCACCCTTTCATCCTTGACCACTTCAGCCAGCGGTCCGTCGGCGATCAGCGTGCCCTGCTCCAGCGCGATCACGCGGTCGACGACCTGCTCCAGCGCCGAGAAGATATGTTCGACCCAGATCACGGTGATGCCGTAACGATCCCGCATATGGCGGATATGTTCGACAAAGCGCTTGACCTCGACCGGGGTCAGGCCCGAGGCCACCTCGTCAACAAGCAGCAGTCGGGGTCTGGTGGCAAGCGCGCGAGCGAACTCCAGCGCTTTTTTCTCCTGCACGCTCAAGGCATCAGCCCGGTCGGTCAGACGGCTCGAAAGTTCGGCATAGTCGACAAATGCACGGGCCTCGCGCATCGCATCGCGCGGCGACATCGGCTGCGCGCCGAACATCAGCGGGATGGCAATGTTTTCCTGCACGGTCAGATCGCCGAATGGGCGAGGGATCTGGTAAGTTCGCCCGACGCCAAGTCGCGCGATGCCATCGCGGCCGAACGCGGCCAGATCTTGACCGGCAAACAGCACTTTGCCGGCACTGGGCGTGTAAACCCCCGAGATGCAATTGAACAAGGTCGTCTTGCCGGAGCCGTTCGGTCCGATCAGACCAACGATCTCCCCTTCGTTGATCTTCAGGCTGACATCATTGACGGCCACATTGCCGCCGAACTGCATCCGCACACCCTGCAGTTCAATCAAGGGCTTTGCGCAGTCGGCGCGGAGTCTGGGCAGGGGTAAAACATCCGGTTGCGCCGAGACACCTTCAGCTTCGCCTGCATACTCATGGTGCTCACGGCTCAGCGCAGCAAGGCCAGGCACTTTCTTGACCCATTTGGCGCGTAAAAAACCGCCAGGCATGAAACGGCCAATCAAGAGGATGGTCAAGCCATAAAGCGTGGCCTGGTAGCCCTGTATATTGACCAGCAACCATTGCTGCATGCTGGCCAACAGCAACACGCCGACGAGTGGCCCGAAACGCAGGCCCGAGCCGGCAAACAGGACCATCGCGATCGGCACCAGAGATACGTTCAATCCGAACACCGTTGCCGGATCGATATAGCTCATCTGCCAGGCCTGCAATGCGCCGGCCGCCGCGCCGAACAAGGCACTGATCACCAATACAAGCCGCTTCACCGGGGCGATGCGAACCCCCACCGTCTCTGCCACCTGCTCGTCATTGCGTATGCTTTTCAAGGCGTAGCCGAAGCGCAACTGGTTGATTTGAAGCGTGGCAATGAAGGCGATGACGCATACCGCCAACGCGAGCAGATAAGCTGGCGTTAGCACTTGGGCTACCGGCAGCACGATGCCGTCCGCCCCCTTGGTAATCGGGGTGAGGTTATAGGCCAGCACCTCCATCAAAGGCAGTAGCGCGAGTGTGGCGAAAGCGAAATAGTCCCCATGCAATCGGAACAGCGGCACCGCCAGCAAGAGCGCCAGCAAGCCGGTCACTGCCAGCGCGAAAACCAGCGAGACCGGCATCGACCAACCGCTGACCAATGCAATCGAAAATGCATAGGCTCCAAAGCCGTAGAAGATGTAATGCCCGAGGTTGACATAACCCATTTCGCCAGCCACCCAGTCCCAGCTCTGGCCGAGGATATAGGCAATCAGCACGGAAAAGCCAAAGGTCAGCAGGTAGGAATTGCCGGCAAATGGCAAGGCCAGCAATGCCGCGATCACCAGCCCTGCACCCAGCCAGCCAAGAACGCCGCCGCCGGCTTTTGAAGGCAATCTGGTCGTGCGGGTTGCGCTCATGTTTTCACTCCCACGCCCTTCGGGTAGGCGACCAGAATCACCAGCATCGCCACGACACTCAATGCCGGAGCCCATTCCGGCTTCCAGTAGAGACCGGTCAAGCCTTCTGCCACGCCAAGAAAGACGCCGGCCAGCAAGGCACCCGGCAAATTGCCGACGCCGCCGACGACGATGATGGTGAAGGCCTTGACCGTCAGGCTGAAGCCCATATAGGGATCGACCGGAAAGGACAGGACATAAAGCACCGCAGCAATGGCCACCGTGGCCGAGCCGAATGCGAAAGTCATTGCCTTGATGCGCGTGCTTTGCACACCGCAGATCTGCGCGCCGACAGCGTCCTGAGTCACTGCTCGCACTGCGCGCCCGAACCAACTGTGTTTGAGCAGCAAATGCATGATCACCGTCAGCGCGACGATACCCGCCAGTATCAGCAACTGAGTCGTCGAAATGATGATGTCGCCGTACTCGATCACTGGCATCCGCAGCGGAATATTGCGCTGCGTGGCACCCGCGGCCTTGGCAGTCAGGTCCGACAAAATCATCAGCGTACCCACCGTCACAAGCACCGTACCTACCGTGCTCTCGAAATGACTGCGCTTGGCCAGCGGCCGCAGCAACAGGTGGTAGTAACCATAGGCAAAGACGAACATCATCGGGCCCAGCAAGGTGGCAATCAACAAGGGATGGAGTTGCCAAGCTGTGAAGGCCAGGCTGGCCAATACGCCGCTGACCGCCAGCAAAGTGCCATGGGCGAAATTGAGAATGCGCGCAACGCCGTAGATCAACGACAACCCGAACGCGACCAGCGCGTAGAGGCCGCCGAGCAAGACGCCGCCGATCAGGACCTGTAGTAGCACCTCCATGTCAGCCCCCGACCACCCAAAGTTCACGCCGCACCCATGCGGATAAGCGCGTCCGGAATCTAAGTTGTTTCATCTCAGCTCTCCTGATGCTCTGCCTTACTGCTGCCAGGTCGGCGAAGGCCAGACCAACTTGCCGGTCGCGACTTCCGGCGGCCAAACGACATTGACCTTGCCGTTCTGCATCTGCACGGTAAAGGCCCCGGTATTCGGAAAGCCCTTCTCGTCAAAGGTGACATCGCCTGCCGGGCTCTTGAACGTGCCCTTGAACAAGGCTTCCTTGACTCTTTCGCGGTCGACCACACCGGCCTTTTCGATCGCTTGCACCATGGTCAGATACGAAGTCAGTCGGCCGAGGGTCCAGATGTAATCGAACATCGTCACGTCGGAGCGCTTCATCACCGTTTCGACCAGATCGCTGTAATCGCCCTTGACGCCCGGGTACCAGGAGAGCTCGCCAGTCATGCCCTCGATGTCCTTGCCGACCTGACGAAACAGCGCGCCGGTCAGCATCGTGTGATGGACATCCATGGCACGCACGCGCAACTGGCGCATCTGCTGCACCAGCGGCACCGAGGCGTTGTCGTAGGAGGCGATATAGATGACGTCGGCCTTGGCCGCGCGCACCTTGGCAATCAATGCGGTGAAATCCTTCATCTCCGGCGAGAAGGTCTCGTTGCCCAGCACTTTCAAGCCCTGCGCCTCGGCCTTCTTGCTCCAGGTTGCGCTGATGCCCTTCATGACCGGGTTGTCATGGGTAATGAAGTAGATCGACTGCGGCTGCGGACTGACTTTCGTAATCATGTCGAAGTAGCGCGCTGACCAGTTCGGCACCACCGGGAACGGCGTACCCCAGATGTATTTGAGTCCGCGCTCATAAACAGCCGGGGTGGCAACATTGGCCATCACCATCGGGATCTTGTGCTTGTCGGCCAACGGTGGCACCGGTCCGCCCAAGGAACTCCAGTCTGGCCCGACAAAGAAGTCGACGTTGTCGACCGTGGCCATTTTTTCGAACAACTGCAAAGCTGTGGCGGGCACGCTCTGGTCGTCATAAATGACAAACTTCAGCGGCAACTTCTTGCCGCAGCTCTTCACCATCACGCCACCCGTTTTGTTGATCTCCTCGGCAAAGACCTCGGTCAACTTGCGCCAGCGGTCGGCCAGAGTGGAGAAGGGGCCGGTTTCAGAAATCGTCGTTCCAAGCAAGATCGGATCGCTGCAGGAGTTCTGCTTGGCCGTGGCGGGGCCTGACATCAGCAATGCCAACCCGGCTGTAGCAAGGATTCGAGTCACGCAATTTTTCATCTTTGTCTCCATTTGTGGTTGAGGGTCAATCAGTGATCTGTTTCGGCAAGTGTTGTGCCGACCAGCGCGGCGTGGCCGGTGGCGGCGATGACGGCGTCGAGGTCAAGCTCGCTCGCACCCGGGATACGCACCCGGGTAAATACATGGCCCGCCGAGCTCAGCGGCTTGGTCGCGTCGAGTCCCATCTTGGCGCTAAGGCCCTGCATCTCCAGCGGCGGCTTGTTACCGGGAAATTGCGTCGTCGTCGATGGATCCAGCGCCGAGCCCTGTGCGCCGCTGATCACGACCAGGTCCCGGTCGGCTTGAAAGCGTGTGGCCACGGCCCATTCCACTTCGGCCGGGTCATGCACGTTGACATCCTCATCGACGACGATCACTTGCTTGATGTCGTAATGCCCGCCGAACGCGCCAAGGATGACGTTTTTCGGTTCGCCCTCGCGCCGTTTGATCATCTGTACATGCAGGTGGTAGCGAGCCACACCACCCACCGACAGATGAACATCGGTGACACCCGGAAAGCTGCGTTTCAGGTGCGACAGCAGGGTCGCTTCGCGGGGAATTGCGCCCAGCAGCAGATGTTCCATCTCGGCCGGAATGATGGTGTGGAAGATCGGCGTGCGGCGCTGCGTCATCACGTCGATAACGATCACTTCGCGATCTTCCCGGGCGCTGTAGTACTTCGGAAACTCACCGAACGGGCCCTCCGGCTCGCGCAATCCTGGCAGGATTCGCCCTTCGATGACGATCTCGGCATCGGCCGGTACGCGCACCTCGTTGCTGATGCACTTGACCACCGGCAAGGGTCGACCCTGTAGCGCACCAGCGATCTCCAGCTCATCGCAGTCAATCGGCGCAATCGCCTGGGACGCCAGCGCAGTCAGTGGATCGACACCGATGACGATCGCGATCTCGAGTGCCTGACCCTGAGCTTCGGCCGCCGCAAAGAAATTGTGCAGATGGCGTGGCAGCATCAAGATACCCATGCGATCGCGGTCGTGGATCTGGATGCGATTGATCGATACGTTCTGCACGGCGGTTTTTGGGTTCCGCGCAATCACCAGTCCGGCGGTGATGTAGGCGCCGTCGTCATGCTCGCTATGCGTCGGGATCGGCAACAAGGTCCTGATGTCGGCCTGCCCATCGGCAAAGTGGTGCACCAGTTGCTGTACTGGCGCATCGCCATGGGCAAGCTCATGACATGGCAGCGGATGGTCGGCTGCCGCACTGAAGCGCTGCAGCAGTTGCGCCTCGGACACTCCCATCGCCTCGGCAATCCAGGCCCGTTTCGACATGAAGCCGGACACCACCGGAATGGCATGCCCGCCGGGTTGCGGAAACAGCGCCGCCTGCCGGCCGTCGAGCCGCTTGGCGATGGCCGCCAGTTCATGCTTGAGCGCGACACCTGGTTTGAGTGTCGTCAGCCGGTCAGTGGCGGCCAGATGGCGCAGCCAGTCGCGCAGGCTGGTAAATGGAGTCGTAGTCGTCATATGGGCCCGATCAATGATTACTTGCGGCCTACCGTTGCGAGCCATCCGCTGGCTTTCATCAGTGGATCTCCGGCAAAGTCGGCAAAGTCAGCAAAGTCGGCCTATCGGCGTCCATCGCGGCCGGCGCGGCGACAAGATAGTCGCCTGCTACCAGTTTGCGACGCAGCACCTTGCCGACCGGTGACTTGGGAATTTCCTGCACGAACACATACTCGCGAGGACGCTTGAAATTGACCAGGTCCGAGTTGCGGCAATGCGTATCCAGGCTCATGGCGTCAACCAGGCCGCGTGATTTCACAAAGGCCACGACCTTCTGGCCCCAGCGCGGGTCTGCCAGGCCGGCTACTGCAACATCGTCGACCGCCGGGTGCAGCGAGAGCACGGACTCGATGTCGACAGGCGAAATATTTTCTCCGCCGCTGATGATCATGTCATCGATCCGCCCGGTGACGAACAGATCGCCATCGGCATCGAAATAGCCGGTGTCCCCGGTGAAGTACCAACCCTCACGCAGGCTCTTGGCGTTCGCATCAGGCCGTTTGTGATAACCCTCGAAAGCCTCGTCGCTGAGCAAATCGGCAATGATCTGACCCTCTTCAAGCGGTGCTGCAAGTTGACCAACAGAAGCAGCGTCAAGCTTGATCACCCGCAAGCGCGTGTTGATGCCAGCGCGACCTGCCGAGCCGGCCTTGGCCAACGCGCGCTGGTTGACCGCCATCGTGTAGATTTCGGAGCTGCCGTAATGATTGACAAATAGCTCCGGCTGAAATGCGGCTTGCAGACGCAACAGCAAGGCATCGTGCATTGGCGCTCCGGCAAAACCGAGCTTGCGCACCGAACTGATGTCGGTCGTCGCGAAGTCAGGGTGCGCCAGCAGATCGTGGAACAGCGTTGGCACGAGGTAAAGATGGCTGACGCGTTCGGCCGCGATTTTCTGCAAAGCCTGCGCAGCTTCAAAGCGAGCCTGACAGACAAAACGACCGTCGAGCAATGCCAGGGTCAGCAGCGAGCGCACCCCCATCGTGTGATAAAGCGGCATCACGCCAAGAGTGCGTTCGCCATAGCCAAAGCAGTTCTGGGCCACATGGGCCAGCGCGGCAATGCGCTCGGTGCGCTGACGCCGCGGCACGCCTTTGGGTGTGCCGGTCGTGCCGGAGGTGAAAAGCATCAAGGACAGGTCTTCGGCCCGCGCCTTGGGTTGCGGCTCCCAAGCCCCGCCCATGCAGACATCGAACTGCAAATCACCGCCTTGAGCATCACCCACCGCGACGCGCATCACACCCGCAGCAAACTGCGATGACATGACCGCCTGTTCCGAGACCGGTTCGAATACCAGCAGCTTGGCCCCGGAGTTGACAAGTCCATGGTCGATTTCGTCGGACTTGGCACGCCAGTTCAAGGGCGTCATGACGATGCCGGCGAACTGACATGCCCAATGCAAAGTAGCCGCCTCGGCGCGATTCTGCAACAAGGTCAACAGGTGGTCACCGCGCTCCAGCCCCAGTTCAAGCAAGCCACGCTGCACTGCACCGATACGCAATGCCCATTGCGAATAGGTCAGGCGCAGTTCTCCGTCGACCAGAGCGATCGTATTGGGCGCCCGTTCGAGGCTCTGCAGAAAAGTTCGACCGAGATCAAGCATTTGCGACCTCCATCACTGCCGCCACGATCGGCGCGTAGCCGGTGCAGCGACACAGGTGGCCGGAGAGCATCTCGCGCACCTCGCCTTCGGTCGGTCTGCGGCCGGCTGACTGCAGTCGTCCCAGCCAGTCGACGCAAGACATCAGGATGCCGGCAGTACAAAAACCGCATTGCAGCGCATGATGGCGCTTGAATGCCGATTGCAATTCGTTCAAGCGACCATCGGCATCGGCCAGCCCTTCAACCGTGTCGACCTTGCGGCCATCGACCTGAACCGCCAAGGTCAGGCAGGAGCGACAGGCAAGCCCGTCGATCAAGACCGTGCAGGCGCCGCAGACCCCATGCTCGCAACCGACATGGGTCCCGGTGGCGCCGAGCTGCTGACGCAGGAAATCACTCAGCAGCAACCGTGGCGCGGCCAGCGCCTGCCGCTGTCTGCCATTCAATTGCAGCGATACCTGATGCTGGATCGCCTGGCGAAGAATCGTCGAAGTCATGGGGTCCTTTGCTGCAGCGCCTGCGCAATCGCCCGGCGGCCGAGACGGCGGACCAGATGGCGGCGAGTGGCGGCGCTGATATGTGGATCGCTCCGGGCATCCAGTGCCCAGGCAAATTCGTTCAATGCGTCGTCCAGCGCGTCGCCTTCAAGCAAGGGCAAGTCGCGGGCAATTGGCCGATCAGCAACGCCGCCGACCGCCACCCGCAAGCCAGCCGCATCGGCTACGACGGCTACCGCACAGACCGCAAAGTCGCCATGCCGACGCGAATATTCAGCAAAGCCGAAGGTCTGCCCCGGCTTGGCCAGCGGCAAGCGAACGGCCTCGAGCAACTCGTCTGCTGCGCGAGCCGTGCTCAGCATGCCTTTGAAGAAATCGTCGGCTGCCAGCAAGCGCTGCTTGCGGGTCGACCTGAGCAGCACCTGACCCCGCAACGCCAAGAGACACAAGGGCAGTTCGGCCGATGGGTCGGCATGCGCGATCGATCCGCAGAAAGTGCCGCGATTGCGAATCTGGAAATGTGAAATATGCGGAAACGCCAGGGCCAGCAGGGGCAACTGCTGAGCCAATTGCGGGCGCCACTCGATGCTAGCCTGGGTGGCTGCAGCCTTGACCCGCAAACACCCGTCCGTGACATCAACGAGCGCCATTTCGGCGCTGCGCGATATATCGATCAACAGCTTGGGTTGGGCCAGACGCATGTTCAACACGGCCATCAGCGATTGCCCCCCGGCCAGAATACGGGCATCTTCCCCATGCCGTGCCAGCAACTCGCAGACCTCGGCGATGCTGTCAACGCGTACATAGTCAAAGGCTGCCGGTTTCATGCGCCCAACCTTTTCAGCAGGCGCTGCCACCAACCAGGCCGCGGGCCTGCGGCCTGCCGCCCGAGAGCCTCGAACAACTGCGCCACGATGACGCGGGCCGCACCCTCAAGCATGCGGCTGCCAACCATGGCGACCTTGCCGCCGACCTGGGCCTGATAGTCGTAATTCAGCCGGCAACCGGTGGAGGTGGCCTCCAGCGTCACCAGTCCATCTCCGGCAGCACTGCCGAGCGAAGAAATCCCGCTACCAGCCAGCCTCAAGCGGCGAGGGCGGTCAATCTCTGACAACTCGACCGTGGCTTGGTACCGGGCCTTGATCAGCCCGATACCGATGGTCACATCGGCAAGATAACGCTGCGGACCGATGGCTGTCAGCCCATGGCAGCCAGGGATCACCCTGGCCAATGCCAGCGGATCCAGCAGAATCGCAAAGACTTGCTCCGGTGTGGCCGCGATCTCGACCATGCCCTGGGCTTGCAAAGCCAGGCCGCCAGGCAAAGTTCGCGACGCTGCCAGCGTCGGCATCTGCTTCGGTGCCGGCTCAGGCGTATCGAGCAGGTCAAGGACCTTCGATGGCGTCAGCGGCAGCCGTACATCAACCAGGTCGCGTTGCGGCCGCAGCGCATCGGCAAAGGCGTTGGCGATGCAGACCGGAGTGCTCATATTGTTGCCCTCACCCAGACCCTTGGCGCCCAAGGGCGTGAAGGGCGACGGGGTTTGCAGATGGACGATCAAGGGATCTGGCACTTCACAGGCTGTCGGCATCAGGTAATCGGCCAGGCTGCCTGACTGAAAACTGCCATCAGTGCCATAGCTGAACTCTTCGAGCAAGGCCGCACCAAGCCCTTGCGCGAAAGCGCCGCAGATCTGCCCATCAGCCAGCGCCGGATTCAGCAGGCGCCCGGCGTCATGGGCGGTGATATAGCGGTCGACCCGAACGGCGCCAGTGTCGGGGTCGACTTCGAGTCCGCAGACATCGAACACGAACCCATAGGCGGCCGAGGTATTGACCCGGTCCTGCGCGTCTGGCGCGCCAAGGGTTTCGGGGGTCCAGAAGACCGTTTCGCGCAAGCCAGGGCTGAGGCCCTGCGGCAACAATGCCGGCGCCCAATGCGGGCTGGCGGCCAGCCGGGTGAAGGGTTGGCTCTGGGTTGGATTATCAAGATTGAAAATCGCACCGCCTGCAAAGCCGATCTGATCCGCATTGCAGCCGAACTGGGCTGCGGCGAACAATGCCAGCTTGTCGCGCAACCGGACTGCAGCCAGGTGCACGGTCCCCGCCACCGCACCGGCAAAGCGACTCGAATAATTGCCTGCCGCCACCGACCAGGCGTCCTTGGCCGTATCGAACTCGACATTGACCATCACCTGACCGGGTTGCACACCCAGCACATCGGCGACCACCTGGGAGCAAACCGTCATATGGCCCTGACCGGCAGGCGCTGAGGCGATCGTCACATTGATGCCGCCGAGCAGATCGATGGCTACCGTGGCGGCAGCTATGGCGCCATTTTTCGGGCCGGCTGTTGCGCGCTGTTCAGCCGTCAGCACGGTGCTGATATAGCCCATATTGGAAACCGATGGCTCGACGATTGCAGCCAAGCCGATGCCGTAGAGCTTGCCGGCCGCACGGGCGGCCAACTGACGTTCATGCAAGCCTTGTCCGGCCGCTGCAGCCAGGGCCATGTCCATCAAGCGCGCATAGTCCCCTGAGTCGAGCAAGGCCCCGGCTGCGGCGCGGAATGGAAATTGATCGGCACGAACGAAATTACGCCGTCGCAGCTCGACAGGATCGATCGCCAGTTCAACCGAGATGCGGTCAATCAAGCGCTCCAGCGCGTAATAGACCTGCGGGCCGCCGAAGCCTCGGACCAGTCCGGTCGGCGTTTTGTTGGTGACCACGACACGGTTGCGCACGGCAAGATGCGCGATGTCGTAGGCGCCGGTCAAACAGCCATGCATGCGATAGAAAGTGGCCGGTTCGGGTGCGCGCAGATAGGCGCCAACCTCATCGACCTGATCCCAGCGCAAAGCCAGGATGCGGCCATCGTCCTGCACCGCAGCTTCAATCGTCGTCAGACGCGCGGTCGCCGAAGTCGCTTCGCTCAAATGTTCAAGCCGGTCTTCAACCCATTTGACCGGTGCGCCGGCTTTGCGCGAGGCCAGGCACATCAAGACGATGGCGGGGAACACCGCCTGCTTGACCCCAAAGCTGCCGCCCGAGTCGCGCGGCACCCGATGGCGCAGCTTGTTGCCCGCCACCTTCAGCGCCATCGCCATCACCGCATGCAAGGAGAACGGCCCCATGAAGTTCGAAAGCACGTCGTAGCCTTCGTCACCACTCAAATGTTCGGCAATCACCACGCCGCATTCGATCGGGGTGCAGCTGTTGCGCGGGTAATGAACCGTCGCTTGCACCTGCCGCGCGCTCTTGAAAGCAAGCTCAGGGTGGCCGTAAATGAACTCGCGTTCGGACACCACATTGCTGCCGACTTCAGCGTGCAGCAATGTGGAATCCGCGCGCAAGGCCTGCTCGATCTCGACGACGACCGGCAGCATCGCGTAATCGACCCGAATCAATTCGAGCGCATCCTCGGCGATATAGCGATCCTCAGCGATGACCACGGCGACCGGTTCACCGACATGGCGCACCCGGTCGATCGCCAAAGCCCATTGCGCCATCGGCTGTTTCACGCCGACGACAAATGGTTTCGACCAGCGCTGCACATCTTCACCGGTCAAGACGGCATGCACGCCGCGCAAGTTCAGCGCGGCGGCCGCGTCGATGGCAAGTAACTTTGCATGGGCATGGGGTGAACGCAACACGGCTGCATGCAAGGTCCCGGGCTTGCTGCCCAGATCGTCAGCATAGGCTCCGCGACCCGTGAGCAAGGCCGCATCTTCCAGACGCTCAAGGCGCTGGCCGATGAATCCTTCAGCTTTCGCTGCTGGCTGTTCCTGCAGTCCGTACATTTCTCTCCTCTTGCCCTGTGGCAGGGCGCGCTCAATTCATGACTTGATTTTGAGCAATCAAGCGTCTGAACTGCTAACGCAGGAGTCCGGTGCTTAACCGGAAAGTCCGGGAACTATCGGAAAAGTCTGGTCAATTGATGACCAGCGTCTCAAATCACAGCGGCGCGGCCATCTGGCATCGGCTCGAACAAGTTGACGACCCGGCGGTAGTCGCTCGGCGTGATGCCAAGATGAGCCCGGAAAAAATGCGAGAAATGGCTGTGTGTAGAAAACCCCAGATCATGGGCGACATCGGCCACCGGCTCGCGGCTCTGTGTCAGACGCTGCACCGCTGCTTCGAAGCGCAATACATTGGCGTAGACCAATGGTGTGACCTGGGTATCGCGCTGGAACAAAGTGAAGAAATGTGCCCTCGACAGACTGGCACTGGCCGCCAGTTGTTCGATGTCACAGTCATGTCCGATATCCTGTTTCATCAAGGCAATTGCCTTGCGGATGCGCGGATCCATGGCCACTGGCGGTCTGGCCTTCAGCAGACCAGCCAGATCGCGCCAGCCTGAGTAGCTCTCGATCACGGCAATGATCAGATTGAACAGCAGGTCTTCGAGGCGGTCCTGCGAGACCTCATCAGCCCACCACAGCTCAAGCACAAACTCTTCGGTGATCTTGCGCGTCGCGGCAGTCAGCCGCACGCCGCGCTGCGGAAAGAATCTCGGGTGTCCCGACATGGCCAGTGATTTCTGGATTTCGGTCAGCCAACCCGGCTCGATATAAAGCGCCAGAACCAAGGTGCGTTCGCCCGCTGGTGCCACATGCTCATAGGCATGGTGTTCCCAGGCATTGACCAGCACCGCCATCTCATCGGTCAGCGGCGCACGTTCGCCGCGCACATTGAAAGCCGCATCGGCTCCGCCGGCCTTGATCAGGATATGGCAATGAGGATGGGCGTGACCGACCAGCGGCGCACTCATGTCCAGCAAGGCCACGCGGCCGAAACGGCCCTGAAAAATTTTGACAGCGGAGGACAAGGGATTGTTGAATCTCTGGAAGACCCGGCGCGTCAGCATAGCGACTTTCGCGCGCCGCGCCAGCAGGGCTTGCACCAATGCCGCCTCACCCCCCGCTGCGCGGCGCCTGCTGCAGCAGTTCAGCCAGCCGGTTCTTGTAAAGGCCGGCTCGCAGGGCGCTGGCATGACCGCAGGTGGCGGAACTGCCGGGAATCAGCAGGTACTGGCCATTCCTGACCCTGCTGATCTCGCGTTGCATCAGGCCGAGTTCGGACGGGTTGCGTTCATCGTCGGCCGAGTTGATCGCCAGCAGCGCCGCCTCGATGCGTTCCAGGCCGGGCCCGGGGTCGAAATCGAAGCCGGCTTCCCATTGGTAAAGCAGGTCGTTGGCATCGCCGCTGAAGGGCTGGGCCAGCGCGGTGGCGATCAGCTGGTCGCCGGCGGTCGACGAAGGCGCCTGGCCATACCAGCCCAGGCTGCCGCCGGAAGTGGCCAGGCTGAAATACAGCAGATGGGCTTGCATCCCGGGCGGCTGGGTGCTGTAGTTGCCCCCTTGCCAATCCGGATCATTGCGGATCGACTGGGTCAGCATGCGGCGCAGCATCCAGTTACGGCCGGACATCGCGGCTGGCGTGCTGGCCATCGGCACCAGCGCATCGACAAAGCCCGGATAGCGCGAACCCCAGAGCCAGGTCTGCATGCCGCCCATCGAATAGCCGATGACGGCGCGCAGATGCTGCAGCCCGAGGCCTTGCGT
>Ga0114978_10001735_pt1 | contig 18288 bp, 15 predicted proteins | sample S_140212_EF_Meta_FD_87027 | JGI IMG/M metagenome (GOLD analysis project Ga0114978, IMG submission 87027) | Freshwater microbial communities from Lake Simoncouche, Canada to study carbon cycling - S_140212_EF_MetaG | ecosystem: Environmental > Aquatic > Freshwater > Lake | place: Lake... | reverse complement strand
TATGGCACCGACGGCGCTGTGGTGAAGCTCGACGACCGAGAGCAGCAGCGCGCCGCGGGCGAGACGGCCAAGGCACCGCGTTGGGCCGTCGCGTATAAGTTTAAGCCGGATACGGCGCGGACGCGGGTGCGGGCGATCACGATTCAAGTGGGCAAGACCGGTGTGCTCAGTCCGGTGGCAGAGTTGGAGCCGGTGTTACTGGCGGGCAGTACGATCAGCCGCGCCACCTTGCACAATGAAGACGAGATTCGGAGGAAAGACATTCGCGTAGGCGACCTCGTGGAGATTGAGAAAGCGGGAGAGGTGATCCCGGCGGTGTTGCGGTCATTCCCTGACGAGCGGGTCTCCGGTGCGCCGGAGTTTGATTTGTGCGCAGCGGTCGGCGGGAAATGTCCGATTTGCGGGAGCGGAATTGCGCGAGTCGAGGTGGCGAACGATGAGGCGCAGGGTGTGGCGTGGAAGTGTCAGAACTACGATTGTCGGGCGCAGCGAGCGGGGCGGTTGGGTTTTTTCTGCAGCCGGCGCGCGCTGGCCATCGATGGGTTGGGTGAAGTTGTGGCGGCGAGGTTGGTCGAACTCGAGTTGGTGAAGGATCCGCCGGATATCTACGACGTGGCGCTGGAGACGCTGGCGACGCTGAATCTCGGGACGGCGGAGGAGCCGCGGATTTTTGGCGAAAAAAATGCGACGAAGATCGTCGCAGCGCGCGAGGCGGCGAAGGCGCTGCCGTTGGAAAAATGGCTCTATGCGCTGAGTGTGCCCGAGGTGGGCGAGAGCACGGCGCGCGAACTCGGACGGCGACATCGGAATTTTTTGGAACTGGCGGATTCGTCCCTGCTGCGAGCTGTGCTGAGAAAGGCGGAGCTGTTGCAGGAAAAAGACTGGGCGAGTCCGCATTCAAAAAAGAATCCCCCCATCGACGAGGCTGACCGCGAGCGACGGAAAGTGCGACGCGGGGAAATCGAGGCAGCGATTGCGGCGTTGGACGTGGGACCGCTGGCGGGCGTACCGGCGGACATCGGCCCAGTGGTGGCGGCGAGCACGTGGGGGTTTTTCTCCGGCGAGCCGGGGCAACGCCTGCTCGCGAAGCTGCGTGCGTTGGGTATTGATCCCCGAGGTACCGTCGTCGCGGCAGGGCTGTTTACGGGGCAGACGTTTGTGCTGACAGGCACGCTACCGACGCTGAAACGGGAGGAGGCCGAGCAAAAAATTCTCGCGATGGGTGGCAAGGTGAGCGGCAGCGTGAGCAAGAAGACGAGCTACGTGCTCGCGGGGGCGGACGCCGGCTCGAAGTTGGAAAAGGCGCAAGCGCTCGGGGTCGCGGTGATCGACGAGGCGGCCTTTCTCGCGTTGTTACTCGCACCCCGAGCCGAGTAGACGCTGGACGCGCGAGGCTGGCCGGCCCTGGGTCGGAGCGGCTCAGAAGCCGCGTTTCTGGAGCTGCGCGCTGAGTTGCTGCATAAAGGCTTGGGAGTCGGCCGGAGTGGGGCGGTAGCCGGGTTGGCTGATCTCGGTGAAACCGGGGCGATACTGTTGGTCGATCATCCATTTGCCGGTCACGCCGTCACTGAACGTTACCGTGCCGGCGGCGAGGGCACCGGGGATGAGCGTAACTTTGTCGACTTCGACGCTCACTGAGCTGGCGCCGGGAGGGAGGTCTTCGATGCCCTCATCAGCGAGCTCAGCCTCCGCGTTGGCCGCGAGGTCCGTCGGCGACTCGGCCGCAGCATCGGCTGCTCCGGCGTGTTGGGCGGAGGGACTCGGCGCTTTGGCGACGGGCGGTGGCGTTTTGCTGACGTCGCTGGCGTCGACCTTGGGGGCGGGGTCCTTGAGTTCGAGGTTGAGGTCATCCACCAAGAAGCGGACATCGCGGTAGGTCATCGAGACCTTGAATTGCTCCGCGATTTTTTTCTGGACCGCAGAAAGATTGTCGCCGGCAGCGACCCATGATGAGACGGAAAGTTTTTGCTCGGGAGTGAGAGACATAGGTGGAGGGTAGTCGCTGAGAGCCCAGAGTCTAGAGCTCGTTGCGTAAAAGCCCGGATCGATTCCGGGCTTGGCTCTTGCTGGAACGGGTAAGGCTTACTTCGAAAGTTGAGTTTTGAGGAACTCGACGCTGCTGCGCGTGGAGGCGTCCTGCTCGCACATATTGTCAACGGCCTTGCAGGCGTGGATCACGGTGCCGTGGTCACGACCGCCGAAGGTGTCGCCGATTTCTTGGAGCGAATGTTTGGTGAGAACGCGGGAGAGATACATCGCGATTTGGCGGGGGATGGCGATGTTGTTGGGCCGGCGTTTGCTGGTCATGTCGCTGTGCCGAATTTGAAAATGGTCGGCGACCCGCTTCTGAATTGTCTCGATGGTCAGGATCGTCTGGGCCTGCTCCATCAGTACGTCGTGCAGCAAGCGTTCGGCTGTGGCGACGTCCATCGGCTTGCTCGTGAGTGCCGTGTAGCTCGCGACCTTAATCAGCGCGCCCTCGAGGCGGCGGATGTTTTTCGTGATATTCTGCGCGATGAAATTAAGAACGGCTTCCGAGAGGTTACATTTTAGGGTGGCGGCCTTGGTGCGCAAAATGGCCTGACGGGTCTCGAGGTCGGGCGCTTGAATGTCGGCGGGCAGGCCCCATTCGAAACGAGACACGAGGCGGGCTTCCAGTTTCTGGATCTCGCTGGCGCGACGGTCGCTGGAGAGGATGATCTGCTTCCCCGATTCAAAGAGATCGTTGAAGGTGTGGAAGAATTCTTCCTGGATACGCTCCTTGCCGGCGAGAAATTGGACGTCGTCGATCAGTAGCACGTCAACGTGCCGGTAGCGCTGGCGAAATTTTGTGAGGGAATTCTCCTGGAGCGCCTGGATGAATTCGTTGGTGAATTTTTCCGTGGAAAGGTAAGCGACCCGCGCGTCGGGATTGGCGCGGAGGATGGCGTGGCCTATCGCGTGCATCAGGTGGGTCTTGCCGAGCCCGGTGTCACCGTAAAGGAACAGGGGGTTGTAGGCTTGGGCGGGAGCCTGCGCGACGGCGAGGGAGGCCGCATGGGCCATCTGGTTGTTGGACCCGACGACAAAGGTTTCGAAGGTGTTGCGGGGATTGAGCGTGCCGGCGACGGGACCGCGTTCGTCGTAACGGGTGGTGCGTCGAGCGGGAGCGGGGCGGCTGGGGGAGGCTGCGGCATCGGTCGAGCGGTGGCCAGTCGAGGCGGTAGACGCGGACCCATTCCGGGCGTTGGAATCGGTCTTGCGCAGTGTCACGGTCACCATGCGCCCGGCGTTCAGGCGGAGGCGCTGAGTGATCAGGTCGAGGTAGTTGTCGTGAATCCAGATCGCTGCGAAGTCATTGGCCACGCCAAGCGTCATCGTATCGCCCGTGCTTTCGAGGCACACGACGGGTTCGAACCACATCTGGAAAACATCTTCCGGAAAGAGCGACTTAAAGTCGCATTTTACGGTTTCCCAGAGGCTGGGCGATAGGGACAATGAAGGCATGGTGGCAGGCGAGGAGGAGGTTTTATTCACACTGGGCCGCGAACTGTCTTCCGACACGTCAGAACGGGCCTCATCCACGTCTCCTCGCTGCAACGAAAGTCAGGCTCAACCACCGGGCGAAAAGTAGCTGAAAATAAAGGTTTATAATCAATTGTTGGCCAGGGGATAGCGGTGTTTTTGCTGCGGGATATGCTGGATGGGGTTCGAATGACATGAGAAAGAGCAACCGGACGGCCAAATGGAATAGGACGAGGGCGGAGTAACGATGAACCCAAAAAGCATTTCAAGGCGAACTTTCCGACAAGTTATTCACAGGCGGTTTGGGCATAACTTTCTTGATTTTCTCGTTGCCATGCTCTGCTTGAGTGAAAGTACCGGAAAAGGGTGCAAAGACGCGTAATTTTTGCGCCGTTACACCGCGGTGGAAGCCGCTTGGCGACCGGATTTGCTGGCGAACGTCCGGTTACACTACGGTTACGCGGGTAGGTTTTCTTGAATACACCCAAACGGAACACCCCCAGCCCAGCGCTCAAGCCTGCGCCGGATCCGGCTCAATCCATTTGCCGTGTTCCTTGATCAGGGCAATGAGACGGGAGTCGGCCTCGGCCTGGGGGAGGTTGTATAGGACGCAGTTCTTGCCGACGTAGAGGTTGATTTTTCCGGGAGCGCCGCCGACGTAGCCGAAGTCGGCGTCGGCCATTTCCCCGGGGCCGTTCACGATGCAGCCCATGATGGCGAGCTTCACGCCCTTGAGGTGGCCGGTCTGGGCGCGAATGCGCTGGGTCGTCGTTTGGAGATCAAAGAGCGTACGCCCACAGCTGGGACACGCGACGAATTCGGTCTTCGAGATGCGAGCACCGGCGCCCTGAAGGACGTTGTAGGCGAGCTTGAGCGAGCGGGTGACGTCGGCTTCGGTTTCGATGCTGACGAAGTCGCCGATGCCGTCGCAGAGGAGGCTGCCGTTGAGGAACGAGGCCTCGAGGAGTTTTGAGAGGAAACTATTTTCGCCGCGAACGGCGGTCGCGGCGGTCGTGCGTATCCAGATAGGCGTACGCGAGCCCGCGAGGTGGAGAGCCTCGACGAGGGCACGATAACGTCCTGCGGCGTGGGCGGAGTCGAGCGGAGCAGGCTGCGCTGCCGGCGCTCCTGCGGAGCTGAGGCACGCCGAAGCGTCGAGTGAAAATACCAGGCGGTCGTCGCCGAGCGCGCGGAGTGTGAAGGCGAGGGCGTGCGCGGCGGCGGGGGTGAGTTCGCAGGCAAGGAAGTGGCCGTGCTGGCGTACGCTTTCCGCGAAGGCGCGCAGCGTGGATTCCTCGGTGGCCGTGAACGGGCGGACGAGGAGCAGGCGGCCGGGACTCAGTGCGAGGAGCGGCTGCAGGAGATCGGGCGTGAGGGTGGGGGAGAGTTCGAGCGCGAGGAAACTGAACGGCAGGGGCGTGGTGGCGGCGACTTCGCAGAGGGCGGCGAGATCGCCCGCGGTGGCGATGGGAACGAGGAGGCCCTCGGGCGGAGTGTCCTTGAATTTTGGTGACGCTAGGTCGCGGGCGGCGGCGGAGAGGGCTGCGATGGAGGGGACGCGGACGATGACCCGCGGCGGTTGCGCCGGGCCGACGAGGCAGGTCTCCGAAAAAGTGAGGGTCGTGGTGGCGCGTTTGTTAAAATGATATGGGTCGATCCTGTCGGTGGCCGGTGCGACGACGGTGGACGACCAGAGGCTCATCGCCTTATCGGCGATGGCCCGGGCCACGGGGATTTCGTAGACGCTGTCCTCGGTGAGCGACACCCGGATGGTATCGCCGAGTCCGTCGAGGAGGAGGGAGCCGATGCCGATGGCGCTCTTGATTCGACCGTCTTCGCCGTCACCGGCTTCGGTCACGCCGAGATGGAGAGGGTAGTGCATGTCCTCTTGGGTCATGCGTTCGACGAGGAGGCGGTAGGCTTGGATCATGACTTTCGGATTCGATGACTTCATCGAAAGCATGATCTGGTCGTAGCGGTGATCGCGGGCGATGCGCAGAAATTCGAGGGCGCTCTCCACCATGCCGAGGGGGGTGTCGCCGTAGCGGTTCATGATCCGGTCGCTGAGGGAGCCGTGGTTGGTGCCGATGCGCATGGCGCGGCCGAGCGCTCGGCAGCGCAGGACGAGCGGGGAGAATGTTTCGTGGAGGCGGGCGAGCTCGGTGTCGTAGTCGCCGTCGGAGTATTCGCGCACCGCGAATTTCTTTTTGTCGGCGTAATTACCGGGATTGACGCGGATTTTTTCGACGTGTTCGACGGCTTCCATGGCGGCGCTCGGGAGGAAATGGATGTCGGCGACAAGGGGAATGTGGGCGAAACCGGCGGCGGAGAATTGGGAGCGGATGGCGCGCAGGCATTTTGCGGCGGCCACGTTGGGTGCGGTGATGCGGACGATTTCGCAACCGACCTCGGCCAAGGCGATGGATTGTTGGACGGTGGCGGCGACGTCCTGGGTGTCGCTGGTCGTCATCGACTGGATACGCAGCGGGTTGCTGCCGCCCACGCCGATACCGCCGACATTGACGGGATGGGTGTGACGGCGGACGGTGTGGTAGCGGGAGGCGCAGTAAGACATGGTGGAGGGCGGCCGGGGGCCGAAGCACCCAGGTCCAATGAGCAAGGACCAAGGGCGAACCTGGGCTGAAAAATGCGGCGGAGAAGCGCGGGGATCGCGGGCCGGAAGGCCCGGCCTCGGGAGAGAGATTACTTGCCGGCGGGGGCGGGAGCCGGGGTGGGCGCGGGGGCGGCGGCGGGGGCGGAGCGCTCGGATTTTGAATCGCGGGCCCAGCGTTTCACGTCGAAGAAGCTCACGTAGACGATCAGTGACATCAAAATAACGAAGAATGCGCTCTGCGTTGCCATGATGAAGTTGGCGGGGAGTTCGCGGCGGCGAATGCGGCCGATGGTGGCGAAGAGGATTTGGCCGCCGTCGAGGACGGGGATGGGGAGCAGATTGAAAATAGCGAGGTTGACGTTGACGAGGATTACGAACCAGAGCGCGCGACGGATATCCCATTGGGCCTGTTGGTGGAGGGCGCGGGCAATCCCGATGGGGCCGCTGAGTTTCGACGGTCCGATATCGGAGCTGGGGCTGAGGAGGGCGCCGAGTGTCCGGAAGGTGGACACGACGTCGTTGGAGACTTGGGCCCACGGGGTCGGGTGGAGAATGACGATGTTGTCGCGGTAGCGAAGGCCGATGCGCGGAACAGATTTTCCGGTGCGTTCGTCGGTATCGAGACGCGGCTGGATACGGAGGGTGATCTGTTCGGGGCCGCGTTGGAGCAGAAATTCGCTGGGGCGGGAGGCGTTCTTCGTGAGATGCTCGCTGATGGCGACGCGTTGGAAGACGGGTTTGCCGTCGACGGCGATGACGCGGTCGCCCGGTTTGATACCGGCGAGGGCAGCGGGCCAATCGGGCAGGAGTGATTCGGCGGTGAGGTCCTCGGCGGGTTCGACGCCGGAGATGCGGATCTTATCGTCGCCGAGGAGGCGCGGGTAGACGACGATCTCCATCGATTGACCGGCGCGCTCGATGACAAAAATGGCCTTGCGGCGATCGTCAGTGGCGCGGCCTTTGCCGAGGAGGACCCCATTGAGAATATCTTCGAAATTGGCGACGCGGTGGCCGTCGATCGATGTGACGTTGTCGCCGGCTTGGAGACCGGCATCGGCGGCGGGATTGGGGACGGTGGTTCCGTCGGCGAGTTTAATGACGGCGTTGACGGTGCCGATGCGGGTGGTGTTGAGCTCGGAGAAAGTGGGCTCGCCGACGAGCCAGACGACACAGGCGAGGGCGAAGGCGAAGAGGATGTTGAACGAGGCGCCGGCGACGAGGATCAGCAGCTTCGACGTGTAGTCGATGGGCGAGAGGGTGGTGACGTCGGTGGTGCTTGCGCCCTCGACGGGGCCGAGGTCGGCGAGTTGCGGGAGGAGGACGTAGCCGCCGAGGGGGATCCAGGAGAGGCGGTATTCGACGCCGTCTTTCCCGCGGCGAGACCAGATGGCGGGGCCGAAACCGATGGAGAAACGCTCGACCTTGGCGCCGCGTTTGCGGGCGGCGAGGAAATGGCCGAGTTCGTGGACGAAGATCGAGCCGCCGAAAAAGAGGACGACGAGAAACGCGGACCAGACGTTGGAGAGGAGAGGAGCGAGGAAATCCATGCGGAACAGGCGGGGTGGGAAATTAGGATTGCGGATCGAGAATTTTCAAGCGCGCGAGGCGCCGAGATTCGGTGTCGGTAGCGAGGACGGAAGGAAGATCGGCGGGTTCAAAATTGGGGATGGTGGCGAGAACGTGTTCCACGACGCGGGGAATCGCAAGGAAGGGGATTTCACTAGCGAGGAAGGCGGCGACGGCGACCTCGTTGGCGGCGTTGAAGATCGCGGGAGCGACCCCGGCGGCGGCCATGGACTCGCGGGCGAGACGGAGGAGCGGGAAGCGGCTCTCGTCGATGGGGCGAAATTCGAGGGAGAGTAGCTTCGTGAAATCGAGGGCGGAGTCGACGCCGGGGGCGCGCACGGGGTGGAGCAAGGCGTGCTGGATCGGAAACGTCATCGACGGGGGGCACAGTTGGGCGAGCATGGCGCCGTCGGTGAATTCGACGAAGGCGTGGACGATGCTCTGGGGGTGGAGCACCGCAGTGCATTGCTCGGGGCGCAGGCCGAAGAGGCATTGGGCTTCGATGAGCTCGAGGCCCTTGTTGGCGAGCGTGGCGGAGTCGACCGTGATTTTCGGGCCCATCGACCAATTGGGGTGTTTGAGGGCGTCGGCGGGAGTAACGTGGGCGAGGCGTTCGGCGGGCCAGTCGCGGAAAGCGCCGCCGCTGGCGGTGAGGACGATGCGACGCACGCCGGCGTGCGGGTGGCCCTCGAGGCACTGGAAGACGGCGTTGTGTTCGCTGTCGACGGGGAGAATGTTTGCGCCGGATTTTTTGGCGGCGGCCAAGACGAATTTGCCGGCGAGCACGAGGATCTCTTTGGAGGCGAGGGCGAGGTCTTTGCCGGCGGCGAGGGCGGCGAGGGCGGGTGCGAGGCCGGTGGTGCCGACGACGGCAACGAGGACGGTGTCGGCGGCGGGGAGTTGGGCGAGTTCGACGAGGCCGGAGAGCCCACCGACGAGGTGGGTGCCGGCGGGGAATGCGGCGAGATTGGCGCGGGCGGCGGTGTGAGCGGCCTCGTCGAAGAGGCCGACGTGGCGCACATCGAACCGGCGAGCGATGGCCGCGAGTTTCTCCCAACGGGAGTGGGCGGCGATGCCAACGAGCTCGAGTTTGTCGCGGTGGGCGGCGAGGACGCGGAGCGTGTTCTCGCCGATGGAGCCGGTGGCGCCGAGGAGGACGACGCGTTTTTTCCTAGCCGCAGGGACGGTCATGGGTGATCAGGGCAACCGGAAGAGGACGTAGCCGACCGGGGCGGCGAGGAGGAGGCTGTCGCTCAGGTCGAACATTCCGCCGATGCCGGGAATAGTACCACCGGAGTCTTTGCGGTCGGCGCGGCGTTTGATGACGGACTCGACGAGATCGGCGACGATGCCGAGGGCGGCGATGGGGGCGGCGCAGAGTGCGGCGATGAGCGGCGTCATGTGCGGGGGGAATTGGTGACGCGCGAAGTGGGCGAAGATGGCGCCCGTTGCCATGGAAAACAGGATACCGCCGGCGGCACCCTCCCAGGTTTTCTTTGGCGAAATGAGCGGCGACATCTTGTGGCGACCGAAGGCGAGGCCGGAGAGCAAGGCCCCCATGTCGCAGAATTTTGCGACGACGATGACCCAGAGCGCGATGAGCAGGCGGCCGTCAGGTGTAAGGACGTCACCGGGCAGAGGCGTGATAATGCGCGTCATGTATTCGAGCAGGAGCGCCACGTAAACGAGACCGAAGATGGTCGAGCTGAGGGACTCGACGCGATTTTCCGGGGTGCGCTCGCCGAGGAGGCGGACGGAAAACACGATGGTGGCGAGGGCGAGCAGGGGTTCGGCGGGCCAATGAAATTGCGCTTCAAACCACGGTGACAGCGTGATGAGCGTGCCAAAGAAAATGCCGAGTTTTTCGAAGGGCTGATAACCGATCGCCTGCATGAGGCGGTAGAATTCCCGGAGCGTGAGTGCCGAGATGATCGCGATGAGGATCAGGGCGCCGCTGGTGCGGAAAAACCACAAGGCGCAGCCGACGACGAGCCACAGGACGACAGTGCTGAAGGTGCGTTGGAGCACGGGAGCGCAGGGAAACTACTTCGTGGCCGCGGAGGACTTGAGCTGTTCGCTGGTGAGACCGAAGCGGCGCTCGCGGCGATTATACTCAGCGATGGCGGAGGCCAGATCAGCTTTGGTGAAATCGGGCCAGAGGGTAGGGGTGAAGACGAATTCAGCGTAGGCGGCTTGGAGGAGGAGAAAATTACTGATGCGGGTTTCGCCAGACGTGCGGATGACGAGGTCCGGGTCCGGCATATCGGCGGTCGAGAGGTAGCGGCTGAAAGAGGCGTACGTGTTGTCGTTGAGTCTCTCTTTTCCGACGGCGACGGCGGCAGCGTAGGCGCGGGCGGCATCGACGACCTCGGTGCGGGAACCGTAATTGAGCGCGAGGACGAGGGTGTAGTCCGTGAAGTGTTGGGTGGCTTCGATCGTGGTGCGAAGGACTTTTTGAACACCGGCGGGAAGCTCGTGGGTGCGACCGATGGTGCGGAGGCGGACGCGGTCGCGAATGAAGGTGTCGAGTTCCTTTTGCAGGTAATACTCCAAGAGGCTCATGAGACCGCCGACTTCGTCTTGGGGGCGTTTCCAGTTTTCGACGGAGAAAGCGTAGAGGGTGAGCATCTTCACGCCGAGGTCGCGGGCGGCGAAGGTGGTGGTGCGGACCGTCTCCACGCCGCGACGGTGACCCTCGATGCGGGGCAGCCCGCGGGATTTCGCCCAGCGTCCGTTGCCGTCCATAATGATGGCGACGTGGTGCGGGACGGTGATAGGCGCGGGCGCTTGGCTCATGCGTGAACGCGAGAGTTAGGTCGGCGGCGTGGGCATTGACAAGGGGGAAGACCGGATAAGGTTGGCACCATGAAAACTGCACTGACTGGGGCGGAGATTGAGGCGGCGTTGGCGGGCTTGGACGGGTGGAGCGGAGACCGTGCAGCGCTGGTGAAACGGTTTCGGTTTGCGGATTTCAAGGACGCCTTGGGTTTTATGGTGCGCGTGGGTTTTGAAGCTGAGGCGATGAACCATCATCCGGAATGGACAAATGTTTACAATCGGGTGGAGGTGCGGCTCAACACGCACGATGCCGGTGGTCAGGTGACCGCGAAGGATGTGGAGCTGGCGCGGCGGATGGATGTGATTTCGGGAGTGGAGAGAGGCAGCGCTGCTTGACGCGGCAGGCGGGCGATTTACGGTGGAGGCATGAACATCGAACGAATCAGGGAGCGGCTCGTGGGCGGTGGATTCAAGCCCTTCACCATTTGTCTGAGCGATGGAACGAAGATTCCGGTGCCGCACCCCGAGTTCGTCGCGATCGGGAAAAATGTGGTGCTCGCAGTCGGTCAAAACGACCGCGCTTACACCCTCGACCCAATCCATATCGTGGCGCTCCAAGAAGTCCGGTCGCGCGTCAAAGCGCACTGAGCGCTCAGAGGCCCCGCATGAAGGCGTAGGTGCGGTCGAGTTGGCCGGGGAGCGGTTCGTGGGTGAAGTCGGGATAGAGGACGTAATGTTTCTGCGCGGTGATTTTATTGTAGGCGGCGAATTGCGAACTCGGCGGGCAGATGGTGTCCATGAGGCTGGTGAACATGAGGACCTCGGCTTGGATGCGCGGGGCCAGGTGTTGGCAATCGATGTAGCCGAGTGTGGTGAAGATTTCGGCCTCGCGTTCGTGGCGCGGGTCGAAGGCGCGGAAGAACGTGCGGAGCTCCTCGTAGGCGTCTTTGGTGAGGTCCATTTCCCAGACGCGCTGGTAATCGCAGAGGAACGGAAAAACGGGCGCGGCGCGGCGGATGCGGGGTTCGAGGGCGGCGCAGGCGAGGGTGAGCGCACCGCCTTGGGAGGCACCAAAGCAGCCGACGCGGTCGGCGTCGACTTCGGGGAAACTCATCACGACACGCGCGAGTTGCACTGTATCGAGGAAAATTTGACGGAAGGCGAGGTTGCGCGGGTCAGGATCGTCGAGGCCGCGGACGATGTGCCCACGTAGGGTCGTGCCTTTTACGCGGCCATTGTCCTCGGAGCGGCCGCCTTGGCCGCGGCAATCCATCGCGGCGTAGCAGAAGCCCTCGGCGGGCCAGCCGAATTTATCGAGCCAGTCGCCGCTGTGGCCGGAGTAGCCGTGGAACTGGAGCACGGCGGGACGCGGTGCCGGTTTAAGCGTGGAAGTTAAAGTGGAAGTGGACGGAGTGGAGGCGGGAGCGGTCGGTGGGGCGGATTTGGGGCGGAGATATTTGGCATAGATGCGCGCGCCGCCAACGCCGGTGAACCAGAGGTCGAAGGCCTCGGTGTGGTGGGGGGCGATGGCGGTCGCGGGCCGGAGTTCGGGCTGCGGGTCGGTCGCGTCGAGTTCGCGGAGGGCGGCGGCCCAGTAGGCGTCGAAGTCGGCGGGACGGGGATTGCGGCCGGCGTAGGCGAGAAGGCTGGAGAGTGGCAGGTCGATGAGGGGCATGGCGGAAGGTGGGCGCGGGCGGCTCGATTTGCGATGGTTAGAAGAGGCGGAGGAAGGAGCGAGGGCCGACGTCGAGGAATCGGGCGGCGGACGTGGGCTTGGCGGGAGCTGAGAGCGGGAGCGTCCGGAGGAGGTGGCCCTGTTCGTTGAAAATGCCGATCGCCGACTCGAGGGTGAGCAGGGCGTAGAACTCGTGTTGGTCGGAGGCGTAAGCGAGCGTGGTGAGCGCGACATCGCGATCGAGCGCGACGGCGGTCAGACGTTGACCCTGGAGGTCGTGGGACGTGACGCGAGCGAGGTCACCGCCGCTGAGCGCGAGGAGACGGTCGCGGAGCGTATCGTAGGCGAGAGCGGCGGGCGGGGCATTGAGGGTGGCGAGAGGGAGGGTGCGGATGAGTTCGCCGAAGCGGTTGAACTCGATGACGGCGGGTTCGGTGGCGTGGGGGGCGAACACGTGGCCGTCGCGCGGGCGAATGGCGAGATCGCCGCCCCGCGCATTCGCGAGGGCGGGGACGGTGAACTCGCGTTTGATGGCGCGGGCCGGGCGGTCGACGACGCGGATGAGGTCGCCGGGGGCGAGTCGCAGGAAAAAATGATCGGTGAACGGATCGTAGGCGAAGCCGACGAGGCGTTCGCCCACGGCGAGAAAACTAGGGACCGAGGCTGTCGTGCCATCGCTGCCGGTATCGTGGATTTCTGCGGGAGATTCCGCTGACGTGGAATAGCGATGGAGGGGGCCGGGCGTGGCGCAACCCGCCAGGAGGAGCAGGGTGGCGAGCGCGGGAGGGAGGAGGCAAACCCACGGGCGGGACGCCCGAGGCACGGCGGGTAACTCGCGGGGCAGACACCCGTGCCAGGGTGCAAAATTCGGTTTTCGCGTTGTCATCGCGAAGGGGCAGCGCGTGATTCGCGGAATGAAAGTCGCCTTCATCAGTGGAACGAGCATTGTTAATTCGACGCTATTTTCGTCGTGGGACGTGAAGACGGTCGAGACCCAATACGGGCCGGTGACGTATAAATTGCGGGGCGAGCAAGTGCTGATCAACCGCCACGGCTACGCATTGCCGCTGCCGCCGCACTCGATTAACTATCGGGCGAACATCCGCGCGCTGGCGGATCTTGGGTTTAAGGATGTCGTCTCGTTGAACTCGGTGGGCTCGCTCAAGAAAGCGCTGCCGCCGGGGACGTTGGTGTCGTGCAGCGACTACGTCGGCTTGCAGCAGGGACCGGCGACGTTTTTTGACCACGAACTCAAAGGCGGCGCGCCGCTGATCGCCAATAATCTCATTCCCCTGCTCATCGCGAATTTGGCGCCGGAATTTAAGATTCACACGGGGAAAACGTATGTGCAGATGCGCGGGCCGCGCTTCGAGACGAAAGCGGAGATCAAGATCGTGCAGGACTGGGGCGATGTGGTCGGCATGACGGCGGCGCACGAGGCTGATCTTTGTACGGAGGCCGGGTTGCGTTACAACAGCCTCGCGCTGATCGACAATTACGCGAACGGGTTGGAGGGGACCGAGATTGATTTCGCGAAGTTCAAGGACCTCGTGAAATCCAACCAAGAGCGCGTGAACCGGCTGTTTGTACGGATGCTGGAAATCCTCGGTTGAGAGCCGACGCGCGCGCCGCGTCGAAGTAGACTTGGAGATTTTTATTTCTACGCAGTCGTGGCGCGCAGGGTGAGGATTAACGTTGGGAGGGACTGAGCTGGTGGCGCCCCCGGCGCGCTCTCGCGGTTGTCAAAAATAGGGATTCAAAAATCGTGGGCGCGGGTGTCGCGATGGATCTGGCGGAGAGTTGGGGATTTCCATTGAGCGGAGCGGCTAGCACGGACGGCTAGCGCGCACGACGAACCGCCGGTAACCGAAGAGTCGATGACGAGCGGGGTGATGCTGAGGCTGACGAGACAACGTGAACCGCTTTCGCACCGGAGCGCGCTCCTGACATTGACGCGCAGTCGTCCGACGAGATTTGCATCGAGCGGCGCGTTGTGTTCCGTGGCGTGAGTATGAACACAACCATCGGCGTCATCGGACTGGGCATCATCGGCGGCGTATGGGCGCGGCACTACGCGGCGGCGGGGAAACTCGCGGGCGCGTGGAATCGCACCTCCCAGCCGGATTTTCCCTCGTGGAAGGCCACGGCGGCGGAGGTGGCGCGGGCGGCCGATGTGATTCAGATCGTCGTGGCCGATCCGGCGGCGGTGCGGGCGGTGTTGGCGCAGATCGCGCCGGAGCTCGGGGCGGGCAAGATTGTCGTACAGTCGAGCACGATCGATCCGGCGAGTGCGGCGGAGTTTGCTGCGACGGTGGTGGCGCGCGGGGCGCGTTACCTCGAAGCACCGTTTAGCGGGAGTAAGCCGGCGGCGGAGCAGAAGCTCTCCGTGTTTTTTTTGGGTGGTGACGCCGGCCTGATGGCGGAGGTCGAGGCACTGCTCGCGCTCGTTTCGGCGCACCGGTTTGTGATCGGCACGCCGGCCCAGGCGGCGGCGTTTAAGCTGGCGACGAACCTCAATATCGCCGCGCAGATGCAGGGTTTGGTGGAGGCGATCACGATGGCGCGGCGGGCGGGAATCAGCGACGACGTTTTTTTCTCGGTGCTCGCCAAGCACACGAGCTACTCACCGCTGGCAAAGCTGAAGGAGCCGAAGCTGCGCGCGGAGGATTTCGCGCCGCAATTTTCGGTGAAGCATCTGCACAAGGACCTGCGGCTGGCGTCGGACATGGCGGGCTGCACGGAATTCCCCCTGCTGACGATGTTGCGGGAAACGTTGCGGACGGCGGAGGCGCGTGGGCTGGGGAATGAGGATATATCCGCGGTCATCAAGCTGCTCGGTGAGGGTTGAGGGCAAGAACGCGTTTGCGCGGAACGAGCGGGCGACTAGGGTCCGCGCTCATGAGCGATTTTTTGCAGGCGGGGCAAATCACCGAGGCGACGCAGGGGTTGGAGCGGCTGCGCGCCAACATGCGCGTGACGATCAAGGGCAAAGACGAGGTCGTCGAGCACGTGCTCGTGTGCCTCGTGGCCGGCGGGCATTTGTTGATCGAGGATCTGCCGGGAGTCGGTAAGACGACGCTGGCCTACTCGCTCGCGCGGTCGATGGACTGCGTATTTTCGCGCGTGCAGTTCACGAGTGATTTGCTGCCGAGCGATGTGACCGGGGTGGCGATCTACGACGAGACGATCAAGGAGTTTGTGTTCAAGAAAGGGCCGGTGTTCGCGAATGTTGTGCTGGCCGATGAGATCAACCGCGCGACGCCGAAAACTCAGTCGGCATTGCTCGAAGTGATGGATCGCGCGAAGGTGACGGTGGATGGCCAGGCGCACGCGGTGGGGGCTCCGTTTATGGTGTTCGCGACGCAAAATCCCGTGGATTACGAAGGGACGTTTCCGTTGCCGGAAAGCCAAATGGACCGGTTTCTTATGCGGCTGCAGATGGGCTATCCGCAGGCGGTCGATGAGCTCGAAATTTTGCGAACCCAGCGCGGTGGTTATGATGCGATCGCGCTCAATCCGGTGGTGACACGGGGAGAGGTGGTGAAGCTCCAAGCGTTGGCGCACGGGGTGTTCGTCGAGGACAGCGTGCTCGATTACATCCTGAAGATTGTGACGGCGACGCGCACGGAGTCGGAGTTTCGGGCCGGCGTGAGTGTGCGCGGCGGGCTGGCGTTGCGCACGGCGGCGCAGGCACGGGCGTTGGTGAAAGGGCGCGACTTTGTGTTGCCCGAGGATGTCGCGGAGCTCGTGACGGCGGTGCTGGCGCATCGGCTGGGTCTGGTGCGCCAGACCAGTGATGCACTCGAAGAGCGGCGCGCAGTGGGCGCGGTGTTGAAGCGGATCGTGGCGGCGATTCCGCTGCCGGCGTGAACGGACGAGCAGAGCGCTACGTTAAACGCGCGATTCGTAATTTTACGTTTACGCCCGATGAATGCAACCGGCACTTCAGCGTTGGGCGGGGAGCGCTCCGCGTTAAACGCGGGGCGCGCTGGCGCAGAGTGGGCTGGGCCGGGCGTGGGGCGTGGACCGCGGAGGAAATTTACCTGGAGTGCGTTGTTGTGGGCGCTCGTCCACCCGCAGCGGGGGCATCGGATCGTGCCGACGCTGCCGGGTGTGCTCCTCATCGGGCTGTCCGTCGGCATCGGCACGGCGGCGTATAATTCATCGAATAATATTTTGTTTATCACGCTCTCGTTGCTGCTGGCGTGTTTGATTTTGAGCCTGGTTTTGGCGTGGCTCAATCTGCGGGGTGTGGCGTGGCGGCTACGCTTGGCGGCGCCGTTGCGGGTGGGACACGAGGCGGTGGTGGCGTTGGAATTGCGAAATCAAAAAGGGTTTTTGCCGACGTATGGGCTGTGGTTCGAGCTGACGGCACGCGCGCTCGAGGTGGGCGTGCGGCAGCGGGCCGAGTCGACGATCACAGGGCGGGGCATCAAGGTGCGCGCGATATTGGCAAAAGCGGACGCCGCTGTGACGCGCGGAAGACTGGGCTTGCGGACGCGACTTGAGCCCCAGGGCGAGTCGCGTTTGGAGTGGGGGTATAAGCCAGAAAAACGCGGTAGGCTGCGGGTGGAGCTGACGTGCGTGGCGTCGCTTTTCCCTTTTGGGTTTTTGAAAAAGGAAATTGGCACAGCGTTGAGCGCGGAGGCGGTGGTGTGGCCGGAGGCGGTGGCGTATCAGGTCCAGGCGGTCGCGGCACCGCGTCGTCAAGCGGGCGGCCCGCGGATGGCGCGGGCCGGAACCGGCGGAGATTTACACGCTCTGCGGCGGTATGCGGTGGGGGACTCGCACCGGTTAATCCACTGGAAGGCGAGCGCGCGGACGCGGACGTTGCTGGTGCGGCAATTTGCGGCGGAGAGTGCGGAGGGATTCTCGCTCTGGCTGCGGACCGATGCCGCCGTGTGGACGCGTCCGGAGCAGTTTGAACTCCTCGTGAGTTTCTGTGGGACGTTGGCCGAGGATTTTTTTCGGGCGGGTCGGCTGACAGGGGTGGCGATTGATGGGGAGGCTCCAGTATCTGTTCGGCGAGTGCACGACGTGGACGCGTTCTTGGACCGGTTGGCGACCTTGCGTTGCGCGGAGGGTGACGGCCAAACGGTGATGGCTCTGGGGAGCTCGGTAGAGCGTGGAGAGGTGCGCGGGCGGAAAAATGTGATGACGTTTGTGCCGGATGGAACGCGTGGCGTGGTGGCGCTGGTCGGCGGGGAAAGGGCGGCGTCGATATGAGTGCGCGAGAAGAACGCGGCCTGGCGTCAAGTGGCGGCCCCACGGCCATCGCGAGACGGGCGCAGCTGACGCCGGAGGAGTTGCACCACGTGAAATGGATGCTTGGCGGCGTGCTCACGTTGCTGGCGGTCTGGACTGTTTTCTACATGGACGTGGCGGCGTGGTCGCTGCTGTTAGCAACGACGCTGACGACTCTGGCGGCGCTCGTGTGGCCGCGTTTGCCTGCCCGCGTGCCGGCGCTGGCGCACACGCTGGCGTTTCCTGTCATTGTGGCGTTTTTCGCCGGCGATCTTTGGCTGACGTCGGAGGTGCTGCCGGCGCTGGTGCGGCTGGGGATGTGGCTCCTGATGTATCGGGGAATAAGTTACCGCCAGCGACGCGACGATCTTCAGGTGCTGGTGCTCGGGCTTTTTTTGATCGTGGTCGCGGGGGTGTTGACGGTGTCGCTTTTGTTTGCGGTGCAGATCCTGATCTACACGGGGTGTGCGCTGGGGTTTTTGCTCGTGATCACGTTGACCGATTCCCTGGAGGGAGGACAAAAGCCCGGGCCGCACAAAGCGGGAGACATGCCGACTTGGGCGGCGCACGCGGATTGGGGCCGGCTGTTTCGGCGTTTGCGTGAAGTGGCGGATTGGCGAGTGGTCACGCTAGGCGGGGTGCTGTTTGCGGCCGTGTTGGGCCTGTCGGCTGGGTTGTTCTTGGCGCTTCCGCGGTTCCAATGGGAGAACAGCCTGTTTTCAGACCGTTACGTTGCGAAGAAGGCGCGGTCAGGGTTCAGCGACTCAATCAAGTTTGGTGATGTGTCCGAGATCATTCAGGACACGAGCGTGGCCTTGAGTGTAGACGTGTCGGATCGAAGCCAGGTGCCGATGGCGCCGTATTGGCGGATGGTGGTGCTCGACGAGTATCGCGACGGGACTTTTCG
>Ga0114978_10001734_pt1 | contig 18289 bp, 17 predicted proteins | sample S_140212_EF_Meta_FD_87027 | JGI IMG/M metagenome (GOLD analysis project Ga0114978, IMG submission 87027) | Freshwater microbial communities from Lake Simoncouche, Canada to study carbon cycling - S_140212_EF_MetaG | ecosystem: Environmental > Aquatic > Freshwater > Lake | place: Lake... | reverse complement strand
ATGCCCGTTGGCCGGCTCCATCTAGCCCGAAACGCCAAGCTATGGCCGCTGGCTTCCCGGCCCCCTGACCAGTTCGCCACCCTTCATCACGAAGCTGATTTTTTCGAGCAGTTTGACGTCGACCAAGGGGTTGCCTGCCACGCCGACCAGGTCGCCGAAACGGCCCAGGGCGATGCTGCCGACATCGGCTGATTTGCCAAGTGCTTCGGCGGCGTTGAGCGTCGCTGACTGGATCGCCTGCAGCGGGGTCATGCCCCAGGTCACCATGGTGGCGAACTGCTTGGCGTTGTCGCCGTTCGGATAGACGCCGCCATCAGTGCCGTAAACCATCTTGACACCGGCCTTGACGGCGGCCTGGAAGGTCTGGCGCTGCTTCAAGCCGATCATCTTTTCTTTCTCGAGCGACTCCTTGAAAACGCCGTTCTTTTCGCCTTCGGCCAGGATGTAGTCGTCGTTGTAGATGTCCATCGAGAACCAGGCGCCATGTTGCTTGGCGAGTTGGAAGGCCTCATCGTCGGCGAGGCTGGCATGTTCGATCGTGTCGGCGCCGGCGCGTAGCGCATCCTTGATGCCCGAGGCGCCATGGGCATGGACGGCGACCTTGAGTCCGAGCATATGGGCCTCGTCAACCACCGCTTTCATCTCGGCCAGGTCAAATTGCTGACCGCCGACCGTGTCGGTCTTCGAGAACACGCCACCGGTGCCGCAGAATTTGATCACCTCGGCGCCATATTTGCGCAGCTTGCGCACGGTCGCGCGCAGCGCTTGCGGGCCATCGGCAACCGCCGGGGTCGGGGCTTTGATCGATGGCGGGAACTCGGTTGCGTCGCAATGCCCGCCGGTGGCGCCGATCGCATAGCTGGCTGGCACGATGCGTGGGCCGGGGATGAAACCGGCTTCGATCGCCTGCTTCAAGGCCACATCGTCGTAGCCACCGGAGCCGACGTTGCGGACCGTCGTGAAGCCGGCATCAAGGGTTTTCTTGGCGTTGGTCACGCCGACGATGGTCCAGAAGTTGTCGGTAAATTCGAGCCAGCGATAGCCGCCATAGCGCGGATCGCCGGTCAGGTGCACATGCATGTCGATCAGCCCGGGCAGCAAGGTGATGCCGGGTAGATCGATGCGGCGCGCGTCCTTGGCGATCGCATCGCCTTGTTTGCCGACTGCGCTGATGCGCCCGTCGGTGATCGTGACTTGAGGTTTTTCGATCATTTGCCCGCTGCTGACATCGATCATCCGCGCAGCGCTCACCACCACGGTATCGGCATCAGCTGCCAGCCAGGGTGCCAAGGTGATGGCCAGAGCGATCAAATTTCTGCGCATGATGAACAAATTCCGGTCAATGGGTGAAGCGCGATTGTGGCGCAGTCAGATCGGTGAGAATCGGCGGGCCTACCGTAATCAGGAAGCCCAAGCCATGATGCTGAACCGCAAGACCTCGCTCCTGCTCAATCTGGGCCATGCACTCGATCATCTGTTCTTGTTGATCTTCGCCACCGCTGTCACCAGCATCGCGACCGAATTCGGTTTTGCGCGTTGGGAAGACCTGATGCCTTACAGCGCCGGCGCCTTTTTGCTATTCGGCATCGGCTCGGTGCCGGCCGGACGGCTGGGCGATCTTTGGGGCAGACGCAGCATGATCGGCATCTTCTTTTTCGGCATCGGCGCTGCGGCCATGCTTTGTGCGGCGGTGCAAAACGCTTGGCAAATGGCTGCTGCACTGGCCTTGCTCGGCGCTTTTTCTTCGATCTACCACCCGGTCGGCATACCGATGCTGCTGCAGCATGCGCGCAATCCGGGGCTGACGATAGGCGTCAACGGGTTGGCGGGCAACCTCGGCATCGCAGTGGCCGCGATTCTGACGGGCTTGATGGTCAAGTACGTAGGCTGGCGCGCAGCCTTCATCGTGCCTGCGCTGCTGTCCTTCATCTGCGGCTTTGTCTTTCTGCGCGTGACCCCGGCCGAGACCGAGTCGCCGGCCCGGCGCAAGAACAAGTCTTCGATCCATCTGTCGCCCAAGTTGCTGGCACGGCTGTTCGTCGTGATGACCTTTGCTGCGATCTCGAGCAGCCTGTTGTTCAACTTCACCACCAACGGCAATGGTCAGTTGTTGCGCGAGCGCTTTCTCGGCCTGGTCGAGGATCCGGCCTTGCTCGGCGCGCTGCTGGCGATTGTTTATGCCGTGGCTTCGCTGGCCCAGGTGATCGTCGGGCGCCTGATCGATCGCTATCCGCTCAAGCGCTTGTATCTGGCGATCGTCTTGCTGCAGATTCCGATGTTTTTGCTCGCCGCCAATGCGCAGGGCTGGACGCTTTTTGGCTTGCAGATCGGTTTTATGGTGATGATCTTCGGCGCCATCCCGTTTACTGACGCAATGATCGTCCGCTATGTCGACGATGCCATCCGCTCGCGGGTCTCGGGAATGCGTCTGGCGGTGTCGTTCGGCATCAGCTCGCTGGCGGTCTATCTGCTCGGGCCGGCGGTCAAAAGCGCCGGATTTTCGAACCTGCTGTTGGCGATGGCGCTGATCTCCAGTTGCACGGCGGCTTTCGTATTGATGCTGCCTGACGAGTCCGACGGCACCGTCCGCGCAATCGCCGAGCTTTGAGCGCATTGATGCCGTCCGGCCAGGACTCAAGCCCTTGGGCGATCGAGCGGCTCGACCACCGTGATGTCGGGGTCGCGCAGGAAGTCCATGCCGTCCTGAGCTTGGCCTATGCCCAGGAAGCCGAACTGCTGCAGCTGGTCAATTCAGCCGCAGTCGAAGAGGATGCTGAGGCTATCCGGCAGAGTCAGCTGAGCTATAGCGGCGCCCGACTGAATGGCAGCCTGCTCGGCTGGATCAGCCTGGGTCCGGACGACGAACCCCAGCAAGTCAGCATCGCCATGCTGGTGGTTCGGCCTGATCAGCAGCGCCGCGGCATCGCGCTGGCGCTCCTGCGCGAGGCCATGCAGCAGGCTGGCGGATCAATGCTCTCGGTGGTCTGCGCTAGTGCCAACCGGCCGGCGATGGCGCTTTACCAGCGGCTTGGTTTCAGCCCTTATCGCCGCGGCGCGATGGGCAAGGCGGCAATCGAGGTGGTCAAGCTGAGGATCGATCTGACTTGAAGCGATAACTGCGACGCCTTACCGGCCCAGGCCCGACAGTTCACGCAAGCGCTGGTGAGCCGCGTCGTCCCAGGCGACGGGCAACTGGTTTCTGGCCTGCAGATAATGGTGGGTGAAGACGTCCAGGTAGGCCGTCAGCGTTTGCTCAGCCAGTTGTTCCCCAGCCAGGTTCAGGCACAAAGCGGCCACTTCGCTGGTACAAAAATGATCGTCGCGGCGAGAGCGGCGCAGTTTGTATTGCGAGATTTGCTCAGGCTGCAGGCTGAGCACCGGTAAATGGTCGAGGTATGGGCTTTTGCGGAACATCTTGCGTGCCTCGGTCCAGGTGGCGTCGAGCAGGATGAAAAGCGGGCGCTTGCCGGTCTGCTCATCTTCAGGTGCAATGTTGTGCACCACTCGCTCGGGCGCCGCATATTCACCCGGAAACACGACATAGGGCTGCCATTGCGGATCGCTCAGCAAGGCGGGCAATGCAGGATCGATTTCGGTGCGCGCCCAGCCGAAGGCAAAGGTGTCGGCCACCAGATCGGCAATCAACCAGCCGGTATTGGTCGGCTTGAGCGCCTCGATGTCGGCCATCAGCAGGCACACCCCAGAACGGGTTGCGACCGACGGACGCAAGGCGCACATGCAATGGCTGGGCAGCAAACGGCAGTCTGCACAGCGCTCGCGCTTGAAGCCACCGCGGGCGAGAAAGGGTTTGCTGCTGCGAGCCAGTCGGGCGGCGCGCAGGCGTGATACGGCGTGGGGCATCAGGAATTTTCAGGAATGGCAACCAAGGGGCGGTTGCGTTTGCCGATGCAGCCAGTGTCGCATCAGCACCGTCTTGTTCCCGGCCCCACGCTTGAGTCCTCCAAACTTGACGGCCACCTGCCTTGGATGAATAAACTTGCAACATGCGAATGCAAGTCTTCGCGCGACGCAAAATTCACCAGCAGGAGTTGCCATGTTCAAGAAAATCTTGTTGCCCACCGATGGATCCAGCACAGCCGAACGAGCCGTGGCTTTGGCGGTCGATATGGCCAGCCGCTATGGCGCTGCCCTGGAGATCATCAGCGTGATCGATCCGGCACCGTTCATCAGCCTGACCGGCGGCGGCGGCGAAGCGCTGGCTTATTACCTCGACGCCGCCGAGGAGGGCGCCAACAAGGGCATTGCCAGCGCCTTGGCAGCGGCGCAGAAGGCCGGCGTCAGGTCCGAAAGCCAAGTGTTGAGAATCCACGGGCCGGCGCAGTCGATTGCCGGCCATGCCGAGGCCAAGGGCTGCGATTTGATCGTGTTGGGCTCGCATGGGCGCCGCGGCCTCGACGCCTTGCTGCTCGGCAGCGTGGCTCAGAAAGTGCTGACCCTGGCCAAGGTGCCGGTGCTGGTGGTCAAGTAGGACTTGGCCCTTTCAGCGTGGTTGGCTCGGCCTTCATGCGGGCCGCCAGGCTCAACAGATGTTGGGAGAAAGCTGCCGCATTCTGGAAACCGATGACCCGATGCGATGCGAGCTCCAGACCATCCTGCTTCATGAACAAAATCGCTGGCGGGCCGAACAGCGCATATTTACGCAGCAATTCCTTGTCGGCGCTTGAATTTGCCGTGACGTCAGCGCGCAGCAGCTTGAAACCGGCTAACTGGCGGCGCACGGCCGGGTCGCTCAGCGTCAGCGCTTCAAATTCCTTGCAGGCCACACACCAGTCGGCGTAGAAGTCGAGCAGTACTGGCTGGCTGGACTGGCTGACCACTTGTTGCAAGCTGGCCAGATCGGCAACGCGCTCGAACTTCAGCTCATTGGCCTCAAACGCTGGCAGGCCGTTCTTGCCGGAGTTGCTGACCAGATGTTGCAGCGGTTGCGTCAAGCTGCCACCACCCGAAACCACCCCGACCAATTGCAGAGCGGCCAAGGCGGCCAGCGCGAGGCCGCCGGCCTTGGTCAGCGCCCGGCCCGGCGTGACTGCTTCGAGTCGCTCGAAAGCGCCCAGGTAGACCGCGCAGGCCAGTAGCAACAAGGCCGCTCCGGCCATCAGCGCCCAAGCCGGCAAGACCGGCGAAACCATCCACAGCGCCACCGCCAGCAGCATCACGCCGAAGAAATGCTTGACCCGCTCCATCCAGCCGCCGGCGCGAGGCAGCAAGGTGCCGGCCGACAGCCCCACCAGCAGCAATGGCACACTCATGCCGCAAGCCATTGAAAACAAGGCCAAGCCGCCGAGCAGCACATCCTTGGTTTGGCTGATATAGACCAAGGCGCCGGCCAGAGGCGCCGCCACGCAGGGCCCGACGATCAAGGCCGACAGGCCGCCCATCAGCAGCACGCCGAGATACTGTCCTCCCTGCAATCGGCCCGACATCTCGGTCAAACGGTTCTGCAAAGCGCTGGGCAGCTGCAATTCGTAGACACCGAACATCGACAAGGACAGCCCGGCCAGCAACAACGCAAAAGCCCCCAACACCCAGGCGTTTTGCAGCGCAGCGGCCAAGCCCTCGCCTGCCAGGCCTGCGGCCATGCCGAAGGCGGTGTAGACCAGGGCCATGCCGAGCGAATAGGCCAGCGCCATCGAGAATCCGCGTGCCCGCGAGACCTTGCCGGATTGACCGACGATGATGGCCGACAGAATCGGAATCATCGGCAGCACGCAAGGCGTCAGCGAGAGCAACAGGCCAGCCAGCAGGAACACACCCGCCACCGCCAGCAGGCTGCGCGATTGCAAGGCCGCAGCAAAGCGCCCCGGTTCTTCGGTTGCGGCAACGCTACCCGGTGCGCCCGGTTTCCAGGCCTCGGCCTGTGCTTCGGTCATCGCAGTGATGGTCCAGCCGGCGGCGGTCGGCGTCAGCTTCAGCGCACGTTCCATCGGTGGGTAGCAGAGCCCTTTGTCGGCACAACCCTGGTTGCCTACGATCAGCTTGAACTCGCTTTGCGGCGCTTGCGTCAGCGGCAAGATGATCGTCACCGCGCTCTTGAAGATCTCGACCTGCTTGTTCAAGGCAATATCGAAATCGGGCAGACCACGGGGAATCTGCAATTCACCCAGCGACACATCAGCCGGCTCGGCGCTGACATTGAAACGTTCACGGTACAGGTGATAGCCCGGCATGACATCAAAGCGCAACTCGATATGCTGGCGGTCGATGGCCTTGGCGCTGACTGGAAAAGCCTGCTCCGGTTCAAGAAAACTATCAGCTGCGATCGCCGGCAAGGCCATCGTAGATACCAGCATCGCAAGGGCCCAGCGCCGTGCAGTGCAGAAGAACTTGCTCATCAATTTTGCTTTCAAGTTGCCGGTGACCTGGCGGCCATGCCGCCGCAATGCTGCCGGCCTGAGGCATCGACAGCCAGGTAGTCGATAGCTTGATTATCGAGAAAATCCAGGGCCGCGTCACCTTTGAGCATCGCGATGCTGCTGAGCGCGCCTGCGGCAAGGCAAACAGGAGCCACAACGCTGATCGATTGCCAGCCTTGAACCGGCCAGCCGCTGCGCGGATCGAGCAGATGGCTGTAGCGCCGTCCATCAAGTTCGAAGTAACGTTCGTAATCGCCGCTGGTGGCCAGCGCGCCGTCGCGCAGGTTCAGCTTTGCGAGCGTTTTTCCGGGCCTGCGTGGGTCGGCGATGCCCATGGCCCAGGGTTTGCCGCCGGCGCCGGCGCCGACCAAACGGATGTCGCCGCCAAGATTGACCATGCCCGATTCGACGCCGGCGCTTTGCAATATTGTGGCGGCGCGGTCGGCGGCATATTCCTTGCCGATGCCGCCGAAATCGATCTCCATGCCGGCCAGCGGCAAGAGGATCCGCCCGTCCTGCCAATGCACCTTGGACCAGCCGACCAGCGGCAACAAGGCTTCGAGCCGGCCTGCTTCGGGGAGGCGCGCCGCCTTGAAGTCCCAGGCACGGCGCAATACGCCCGAAGTGAGGTCGAACAGGCCGTCGCTGAAGGTATGCAGCTGCGCGGCAAAGTTCAGCAACTCGCCGGTCTCGCGGTCCATCGCCAGCGGCTCTCCCTGGCCTGCGGCCGCATTGATGCGCGACAGCAGGCTGTGCTGGCGGTAACGCGAGTACTTGGCTTCGATGCGTCGGACTTCGGTAATCGCGCTGTCGGCCAGCAGCCTGGCCTGGTCCAGCGCCAGGCCGGCGATGCGGATCTCGCAGTTGCAGGCCATCGCAGCGAAACCGAAGCCCAGGTCCTCCCAGGCCGCCGGTTTGGCGTCATGCGGATCGAAGCGCGTGACTGGCGCCGTCCGAGGCTCAAAACTTGCGGTTTGCACCGAACATCACCGATGTGGCGTTGAAGGCTGCCAGCCCTGGTGAGCCGCCGCCGATGCGCCAGTTGCCGCGCTGTTTGTAGGATTCCAGCTTGGCGTCGATCGACCAGAGATCGTCCAAGCGGTAATCGGCCTTCAGCCCCAGCGTCAACGCGCCGAAGGCCGACAGTCTTTGGTCCAGCGAGATAAAACTAGCCTGATTGGCCGGGTCATAGCCCTTGGGGTAGGGTTCGCCGTAACTTGGGTTGTAGACCGGATCAAAGTAGAACCGGGCGGCGCTTTGCGTGTAGTAGCGCAGCACCGGCGTCAGCGTCAGGCGGGCGTTGACCGGTTTGACCCATTCAAGTTGGATATTGTGAGCATTGATGCCGTTGCTGTCATGGTAGAGGCGGTAGCTGCTGCGCAAGGTCGAGCCACTTTCGGCGAAATGATGGTTCCAGCGGCCCAGCAAGGTGGTCTGGTTGCGGAAACCAGGCCTGGTGTCGAGCACTTTGTACGGGTCGTCGTAATAGCCCTTGCCACGGCTCACACTCAGGTTTAACTGCAGCAGGTCCCGCGCCGTCCAGGCTTGGGTGATGCCGAAGATCAACTCGCGGGTGCGCTTGCGCTGGTTCACCACCAACTGGTTGACCGGGTTGATCTTGTCGCTGGAAAAGCCAAAACCGATGTTCCAGGTCCGGTTGTTGTCGTCGCTGGAAATTCGCGCGTCGACCGAGCCGGCGTTCGAAGCGTAGTCATGTTCGTTGGAGCGGCTGAGCCCGACCGATACAGCGCTGCGCTGGCCATAGCGGGTCAGCTTGACATCGCCGGCCTTGCGCTCGTCATTCATCATCGAGGCGCTGGAGATCGCGGTGTGATAACGCGGCGATGCGCCCGACACCGAGTCGACGACGGCCGACCCTTCGACCGCCCATTGCGACGACAGGGGCAGCAGCAAATAGGCCGAAGGCGAATCGACCTTGATCCGCTTCAGGCCCGGTTGCGAGTCCTGGTAATGCAGGTATTTGACCGCCATCAGTCCCGATTCGGGTTCTGCTTCTGCATGGGCTTGTTGCCACACCCCGGGCATTGCGATTGCAGCCAGCACTACCAGGCTGATTGCGGGGTTTGTCTTGTTTACAAATTCCAATTTTTTCATCACCGGTCCTCTCAATTGCAGCCGCAGCCGCCGCCGCCGACGCCACTGCCGCCTGCCGCGGCTTCCTTGCTGGCGTAGCTGTGTTCGTCGAAACGAAGTTCGAGGGTGTCGCCACCCATGGTCATTTCAGGCTTGGCCAAGGCGCCTTTTTCCCAGGCTTGTGGCGGGTTGAAGCTCGAACATCCGCCCAAAAGCAGGGCCAGCCAGCCGATTGAAAGGGCTTGTCTTGTTGCGATCGAATGCTTTGGTTTCATCTCAGTTCTTTCGGCTGGCCAGATTGGTTTGGGCGATGGCCGCGGTCAGGCGGGATTCGAGTTCGCTGCGTTCTTCGTTGTTGAATCCCTGGTGCACGTAGAGAACCTTGCCATCAGCGCCGATCAGCACCGAAGTCGGCATGCCCTTGACGCCCAGGCGTTTGGCGCTGTCGCCCTTGGCGTCAAAGGCCAGCGCAAACAGCGCCGGGTTTGCGGCCAGAAAAGCATCGGCATCGCCGCGTCTGGCGTCGAGGTTGATGGCCAGCACCTGCAAGCCCCTGGCCTCGTATTTCTTTTGCATATCGTTCATCCAGGGGAACGATTGTTTGCAGGGGCCGCACCAGGAAGCCCAGAAGTCGAGGTAGACCACTTTGCCCAGCAGGTTGGAAATTCGGGGCACGCTGGCACCGGGCAATTCGATGTCGGGGATCAGTTGACCCAGGTCGAGGGCCCGGGCTGGCGTTGTCGATAGCGCCAGGCAGGCGACCAGGGTTGCGCAAAGGTAATTTGCAAATTTCATTCAAGGCTCCAGAAGGTTGGGTTCATGCTCAGGGTTTGCGGCGCAGCCACAACAAGGCGGCTGACAGCAAGCACATCAGCCAGAGGACCGGGTCAGTTGCAGCGCCCGGCTGCGCCAGTGAGCAACCGCCGCCACCGCTAGCGCTCTTTTCTTCCCCGCTGCTCTCGGCGGTTTTGGCTGTCGCGGCATCGACTAGGCCGGTGACGGCCACATCGGGCAGCGGGCTGCCGAGACTGCTGCTCAAGCTTAGGCTGGCGGCTAGTGGCCCTGCCCTTGTGATCGATTTCAAGTTCACCGACAGGTCGATCTCGCAGCTTTGACCCGGCGCCAGATCAAGCGGTAACAAGCCGCATTGGGCCTGGGCGCTGAACTGGCCATTGCTCAGGTTGATGGCGTTCAAGCTGACTGTGGTGTTGCCGGAATTGGTCAAGATCAAGGGCAGGAAACCGGCATTACCGCCCAGGTTTACTGCTGGCAAGGCCAGGGTGCTTGCTGACCAGCTCAGAGCGGCTTGGGCGTTGGCGGATCCTGTGCCTGCCAAGGCCAGGGCCACCGGGTTGCTGCCACTGGATTGAATGTTCAGACCGGTGCTGCGGCTGCCAGCCGCTGCCGGCGCGAACATCACGCTGACCGTGCAGATGGCGTTGACCGCCAGCGTCTGTTTGGCAACACAACTGCCGCCCAGCACGAACTCGCCGGCATTGCCGCCCTGGGTCGAGACGCTGTTCAGTGTCACCGCACCAGGCCCCTGGTTGACCAATGTGAAGGTCTGGGTGGCCGAACGGAAACCGACAGCGATGCCGCCAAAGTTGTTCGGGGGGGCGCCTTGCCAAGCCAATACCGGCAATGGCGCCAAGCTGCCGCTGCCGCTCAATGCCAGCAAGTGGGGTGAACCGGCGGCATTGCTGCTGATGCTGGCGGTTCCGCTGTAGGTCGCCGCAGAGCTGGGGGCAAAGGCCAGGCTCAAGGTGCATGAATTGCCGGCGGGGAGCGTAGCACCGCAGTTGTTGCTGCCGCTGAAGCCGTTGCCGCTGAGGTTGATGGCGCTCAGGTTCAGCGCGGCATTGCCGCTGTTCAAGAGTGTCACGCTGCGGCTGCCTGTCGCTCCGATGGTGACTGCGCCGAAATCAGCGCTGACCGGGCTCAGACTGACCGCGGCTGCCGGCGTTGCTGCACCGCTGCCGCCGAGCGCGATCACTGCGCTGCCATTGCTGGCATTGCTCGTTACGGTCAGGCTGGCGCTGCGGTTGCCGAGCAATTGAGGCGTGAAGCTGGTGATCAGCGTGCAACTTGCACCAGCGGCAAGGCTGGCGTTGGCGGCGCAGGTTCCGGCAATGGCGAAATCGCCGGGGTTGCTGCCGGACAGAGTCAGATTTGACAGCAACAGGGTGGCGCTGCCGCTGTTGCTCAAAGTCAGCGTCTGGCTGGCGCTGGTGGTTGACAGCGTCTGCGCGCCAAAGCTCAGACTGCTGGCATTCAGCGAAAGAACGGGTTGCGGCGAAGCGGTGGCCGTACCCGCCAGACTAACCATTGCGGGGCTGGCATTGCTGGCCAGGTTCAGCACCGCAGCCTTGGTGCCTGCCAAGGTCGGCGCAAATTGCAGCAAGATGGTGCAACTGGCACCGATCGCGACCGAGCCGCCGGCAGCGCAGGTTCCGCCGCTGGCAATCAAAAAGTCGCCCGCATCGGCCCCACTCAGGCTCAGGCTTGCAATGCTCAACGCTGCTGTTCCGGTGTTGCTGAGCGTGACCGTCTGTGTGGCCGACTTGCCCGTCACCACCTGGGTGAAGCTGAGGCTGGCAGGCGAGACCAGCGCATTCGGGCTGAGGGCCACGCCGCTGCCTGAAAGCGCTGCAGTCGAGCTGCCGGCACTGTGGACGATGCTCAAGCTGCCGTTCACCGCGCCCGCATTGGCCGGGCTGAAAGTCAGATTCACCGTGCAGCTGGCGCCTGCAGCAACCGAACTGCCCGCTGCACAAGTTCCGCCTGAAAGCTTGAAACCACTGCCGGCACTCAGGCTGCTGACGGTCAGCGCTGCGCTGCCGCTGTTGGACAGCGTGATCGTTTGCGCTGCGCTGCTGCTGCCGACATTGGTCGTGGCGAAAGCCAGGCTGGTCGGTGCAAGCGCAGCGAGCGCGCTCGACAGACCTGTCAAGCCCGGGTTGCCAAGATAGGCGGCGATGTCAGTCAGATCGCTGGCGCTCAGAAAGGGCTTCAGAAACAGCATGCTGCTGACTGTTCCGTTGATCGCGTTCTGGATCACGGTCGGGTTGTTGACGCCGTTGGCAATCTTGTTGGTGTTCTTCAGCGTGCTGAACTGAATGCCATGGCAGGCGCCATTGGCGCAGCCCTGGTTCTGGGTGCCGAAGTTGCTGTTGTAAAGCAGCTTGCCGTTGGTGGCGTTTTGAGCTGCGGCTGGCAGGCTCGCAGCCAGACTGGCGACTAGGGCGATGGCCAGGCGCAGGCAGCGCGCGAGTTTGTTGTTCATGGAAGCAGGAGGAGGAAAAGGTTCGAGGTGCTGACCAGCCACCAGGCCAGGTTCAGCGCCGAATGGGCGGCAATGCACAGGAGAGCGCGGCGCTTGAACTGGTAGATCCAGCCAAGCAGGCAGGCGGGTGCAAAAACTGCCAGACCGATGACGCTGCCGCGGTTGATGCCGTGCAGCACGGAGAAGATGGTGGCGGTGCTCAGGATCGCCTGCCACCGGCCCCAGTTACGGCGCAATAGTTGTTCCTGCAGGCCGGCGCGGAACACCAGTTCTTCGGTCACGGGCGCGGCCAGCAGCAAGCTGACCAGCAGCGCTGCATCGGCAGGCGCTGGCAAGGCCAGCAACAAAGCGGCGCTTGCAGCAATGACTGCGGCGATTTGTCGCGGCCTTGAACCGGCTGGCAAGGCGGAATGTTCTGCCTGGAGAACTGACATTTATCGATCAAACGAAGCTCGGAAGCTGCGTTTATAAATGCCAATTCCTCGGGAAACTGCCCTGATGTTTGGCGGGCGGTCAGGCGAGCGGCAAAGGCGGTTTTATGTCACGACCGCATGCCGATTAATCGATTATTTTTACAACGGCATTGGCTGCGCAACCAAGCCCTGGTCAGCAGCGGATAGTTGTTTCAGGCAGGTGATGCAGAGGCAGTCGCTGAAACTGGCAGCGACTTGCTGACGCAATGAACCACTCAACGCGACACCGAAGCACGCGCAGGTACCGCTGGCTGCACCGCACACAAAAGCCGCGCCGCAACGCGGGCATTGCGGCCCGCATGTGCTCATGAAAACAGCGCTTTATGCTGCTCGCGCAGCAGGTTCTTCTGCACCTTGCCCATCGTGTTGCGCGGCAACTCGCTGGCGATGAAGATTTGTTTGGGTACCTTGAAGTTCGCAATCCTGGCCTTCAAGGCAGCCCCGATGGCTGTGGCATCGAGCATGGCGCCCGGCTTGGCAATCAGCACCGCGACGACGGCTTCGCCGAAATCGGCATGGGGCACGCCGATCACGGCCGATTCTGAGACGCCGGGGATCTCATTCAGATAGCCTTCAACCTCGGCTGGATAGACGTTGTAGCCACCGGTAATGATCAGATCCTTGCTGCGGCCGACGATGGTGAAATAGCCTTTGGCGTCAAACTGGCCGAGGTCGCCGGTCTTGAACCAGCCGTCGGCGCTGAATTCGGCGCGGGTCTTTTCCGGCATGCGCCAATAGCCGCTGAAGACATTCGGCCCGCGCACCTCGAGATTGCCGATCTCCTGCGCAGCGCAAAGTTTGCCTGCGTCGTCGGTGACACGGACTTCGACGCCCGGCAAGGCCCGGCCGACGGTACCGCCAATGCGCTCGCCGTCTTCAGGTTTGCAGGGATTCGAGGTCAGCATCAGCGTTTCGCTCATGCCATAGCGTTCCAGAATCGTCTGGCCGCTGCGCTGCTGCCAGTCGCGAAAGGTTTCGATCAGCAGCGGCGCCGAACCGCTGATGAAGAGCCGCATCTTGCTGCAGGCTGCAGGCGTCAGAGAAGCTTCGGCCAGCATCCGCACGTAGAGCGTCGGTACACCCATCAAGAGCGTGGCATCGGCAAAGCGGGCGATCAGCGCGCGCGGATCGAACTTGCTGAACCAGATCATCTTGCTGCCGTTCAGCAGCGCACCATGCGAGGCGACAAACAAGCCATGCACATGGAAGATCGGCAGCGCATGGATCAACACATCGTCTTTTTTCCAATCCCAGTAAGTCTTCAGCATCTGCGCATTGCTGAGCAAATTGCCATGGCTGAGCATCGCACCCTTGGCCGCACCGGTCGTGCCGCTGGTGTAAAGAATGGCAGCCATGTCGTCCGCCTGCTTGACGGCCGGCTCATGGCTGTCGCTCATCGCTGCGGCGCGGTCGAGCAGACTGCCGCTGCGGTCTTCGTTCAGCGTGAAGACATATTGCGTACCGGCCTTGAAAGCGATCTTCGAGACCCAGCTGAAGTTCTTGTCGGCACAAACCACGACCGCCGGCTCGGCGTTGCCGACGAAATATTCGATCTCGCTGGCCTGGTAGGCATTGTTCAGCGGCAGATAAACATAACCGGCGCGCAGCACGGCCAGATAAAGCAACAGCGCTTCGACGCTTTTTTCGGTTTGCACGGCGACGCGGCTGCCGGTGGGAAGATCCAGCGAGGCCAGCAGATTGGCCATTCGGGCCGAAGCCATGTCAAGGTCGCGCCAGCTGTAGCTCAGGCACAGGCCATCGGCACAATCGATCGCGGTGGCATCGAGATCGGCAGGAAAAGCTTTGCGCAACGCGCAGAACAAGTTCGCGTTGCTCATGCTTGCCCTTGAGCGGCAGCATGCCGGTTCATACGGTTCTTGCTTGCAATCATCTGGGGTCCTGGTCGCACCATGCTTGGCGCGGCATTATCAGGCCTTGGTGACAGTCTTTGTCACAATCAGCTGTTGGAACTGCCGGCTGTCGGCAAATTTTTAGCCAGCACCAGTTCGGCCGCGATCGAGACCGCGATCTCCGCCGGTGTCTTGGCGCCCAGCGCCAGCCCGACCGGACCATGCAAGCGTGCGAGCTGCTCTTGGCTCAAATCAAAATGCTCGGCCAATCGCTGTTTGCGCGTGGCCTGGTTGCGCTTGGAGCCCAAGGCACCGACATAAAAAGCATTCGATTGCAAAGCGGCGATCAGGGCCATGTCGTCGAGCTTGGGGTCATGGGTCAGCGCCACCACCGCCATATGGGCATCGGGAACCAGCAGGTCGACCGCGTCGTCGGGCATGCCCGCAACCCGGCGCACGCCGGTCAAGCCGCCGTCCAGCGCTGCGGCATATTCTTCGCGCGGGTCGCAGATCAGCACTTCGAAGTCGAGCATCGTCGCGATTTGTGCCACTGCCAAAGACAGCTGACCTGCGCCGATCAGCAGCAGCCGCCATCTTGGCCCGAACATGGTGGTCAAGGTCTTGCCGTCGAATTGCAGCGCCTGGCCGCGCTGCGCGTCGGACAGCGAAACCGCGCCGGTAGCCAATGTCAATTGGCGCGCAACCAGTTGATGTGCTGCAGTCCGCTCCAGCAGTTGTTCGATCCATTCGAAGTTCAGCAATGGCTCTTGCACCAACTCCAAAGTGCCGCCGCAGGGCAGGCCGAAGCGGCTTGCCTCCTCTTTGCTGACGCCGTAAGTGATCAAGGTCGGCAGGGAAGGCGCAGGTTGAGCGTCCGGGCTGGCCATCAAGGCCTTGGTGCGGGCAATCAGATCGTCCTCGACACAGCCGCCCGAGACCGAGCCGCTGACCTTCCCGTCGTCACGCACGGCCAGCAATGCCCCCGGTGGACGCGGCGCGCTGCCCCAGGTTTGCACAACGGTGACCAGGCTGACCGCATGGCCGCTGCGGCGCCAAGCCAAGGCATCGTTGAGAACCTGCAGATCTAGACTTTCCATCGACTTACCCTTGAATTCGCAATGAGGCGCGCTCGCGCCATGAAAAATAAGCCCGGTAGAGCGCCACGCTGATGACCATGCCCCAAGTCATGCCGCAGAACATACCGCCGAGCATGCCTGCGATTGTGCTGTCGCCGCTGCCGATTTGCCAGCGTGAAAGCCACAGGGCGCCGGCCGTCATGCCGACCAGCATCCAGGCCGAGCAGAGCAGATTCTGCGCAAACAGCGAGCACAGCACACGGCCGCAATGCGGCCGCAGTAAGCGCAGGCTCGGGATGGCCAGCAAGCCGCCGGCCAGCATGCCGAGATGCATGCCGGGCAGGAACTCGGCATGCAGGCGCAGGCTGTCGATGAAATCAAGAGTGCCCGATTGGGCACACAAAGCCCCGAGACGGTCCGGGCCATTCTGCAAGAAATCGTAAAGAAGCCCGAGCAACATGCCACCGAAACCCAGCGACAGCATCACATGCGGTGGTGAAAGTCCGGCCCGTTCCGGGCGGACCCATGCCAAGGCCGCGCAACCTGCTGCAACGACGAGCAGGGCCGCCAGGATCAGCAAAGCGGGCTGCTTGACCTGGTGGGTGCTGCGCTCCAGCAGCCACAGTGTCACGCCGACGATGGCCAGCAGCAGCAGTGGCGCCGTTGTCGCGGAGCCTATGCCTCTGGCCAGCCAATGGGCCTGGGGTTTCACGGTCATGTTGCCTGTCTCGGTCTGCTTTTTTGATGTCGTATGTTGACACGCGGGCAAACCCTGTGGCGTAGTCGGAGCCTTCATATCAACATCTGTTGTGTGGACGATAACAAAATTTTTTTGTTCTTGCGCAGCATCAAACAACCGTGTTTAAGATGTAGATAATTTAATTCATTCGGGTCCTTGGCAGCTCAGCCGAGGTCCGAACCGGCGCCCATCCATCGTTGAAGAGGCCGTCCCGGCCGACAAAAAAGGAGACGAAGTGATTCCACCCTCATTCGAATACCATGCGCCGCGCTCGATCGGCGAAGCGATCTCGCTGCTGGCCAGTCTTGGCGATGATGCCAAGCTGCTGGCTGGCGGACATAGCCTGCTGCCGATGATGAAGCTGCGCTTTGCCCAACCCGGCGCGCTGATCGACATCAACCGGATTCCGGAACTGCGCGGCATTGCTGAAGTCGCCGGCCGAATCCGCATCGGCGCGATGACCACCGAGACCGAGTTGATCGCCTCCAGCTTGCTGAACGAACATTTGCCCTTGTTGGCCGAGGCGGCCTTGCTGATCGCAGACCCCCAGGTGCGCAACCGCGGCACGATTGGCGGCGACATCGCCCATGGCGATCCTGGCAACGACCATCCGGCAATCGCGATGGCGCTCGACGCCACCTTTGTGCTGCAGGGGCCCAATGGCGAGCGACAGGTCCAGGCCGTCGATTTCTTCCACGGCACTTATATGACCGAGTTGGCAGAGAACGAACTGCTGACCGCCATCCTGGTGACGCCTTTTGCCGCCGGCACAGGTTCCAGCTACAAGAAACTCAAGCGCAAGACCGGCGACTGGGCCACAGCGGGCGCTGCCGTCGTGCTGCGCATGTCGGGCGGCGTCGTCACCCATGCCAGCATCGGCCTGACCAATGTGGCGCCGACGGCCTTGCGCGCCAGCGCTGCCGAAGCGCTGCTGGTCGGCCAGGCCTTGACCCCGGCCACGCTCGATGCGGTGGTGGCTGCGGTGCGCGCGATCTGCGATCCGGCCGAAGATTTGCGCGGTGACGCCGAGTACAAGACCGCGATGGCCGGCGAGATGACCCGGCGCGCCATCCTCATCGCTGCTTCGCGCTGCCATTGAACGAACAAACAACGGAGATTTCAGGCATGAGCAAAAAAATAGTTTCGATGACAGTGAATGGCCGTCAGGTCGAAGAGGCGGTCGAGCCGCGCACGCTGCTGATCCATTTTCTGCGTGAAAAAATGAACCTGACCGGCGCCCATATCGGCTGCGAGACCAGCCATTGCGGCGCTTGCACTGTCGACCTGGATGGGCAGTCGGTCAAGTCCTGCACCCATCTGGCGGTGCAATGCGACGGCAGCGATGTCAAAACTGTCGAGGGCCTGGCCAATGCCGGACTGCTGCACGCAGTGCAGGAAGGTTTCTACAAGGAGCATGGCTTGCAATGCGGCTTCTGTACGCCGGGCATGATGATGCGGGCCTACCGGTTCTTGCAGGACAACCCGAACCCGAGCGCAGAGGAAGTACGCGTCGGCATGTCGGGCAATCTATGCCGCTGCACCGGTTACCAGAACATCGTCAAGGCAGTCTTGCATGCGGCCAAGGCCCTGCAACAAGCCCCAGTTGCTGCTTGAAGCCAAGGAGAATCAGATGAACGCACCAGCTAGTGAGCGTGAAAAAGCCTTGATGGGCATGGGCGAATCGCGCCTTCGCAAGGAAGACGCAAGATTCATCCAGGGCAAGGGCAATTATGTCGATGACATCAAGCTGCCGGACATGGTCTTCATGGACATCGTTCGTTCGCCGCTTGCCCATGCGCGTATCAAGCGCATCAACAAGGAAGAAGCGCTGAAGATACCCGGCGTGATCGCTGTGCTGACGGCAGCCGACCTGAAGCCCTTGAAGCTGCATTGGATGCCGACGCTGGCCGGCGATGTGCAAGCGGTGCTGGCTGACGAAAAAGTCCATTTCCAGATGCAGGAAGTGGCCGTGGTGATCGCCACCGACCGCTACGCTGCGGCCGACGGGGTGGAAGCGGTCGAAGTCGAATACGAGGAACTCGATGCCGTCGTCGACCCGTTCGAAGCGCTGAAGGAGGGCGCTCCGGTGTTGCGCGAAGACCTTGCCGGCAAAACCGAAGGTGCGCATGGCAAACGCTATCACCACAACCATATCTTCAGCTGGGATGCAGGCGACAAGGATGCCACCGATGCCGTCTTTGCCAGCGCGCCGGTGACCGTCAAGCAGGACATGTTGTACCCGCGAGTTCATCCTTGCCCGCTCGAGACCTGCGGCGCAGTCGCCTCGTTCGACCCGATCCGCGGTGAGCTGACGACCTGGCTGACCAGCCAGGCCCCGCACATCGTGCGCACGGTGGTGTCGATGCTGTCGGGCATCCCAGAATCCAAGGTGCGCATCAT
>Ga0114978_10001733_pt1 | contig 18291 bp, 50 predicted proteins | sample S_140212_EF_Meta_FD_87027 | JGI IMG/M metagenome (GOLD analysis project Ga0114978, IMG submission 87027) | Freshwater microbial communities from Lake Simoncouche, Canada to study carbon cycling - S_140212_EF_MetaG | ecosystem: Environmental > Aquatic > Freshwater > Lake | place: Lake... | reverse complement strand
TCTCGGAGACTTTTTCCGCAATACGGTCTTGTATAGTTACTACTGGAACAGTTTTCTCAACCACGACTGTTTCCGTTGATTCCTCGACAAGCAACTCCAAAACTCTATTATGAGTATCTCGCTTCACTTCATCGGTAAAAATTGTTCCATTAGTAATCATACGGCAAATATATGCCGTTGTCGTAAAACTTTTGCCAGCCGCCAGTTTGCCTTTTAACTTATTCTTCTTGGCATACTCGGCAATATACTTAGCTGCCGTCTTAGCATCTTTATTTGTATTGTACCAATTTAAGGCGGCTGCTATGTCGCTTTGAGATTCTAAATTCTCATATTTTGGTTCAGCCGTCTTACCGAGTAATCGGTCAATTGTTGCTGAGTTCTTTGTTTGCCTTGCCATCCATTAGTTCCTCAAATGTATATTTACCGTAAGAATCAATAAACATAATTCCATCTTCTGTTTCGTTAATCGTCTTACTTATACACTTTGCTGCTTCAAGTGCTTCTTTTGCCGAATTTAGTATAGCACAATTACCAAACATTTCACTCAAAACCTGCGAATCAATGTTATAGTTCATGCTATCATCATTATAAGAACCAAAGAGGTAAATAAAGCGCTCAGAGGCCGTAACACGGTAACCGTCTTGGGTCACCATCACATATACACCAGACATTATCTTTCCAATATCACATATTCACCAAAATAATTATCAAAGACCTGTACCAGATTTTCATAATTACCAGATTTCATTTCCGCCAAAATGGCATCACTATCAAGTCCAAATTTTCTCGCATTTTTCTGAGCAAAGCCCATTAAATAAAAGGCATTACCTTGGGGGCCAGTCAAATCAATAACAAGTGGTCGCTCAACTTTATCAATAATCATTTTTTCTCCATAATATATTTAATAACTTCATTAGCTTCTTTGAAGCCAGATTTTTCAACAGCTAATTCAATATAATGGTTTTGACATTCATATAATTCATTTACAAAATCCATTATATCTTCTCTGCGAATTTTTTTATATTGAACCGAGGACATTTTCTTAGGCATAATCACTCCACAATGTAAGGTTTACTCCACTTGCCGATATTAATATCAACATAATAAGCTGTATTGAAATAATCAACTTGAGCATCCGATTCATCGTACCAGTCCGCACCTTTTAAAGCGGCCAATGCTTCAGTCAAAAACTCTTTAGGTTGACCAGAAAAATGCTCGTGATACCAATAGGGATTAATATTTAAATATTTCTCAGCAGCTGAACCGTTGCGAAAACCACCAGGCTGATTAGAAACCGTAGAATTATAATTTTTGATAAAATCAATTTTACCAGATTTTACATTCAAAACAATGGTAGAATGATTATTGACTTTCAAAGAACCTTTAACACCATATTTTTTCAAAATAGGTTTTAGCTTAGAAGCGATAATCGCCTTTTTTTCTTGGTTCATATATGCCATGATAATGCCTTTCTTTATTAATGAATAACCATTATAACACATCCATGGTAAAAGTAAAGCCCCCTGTTGCGTAAAAACAACAGGGGGCTATTATTGATTTAGTTAGATTTTGGAGTGGGTGACAGGAGTTGAACCTGCATAAAACGGATTTGCAATCCATCGCCTAACCATTCAGCAGCACACCCACACAATAATTACATTTCGGTGTAATCTTCTTTACCACATCCACATTCTGGACATTCAAAATCCTCTGGTAAAGTTTCCCATTTACCTTCAGTTACTTCATCGTGGACATGGCCACAAACTATACAAATATGTTCCATTATAGTTTCTCCAATTGTTTCTTGTAAGCGTTAGCGTGCTTTTCTTCTACTCTTTTTAAAGCAGAGAATCTCTTTTCAGCTTTAACAAGTAATTCTTGGAATTGTTCAGCGTGAACTTTAGATTCATCAATGTTATCTTTGATTTCTTTTAACCATTGTTGATGACCTTCCATTCTAGCTTGTAATTCAAACTTAGGATACATTGTGGTAAATTCATATGTTTCACCTTCAATCGCCAATTCAAGGCAACGCTTAGTGCTTGGTTTACCTACTAGCAATTCTAAATGACCCCATGCGTGGAGAATTTCTTGGTCGGCTGTGTGTTCAAAGTGTTTTGCAATATCTTCAAAACCTTCCGCACGAGCAAGTTTAGCAAAATACCGATATTTGATATGTGCCATTGATTCGCCAGCCAAGGCGCTTTGTAAATTTTCTAAAGTTGTATCCATGATTTCCTATATTTTTGAAGAGGCATTATAATAACCATTATACACTAATTTACCGATTAATGTGGCAAATGTATTATTATAATACCCCTTCTGTTTCTCGTTCTTTCTTAAAGCTTTATTACTTTTCTTGTGCGTTCCCGCTTTTCGAAACAGAGCTAGTTTGACTAGGTAGTTTCTTTCCTTGGGAATTCTTTCCTTCTTTTTCTTCACTTGTTTTCTCCTGTTCAACATCAACAAATCTATATATTGTGCTGTATAGATTAATTGGTTTCCAAAACTTACTGAATAAATTGTTTACTGCTAGAATGGTTGCAACAATTGAAATTATTCCAACTGAAACAAACATTGAGCAACCCATAAAATCCCATGCTTGCTGAATTGTCATATTAAACTCTCAAAAATGGCACTCGGAAGCGGAATCGAACCGCTCTTCTTGCCGTGAAAGGGCAATGTCCTAACCGATAGACGACCCGAGCATTGGTTGCAGAGGTTGGATTCGAACCAACGATTTCATGGCTTATGAGACCAGACGGATAGACCACTTCCATACTCTGCGATAATTGTCAATAGTAAAATGCGTTGGCCACTTATGGTGTTTGCTTCCGATAACTCGGATCGTCCAACGCACTTTATTATATATTAAGCAACTGACCCATCAGGATGCTTATATTTTATTTCACCGTTTTCATCTTTAAATGAAAGTCCTTCCCAAAAATACTCTTTTTTCCTGAAAACATCTGCGTGTTCTTCGGTAAATTCTGTTACATCAATTTTTGTCATACCGAGAAATTCCTGCCAATTGTCATCAGCAGTTTCCGCAATTTTAAACGCTGCTTCTTCATTTTCCGCTTCAACAATATGAACTTGTCGGAACATTCCAATAGATTCAACAATATATTTTGTCATTTTTTACTCTCCCAACGTAAAATTCACTTGTTTTACAGAATCCCAGCGAAAACTACGCCAGCCTTCTGCTTCAATATCCCAAACTGCAAGCGCTTCATCTGATTTTTTGCGAATATTTGTCGAATTTTCGCTTCGGTCTGCTTGCGGAATGAATTCTTCACTCAAAGTAGCTTGCATAACACGTTCCGTGCCGTCTTTTTTTGTAAAAACAACACCAACAACTCGTTCACGCAACAATTCACGCAACCATTCACGACCATTTTCGTCAGCAAACGCATTTTTTGCAGGTTCATCACTCACATTTAACAAATCAAACTCCGTTTTCAATTCTTCCAACTCTTGAGCTAAACGGGATTCTGATTCTTCATCAGTTTCCTCATCTTCTTCTTCGTCCCAATCTTCTTCATCTTCGAATTGGTCACGCAAATTGTATTCCTCAATCAATTCCTCAGGAATATCTTCAACATCTTCAGCATTAGAATACTCATAGCACTCATCATCACCTGCACAATTGCGTCCAACGAATCCCATGCCAGGTTCCCAATAGGTAGCAGTAACATACCACTCGGTTTCTCCTGCTAGAAAATCATAAAACGCTATTGGCGGTGCCCATGCTGTATCAAAATTAATTTTAATACAATTTTCATTCACTTTTTCCCATGAATAAATTGAAGCTTCCCATTTTGTTCCCCAATTTGCAACATTCCAACCATACCAAGATTCACCTTCATCAAATTCTGGTGGTCTTGGCACAAAATAACCAAATAAACCTGCTTCGGCAGTTTCATTTTTTTCTCGTTCATCTAAAAATTTTAAGTGTGCTTCTAGTTTTGCAACTTCGGCAACATCATCATTATGAAACTCAACATTATTAGCACACCAATTAGGCATTTTTCTTTCCTTTCAATTAATCTTCCGATAAAGACTTCGCATAACTTGACATTTTCATCATTGTAACACGAGCCATTGTTCTTGTGAGGTAATTATCAACCCACTTCCAACTGTTTTCCGTTTTCTTTACAAAGCAACCAAAGATATCCGCACCTAATAGATTCCTCACATAGGTCTCAGGATGCGAAAATATCGCCTCAAAATGGTCATCTAAAATCGGCAAGCTGTCATCGCCTGTCCTCATAAAGATAACATGGTACATATCACCAACTTCGGTGCCACCTACCTTTTCGCCTTTAATAAAATCATCTTTAAAATCAAAATAAGATAATTTTATACCATCATCTTCGCCTGGTAAAATGTAGAACCCATCGAACTTTTCTGAATCATCCATACAAACCTTTTATAAAGTTCCATTACTTATACTCTCAACATTAAACCAAATACATAAATTCCCAATAGTCCTGCATTAACAGCGACCATTGCTTTTTCTTTAATCAGAATACCCCATATTAAAAACAATACGGCACCTAAATTCAATAGGTAGATATTCAACGGGTCAAGCGCCAGCGTTGTAGCGAGGGCGCCTGCTAAAGTGATTAGTGTGGCAATCCACTTTAAAAAATCAATCATTAATATCTGCTTTCTCCATTTGTTCAGCCCAATCAGCATCCATTTGAGCCAAAAAATCATCTTGCTCCCGCTTTCTTTCATCAGCGAGCCACTTGGCTCTTTTAGCTAATTCAGGATCGGTTTCTTCAACAACCCAACCTTGTTGGCGTAATTCTTCACGACCAGAAAAGGTTGCTTTCATGGCATCAATAGCGCCATGAATTTGCTCAATATTAGCAATTAGCCAATCACGGTCATTCCACTGCTCAACAGTACCAAAACCACGAGGACGAAAACCATAATAATCTTTATGGAAATCGCTGAAATAACCTTGTAATTCTTCAACTGATAATTTAGCGTATGACATAATAATCCTTATTTTGACAAGTTAATAATTCGAGCATCATATTCCATGAAAGACACTTCCATTGGAACAAAAACAATTTTAGCAATCCGACTAGAGCGAACACCCTTACGGAATTTACCGTCCCAAAAATCTGCTACACAAGTGATTTTGTAGCACTTGTAGCCAGGCTCTGTGCAATTGGCATTTTCAACAATTCCTTCAACATAAGCATCGGAACGACCAAACATTGGCTTAAAATCATAAGCACGAATTACATCACCAACTTTTGCAACACCTTCAAATTTCATCATTTTTGTTTCCTTATCAACTCAACAGGAACCATTATACACGAACCAGTGGAAAACACAAGCCCCCTGTTGCAGAAAAACAACAGCGCTAAGCTCTTGATTTTAAACGACTTTTAAGACCATGTCCTATGTTTCTCGGCGACCCATTCCATGCCATCGTATTCTTCAATAGTCCATTGAACATCGGTAGGAATATCGACCAGTTTTAGTTTAGAACAAAACCCATCGGCTTTCTCACCCAGCTCTTGCACCACACGAACCAAGTCCACATCGTTGCGGTCAATATATCGGTAATTGAACCATTCATCACCAACATAATAATCACTCGGCAGAACCGAATTAGTATTCTTTTCCTCTTTTCGTAGGTCAAGACCTTTATACTTAGCGTATAACTCCGTGGCTTCATCACTTAAGCCAAAACCACCATGACAATTATTAATTACAATCTTCATTAGTACCTCAAATGTATATACAAAAAAACAAACAATAATAGAATGACTATTACATCAGCCCAAGTCCTACCATTCATAAAAACTCCATTACTATAATTATAGCCATCGCAATTACTGTGGTCATGCTTGTCCCCTTGCTCTGATTACTTTTACATAAGCCAACAACATTTCTGCAACCCAACTCTGCATTGCTGGGTTATCTTTTAGTCCACCTAAGTCTGTTGTTTCTAATAACTTTGCACACGCCTCACGCTCTTGGTTCATAGCCCACCGAATAGCATCTCTTGTGCTTGCATGACCTTGGATAGCCAATTCAATAATTTCATCTTGTGTCATTCTTCAACTCCGAAATGTTCTTTGATAATCTTACGATACTTAGTTTGAAACAACATTTCTTCTGGTGTATATTGATTACCTAATTGCATACGCAGGCATTCATCCATACATTCTTTAACAATCAACTTAGCAAACTTTTCTATATCAAAGTGCTCGTCAAGCATAAAGTTTCTATTACCATAGACTTGGTTCCATGCACCACACTCTTTGGCTAATTCTTCAATTCTACTATTCATACTACAATTACCACTCTTATTTCTTCAAGGTTTCCGAGGCGCTCCGCGCTCCTAGGTTCCTACAATACCAATCCAACGAAAAACGCCAAGGCAAATCCCATTACACCGAAATACAGTATCATCAGGACATACCAAAATTCATCCATTATCATATTCTCAATATTCATAGAATCAACCCTATAACCATACCGACCATTGCTAAGAGCATCAGTTTAATCCTGAATTTATCTTCGTAGCTCATTTCATCTACCCTCTGAAAACAATAGAACACCCACAATGACCATTACAAATGTCCATGCAAATATAAAGAACATCACAATGGCATTAATAAGAATTTGAGAGAATACTTCCATTATCTAAACCACATTTCAATCATATTAATGAACATTAGCCACCACACATAAATCTCATGTAGAAATTCATCCATGTTATCCTCTCATAGCCGATATAATATAACTCTGAATAGTAGTAAGAGATTCTTGGACTATCAGATGTCCTTGGTTAAACTGAACCTTTGTGACCTCAATTTCACGGCCACCATAGGCATCTTTAAAGGGAAAGAAACACTCAATTTGGCGAGGATTCACAAAGACTGGCTCTGTATCTCCAAAGGTATTCTGAAAACGGGTTAACTGTATAAACATTTTATTTCCTTTTATTTAAATTGAATAATTATCCATTCTTAGATAAAGAAAGATAATTCCATTGTAACACATTGTAGACCATAGAGAGGCAATCATTAGAATGCCACTCGACTTCCACGGTAAATTTCCTGGCCGCGGATTTTTTAGAAACGACTTCCACGAATTCTCTGGCTGGCCAGGATTTTTACGAAATCTCTCTCTAAAAAAGCATTGTTCCAGACACTAAGGATCCTACTATCACTAATCAAAAAAGTAAGGATCCTTACTATATGGCTCCTGTGGTTTCGGGCTGACCCCCACCACCCTCTGCTTCAGAATGTATTAAGTGAAGGCTGATACTCTGCTATCAACTGGCGCTCTCTACTGTGAGCTGCCTTGCGACCTCTGACCACCTCTAGCACCTCATACTGTATGCTATCATCACCTCTCAGCGCTTCGCATATTGCCCAATCCTTCTGCTCTTTTTTGGCTCTGCTCAGGTGCTTCTGCACTCTGACCTTAACGCTTCTCAAATAGGCTTGACCAATTGCAACTGTAAGGCCAATATAGGTCTGCTCACCTATTGTCAGCTGATACAGCACATGGTTACGGTCTGACCTCTTTTTACGCATTAATAACCTTTAATTCATCCTCTGAAAATAACATCTCACGGACGGCTTCTCTGCGCCATCTCAACTTAACAGGAGTCTGGAGGCGGACAGTATATAACAGGTCACGCCCATACATTCTGCTTTTTTGGACTTGACCGATTACTTTATCATCGGTCAGCCTTAGACTAGCGACCACGAAGCTCATGTCGGCAATCATATTAGGCAGCCATCTTCAATACGGTAACTTTGGAAGGCTTCTTATTTGCCTTAATTGCCTTAGTACCAACTGGTGGGTTTTTGAGAGCAGCAAGTTTAGCTTCCAACTTAGCGATACGAGCCACTTTTTTCTTAGCACTCTCAAACGCTTTAACTGACTTAGCCATCGCTTTAGCTTGTTTAGCAGCAGCTCGCACTTCTTTTTCAGCAGCAACTGCTTCTTTATACTGAGCGACCATTGTTTTCAACTCAGCACGCTTAGCAACGATTTCAGACTTCATAGCAACTGTAATATTTGACATTTTGTTTCCTTTAAAAATTTCGTTTGTTTTTCAATCTATGTGGCTAGTATAACACAACCAAGGCAATTGTCAAGGCCTGCTGTTGTTTTTTAGCACAGCCCATTAGGCGCCCGTCCAACTGATACTTCCGTATTCATTTTCCATGATATTGCCCCTTGCAAAATTCTTAGCGGGAGCACGCCAACTGGCACTCTTTAGAATATCGCCATGCTTGAATGTAGCCTTTGCGGTCTTATATTCACCAAGCACAATGAATGAATGGCTACTACGGGAGGTGTCACCAGTATGGCCAATGATAACCTTAATAAACTTCGAGCCCATATCAAACTCAACGGTCAATTGGCGGTCAGGCCTTGAATAACCTCTCTGGTTATAGTTAGCCTTCAGATAATCAGCGTATTCATCCAACGCAATGGCTAGGTCTTTCATTCTGCTCATACATAATCCTCTGCTAAAACAATGTATTCAATATAAAGATTCTCCAAGGTCTCATCGTCCTTGGTCATTAGATAATCGGTCGTAAAACCCTTATAGGATAGCAACTCAATTAATTCTGCACGGTTTAAAGTAATCATATTATTCCTTAATGAAGCCACGAGCACAGGCTTTTTGATGACCCATGTTATAGACTGAAAATTTATTGTTACGGAAGGTCTGACACTTGCGAACCGCTTTGGTCTTACCCACTTTAATCATACCGCCTTGCTCAATGAAGGACAGTATATCTTGCTTCAACTGAATGTCAGCTTGTAGTTTAGAGAGATTCATTGCACCCTTTCAAAAATCATCATGGCCACGAGAAAACCGTAACCAAACGCAATAACATAACCCAACACTTTATTGCCCAGCGCATTTATATCAATATTTTTCATCATGTGGCCATTATATCAAAACCACGGTAATTGTCAAGGCCCCCTGTTGTATCCACGCAACACGTAAAAAAGCCCTTATATTTCAAGGGCTTACGAGGGGGCTTGACAAACTTTGCCCAATATGTTAGGATGGCTGGTTAACTAAAAAAGGAAATATATGAATATCAATCTGACACCAGACCAATACTATAACGCTCTGTACCTTGCCCAATCAGAATTAATTGAGAGAAAGAACCAACAAGGGAGCCTCACAAAAACCGCTAAGAGTTTATATGATGCTTATGAGAGTGAATTGAATAGAATTGCACCAGACCGTAGTGCTATGATTATAACTTAATATTATCGTCATCTTCACTAGACCAGATGTCCAGATAATAGTCCTCTGGTTCTAGTATATAATGACCATCTTTGATTTTTTGATTGATATCGTGGCGCTTCTCAGTAACTCTCGCAATGGTTTTGGTTGTTGCGATACCCTCTGGTGTGTTTCTATACTCTGTGGACTTCTTAGATAATTTCAGTCTGGTCTCTGCGGATACTGTGCGGCCAGTCATTCCACATGAGATACAGCAATACTGTCCACGACCTCTGTGAGTCTTTTTGCAATTCGGACATTGTTTCTTAGCATATACATTCGGCATGGAATTATCTATGCTACTTCTCTACCACTTTTTCACACTTTTTACCACTTTTCTACACAATAAAAAACCCACCAAGGTTGCGCTTCTACGATAGGCGTGGTGGGTATGTTATATTCTAATACTATCCTATCTATGCCAATTCTCTACCACTTTTTCACACCATTTGCTACTTTTTGCATTTAACTGTGAAATTGCACTCTAACATTACCTATGTTATAATGCAGGTTTTGTGTTATTGGCTAACAGTCCTAATAGTTTCTTTATCTGGTTCATTTGGTTCTCTATGACCTTATCCTTATCATCTATGACGGATTGTAGGTATAATATATAATCTTCTTTGGTTTTTACTTCGGTTGCTTTCATGTTAATATCCTGTCTTTCTTACATTTCTTAGCCATTCTTCTTGCTCTTCATGGGTGCATAATCTATCTTCATAGCTAATATACTCACCTGCCATATGACTGGCGGTTCTATCAAAGGATTCGGATAGATATTCTTCACGGTTATTATATACTTTCACACCATCTTCTAGGTGATATAATGGATATGGTTCATGGCTAATCTTCTCCTCTCTTGTAGGAGTATTAGTCTGGACATATCTTTCTTGGGTATTTCTCTCAACCATTAGATAGGCGATTGGTTTCATTGTATTGCTTCTGTATGTTTATGCTTAAGAGATTTCTTGGTAATCTTCTTATAGATTTTCCGTTCTCTCTTTAGGTTATGTAATACTATGGCTTTATACAGTTTTTTGATTAGTTTCTTTACTTTCATCGTGGTCTATTATCCATGTTAGGGCATCGGTTATATCATAGAACCAGTCGGATTCTGGTTTGTTTTTGTTGTTGCACCATCTAAACTTCTTCTTATTCCCTACATCCCATCTATTGGTGGTGTGATTCCACTTGGCGGATACAGGATCTTGTGAATGTTCTAGTATCACTTCAGCAATTCTTTAATTCTCTTTAGGACATCTGGTAGTTTGGATGGTTTGGCATCTTCTATCAGTTCTAGTATATCTTGTTTTAGCTCTACAAACGCTAACTCGGCATATAGTTTACCTGCATTATAGGCATCGGTGTATGCCTTGTTAGGAACTATATCTGGTTTACTCTCGGTGATGGTCGGTTTCGGTTCATCTACGATAGTGGTTACTGACTTAATTAACCATTGCTTTGCTTCATCTTCGGTATAGAAGGTCGGTGACTTGCGTTGGTTCTGTTCATCGACCCAAAAGAATTGGAATGCCACTTCTTCGGGGCCTCTATAATATACTAATCTCATTTGTTTATCTTATTAAGGGTTAGGCTGACTTCTCGGTCAAGTGATACTAATCGGTTGTTGAGGTAATTGATACGATGGTTAAGTCGGATTATCTTTATGAATACTACTATGAATAGTGCTACAAGTATAGTAAAACTGGCGCCCCAACCCACAAGAATACCATATGTCCAATACCATAGTGTATCAATAGCAGTATTGAGTAAACTTAATGGATTCATTTTGACCCGTAGATTTGTTGCTCTAATTCGGTGATACGAGCATTAGCATTGGCTAACTGTTGCTCTAGTGCCTTGATACACTCACCCATATTCAGGATGGCTTCGGTTTCTTGTTGTTGCATGGTCTTATAATCACTCACGGCAATCCATTTGCCAGATACATCGGTTTTCATCGGTCATTCTCTATGTTAGGTACAAAAGGTTTCGACAAGGCGGCAACAATTTCCTCTTGGATAGTGAGTGGTCGTTTACCTCCCATTTTCTGCTTCGCTTCTTGTCGCATCCTATCTATGTCACCAGGCAGCAGGAATGGTGGTTCATCATCATCTGGATTATAATTAAATGTAGTCATCGCTTACTCAGCCTCTCCTTATCTTTAATATGCCACTTGCATAGGTCTTTGTAATACTCCACTTGCTTGCTTAATCGTTCTATTTCATCTACCTGGTCGTCTATCACCATTGGCGCCCTATCACGACCAATCATAAAGCCCATAAGAAAGGCAAATATAATAATCAGTATTTCAATCACTTCGGTGCCTCTATTGTTACATGGGCATGGTTGATGCCTTTGTTATAGCCAATAGAATAGGCTACGCAAAATATCATTAGATATATTAACCATTTCATTTGTTTTTCTCGTGTTCTTCAATAAACAATCTTAATGCTTCTTCAATTAATTGATTCAAAGTAATGTCCCGCTCGTGTGCCATGAGCATCAAATCAAACAATAATTCTTTATCAAGGTTCAACTCAATGGTTGACTTGCCGTCTAGTTTTTCTTCACTCATTAGATTCACCTTTTGGATCAATTCTAATACTAAATTTCCACTTATCATCATCAAGTGTGGAAGCTAAAAGCCTAATCAAATCAACTGTGGATTTTTGATTCATTATTAAGGTCGTGGCAATACTATCACCGATCCTCAATATAGTCTTTTCATCTGTTTTACCAACTAAAAAATGTGTATCATCACTCATAATCTATCTCCAACCAATTTGTTTCTTCAGGCAGAACCTCAACTGTTCCGCCTGCTGTTTCAATTCTATCTATCATATTCTGAAGAATGCCATGACCATATCCATTGGCGCCATAACTTCCCTTGCGACAAGAATAGACTGAGCCACTAGAACCATAAAAGAAGAAATAATCATCTTTTTCAATCACAGCGGTAATGCCTGAATTAAGTTTCCAAGAATCAGAGCCAAGATAACCACCATACCAACAAGCAAAGACTTTATAGATTGGCGGTGTGTCTTTTCCAATAATCTTAACAACTAACCATTTATCAGGATTATAATCACTCATACTCAACCACCATAGTAAGGAATTAAAACATCTAACGCCTTGAGATAACCCCCATAGTGTCCAATGTCCTCTGGATGAATCCAGTAGTCACCTTTCTTATGTTGTTTTAATTCATTCAACATATATCTACGGGCTTCTTGTAGATTGGCCAATGTAATTTGGTCTGCCGCCTCAATGGGAATAACAAATGGTATCATTTTCATTCTTGTGCCTTTATTACTGTTGCTTTTAAATCCATCACAATATTTTCTAACAAGCATAATCGGTCGTGTTGCTGGCGTAGCATGATGGCAGAAGCTTTAATCCATTTTTCCTCGTAATCCACATCATCTTGTGTAAAAGCAATAAGCCACTCAGCTAGTTCATTTGCGTTCATAGTTTCTTTATCAGTATAATCTTCTTGTTTTCACCTGTAGGCTTAACAAATAGTTCTTTCAATTGTTCACCAGTATTCCACTTCATAGAGGAACTCTTGTGCTTGGGTAGACCAGCGGTTTCGCCAATTCTTGACCAGTTATCGGCAAGATAGACTGCACCATTCTTACCTGCACCAACAAAAGTAATGATGTAACCTAAGTCATCACCATATTTTGCCTTCCATGCATCTGGCGCCTTCTGTCGCAACTGTTTCAATATCTGACTACCACCGTTCTTTATGGATTGTATCATACAAAAGCGCCAATTGTTGGCAATAGTGTTGAAGATTGCCTTGTAGTCATTTTTACTGACAGCAAGGTAATTGAGTATATCTTTGGGGGGTGGGTAGACCGATGAGCCAATGCCTATCATGCCAACTGTTTGCCCATCGTAATTGATGAGCCAATCAATACGGCGACCAACTGAGGCATTGGTCGGTACATAAGAGTGGTGGTTCTCAATGATATATTTTACTAGGCCTTTTTGGTCTGGCCTAGTAACTTCAACTAGTTCAATCATCTATCTTTCCAATTGAACCCCAATAGTTTGAATAGTTTTGATTGCAACCATGTAGGTTTCTTATCAAGGCCTACATTAATACCACCAATGGTCAACTCACCAACTGCATTGATTGCTGTTACTGTCAACTGCGGATTAATTGCTGTTGTCCATGTGGGACCATTCGTTGATATACTATTGGAGTTATCAATAGGCATAGTGAGTTTAGGTCGTTCACAACCAGTATAGTCCAAGTCAAGTGATACTTGCTCTGTAAGTGGCCAAAAGAATTCTATTTCTGTTTGCCTATTATATTTGGGCATATTATAATTATGCCAGTAAGCCCATTCTCTATCTTCGGTTGTAAAGGTGGTCATTCTTCATCCTTCTGTTTTGCTCTGCGTTCTTGGATAGTTTCTTCTTTCCAAATCTTACGGGGTGAGGCACACATAATACAATTTGGTTGCCCACAATCTAGTGCATGATGCTTTGCAAACATATGCGGATTCTCAACTGGAATGCCATGTGATTTAGCAATCTTTACTTGCTTCTTAATGGCATTGTTATCTTTCAATAACCGTTTACTATGCTTAAATTTCGCTTCTTCGTGGCTCATACCGCACCTTTCTTGTTATGGGTTTAACAGTTCTGTCAACTCTGATTGTAGACCAATTTTACCTCTCAAAAATGTATTGAAAGCTAAACTACACCTTCTGTTGTTACCCGCTTTCGCTTCGACCATGTGTGATAGATGTGATGGAAATACTACAATCTGGTATGTTTTAACTGTGAAGAACCAAGATTCTGAATTGAATAGATTCCATTCTTTGGGTGTAATTTTAATCTGTTTGTAACCATCATTATAAAAGTAAATCTTATCATTAACTGGATCAGCATCAATATACAATACACCAGACAGGAAACTGTTAGGGTGTGCGTGTTTGTGATGGTGTTGTCCTGCTTCAGTATAGTTTAACCATGATTGTGTGATATATGGTGTAACTCTTTCTTTGTCAGCAACAATCACTTTGTCCATGTAATGTTGCACGGTACCAAGAACAATTGCTTTAAGATTCTCAAGGCCAGGTTTCTCTAACAAATAATTATCAGCACTTGTTGTGTTGCCACTATTTGTGACCATTGTTTTGCCTGCTTCTTCGAATATGGCTAATTCTTCTGGTGTAAATTCACGACCAACTTCGCTAAATGTAATTGGTGTTGGAAATATACCATGAATAACTGGTTCTGTCATATTAAATCACTTTAAAAAATTGTTCGACCTTTTTCTCGGCCTCATGTTGTGTTTCAGCAACCACTAATACTCTTGCTGATTGGTCTCTATCAATAATCATATCAAATGGGATTGTGCCATTAAATATAAATTCATCTGGTATATCTATACACACTTCAAACTCTTGTAAATTTTTAAGGCGGTTCATTACCTGATTAATATCGGCGGTCATATTGCACTCCTAATTTAATGGGAAAGTTTCGTTTGCGTTCTTTAGGTTCATGTGTAACCCACATCAACGATGCTATAATTATAACACAAACAAATAGAATAACGAGGTATTGTTCGCCTTTGTAAAGGTTATTATACCATCTTTTGAATTTATACCACTCGAGCATATTAATGTAATGGCTGTGTAGTATTTTTGAGAATAGGTGCCTGTGATACTACACCCATTAGTTTTTTAAAGTCATCGGTTGATTGCATTTCATTATTGATTAGCATTAACCTTGCCAATATAACGGCTGATAATGCTAATGCAGGCATATCATTCTCCGTGGCAATCTCTAATAGAAATTTGTCCACTTTAACCGAAACCTCAAGTAATTTTTCATCTGTCAACATAATATATCTCCTTTACAACCATTGTATCATAATAATAGCTATTGTGAGGCAATAAAAAACCCGCCTTTCAGCGGGTTCTTATGCTTCTATTTTTTCTTGTGGGTCATGTGCGGTAACAAAGTTAATACAATCTACAGCCTCATCTTCATTACCAAAATACCTAATAACAGTCTGACCGGTAAAGGTTGATGTAAATATCAATAGAATATTCTCACCACCATAAACTGAGAACTTAATTGCCCAACCATTGCGGATAATCAAGTGAAACGATTTATAGTTATTCCTTATGTCCAACATAAGGGCACCTTTCGGTGAAGTGAGTTTATAAGTTTTCTTTTCCATACTGGTATGTATGAAACCTCAAAACTCGCTTATTTAACTTTACTATACTTTCCGTTACGGTATTTTTCTAATTCTTCTGCACAAGCTATGAGAAAATTCCAAATTGAAGATATTACTCTCATATCATACCTCGCATTTGAAGCACTTTGATTCTTCTTTCTACATCTGCATGAGAGGTAGATTCAGCAAGATAGGCTTCAATTTCGCTTTTGTATGATGGGGTAAATGTGGTTTTTACCCAATTCCAAAAGTTCGTTAGATTTGGAGTTTCTACTCCGCTTAACGCATCCAACTCTTTTGACATGATTATACCTTCAATGCCTTTGTAAAAGCATCTTTAGTTTGTGTTGCCAATACTTCGTTTGTTTTTACGATTTGCTTAACAAAATCTGTTTGTGCATCAACAAAACCAATGAGTGGCTTTTGAACTTCTTTATCTGTAACAAAAGTGGTAACGAATTGTTTTTTAGCGGATTGAATTGTGTCAATCATAGAATCTAATGCAAACATGGTAATATTCCTTATATTAAATAGTATAGGCACCTACTAATCGGCGCCTCTACTATTATATATGTTGCAACGCAATAAAAACTAAGTGTTTCTACTAGTATGCCCACACTATTTTGGATGGTGAAATTACCCGTTTGCATCCTCGTATTGAATTTTGGCAAGAATATAGTCCTTCACCAATGATGAGCGGACAATATCATCTACCGTGAATTCAATTTTGGTAAATGCCTTCATGTGCATGGCAATATCAAAGAATTTAAGAATACCTGACATATCATTCTTTTTCTTATTCAGGTCGGTTTGCCTGTAATCACCACACCAAATAATCTTGGACATATGGCCAACACGGGTCATAACAGTATCAATTTCTTCATAGGTTAGATTCTGCATTTCATCTACAATGATGATGGCGTTATCAAAAGACATACCACGAATGAATGATGTGCTAATAAATTGAATGTGGTGTTGTTCTTCTAATCTATCCCAAGCATCTTTACGGTCAAATAGCGTTTCGCATATCTGCCTGTATGGTTGTTGGTAGATTTCCATTTTTTCGTTTACATCACCAGGTAGGTGACCAATCTCACGGCTTTGTACCGCTGAACGGACTATAATAATCTGTGTGAATGGATTAGATTTATCCATTACTTCTTCAAGTGCTTTGTATAAGGCACAAAAGGTTTTACCTGTGCCTGCAACACCGTGTAGTGCTACAAAGTAATCGCCTCGTTTGTATGCTTCAAAAAATAATCGTTGGTTTTCTGTTAATGGTTGAAATGTTTTAAGGTCATCAATCCGTAATTTCAGATGATTGGTTGTTTTCGCTGTTGACCGAACTTGAATCGTGTCGTTGTTTGCTAGTGCTTTGTTGCGAGCCATTAAATTTTCCTAATACATGAGCTTTGTGAATTTTACAGGTCACCCATGAGTTGTAGTATGCATCCGATAATAAAGCATGGCGACTGAATATCTCAAATGTTTCCCAATAACTACACGCTGACCTAGACTTACATAAATGTAGGATTTCTCTTGTGTATTTGTCCTCCCCGTTTAACTTAACTTCTTCTTGTAATTCGATGTTAGAACCCCAATAGGTTATCCAATCGGAAGAAACACGAGATTTCTTCTTCTTGCCTTTAATTTGTCTTGTTTTGGATTTGGTAAAGAACTTCTTGCCAATGTATTTACGGCCTGTTCCTAGGTGTGTGATGAGATATACAAAACCAAAATGGTCTTGTATATCTTCTTCTTTGAATTGTTCTGCTGTATTATAATAAAACCACATTAATACTCATCATCCTGTTCCAGTTCATCTTCCATTATATATGTGGAACAGAACGGACAGTATTGAGGATTATCTTCACATTTTAACTCATCATATTCGATTTTAAAACTAGAATCACAATCAGAGCAATGGTGTTTTATAATTTTCATTCTTGAGCATTAGCGCCACATTTTGCACGCTTGGCCTTTGTTAAAGCACCGTAGTCAATAGGCCATTCTGCACCAACTGGTATTTCTTTTGCGTTAGGTGGAAATGCAAACTTGACTGCCGCTGTGCCTTCGATTGTAGCAACGCCTACACGGAACTTTGTGAGGTCATTGCCTAGATTAGGGTATGGTTCGGTATGTGGGAACATCCAACCTGCAACTTCATTGGTACTTTGATTGATTACAATCTTGTAGTAACCATGTGGTACTACAACACCTTGACCAATCTTTTTGTTGGTATCATTATACACACCACCAACATATATTGTATATACTTGATTGAGTTGAACAGCCCAACCACGGACATTTGTTTCTAATAACTTCCAAATGCCACGATTTAAACTACCTGCTTGAGGTGCCATGTTTGTCATTAAGAAAGATTCATATTCAACCTGTTGTGACCATGATAAATCACCATCTGGTGACATATGGCCTTTATCAAATCCTGTGCCTGCATAATCGTCAGGTCGTGGGCCATTAGGTGTAGTTTCATCTTTCACAAAAGCATTTGTTCTAGGCCAGCAGCCTAAAGCATTTGGTGGTGTAAGTGTGTATGTTACATACTTTGGTAGTTTGGCTGCAGAATCATAACCAACAAAATATCCTTCACGGCAGATAGGATATAGTGTTGGGTTTGTTGCAGGGAAACCATATGGTGCATGAACAATACATTGAGCCTGAGCTGCGTTAGGTCTTTGTGTCCATGCATAAGAGTTTAATGTTGTTAGTGCTAAGACTAACGATAATAATATTTTTCTCATTTTATTCTCTGTTGATTTTTGCT
>Ga0114978_10001731_pt1 | contig 18306 bp, 19 predicted proteins | sample S_140212_EF_Meta_FD_87027 | JGI IMG/M metagenome (GOLD analysis project Ga0114978, IMG submission 87027) | Freshwater microbial communities from Lake Simoncouche, Canada to study carbon cycling - S_140212_EF_MetaG | ecosystem: Environmental > Aquatic > Freshwater > Lake | place: Lake... | reverse complement strand
TTATTTTCTAAAAACATTATCTTATAGTTTGTATCACTAATTAGATAAACATGAAATGAATTCTTATAGTTTAATTTATTTGGATAAATAGAAATTTCAATACTGCAATCTGATGAAATATTAAAGATTGGTAATAAATGTTTCATTAATATTTCAAATGATGAATTTATTAAAGATTCAGGCATTACAATATATATTTCATTATTAAAATTATACATATGTTCTGGATATGATAAAAAATGATCAAATAATAAAATACATAAATATGGTGTTAAGACAGTTGTTTTACCAGTACCCATTAATAATTCTTGTATAGGATACAATTTTGTTTTATGTTCATCTATTAAATATGTAAATAATTCAGTTGCTTTTTCTATATTTTGCTCAAATCCAGTTGAATTAAATTTACCATCTGAAATAAATGATTTTAATAATGAACAGAATAATTCTTTATAATCTTTAGATTTATAATTAGAATATTTTACTTCTAGTAAATACTTTATATTATACATCATAGGATTTCTGTTAATTTTTAATGTTATTGGTTTACTTAATATATATATCTCATTCATTTCTCCATATTGATTTTCCCGATTTATATAATATATGTAATTAACAATATTGTTACTAATAGTTATATGATATAATTCTGTAGATGATTGAAAATATAATAAATCTGAACATTTTTGATCAGAACTAAAATCTGTTATTAAATTATTATAACTAAACGGTAACAGACTATTCTCAGAATATTTTAATCTTAATGAGATATTATATTTTAAATACAAATTATTTGCATGAAAATAATAATATTCATTTAATTCTTTATCATTATATATTAATAATAATATTGGTATACTATAGATATTATCAAATTTTAAGAATAATGAATTTAATATCTTTCTTAAACTTGAATCAAATTCATTATTCATTAATATAATTTTTATTTGCTCAATATTTTTTAAAATTAAGTAGGGACTATTATAATTTAAACAATTAATTAATAAAGATAATACCTCTTTAATATTTGTAAAAATATATTTTCCATTATATTCACTAATTATATTATAATAATACGATTTAAAATCAGATTCAATTATTAGTGGCTTACCATCTATTTTTTCACGTATAAAATTTAAATTTATGAATTTAACATCAAGTGATAATTCATTTTCTTTTGTAAGATGATTGTAATTATAAATACATAATAATTTATCACCACTTTCATGACATAATTTTAATATTCCATAATTATAATAAATATCTGTATCATTGCAATAATTTATGGTATATTCAATATCATTAATTTTATAATATATTAAATTGTTTTTCATTGTAAAAATAAAATCATAATTAAGAGTTCTTAAAAAATATTCATTATTTGCTTCATTTTTATATATAAAAATATCAATGTCATTTTGAGTTATTAAATTATAAAATTCCTTATATACTGCTGGTAAATCTTGATTTCTTATTATTTTATATCGTACAGTATTTTCAATATAAGATATATTATTTATATTATATAGTTCAGTAGGAATTGAACTATATTCAATTTTAATATTCTTATCGTATTTACTAGTACCACAAATAATATGCGTTTCTTGATCATATGTAAAATAAAAATTTAGTGATAAGTAAATACTACTATATATTGGTAATAAATCTTTAATAATTCTAATAGATTCTGATGTATTTTGTTTATTCTTTAATAAACATAATTTTTGGGATAATAAATAGCTTATATAATAAAAATCAATAACTGAATGATACAAATTGGGTTCCTCATCTTGTGTACAAAGATATTTATCTAATAAAAAATATTTTTTTTCTATGTTCGAAATTAAAACATTTAATGAAGACGATTCTTTAATTTCAATAATAATTTCTTTACCTGGTATAGTATATGTTTTATCATATTTTAGTGTATATGTATATATAATTGGTTTAAAATTATACCATAATTCATTAAAATAAGTATCTATATATGGATTATATGATTTAAAAATTATTGAATCCATCTGTGTACCTGATAATTCACATAAATAAAAATAAATGACATATTGTTTTAATATTTCAAATGTTGGTCTTGGTTTTGGTTCTATATTAAGAATTTTTTTAATATTTTCTAAAAATAATACAATTTTTTGATCATATAATTTAAATCCACCAGGATTGTTTTTAATAGAATCCTGATTAGAATCTTGAGTAGAATCTAAAATAAGATTAGTTTCTTTATTCTTTAAATATATCTCTGGAATATAATAACCATATGTATCATATTTAAATATATATGAATTTGTCTTTAATGAGTCATTTATATTATTTATAAAAATATACCATAACAAAAAATTAGATTCATATGTATCAGTAAGCTTAAGTGGACGAATTGGTATAGATGTATTTGTTGGATGTATTGGTCTTATTATTAAAATAGTATTTAAAAATATCTTATCTTTATTATCTCTAATTAATATTTCATAAGATTTCGGATCCCAACCTACAGGTTTCATTGAAGATTCATTTGTAATATCTGGTAAAATTTCAATATTATCATGTATATCATTTACAATAATCTCTACTATTTCCTTAAAAAAACAATTAATTATTGGTATATGTTGAAATAATGTATAATCATAATAACTAATATTTGATTCCTTTTTTGAAGTATATTGTGGATCTGATTTATTATAATACTTTTCTTTTGGAGTTATATGTTCCTTAATTAATATTAAATATATTGATATATAAAGATAATAAAATGCATCTTTATCATTGTAATCAGATGCACCTTCCTTATACATACTTCCATAGATATGTGATTTAAAAAATGGTTCTAATAATGCTCTGGTAAAGATATCATATGTAAGTAATCTATCTATTTTTAATTTATATAAAATAAATACTATTGGCATACATATAAAATTATTATCAAACAGATTACATTCTATAAAAAATTTCTTTAAGTGTCTTAATATAATTAAACTAGTTGGGCCAACTTCATTTAACAATACTACAAGTTTATCTAATTTATTATCATGATAAACCTCCCAAAATGCTTCCAACATTCTTTCATAACTTGGAATTGTCATAAACTCTGAGTTTATCATCTCTCTACTTATTCTTTGAATATTTGGCGGATCTTCTTGTAAATGATTATAATTACGTTTATTATTCACAATTGACGATGTTTTAATTAGATCCTCATATTCTAAACATAATTGATCTTTTGATATATCTGTTGTATCTAAAATATATTGATACATATTATAATGTGCTGGATTCCCACTAACAATAATATCATTTAATATTTTCTGTTTAATAGTCTTCTTAGAATTATTATACCATATATTATAATCAATATAACATTGATCTGATGTTTTTATACCAATTTGTGAATTTAAATAAATAAAATATATATAATTAATTAAATTTGTAAAAGCACAAGATCCTATAATTTGAGATTCCAATTTATAATAATCAACAGGAGAATCTGGCATAGTACACAATTCTTCAAAATTAACTTTTTCTTTAATATCTAATAGTTTATCAAATAGTATAAAATAAAAAATATTATATAATTTATTTTGTTTAAAATTTCTATCAGTCAAAGTTGTTCTAAAATAATTTTGATACGTGACTAAAAAAGTATTAATTCTAGCAACTGTAATATTTTTAAAAATAATTAAACCATTGCATAAAATCCCATTATGACCTTGTAATTCAATACCTTGTCCACAATTAATTAATCCAAAAATATAATTATCTTCAGTTTGTTTTTCCCAGAATAGTAATATTGAGTGACCATTCCATCCACATAAAACGTATTCAGACTGTTTCACAGTATTTACACTAGATGGTATATTACTATGTGTATTCGTAAAAATAACTAAATAATGATCGAGAATAGCTTTTGTAATATTAGTATCCCAACTTTGTTTAGAACATAAATAGGTGATAATAGCTTTAGTCTCGCGAATACTATCGGCATTTGTATTTCCTTCAAAACTTGTTTCTTTATCTATATTTTCATTAAATGCCCAAATTAAAGCATTTCTATTTTCTAAAAGAGAGTCCATATATTAAATTTTATAAAATTTTAAATAATTATAACTAAAATTATAAATAAATTAAGTCATAACTATCTTTAATGATTCCAACAAAGTATATATCCTGGTCGCTCTGCTAAATATTCAACAACTCTTTTAAATTCATCATGATCTTCTTCAGTCCAATTATTAAAATTATGATCTTTAATATCATCCCATTCTGGAAAATTTTCTAGAAAACTTTGAACATTCATAGTTGTATGATATTCATTATCTAATTCCAAAAGATATGCATGAAAATGTGTTCCCTTATATTTACACCATTTTCTAAATGATTCTGGTATTATATAATCATTTATATCCACAAATTTTTGTGTTTTATTAGATGAATATATAAAAGGTTTCCCAGTTTTTGGACACATTTCTAAATGTAATTGAATAGTCATTGTAAAATTCCAATCTGTTTTGTTAATATTCATATTTACTATATGATAATATTAATTAAATTAATGAATTAAGAATCCAATAATAAATCAATTTTTCTAAAAAAAATGATTTATTATTATCATAGACAAATTTGTTAAGACATATATATCTAGAAAAGAAATGGTACATAATAATATCGTAAATCTATTAATGCATACTCCAATCAAAAGAGTATTACTTCCAGTTAGTCAAAAGGGACTAGCACTTCCACTACCTAATTATATTCAGTATGAATCTAATAATGATCAATATGAATATAAACTAAGACCATATGAATTTTCATGTCTTCGTGGATGTTCTAGTTTACTTAAATGTATAGGTGCTGATAACTCATCAATTAGATGTTCTAAAGAAGGGTCATTAGAAAAATCAATTAAAACAAATACTCATGATGTCTTTAATTACGAATACTTCACAAAAATAGATGATTATAATTATTCAGGAACAAGAGATTCATTTGTAGAAGAATTTTCAAAAGCTATCAATAAAAAAAGTATAGAAAATAAAGAAAGTCAAGAATGGGATAAGTATTATACAGAAATTAATGTCCTATTGTATTCTCTAAACGATCTAAAGGTTGAAAATGAATATGGTCTATTTATTAAAACTCACAAAAAGTTATTATTTTTTAAGAATAATCTACTTTTTGTGAATTTTAACAAAGAACATACCAAGCTTAAGTTAATTAATTTGGATGATATGCGAAATTATCAACCTAAATAAATTTATAATAAATTATCACTTTCTTTTATAAGATAAATAAATATAAACTGTATTAGACTTTCTTACGAATTCCACTAAAAAGTGGATTCATTGGATGTATAATTACAGTATGCTTATTTTCCACTCCATTGTTATTAAAATAGAAGTCATAAGTAGAAGCATGACTACTATTCGTAACAAGTGACATTCTATTAAAACTACCAAGATACTGAGTATTTTTGGTGTTAGAATCAAAGAGTTCGTATTGAGAACCAATTTCAAAAATTGTATTAGTTGACATTTTTACTAAGTTATTTAATTTATATTGTAATAAGAAATATAAATTAAAATTTTCAATTTTTAATAATTAACCACCTCTTAAAGCTAATACCATATGTATTGTTTTTGCTTCTGGTTTAATAATATCATTAATATTTTCATTCTCATTTAATGATCTTCCTTTAGCGATTAATCGTATTTGTCTAATTTCAATACCTTCTTTCTCTTGGATATAACTTTTAATTTCACTAATAGTTGTATAATCATTTGTGTCTAATACAAGTTTTCTACCAGTTAATGTTTTTACTTCAAATATCATTATAATATTAGATATATAATATATAATATAAAAAATATATTTATAGATATTGTAATTCAATTTTTAAATGCATCTTTATAAGATAAAATAAATTTTATTTTTAACTGTAATCTTATGATTATTATATCCATTACAATTCGTTGTAAATGGTAAAGTTTCGTCAAGTTTCCATTCATCATTTACAATAAATTTATATTCATATTCCCCTTTTTTAAGTTTCATATTTAAAATAAATACATTTTTTTGACTATCATATGTCATAATATATTGTTTCCAATTATTAAACGATCCTGCAACCATAACACTCGTTTCACTGGTTTCGCCCGCACTTAGATGATATACAAAACAAGGTGTTGCAGCTTCGGTTGATTCAAATTCAGATGTTTCGGATAGATTATCAGCTATTGAATCACATGAATCAACTAATTTATTTTGTTGTTTTACAATATTTAACATATTATAAATATCAATTTGTTTAACTGATTTAATTGAATCAATTATTAAGTTATTTAATCTAATTTTACTGGGAATATCTTTTGATTCAAAAAAATTATAGTAATCTGTATTATAATTACTAGTATATATCTTATAATAATTACAACAATTATCTATAAATATTATATCATAAAATTTAAATTCATTTCCACGAGTTTGAAATGTAATATGAACTAAATATGTATTATTTTCTTTTAACTTTTCTTTTAATTTTCTCTTATTATCGTAGCTTAGAATATTATTACTCTTAAGATATATCTTATTTGAATTAGAATCATATACAAGTATGTCTAAAGGAGTTTCAACTGTTGAACTATATTCCGATAAATAATTATATTTATGAATTTCATCAATAAATTGTGTATTTCGATTATAATTATATATATTATAACTAGTTATATTAGTATTTCTATTTAATTTTCGATGATAATCAATATATTCGTTCTGGTTACCAATATCATCTACTTTAATTTCGCCATAATTATCTGACATTTATTATTAATAAATAAATATTAATAATAAAATAAATGAATTTCAATTTTTATAAACTGTTATTAGTTAATTGGTTTATCAGTCTTCACGAAAATCACACTTTAATTCAGTAAAATCAGAAGGATATTCTTTTTCAACTGAAATCACATCTCTTGCCCAAATACCGATTAATTTTGCATCTCTACCATAATAGTCACCACCACCTCTAGTATTTCCTTCTGCAGTTAGTAGTGGTAATGGATGAAACGTGGTTTCATAAATACTTGAACGTTTTGGTTTAATAACATATTGTTTCTTAGTATGATTGATTATATATGGATAATCTTCTGTTGTTTTCTCAGGAAGATGTAAATATTTTTCAGGAAAATCACCAGCCATTGAACTTAGATTTTGATCATGATCTTTTTCAGGATCCGCATAATCACCCGCCCAAACAACTCTAGATTTATAAAACATTCCATTTGGTGTAAGTTGATATTCAAATGTACTTACAAAGTTATTACCTATGTAAGAATGTTCTGTTAATTTCATACCATTACCATAATTTAATGCTTCTAAAAAGAATCGTATAACTTCAAGAGTAGATAAATTTGCTTCACCTAAAATAATTGGTTTGTAATATTGACCCATTTGTATATTTATAATTATTTAATATATTAAATTAATAAATTAAAGAATCAATTTTTTTGTAAAAATTGAATATTTTTTATTATAATATTATATCCAAATATAGATATATTATAAATAATGACGACAAATACATCAATTAGTGAAACTAAAATAATTAGTATGTATGATTGCAAAATCGGCGAAGAATATAGTCTCGCAACTGAACCATTTGGTTTTGAAACCGAACCATTTGAGTATTTTATACAATTTACAATTAATGGTGATGCAGTAATACCAACAATTGGATATAATTTTGGAAAACTATTAGAGATAAATAAAATAGACCATGCACCTGAAGAAGATTGTTGGGATGAATACTACTCATTTACATCAGTGTATGTATTTGAAAATGGTACTATTAAGGATACCCATTATCCAAATCGCATTGAGGAGGCACATTCACCAGTTATGTTAATAGCATCAACTAAATGATTAATTTATTAACTTATTAACTTTATGATTTATTATTTTATTTATAAATAAAAATTAACTCCTAAAATCTGTCCATTCTCCAATATCTGTAAATCTATAATAACGATATTTAATTTTAACATTATATAAAGTTTTTAATTCATCAAGTATATATAAAATATTATCTTGGGTATATACAGTCATAACTACAATTGCTTCATCCATATCTCGTAAATATAACCATTTACAATTATATTTTTGCAAATTAGTTTTAACAATATCATCATCCCAACTAAATTTACCATCTAATTTGATTTCATAATTAACATACCACCCCATTTATAGTTTATAATTAAATTTATGTTATAATAATTTAATAATAAATCAATTTTTAACTATCAGAATAATGCAATTCATCATTTGCATATTCATAAGTAGAAAATCTTGCTATGTTTTGAGGAATTTCTTCAAAAGAATAAATTGAAATGAGATTATCACTAATATATTCATTTGAAAAACTATGTAGAATAAAATGATAGAATTTACCAACATAACCATTTGTATTGTTTTCTCTAGTAAATATCTTTGTGTTAACATATCTGAATAGATTACCATCTTCAATTAATATATTGTTTATGCGGATTTTATATAAAGATCCAGATTTTAATAAAGATACATCTGTAAATTGAATAGAAGTGTTATTGGTTTCTAATTGAATGCTCATTAATTATAATTTAATTAATTAAATAATAGATTTAAAATAAATAAAATTCAATTATTTTTAAACTCGTAAATCATTTAATTCTACAACTCGAATAAAAACTTGACTACTTTCTGCAGTATGATCATATTTAAAATAACCAACACGTTCTAACTGCATCGAATCACTTATGTCAGAAGCATAATTTTCAATATATCCAATATGTTCCTCTTTACTATTTTCATTAAAAACATTATTAATTAGTATATCATTATATAATATATATCTTACTTTTGTACTATATGCTGGATCTGCACTTACCCAATGAATAATTCCTTTTACCTTTTTTGGCTTTTCAGGTTCAACAAGTTTACAAATAATCTTTTCCTTAGTATGACTTACATACTGAATGAATGGACCATACTTTAGACGAATTATTTTACCAGGAGCTAATCTAAAAAAATCTGGATCATCTACCTCTCTGAAATCACTAGATTCAATATATATATTTTTAGTTAAAATAGTTTCATGAGTATCTTTTGATTTAGGATGATTCTGATGCATACATACTAAATGAGTATCTGAAAAATTTTCTATTTCGACTAGTAGTGGTTTTACTACACCAAATGCTCTAATTGCATTCTTGTCTAGTTCTTCACGTAAATGAAACTTAATCATACTATTTGAAAATGTCTGATCAGATCTTCCCATACTTGCAAACTGAACAATATTTTTAAGAATAGTTGGAGTATAACCCCTTCTCTTTAATCCACGAATTGTTAATAGTCTTGGATCATCGTATCCAGTCATAACTTTATCATTAACTAGTTTAATAATATTTCTCTTTGATAATATATTATTTTCAACAACTAATTTACCAAATTCTGTTACTTCCGCCGGTTTAAGATTTCCTCCCAACTTATTTAACTGTTCAATCGGCCAATAATATAGTTCACGTCTGATTAAGAATTCTGTAGTACAATATGAATATGTAATACCTTCTAATGCATCTACAATTCCATGTGAGAAATCATATGATGGATAAATACACCATTCTATTCCTGTTTTATAATGTGATGTCTTTTTAATACGATATGCCATTGGATCTCTCATAACATGATTTGAATGATTCATATCAATTTTCAATCTAAGAATACATTCATTATCGTTGTAAGTTCCATTTTTCATTTTGTTAAATTCTTCTAAATGATATTCAATTGATTTATTTCGATATTCTGAATCATGTCCATTGTATCTATCAGCTTTTATCTTTTCAATTGTTGAAAAATCAACATATGCAAGTCCATTTTCTATCATTTTGATTGCATATTCGTACAGAATTTGGAAGTAATCTGATGTAAATGTAATCTTATATGGATTAAATCCCAGCCATTCAACATCTTCTTTAATACCATTTACAAAATCCCAATTTTCTTTATCAGGATTTGTATCATCAAATCTTAATATACATCTACAATTTTCATGTTTATTAAAATCTGACATCATTGCTTTTAGATGACCAATATGAATAAATCCATTTGGTTCAGGTGGAAATCTTGTGTAGATTTCAGTCATTATTGTTATTTAATTGAATAAATAATGAATATATAATTTTATATTCAATTTTATATATAAGAAATTAAATTAATAAATCTATGAAGTTACCATTTAAATACCTTCTTAATGTGATCACTCATTGATTTAGTTGTCTTTTTAGTTTCATTTACAACTGTATTTGTAGCATTTGTAGTAGCCTTTGCAGTTTCATGAACAACTGTATTTGTAGCCTTTGCAGTTTCATGAACAACTGTATTTGTAGCCTTTGCAGTTTCATGAACAACTGGTTTTGTTTTATCTACAACTTTTGTTGTTTCATGAATTACAACTTTTGAATCCTTTTCAATTTGATGTGTATCTATTGTTACTGAAGCATCTACATCTAATCCTATAATTGCTGCTACATCACCACTTACGCCTACAGTTGCTTGTCCATCTTTAAATGTCGCTTGACCTGATCCACCTGCTTCAAAATGTTCGCCGATACTTACTCCTGCTCCACCAGTTGCACTTGCTTCGCGCATATTTACTGTACCTTCTCCATTAACTCCAACTGCAGAACCACATGATACTCCAGCGCCTACATCTAATCCATTTTTACCAGCTGAAATATGTGCTTCTGCTTCATTACCTGATTTAGCATATGCATCACCAGTTACTGATCCACCAATTCCATGATAATCTACATTTCCTTCAACTGTTACATGTACTTCAGTTGTATCTGAATAACTTACACTTGCTTCTACATTATTCCCATTTAATCCTGCTCCCGCACTTGCTGTTGTACCAGTCTTAGCACTTACATCAATTCCAACTGATGCATTATCATTTCTAACACTTACTCCCGCACTCGCTTCAATAGTATTATCATAGTTTACACTGGCAGAATGATTCGTAATTGTTGCACTTGCATCATTATTAACATCTAAATTTGTATGAGTTTCCATATAATCTAATTATATATGTGTTCTCTTATATTAAGCTAAATTTTAAAAAATTGATATAATAACTTATAGAGATTAGGATAAAATATAAATATAAATACATATATTAATATAATATGCCAAATCAATTAAATATTTCAGAAGAAACAATAAGAAATTTAACAAATGCATTTGATACACCGTTACAAATTTATGATGGATCACTTATTGTTGAAAATCAAAAGAATTTTATTGATACTATGACAAGTAATTTCCCAAAATTTAGACAGTATTTTGCCGTTAAAGCATTACCTAATCCACATATATTAAAACTATTAATTGATAATGGATCTTTTTTAGATTGTAGTTCAATAGTCGAACTGAAAATTGCTAAAAGACTAGGATTAAGAGGTAATCAAATTATGTTCACAAGCAATTATACATCAAAGGAAGACCTAATATTTGCTAGAGAATTAGATGCTATTATAAACTTAGATGATATTAGCTTAATTGATGATTTAGTATCATTAGCACCAAATGAAAAAATACCAGAACTATTATGCTTTAGACTAAATCCAGGTATTGGTAAGACTGATTCTGAAACAGTTTCAAATATATTAGGTGGACCGGATGCTAAATTTGGCATTCCTCCTTTTCAAATAGTTGAAGCATTTAGAAGAGCAAAAGATCTTGGTGTTAAAAAATTTGGAATACATATGATGACTGGTTCAAATGTTTTAAATCTAGACTATTGGAATGAACTAATTGAAATTCTATTTAAAAATATTAATGATATTAAAGAATCTCTTGGAATTAATCCAGTTTTTATAAATATTGGAGGTGGAGTTGGTATTCCATATAAAACAGATCAATCTAAAATAGATATTAGACATTTAAGTAATTTACTACGCGATTCTATAAATAAACAGATCAAACTTTATAATCTACCAGAACCAGATTTGTACATGGAAAATGGTAGATTTATTACTGGGCCATATGGTTGGCTAATATCTAGATGTAATGTAATAAAAAATACATATGCCAAGTATTGTGGATTAGATGCATCTATGTCTAATTTAATGCGTCCTGGAATGTACGGAGCATATCATCATATTACAATTCTAGGAAAAGAAAATGCAGTAGAAACAGAAAAAGTTAATGTTGTAGGAACATTATGTGAGAATAATGATTGGTTTGCTAAAGATAGAGAACTACCAATTGCACAAGTTGGAGATTTATTTGTGATACATGATACTGGAGCTCATTCTCATTCAATGGGTTTTCAATATAATGGTAAATTAAGATGTGCAGAAATAATAGTTTTTAGTAAATCTCATAATACAATAAATTATATTAGAAGAAAAGAAACAGTTGATGACTATCTGTCTACTATAGTTTGTTTAGAATCATGTTATCCTAGATTGTGCTAGAATCTACTTCTTAGATGTTAGTGTTGTTCTCATATCACGAGTTCCATCATTTTTAGTAAATTGTGGCTGAACATATCGTTTATCTTTAGTTCCATCACTTTTTACAGGAATTGTTAAATGAATAGTTTTTTTAGCACTACCTTCTTTACTAGTATTATTTTTTAGCATTTTATATTATTATCCTTATTATAAAATGATTAAAAAATATATAAATCAATTTTTTATTCACTAAACGAATCTATACGTTCCATTAATTTATCAAGTAACTGTGTATGTTTATCTTTCATTACTTTTAATGTATTCTCATTAATTTTTTCTAATTCACAAAATTCATGATAAAATTCTTTAATTGATTTTTCTGGAAAGTTTTTATTAATATAATGTATCGTTGTATCAATTGCATTATTTGAATATTCATTCAAATATTTCTTTGCTTTTGATGTATTTGATTCAATAATCTTTTCCATATCATCAATATAATTTCTTTTCTTTTCATCAAATGTTAATTGTTCAGAACCTCCCGATTCTTCTGTTTCTTTGGTTTCTTCTGTCTCTTCTGTCTCTTCAGAATTTGTTGACTCTTCTGATTTTTCAACTTCTTCAGTTTGTGTAGTTAGTACTTTAATAATATCTTCCGATACGTATCCGATTGTTTTCGGATTATAACCTCCTTCTAAAATGTATATTAATGGTATATCAAGTGATTTTAAATATTTTGCAACCCAAATATAAAATTGATTTGTTAAGTTCATTACCTTAAATGGATCATCTTTGTGTGCATCCAATCCATTACTAACAACAATTATATCAATATTATTTTCTTTTATATATTCTTTAATCTTATTAAAATATAACATATATACTTCATCATCCCATCCTCTTCGCATTGGAACATTTAGTACCTTCTCATTATTTTCATCATGATTTCCAGTACCAGGATAAAATCCATTACCATAACAATGAATTGATGCAAAATAAATATTATCATTAATATGATCATTTACGAGAGCCTGAGTTCCATCACCGTGATGTACATCATAATCTAAAATTAAGACTCTTTTATTGTATTTGTCATGCATATATTTTGCAGTTAGATAAGTATGATTTACAATACAAAATCCATTATAATGATTTAAACTTGAATGGTGACTTGGTGGACGAATTAAACAATATGCATATTTTATTCTTCCTATATTAATCTGATAGCATACATTGTAAAGAATTACAGAATTATCTAAAATTTCATTATAAGTAACATTGGAAAAATATGTATCTCCTTCAATAATATCATTTCCTTTTAGTTCATCACACATTAATTTGATTTTTTCTAGATAATCTTCTGAATATATTTGATTTAACATCAGTTTAGCTGCAGATTCTTTGGTATCTATATTTAAATAAGTTTTTAGATAATCTAATATTGATTCATTATTATACATCTCAATTTTATCTCCTAATTTCTTTTTTAAATATTTTATAGAAACTAAAATTCTATCATGATTCTCAAAATGATCTGGATTCTTATTTGTTGATTTATTATAATATATACAGAGCATTTATGATTTATAATTATAATATTATAATTATAAATCATAAATTTTTTATAAATCAATTTTTTAAGTTTGTTTTTATTTCTAGGACTTGTTCAGTTTATTTCTAGGACTTATTTAGAAACTCAGCAAACAAACTAGCAGTACTTGAAACAAAAATAAAATCTGGATTTGCAGCTGCTGCAATACATGCATTAGGATGACTATCAGTTACTGCAATCTTATCAATCAGCCCACATCCACGAAGCTTTGCAATTGCATCACCTGCAAAAACTCCATGTGTTGTAACAACTGAAATATTAGCTGCACCAGCCTCCTTATATGCCATTACTGCTCCAACAAGTGATCCACCAGTCCGAATCATATCATCGTAAATAATTACTTGCTTATCCTTCACTTGTGCACTAACTGCTGACACCTCAGTTGCCCCGGAATCAAGTCGTCGCTTAAAGACAAATGATGGAAACACACCAAGATCATTTGCAAGTGACTGAACCTGCTTTGCACGTCCTGCATCAGTACTTGCTAGAACAAAATCAGCACTAGTTGCAAGAGACCGAATCATATTTAGAAGGAGTGTGCGCCCATGCAGATGCATAGTACGAGCATTTCCCTCAAAATATTGAGCAATTGCATCAACGTGCAGATCAAACATTACAGTCTGAATTCCAGAACCAGGAACTGGAATTGATGATAGAAGACGCGCGCGCGTCTTTGCAGTAACAATCTCACCGTCCTTTACTGCCCGTTCCATAGTTGAATATCCATAATATGGAATTACAATCCATAGACGATGGACACCACCATCAACCAAACCACATGCAAGATCATATAGCTCAAGTGTATCGCGGTCAGTAATAGTACCCGCAAGTAGTACAACATCACGACCAGTAATTGGTGTTTCAATACGGGTATAATGTTCGCCATCAGGAAAATCCTTACGATTGAGCGTACCAGGTTCAAAATTACCCATTGGTAGCATACTTTCTGCCAATGACTTGTAGGTCATTGTAGAAAAAAGCAACTTATTATTCTTCTCAATTACGAGACTCATTTAATATAGTATATACCATTCGATGTATGCTATTATATAGCATATAAATTTCAATTTTTAAATAAAATTGAAATTTAGATGATTTATAAAAAAAATAAAATATTATAAAAATAATATCTTAAAGATGGTAGTAATTGATACAATAATAATTATTTTGAGTTTTGTTCTACTATATGGACTTTCATTTGGACCTATTGGATTATTGTATGGACTCATAATCGGTATACTTCTTGCAATTTTTAAATATAATCATTGGTGAAGTTATTATAAAGAAGATAAATATTTAATTATCTTTGTGGATTAGACAATTCTCTAATTGGAAAAACTCTTCTTAGTCTATAAGAATCTGGATGTGGTAAACATCTAAAAAATGTTGACCATATTATGTGTCTAATAAATGACCAATCACTCATTCTAAGTGTATAATTTAATAATTTATAAATTAATAGATTATTAAATTTAATTTTTCATTTTTTTTTTATTATTTTATTTTATTAAAAATACATATCAAAAATATAATACATAAATATGGAATAAAATATAAATAATACATGTTTGTAGGTATTGGTAGAAATACATCATTTTCACAATCATAAAACATTCCTTCTGGAATATTCTCAGCACCACGTTGACATCTATTCATATTTATAAAGATTAATTAATGTAATATATATTTAATGATAATAAATTAAATATTCATTTTTTATAATAAAATAATCGACATCTGAAGGATTCGAACCTTCGCTCCATAAGGAAATGGGTTAGTAATCCATCGCATTAACCTCTCTGCCAAGATGTCAATTTATTTATTAATTATATTCAAATTGTTTATTTGTCATTTTTTTTTAAGATCATAAATTTAAAATAATTTAAATATAGTTTTTTTACTATCAGTAAAGATATATAAAAAATAAATTGTTTAATAAAATAACCGACACCTAAAGGATTCGAACCTTTGCTCCATAAGGAAATAGATTTCTAGTCTATCGCATTAACCACTCTGCCAAGGTGCCTAATTTATGTTTTAATTATATTCAAATAGTTTATTTGTCATTTTTTTTCTGGATCATAAATTGAAAATAATTAGATATTCCAAAAAGTAACTGCATACCTATCACTATTATTATGTTCATAACTATTTTCAGAATTTGATTCAGATTCAATAAAAACGTGTGTTAATTTATTATTAATATATCCATCTTTATTTTTATAAAATGGTAAATTTTTATTATACTTCCAAATTCCATTTATAATGAATTTATATTCGTATATTCCTGGAGGTAATATCATTTTACAATGATATTTCTTACTATTTCTATTGCTACTTTTCTTATACATTTTCATTTTTTGCCAATTATTAAATGAACCTGCAACATATATATCAATATTCAGTTCATTTATTGAAACTTCGGTTGATTCTAAAATATAATTAAATTCATGTTCAACCATAGTTGTATAAATTAATGTATATTAAAAATTTAAATAATTATAAAAATCAATTTTTAAATTTTAATAGTAAAATATGATTTACTATTCATAGTTTCTAGAAATTCTTTAATTTCACTATTAATTAATTTATTCTTTTCAAAAAGTTCTAGAATTGTACTTTTACTACTCGAAAATGGTATAGAAATTGATAGGTATAAAATAGAATATCTTGAAATACTTTCTAAAGTCTCAGGAATTGGTTGAAAAAGACTAGAAAAATCTAATCCATTTTTTTGAAGTATTTTTAAAACTGCTAACTTATTGTCATAATATTCCTGAATTGGGATAGTTATAGATGGTCCTAAAAATAAAGTTTTGATTAATGGATATACAAGTTCTGTACTATATTTTTCATCTTTCATTTTAGAATTTAAAATTTGTGCAATAGTCACATACCCACTATTTACATACCTTTCTTTTAGAGTTTCAATTCGATGTTCTAAGTTTGATGGAGAAACCCCGATATGAATTATATCATATAATGTATGCATAAAATATTCTTGATCTTGAAGACATATCATTTTAATTATTATATAGATTTATAATAATTAATAATCTATATAATAATCAATTTTTATAGTTTATTTTATATTTTATATATATGGTAGATAAATTATCAGTTAAAGAACAGGATCTTTATTATAGAGAACAACAATTTATACAATATTATGATAAAGAATTTATAACTTTAGTAAAAGAAAAAGATATTACTAATGAAAATATTAATGAGTTTTTATTTCCTTATTTGGGTAATGACTATAAAAAGTTAAATAAAGATATTGATAGAAATGTAATCTTACTTGAAAAAATAAATAATTTAATAAAAAATGAAAATATGGATATCGATCTAATTAAAAAATTTATAAAATCTAATTTACAAAAACAAGTAAAATTATTAGATGCTATTATTAATGATGATAATTTAATTATTGATCCTCCATTTATTCCACATATTACCCATAATAAACAATTTGATATTATTTTTGTAAGACATGGAGTATCTTGTACTAATGTTGTCCCAAAAGACAAAAAAGTAAAATATTTTGATCCAGAATTAACAAGAGCTGGTATTGAAAGATCTATTGAATTACATAGTAAATTAATGGATAAAATTAATATATTTTGGAAAGATCAACCATATGCAATCGGTGCATCAATTTTAATGAGAGCTCAAGAAACTGCATACTACATGATTGGTCAACAGACACAAAAACCAATTAATATTATACCACATGTTGCAGAAAAAAGTCTTAGTCCGTCACATATTGTACTATCTAAAATAAAACAACAAGAATTTTTAATGAAAAGAAATCCGGAAATTATGAAATTAATCAGTATGGGTAAGGATGGCAGAGATCATCAAAATCTATTTACAAAATCAAATTATGAATTATTCTTAGATTGGGCAAATCAGAATACTAATTTCTTTGAGCTAGGATCAGATGGTGTTTACAGAAGTGTTATTTTTTCACATGGTGTATTTTTAGAGGTAATCTTTAATGGAATTGTACCTGAAAATAATGACATATTTCATACAATTATAAATGAAAAAAATTATGATAGACCACAATTTGAATATTTTAAAATTAAACCAATTGGTGATGAAAAAGAAACATGTCCCAATAATTGTAGAATCACATTTTGTTAAAAATATAAAATATATATTTTATATAGTATTTTATATAGTATATTATATAGTATG
>Ga0114978_10001730_pt1 | contig 18308 bp, 8 predicted proteins | sample S_140212_EF_Meta_FD_87027 | JGI IMG/M metagenome (GOLD analysis project Ga0114978, IMG submission 87027) | Freshwater microbial communities from Lake Simoncouche, Canada to study carbon cycling - S_140212_EF_MetaG | ecosystem: Environmental > Aquatic > Freshwater > Lake | place: Lake... | reverse complement strand
TATTACATTCCGCAATATAGTAAAAATTTTTCACGTAAATTACTATTACTCATCGACTCCATTTATTACGATTTACAAAATGGGTGTATTGTGCATGTTCAAGGCGAAAATTGTGAAATGGCGTCTAAGTGTCCTGATACAGATGGAAGTACAATTACTAAGATACACGTGATAAATCGTAACGGAAACAAAATGAGTTATTCAAAAACAAGTGATATTAAATTTGATACACCTGAAAGTAAAATCAATGTCGTGGATGATATTTACGGGAATTATTCATATGATGCGGAAAATTCGGATGGCACTACGTATCAAGTATTTGTGACTACATTTTCAAGTTATACCTTTATTACAATTCTATACGTTCATCCGTCAGAAAGTATCTTGATTGGCACCTATTTATTTGGCCCAGATGAAAACAACGAACAAACCATCGTGAATTATGCTTTTAATGGAAATACATTGTCAAAAGATAAACCGGTCATATCAGTCAAGGATGATTTCAATAACAAAACCAAACTATTGCAAACTTATTTACAAAATAACATCCCAGTAAACCAAATTGTTCCGACCGTCCTTTATGACTCGAACAATTTCACTGTATTAATATTCAAAGACAATCGGTACAACTTTTATAAACGTGATGGTACAACAAAGATTCCTTCCGTTTTATCCGAGTTTCAAAAGGAAAATGAAATAACCCGTGATTATTCTAGCTGGAATATAGTAGATGCAAATAAAAATAATGTAATCGTTACTGTTTATGCAAATGTGACACTTATATCCGTATTAACTTGCGACAATTACAGGTATTCCATGTATACAACCGATGTGTTTGATGATACGGGAAATATATATTCAAATAATACGATTTCTGAATCGGATACGATAATTACACCTACAAATTCGGAAAATATATACAACGCAGGAATCAGTCCAACACCATATGTCTATGGAGCTACAATGATGCCGACACCAACCGTCGTGTCAAATTACACTACGTCTGGACAATCGGTATACACGAATGTTCCGACTGTGGGTGGGACATATGGACCAACAATGGGAGCAACATATGGACCAACAATGGGAGCAACATATGGACCAACAATGGGAGCAACATATGGACCAACAATGGGTGCAACATATGGACCGACAATGGGTGCGACATTTGGACCGACATATGGACCATCTTCAATACCTACATATGCAAACTGTGTAAACAACAACAATAACAATGCAAACAACAACAATAACAATGGAAACAATAATAATAATGGAAACTATGCAAACAATAACAATAGAAACAATAATAACAATGGAAACTATGCAAACAATAATGGAAACAATAATAATAATAACAATGGAAACAATAATAACAACAATAATGCAAACAATAATAATAATAATAACAATGCAAACAATAATGGAAACAATAATAATAACAATGCAAACAATAATGCAAATGCCCCTTTAAATTCTAGAAGCGGCAATTTCATTGCATATACACCGACACCCGTTGACAATTACTCTCAATACGGAGCATTGCAATCAAAAGGCGCCAACTTTATTCCAGTGATGAGCGATTTTAGTGCATTCCGTCGTTAATACAGCCAATCGATACATGTATCTATAGATACACGTATCATATTCTATCGAATAAAAACACAGACACAAATCACTGTTGGATAAAAAAGAAATGAGAAAATAAAAGAAATGCGAAAACATGTTAAAAATATAATATTTTTAAAATTTATATAGATTAATGTCGAATTTACCATTTGCGACGTTTAATCCTGCATCAGGTATTTACATTGGTCCTCCGGGTCCTACTGGAAATACTGGCGATTTTGGTCCAACAGGGATGACTGGATATACGGGAATGACAGGACCTCCCGGAATAACGGGACCGCAAGGCGTATCCGGACCAACAGGACCTCTAGGAACAGGAAACACGGGAACAACGGGACCTACAGGAATAACGGGACCGCGAGGTTTAACTGGAACAACTGGCTGCACCGGCGACATTGGAACGGGTCCGACGGGTCCGACGGGCCCCACTGGTACTACCGGATGTACAGGCCCGATAGGGACTGGACCAACCGGTACAACGGGTCCAACAGGGAGAACAGGTTCAACTGGACCTACTGGTGCACTCGGTACAGGCCCCACTGGTTTTACGGGAAGCACGGGAAGTACAGGGACCACTGGTCCTACCGGTCCACTGGGAACGGGTCCTACCGGTTATACCGGCACAACGGGCCCCACCGGCTGCACCGGTATTACAGGTGATACGGGCACAACCGGCTCGACCGGCACCACCGGCACAACCGGCCACACTGGCACCACCGGCACAACCGGCACGACAGGCACCACCGGCACCACCGGTTCCACCGGACCTCTCGGGACCGGACCTACTGGTACAACGGGCATTACCGGCACGACAGGTACGACAGGCGCCACTGGACATACAGGCGCCACTGGCCCAACTGGAACAACGGGCATCACCGGCACTACCGGTACGACAGGTCCCACTGGCCCTACGGGGTTCACCGGTTCAACAGGCCCTGTTGGATTAATTGGTCCTCAGGGCAGAACGGGAAATACGGGAACCACAGGGCGAACCGGTTCTACGGGTTGCACCGGAATCACAGGAGACACGGGGACGACAGGATGCACTGGACCGATTGGAACGGGTCCTACAGGTCCCACGGGAATCACGGGAGATACGGGTACGACCGGATGCACAGGGCCGATTGGAACGGGTCCGACGGGAACTACTGGCTGCACTGGAACAACCGGAACAACGGGAAAGACGGGATCTACTGGAATGACAGGGGAAACAGGTACTACGGGTCCAACAGGGACGACCGGTTCAACGGGACCACTTGGTACAGGGCCGACGGGGACGACAGGAATTACAGGTCCAACAGGGACAACTGGATGCACGGGGCCCATTGGAACGGGGCCGACAGGCATTACAGGTCCAACAGGGACAACTGGATGCACGGGGCCCATTGGAACGGGGCCGACGGGGATTACTGGTATAACAGGGACAACCGGACCAACGGGAGTGCGAGGGCCGACGGGTTCTACTGGGCAAAAAGGCGACAAAGGATTAGACGGGACTTCGGGCGGATTAACGTTGTATACACTGACCGACATTTCCTACAATGTTAATTCGGTGGGGCCATGTACAACTGGCCGTTTAATTTCGACGTTGATTGGAAGCCAACCGCAAACCGAAATCAGGTACGCATTTCCAACAGGTGGTGTTGGAACCGAGCAACTATTGGGATCTTTCTTTTTACCGCAGTTTAGTTTGACGTCGCCGGTAGTTCCTGCTGGATTGTGGGATGTGAATATCAATGCGAGTTTGACACAGACAAATTCGGATTATTTTGTGTACGTATTTTTCAAATTGTGGTATACAGATATTAATTACAACAACCCGGTGTTGGTAGTAAATGGGCAAAATATATTGACGAATATTTGGAGTATTGGATATATTCAATTATATACCAATACCTTTTACGTGCCGACGTTTAGTTTGCCCGATTTGAGTTATAGATTGCGTTTAGACATATACGGAATACAGCCGGTGCAGACGCCGACGAACAATGATACGATGTTGCACTTATATTTCGGAGGGTCAGATACATTGTCGCATATGCACACGACATTGGCCTATCAGAATGGACCGACGGGGCCGACGGGCACAACGGGTTCAACTGGCCCGCTTGGCACGGGACCAACTGGAATCACCGGTACGACTGGTCGTACGGGACCAACAGGACCAACTGGAATATTGGATACGAATACATTGTCGATATTCAGTAATTTCAACATCACTGTTGGAAATTTCGGTCAATCATGGAGTCTAATCAATTCCAATCGTTGTTGCAGTGTGGCTATGTCATCGACTGGTAAATATCAAATTGCCGCACAATGGAATAATAGTACTGCTGGCATTTATATTTCAACGGATTACGGAACAACATGGAGCATGAGTTCTGCGCCGAGTAAACGTTGGTATTGGGTTGCAGTTAGTTCTTCCGGGCAATACCAATTGGCAACCTCGTCTTCATCTGAAGGCATATACATTTCCACGAATTACGGAACGACATGGACGCAAACAACTGCGATTACAAGTGTGAATTATCTGAGTTGTAATATTTCATCGAATGGAAAATACCAATCCGCATCGACTACCTCAAGTGGCGTCTATATTTCGAAAGATTACGGGCAAACCTGGACAAAGACACTCAATGCGATTAGTATAAGTTTTGTATCCGCATCTTCTTCTGGACAATATCTGACAGCGGTTGTGAATGGTGCCAGTCTTTGGACCTCGGATAATTTTGGAGATACATGGAAACAAAACACGTCTGCTCCAACAGGTAGTTGGAATGGTGTATCTGTATCTGGAATCGGGCAATATCAAACAGCGTTTTTTAATCCGGGGTCTTTGTACACTTCAAACGATTTTGGAGAAACGTGGGTGCAAAACACATCTGCCCCGTCAAACATACAATGGGAGAAAATTGCAATGTCTTCCTCGGGTCTTTATCAAATCGCACAAGGATTCGACAGTTTTTCGTATGTGTCTACGGATTATGGAAATACCTGGACGGCGATTGCACAGTTAGGTACGTATAGGGGTGCTGGATGTGCCATGTCGTCGTCGGGCGACTATTCGACGATACTCACTCAAAATGGTGGGGCGGGAAATATATATACCTGTTATTCTCAGCAGGGGTCGACTGGATATACCGGAATAACGGGACCGACGGGTCGAACAGGGTCAACCGGAACAACTGGACCTACTGGTGCGATTGAAACGGGTCCTACAGGTACAACAGGAAGGACCGGAACAACTGGGTCAACCGGAACAACTGGACCGACTGGTGCGATTGGAACTGGTCCTACGGGAACTGCTGGAGCTACTGGACCGACTGGCACTAGTCCATGGAATCTCAACGTATTAAACACCTTTTATACACAAGGAAGTGTCAGTATCGGCAAAAATGTGGCAACTTCCGGAATGGTATTGGACGTTTCCGGAAACGTGAATATCGCTGGCGCAGCTTCCACCAGTACGACAACAGGAGCTTTGGTTATAACTGGTGGCGCAGGTGTTTCGGGCAATGTGAATGTGGCTGGTAATGTATTCGTGAATAGTTGCCCCGTGAACACGGACGACAATACAGCTGATTCGATGTCATCATCGAATATCTTTTTCTCCAATGTGTTTTCTAGACCATTTACGAATCTTGGAACGTATGCCTGGTTAGTATCCATTGCTATATCGTCAAGCGGACAATATCAATCATTCATCAGTAATAATACTAAAATTTTTTTATCAAGCGATTATGGAAAAACGTGGGCATCGTCACCCGATACGAGTAACAATACAAATAAAGGGTGGTCTTTTATTGCAATGTCTCAAACAGGACAATATCAAATTGCGGGAGTTATTCGCGAATATATTTATGTGTCAAGTAATTTTGGTGTTAGTTGGACGCAAATTGTATCTACGGGATTACGATGGTGGACTGCCGGTGCTATTTCAAGTACTGGACAATATCAAATAGCAGGTGGATGGAATGGAGGTCCATATGGAGGGGCCGCCTATTATTCGAATAATTATGGTAGTACATGGACGATGATTCCATATGCAACGGTTGCCGACGCTGTTAGTATGAGCTGTTCTTCTTCTGGTGAATACATGTCTATCCTTTCGAGTGGTGGAACCCTATATACATCAAATAATTATGGCGTCTCTTGGAGAACAAATGCGACCACATTCACTGGTAGTTCCAAAATAAGAATGTCGGCAAACGGAATGTATCAAACCATTCTAACGTGTGGTACTAATAATGGAACAAATAGTTGTATCAGTATATCATATGATTATGGCGTGACCTGGAGAATCACCGTTGCAAAAGGTTCATATGGCTGGTTTTATACACTCGGTGGCTATTGGTTAGACGTAACCAATATGATGGACATAGCGATGTCGAGCACCGGTCAATATCAAATGATTACTGCATTTCGAGGGTTCGGTCCAACAACTTTTGCAATATCAACTGATTATGGGTATAACTGGACGTTCAATGTCGCTAATATTTATCAAATTTGGGCGTGTGCTATGTCATCGAGTGGACAATATATTACGTGTAGTTCGGCGGGTACAACAGCATGCACCCTATACACCATGGATTTGACAGGAGTATTTTCAAACTTGGAATTATCAACGGGTGGTTTAAAAATAGGCGGTAGTTCAACCTATACGTCTCCACAAGTGATGACCAATTTGCCATTGTCCGATACAACTACGTTTACCAATAATATAATGTTGGGGTCTGTTTATGGCGGAATATATACCGCAGGAGCATCTTCCTCGTATTCGGGAGATATTAATATATATGATGCATTCAATAATAATAGTTTTTCAGTAGGTAATTCCTATGACGCTAGTGGTAATTATGGTAGTAACGTCTTCACTATCTATTATTCTACCCCATCTGTTACTACAACTCTTAGCGGCGAATGGGTCCAATTGACGTTTCCTTATCCGCTTTTATTAAGTAGTTATTCGTTTGCAAGTAATACATCAGGCAGTCCAAAAGATTTTACTATTGTCGGTTCTAACAATGGAACAACATGGTATTTATTGGATAGTCAAACAGGGCAAAGTGTTGGTTCCACACCTGTGACGTATCCGTCCGGCGCACTTTCAGGGATCGCAGCAGGAACGTATGGGGCATATAGTACAATTCGTTTGATTGCAAGAACAATCGGTAGTGGACAATTCCGGATTTATATCAAAAATTTCTCATTCAGTGGAAGATATACGCAACTGCCGGCCATGTCGATTGGTAAAGTCATCGCTAATAATAACGCATTAGATGTCAATGGTAATATCAATACGAATAGTTATATTTTTTCTCAATTTTCAACGGTCAGCGGAAATGCAGTTATTGGCGGAAATTTGATAGTTTCGGGAAATCTCAGTATCGGCAAAAATGTGGCAACTACAGGAATCCTGTTGGACGTTTCCGGAAACGTGAATATCGCTGGCGCAGCTTCCACCAGTACGACAACAGGGGCCTTGATTGTAAGTGGTGGCGCAGGTCTATCTGGCAATGTCAATGTCGGAGGGAATGCGGCCATCCGTGGAAATGTTACTGCCGGCAATTTGACGGTCTCTGGAATAGCATCCACCAGTACGACAACAGGAGCTTTGGTTATAACTGGTGGCGCAGGTGTTTCGGGCAATGTGAATGTGGCTGGTAATTTATGCGTGGATAGTTGTCCCGTGAACACGGACGACAATACAGCTGATTCGATGTCATCTTATATCATGTTTTCCAATGTATTAACCGCGCCATTTACCCTATATCCTATTTCTTTTGGAGCATATGCACATTATGTTGCAATATCTTCCACTGGACAATATCAAACCGTTTCAGTGAATAGTAATTATATTTATATATCATCCAATTATGGTGCTACATGGGCACTATCTCCAGATGCATCCAATAATATTGGTCGTTCTTGGTACTCTCTTGCCATATCTCAGACAGGACAATATCAGCTTACTGCCGGAATTACTGATTATATTTATGTTTCTAGTAACTATGGTGTAGCTTGGACAAAAGTTACTCAATTGGGAACACAATCATTTAATAATGCGGCAATGTCTGCTACTGGACAATATCAATTAATTGGTGGTCCTTCGGGATTTTATTTATCCATAAACTATGGCGTAACATGGACATCTGTCGCTGCGAATAACGCAGTAGATATGTGTTGTTCATCATCCGGGAAATATATGAGTGCGGTTACAAGTACAGGAGCATTATATACATCGAATAATTATGGTGTAACATGGAGATTAAATGCTACTAGCTTTGGTATTGCCAAAATAAGAATGTCAGCAAATGGAATGTATCAAACCATTGTGACTTCGAGTAGTACTGCTGCAAATAATTATATTAGTATATCGAATAACTATGGTATTACATGGAGTCGTTCGGTTCCTACAGGGTCTGCGCCATTTACCACTCCGGGTGGTTATTGGTTAGATGGTTCTTGGACGTATGGATTGACAATGTCCAGCACGGGTCAATATCAAATGATGGCTGCAAAACCTCATATTGGAATATCCAGCAATTATGGTTATACGTGGACATTTGTAAGCAATTCATCGTATAATTTATGGTCATGTGCAATGTCATCCAATGGACAATATATTGTAGCATCTAGTCCAAACAATTTTATGTATACATTAAATTTGGGAGGGTCATTTCCTCAATTGGCGATTTCAGGAAATGTGGGAATTGGAAAAACAAATTCAAATACTACACTGGATGTTTCTGGTAATGTGCTAGTGTCTGGAATAGCATCCACCAGTACGACAACAGGAGCTTTGGTTATAACTGGTGGCGCAGGTGTTTCGGGCAATGTGAATGTAGGGGGCAACCTCACAGTGGGAAACAATATCGTGTTCTCGGACAATTCGACATTAATGAGTATGGCGGACATCGATGACCCCATGACTGTGATGGACACACAAATCAATGGCGTCTTGAAATATGAATACCCCGATTTTTGCGGGTTTTATGATATACCGTTTGTTCCTGGTCGTGGACTCTATTTTTCTGCCATCGACATAACTACAGGAAAGTATCAAAGTGCCACTATGTATGGTGGAAATATTTATTTATCTTCCGATTATGGTAATTCATGGGCGGCCACTCCCGATGTGTCGAATATTTCCGGAAATAAAAATTGGATCGACATTAAAATCTCGCAGTCCGGACAATATCAAACTGCTGCCTCAGACTATTTATATGTATCCACCAATTACGGAAATTCATGGACGCAAAAATCGCCCAGTTCCACTTGGAAAAGTCTGGCACTCTCTATCACCGGCCAATATCAATTGGCAGCAGGCACCACCACGTTCTTATCAAAAGATTACGGAAATACCTGGGCGGCAACGCCGATTGCCAGCGGCACAAACGCAACCATGTCTGCTTCCGGTAAACATATGGTCTACATAAACAACACGAATTTCAATTTCATCAAATCGAGTGATTATGGCGCCAGCTGGAGACAAATCATACAAAGCAGTTTTTACCCGAGCGATTCGATCAGTGCGATCAAAATGTCGGCATCGGGAAAATACCAAGTTCTCGCCGGAACGAGCAATTCAACAAGTATTTACAATTCATGGGATTATGGAAACACATGGAGCTTGCAAAAGACAAATTTAAGTGTTAGTGTGTCTCCATATACTGCGAGAATTGGTAAAGTATGTGTATCCTCTACAGGACAATATCAACTTGTTGTAATTTACGGGAATGAAACGGTCACGGGCGTTTGGTATTCAACCGATTATGGATATAATTGGTCGAATATGTTCCCTGCCTATACACGATTCAGTGTACCTACCAATTATATTGTGCCTTTCTCTGCCGTATCAGCTGCGATGTCGTATTCAGGACAATACATTACTGTTGGAATTACTAATTATCCGGTTGAGAGTGGGTACTCCGGAAATCAGAAGTATGCACATCTATATACAGCAAATACATTGGTTCAAACATCAGATGACATTAACGATACAAACACATCTATATCTTTGATGCAATCTCCTGTGCCTGGCTTTGGTAATTTTCAATTAATAAAACGCATGGATATGCAAGCTCTCCCATATTCTGGTATAGCAATTTCCACAACCGGTCAATATCAAATGGCGATGAATGCGGGTCCACTCGCCAACCCGGTTGTTAGTGGAAATATATTTTTATCATCAGATTTTGGTGCGACTTGGAGTCAAACACCCGATGTTTCAAACATAACTGGTCCAAAATCGTGGTATTACGCAGCAATGTCAGGAACCGGACAATATCGATTGGCAACTACTGTAACAGAAAATGTATATTTATCACGTAATTACGGAATATCTTGGGAAAAAATATTACCGATTCTCGATGGTTCCGCTCTGTACGGTGGTCATGTATGCATATCTACAACCGGGAAATATATGTTAGTCACTTCTGACAAAGTAAATTGTATATATGTATCAAATAATTTTGGTACAACTTGGGTAAGAAAAGATTTAGACCCGAATTATTCATGGAACCGGATCACTGCAGCAATGTCTGGTTCTGGTAAATATATATCAGTATTTACATCGAATTGTCTTTATGTATCGAAAAATTATGGTAAGAGTTTCATCATCCAGGCTGGATATGATAATGGAACCGCGTTCGGTTCAACAGATATAGCCAGAATTGGTATTTCTGCAACCGGACAATATCAAACTATATCTTTTTCAAATTTTTCGAGTCAGACTAGAATTGTTGTATCACAGGATTATGGAGAAACATGGGTTCTAAAAGCTGGACCATTAACCTACAGGCAATCTGGAGTTGTGTACATGACTATATCGAACACCGGTCAATATCAATACTGTAATCAAAGCTGGTATTATTCAATTGATTATGGTAATACATGGAATGTTGCAACATGGAATGTGCAGTGGAATGAAGTTCGTACAGCTTTAATTTCCGGAGATGGACGATATATGCTCAACCATATTTCTAGTGGTTCTGTCAACGCTTCGAATTTATATACGGGTTCATTGGGAACCTATTCGGGTATGTATAATATACGTGGTAATATTGGCATTGGTAATATCAATCCATCCTATTTATTGGATATTTCTGGAAATGCACGTATAACCGGTACTTTAGTTATTAACGGAACACCGTTGAGTTCAGGAAATATTGGTTCTACTGGACCGACAGGAACTACTGGAACTAGTGGAGCTGCTGGAACCACTGGACCTACAGGTACTGCTGGACCTACCGGACCTGCTGGTTCGGGATTATGGGCGGTCACTGGCGCAAATATGTATGTTATAAATGGTAATATCGGAATCGGCACTTCTACTCCTGGACAACAACTAGATATTTCAGGTAATCTAAATGTTTCTGGTTCTATATACGTATCTGATTTTTGTGAAAAAATTTATAATGCAGGAACGGGTTCATCTTTATCATTATCTTATACTGCTATTGACGGAATCGTATTTTTCACACCATCGGCCAATTTCACATTAGCTCTAACATCTGTGCCAACGAATAGCACAACCATTAGTTATACAATTTCAATTATGATGCCTGCAAAATTCTATGCAAACGCAATTACTATAAATGGGACATCTTATACCATGAGAAGTGGAGGTGGATTGGCTAATATAACTATTAATGCAAGTGCTACTCATGTATTACAACAAATATCGATTATGTATTTGGCTAGTGCAACCCCGGTTGTTGTAACAAATATAATGTCCATATGGTAATTAGTTTATTTGATTGTTAGTTTGTTTTTTGATTTTTATATAGCCGATATAGGCAATATAAAAAAGAACTGCAGCAACACCAAGTGTTTACACCAGTGAAGATTTTCAAGGGTTTAAAATAATCGATTCGTATAGAATGCAGTTAAATCGTCGGTACTCATACCTGTATTATGTCCAATCATTTCGGTCATATATCCATTCATACCACGTGTATATGCATATCCATCTGTTCCAATATCACGTAATGTTGTAAATGTAGCAGCAACAGTTGCTGATAATGCCATACTATTCCATTCTGTAAAGCTAATTACTGTGGCAGATGTGCCATTAACATATGAATAACGGGTTCCACCAGAGTTCATATACCAATCATTATTATTACTACCGCTATTTATTAATCCAAGTGTTCCGCCACCACTGTAATTAAACCGTTGTCCATAATCAGTACCAACCGCAGCAGTAAAAATAGTTCCTAGTAAAGTATTCGTATTTGTAAAATGACAAAACATAGTATTTGTGTATTGTGGAGTAGTTAATGATACATATGTATTTGTAGTAGCATTTGAAAAATATATTACGTATTTACTAACACTATTATTGGTCTGTAGAGAAATAGTTGGCTGATTTGCAGTTGTTGCTTGTGTTGCATTATTTCTTTTACCTGACTGGTCATACCATTTTGTTACATAAGCTGTTCCTGCGCCAACCCATGTTGCGAAAGTGGTTCCAGTATTGTTTGCACCGGTACTCAAATAGGATTGAGTAGCATCGGTATAAAAATCCGAAGTGGCATTATCTGAGGATCTTCGTAATGTGAGAACTGGTCCTGTATAGGTGGATACTACAAGTCGAACAGAGAAAACATACAACATATTTATAAATCGTAAATAAGGGGGAATATTAATACGTGGAGTCAATGCTAATTCAATATTATATATTTGTAATACTTCCAATGCGGTTAATGCACGGTTATAACAATGTATTTGATCATAAAATCCATTACTTGTCCATCCGCCATTATTATAATCACCTATACATAATCCTCCTGCATTTACTGTGCCTGATTCGCCTGTATAAGTTCCTGTTCCAGAATTTACACTTGACCCATTCATATATATTATACAAGTTGTTCCATCATATGTAACTGCAACGTGTCTCCAAACATTCGCAGGTATTGCTGTAGTAGATATATTTACGAGTGATCCGGTTAGTTTGTTAAGTTCTGCAGTAAAAACAGCTGGACTACGAGTTGGAAAACTTACAAACATAAATTTAGATGAACCTATAAGACAATCTGAATAGTTTCCTGTTCCCATAAAATAGACCCAACATGTTCTTGTAAAGGTGGAAGGAGTAGCATAATTAGTTGAAATACTATTTTGCGTAAAAGAAGGTCCAGTGTATAAAACATAACCTCTGGTTGAATCGTATGCAAGAGTAACCGGCTGTGTTGCAATAGTGGAATTTTGTGTTAATGTAGAACCAAATGTATCTGTAGTGGGAATAGTTGGAGATGAAAAATCTAATGAGAATGTAAGACCATTTGTTGGAATACCTGTGGAGAAATTCAAACTATTATTGTAATTAATCATTTTTGAAATGGATTGTGTACTAGTAAGTGTTGAATACATATTATATATTACACTATATTTTTGAATTTTTTACCAATTAAAGACACCGTCCAACGAGAAAAATGAGACAAAGTCTCAATTTCTGTTGGACTAGTCGCCCATAAAAAGAAAAAGAATTGTAGGACGCTAAAAACGTCCCAATTTTCTTTTTGTTCGCTGTAATCTTTAGTAGAAGGAGAACAATCGTTTACACCTTTGCATATTCTAAACGCCGAAATGGCTTTGGGGAGTTTAACGGAACAATAGCAATGTAAAAGAAATCAAGGAAATGAATGTTCTCAAAAACAAATAAAATCCAACACAAATAAATAATATTCGAATCTATATTATTTACACCTTTGCACTTTTAAACCGCCGATTATATAACCCTGAAATCGCCAATGGCGATTTCTAGGATATAAAAGGAGATTTATTAGTTGCAAAGTAACTGTTGCCATTGTACATTAAAATACGCCCACCTAAAGGTGGGCGTTTAAAATGTGCAAAGGTGTATAACAGAATCAAATCATGTCATACCAATTTTTATCCATCTATTTTGCTCGGTAAGCGTAATGATATTGTCCGGGTCGCGGTCATCATTTATCGTCAAACGTGTCGAATAAATTAAAATAATGCCATGATTGACGGGTAATTCTAAAGATTGACCGGGACCTACATTCAAAAACAATCGACTATCTTGAGAACTATTTGAAACGGCCTCTTCTTGGAAATATTGCGGATACGGCGTATTGTTCACAATAATCACCGTTCTCCCTTCTACGCCTCTCGTAAACCCATTAATATAACTCGATTCTTCTATTTCCGTAGTAATCGTGAAATAGGTAAATCCATCACTTAGCACATAATCATCCACTTCGACATCCTGCAATTTAATAATCGGCCCCATTGTAAACAACAATTTCCCTGTAAACTCTCCTTTATCGCCCGTGCAACCGGTTAATCCAGTCGGCCCGGTTATACCCGTCGCCCCCGTATTCACTGCAGTTCCGTCGATGCCGATGGGCCCCGTACATCCCGTGGGCCCCGTACATCCCGTACATCCAGTCGTTCCGGTCGTTCCTGTACGGCCAGTGGACCCCGTTTTGCCCGTCGGTCCCGTCGGTCCCGTCGTCCCCGTACGTCCAGTCGTTCCTGTAGCCCCCATCGGACCTGTACGCCCTGTAGGACCCGTCGGCCCCGTCACACCAGTCAAGCCTGTGCAACCAGTGTATCCCGTAGCTCCCATCGGCCCCACATATGTCCCGTGGTTCGGTTTAAACACCGTACACATCGCTGCTCTCGTCTTTTTCTGTTGGACCAACGCATTCCCATCTAATTGTATCAGCGAAGACATGTTCTCTCTATGATAGAAATATATTTATTTTATCCAATTCTACACGCCAAAGGGAATGCTAAAATAGAGACATTTATATACAAATAATTCTCTATGCGGTAAATTTCATATAGAAAAATAAGCATCAACTATAGTAGAAATTCAGATACGAGTATCATGGACAATATGAGACATATCAATACTATATTACAACGAGAACAAGTGGCAAAAGACATTATCGATATACTGACCATGTTTGATAAAAAATGCAAGGACAATACGTTTAAAAAAGGAATTTATATCTATGGTTCTCCCGGATGCGGCAAAAGTTTCTTCATAAATAGTATTCTGCGCGAACTCGATTACGACGTCATACAGTATGATGCAGGCGACGTTCGCAATAAATCGCTCATTGACACCATTACGTCGAACAACATGGCCTCGCAAAATGTTCTCCAGCTCATGTCCAAAAAAGTGAAGAAAATCGCCATCATCATGGACGAAATCGACGGTATGAACAACGGCGACAAAGGCGGCATCACCTCTCTCATCAAACTCATCCGCCAAAAAAAGACCAAAAAACAGCGGCTCGAACCCATGACAATGAACCCCATCATATGCATCGGCAATTACTACGTCGACAAGAAAATCAAAGAACTCATGAAAGTATGCAATGTGTTTGAACTAAAATCTCCTACAGAGAATCAGATGACAGCGCTCTTGCGCGAAACCGTGTTTATATCGGACAAGATTGCGTCCGGTTCTCCCGTGTTGGATAATAATAAAGAAAAAGAACAAATCTATTCCTCTCTCGTCACATACATTCAAGGCGATTTCCGCAAATACGATTTCGTGAAAAAGATATACAAGAAAAATCCGAACCTTCTGTTGGATACGGAAATCATGGTAAATGTGTTTCATACAAAACACTATAGCGAAAATTCGAAAAAAATCACACAGAATCTCCTACAGGCATCGGTTCCGCTGGAACAGCATTGTAAATTCATGAACGAGACGGACCGCACGATTGTCGCGCTATTATGGCACGAGAACATTGTGGACGCGATTTCGAATTCGCCGCATACGAAATCGATTCCATTTTATTTCCGGATTCTGGAAAACATGTGTTTCGCAGATTTCATCGACCGCATTACCTTCCAAAACCAAATCTGGCAATTCAATGAAATGAGTTCGCTCATTAAAACGTTTTACAACAATACATTGTATCACAAATGTTTTCCGGAGAAGACGGCTCATATATCATCATCGCAACATATATCATCGTCTCAACATATATCATCATCGCAACATATATCATCATCACAACATCCTACAGTGGCACATGATGTGCGATTTACAAAGGTTCTCACGAAATATTCGACGGAATACAACAATATTTTGTTCATCTATCATTTGTGCCAGAAAATCGACATGGACAAAAAGGATTTGATTGCATTTTTCCAAGAGTTGCGATTGCATTGTGATTCGGAGACATTGGCGTGTGAACCGAAAACTGACTCGAAAATGCAGGCGAATGATAAAGATAAAACTCAGAGCAATGATAGTTTGATTCTCATTGAAAAATTGTTTGAGAATACGGAAATCGATAAATTGAACATTCGCCGGATGTATCGATATTTAGACAAGAATGTAAAACGAGATTCAGCGTCTTTAGAAGATGAAGACGACGAACTGGATATGGATTGAATGAGATGATGGATACATAATGCTTTTCATAAGGATTATGTGTTGGATAAGGATTATGTGTTGGATAAGGATTATGTGTTGGATAAGGATTATGTGTTGGATAAGGATTATGTGTTGGATGTTTCTTTGTTTTCATTTTCTAGATAGTATTCAATGTCGTCTCCTGACCAACCATTGTTGCTATATTCTTTCCAAAGGTTCTCGAAACAAGAGTGACACCATAGTTTCTCTTGTTCTCCTTTCGTGACAATATAAATATTATTTTTACTACAATTGATTTCCGTATCACATTCTTCGCATATTTCTATTGTGACTTCTTCGGTATTCATGTCTGTATCTATCTTTATCCGCGTATCTTTACACCTTTTCACCTTTAAAATGCCGATTATATATTGATAATTCCACCAAAGGTGGAATTATCAATATATAAAGGGTAATTTATCGGTTGCAAAGTAACAGTTGCCATTGTACATTAAAATACGCCCACCTAAAGGTGGGCGTTTGAAATGTACAAAGGTGTATATCTTACGATTCCGATTCTTTCTTTTCCAACACGGCAATCTTACTCCTCAAGAACGCATTTTCTTCCATTAGCCGACGTATTTCCTGAATCTGTCCATTCATCATGTTGACAATTTCTTGATGGTTCAATTCTTTCTCTACTCCATTTTGATTTATCATAATCTTGTTGTTCGCATTATCATTCATTTGCTCGATTCTGCGTTGTTCCTCCATTTTCTTGATTTGGTCGAGAACTTCCGGTTTCATTTCCGGTTTGCCGGGGGCATACGATTCCAACAGGGAATCCACATCATTGAGAAAGAATTTGAGAATATGGGCCTCCTTCTCTTTTCCGCGGATAAAGTCCTCGACCTTTTTCGGCGATTCTTTCAGAAACTGGGGGTTCGGGTTCTCCAACAGTTTGCGTTTGTCGAACGTATTGTGATTGTGCGAGAAAACGAGAATGGATTTCATGGGGTCCAATTGAGCAAAGGGGACCGTGTAATTCTTCAGGAAATGTTTTTCTTCGGCCAATGCCGCGGTGTCTTCGTATCGCGTCTCTTTGAGCAGTTCGGTTCGAAAGGCGAATGTCCCCGCTGTGGCGTGATTCGGGGAATAGGGGCCGCATTGTATCATTTTGCCGGGTGTTTCCGGAGTGAGTCCTTTGAAATAGACGTATATTTCGCTGGACCCGACACACATCGCCGTGCGATTTTCCTGTAGGACATCGACCGCGTGTTGGACGCGTTCTGGGGGGTAGTAATCGTCGTCGTCCATGTAAACAATGATGGTGCCTTTGCAAAACGTGTGCATGTAATTGCGTTTTTCGCCCAATTTCATGTGTCGTTCGGAGCGAATATAGCGAATCTGCGGAATCGTCAATGCGGCGGCTTCGAAGATGTCTCCCACAGGGTCGGTTCCGTCATCGATGATAATCCATTCCATTCGGTCTTTCGGGTATTTTTGATTTTGGAAGCATTCGATGATTGTGGGAATAAAAGGGCGGCGATTGAATGTGGGTGTACAAACGCTGACAAAGGGGTAATATTTTTTCTTGAGTTTAGGAACGTGCGATTTTGTTTTTCCCATTTTTTGAATGTTATAATAGAATGAAGTGGTGTATTTATATACGTATTATTATATATAAATATTATGACATCATTAAGAAAGAGTCTATATAATGCACGAGAATATGCAAATAATCTAAATCAATTAGATGATATTCAAGAAACACTTACAACATTACACCTTTTCTCATTTGAAACGCCGATTATTAATAAAATTGAAAATAGTTTAAAATTATTTTCAATTATCATAAAAAATGGAAAGTCCTATGTTGAAAATGTTAAAATCTAAAAATCCAGATAAAGATTATCCATCTAACACAGGAGAAAAATGGACTGATGAAGAAGAAACATTATTATTAGAAGAGTTAAGTAAGAATATTGATATACAACTAATAGCACAATGTCATAATAGAACTACTGGTGGTATAAATGCAAGACGTAGAGAAATCGCCTATAAATTGTATAGCAATAATAATTCTATGGAAGACATAATATTGAAAACAAAATTAGATGAAGACCAAATAATAAAAACAATAAAAAAACGACAAAACAATCCTAAAAAATGTAAATCCGTAATAGAAATTAAAAGACCATTTTCAATAGAAAGTGAAATTGATGAAATGAAAAATGACATTAAAGAACTAAAAAATACAATAAAGGAATTAGTTGAAATGATGAAAGCAGTTTATGAATTTGAAGATGCATAAAATGGG
>Ga0114978_10001728_pt1 | contig 18320 bp, 24 predicted proteins | sample S_140212_EF_Meta_FD_87027 | JGI IMG/M metagenome (GOLD analysis project Ga0114978, IMG submission 87027) | Freshwater microbial communities from Lake Simoncouche, Canada to study carbon cycling - S_140212_EF_MetaG | ecosystem: Environmental > Aquatic > Freshwater > Lake | place: Lake... | reverse complement strand
GGTAAAAAAATTGGCGAAGAACTTGTTGACGTTAAAAATAAACAATCCGCGTTAGATAGTATTGCCGACGCTAAAGCAATACTTAAACAAGGTATCTACGCTGGCGCGTATGGCCCAGCAGGTAAGATTGTGGCTAAGTACACTGGTATAGGTAGCAAAGATAAAGTAGCCAGAACAGAAGAGTTTGTGTCGTACATAGGTAACGTCGTTATACCTAGACTTAAAGAATTTGGTGGTAACGATTCTGAGCAAGAACTTAAATATCTTAATAACGTCATGGGCGGCAATCTTGAGATGGAACCCGCTGCTTTGACACGTATTCTTGATAGAGCAGAAAAAAATATTCAGCGTGGTATAGAACGATTACGTAAGCAAGCGGAAACTGGTGAAACTAAGCAATCGCTAACTAGCACTTTGCCTCGCGCCGGTAATGCTGACCGCCCATCTGAACCTGCTATGGTTATGCCAGGGCCAACAGCAGCAGCGCCAGCGCCGGCGGCAGCATCTGCGGCTAAACCACCATCTGGTATGCCGAAAGCAACTAAACGATGGAACCCTCAAACTCGTAAATTAGAGGTAATTCGATGACGCAATATGTTCAATTTGGGGAAGATATTGTAGAGTTTCCTGATGGTATGTCGGAAGCTGATATTGAATCGGCGTTATCGGTTGCGTCTGGCGTAAGCAATCAAGGCCAATCAATTCCACAAATGCCCGCTACAAAACCTGTAATTCCACCTACAAATGGGTTTTTGATGGGTTTAAAAGACCCTATTAGTGGCGGCGCGCAGTTAGCGCCTAGAGGTTTGGCATACGCTACATCTTTAGGCGGCGCCACACCTAATCCTGTCAGCCGATTCTTTGATGAAGAAGCACGTAAAGTAGATGAGATGGTTCGCGCTGAACAAGAAGCGTATATGGCGCAACGCGCTGCGCAAGGCGAAACGGGTTTTGACGTGGCGCGTATGGCTGGCAATGTACTTAGCCCAGCTAATCTTGCGCCTGGAGTATTTGCTACACGTTTGGCTGCGGTAAGAGGTGCTGGCCCAGCTATGCAAGCTGCCGCAGGTGGTGTTGCTGGTGGGCTTATGCAGCCGGTAACAGAAGAAGATTTTGCGGCTCAAAAATTAGAGCAAGCTACTTTAGGCGGCGCATTTGGCGCTGGCGGTCAAAAAGTTGTTGCGGGCGCAGGGCGTATGCTAAATCCGCTCGTATCTAAAGCAGAGCAAACAATGATTGACCTAGGCATAACCCCAACTATGGGGCAAGTGCTTGGAAAAGGCGCAAAGTCGTTAGAAACTTTTGCGCAATACATGCCTATTATCGGCACGGCTATTCAAGATGCGCGTCAACGCACTATATTTGATTTCAATAAAGGCGTAATCAATAAAGCCTTAGGCCGCATAAAAACTAAATTGCCTGCCGACGTTATAGGCAGAGATGCTATTAAATTTGCGTCTGATACAGTGTCTAATGAGTACGATAATGTATTAAAAAAAATGGATTTTGAACTAGATTTTAATACTAGCAGCAATATACTTGGCGCATTAAATAAAGCTAACCTACTATCGCCGCAGCAACGTCAAGCAGCAATAGATTACGTAAACGATATAGCACTTAGTAAATTCTCTGGTAGAAAATTAACCGGCGAAGAATACAAAGCTATTGAATCAGACTTACGTAAAAAAGCGTCGGGTCTTATGTCTAGTACAACAGAAGCTGAACGCGAGGTAGGCGACGCGCTGTTTGGTGTACTTGGTGAATTTAAGAAATCACTATACAACCAAAACCCAAAATTAACTCCTCAATTACGTAGAGTTGACTCAGCGTATGCCGACATGAGCGTTATTAAATTAGCGGCTGCTAATTCTGGTGCTGAAAGCGGTGTGTTTACGCCCAAGCAGTTTTCAACGGCGGTTCGTCAAGGCGATAAAACATTACGTAAGTCCGCATTTGCTAAAGGCACGGCCAGATCGCAACAAATATCAGACGCTGCTATGCAAATGCTTGAAGAAGAAGCTGGCGCTACATTAGCCGGCCGTTACGCGGCTGGTGGCGCGGGTTTGTTTGGGCTTGCAACACGGCCAGAAATAGCTATACCTGCGGTAATTGGCGGGCGTATGGTGTATTCCGAACCAGGGCAACAGCTTATGAATATGATGTTGCGTTCGCGCCCTGAAGCTATGAAGCAAGCGGGCGGTATGTTAACTCGCGGCGCGCCCTATGTTGGCGGCGCGGTTGGGCCACAACCTGTGTATCAGTACAACTTAAATGAGCGTAGTTTGCCTCCAGTAGAAGTTACTGCCGACCGCGAGTATTAAATGCCCTTCGCGCTGATCGCAGCGGCTAATACGGCCATTGCGGCAGCAAAAGCCGGCTGCAAACTTTATAAGGATATAAAGAATGCGGCCGGTGACGTAAGAGAAGTTCTGGATGATCTGAAATCGCAGTTTAGTAAAATTCAGAATCCAACGAATGAGCAAAAGATTCAGTTTAATGAAGAAGTACATAAAGTTCAGAAGATAGCAAAGACTGATCCAAATGATGCGCTAGGTGATATAGGTGAGCATTTGGGTAAGTTCTTAGACGCATTTGATACGATTGAAAAACTCTTTTTGCAGGAAGAACGTGATTCAAAAAAAGTATACAAAGGCGAAGAATCTATCGGGCGGCGAGCGTTGCGCAGAGTGCTTATCCGAAGTCGATTAAGTTCTATGTACGCCGATATCCGAACTGAGATGACGTACAACGCACCGCCAGAATTGGGCGATTTGTATACACGATTTGAAAAAATGTGGAGTCAGATTCAAGAGGAGCAACGAATAGCTAATGCTAATGAGTTGCGAGCAATACAAACAGCCGCAGCAAAACGAAGACGGGCTATTAGAAAGATCAAGGAAAATGCGACATGGTTTGGCGCGGTTCTGTTCGTGAGCCTATGGTTAATAAGCCTCCTACTACTGATAAGGATGAGCAAGACAATGTCCCTTGGGTATTATTGATTTGTTTAATTTCAATGGTGCTGACGCTTGCCATTGCATTGCCGTTAGTTGGTTTAGCAATCATGGACGCTAACAACGCAACGAATGCCGCCATCATTGAAGTAGATAGAATGCGCAGGATACGCAAATTAATGATGCGTGAACTAGAGGAAAAAAATGCTAACTCTGAGCCAACTGAAGCAGTTACTCCCAAGGAATAAGTATGTCGAACATTGGCATAATGCTTTGCATCAACTGCTTCCTGACTATGACATTAATACCGCTCATCGTATTGCTGCTTTTGTAGCGCAATGCAGTCATGAGTCTGGCGGCTTTACGACGTTAAAAGAAAACCTGAATTACAAGCCACAATCCCTTCGCAGACTTTTTTCTAAATACTTTCCAGATGACGCTATCGCTAACCAGTATTGTGCGCGCCCTAATAAGCAAGAGGCTATCGCAAACCGTATTTACGCTAACCGCATGGGCAATGGTGATGAGTCTAGCGGTGATGGCTACCGCTATTGTGGCCGTGGGCTTATCCAGCTTACTGGTCGGTCAAATTATCAATCCTTTGCAGATTCTATTGAAGTGGATGGTCGCCCACTAAAGATTGACGAAGTGCCAGAATACTTGGCCACGTTTGAAGGCGCTGCTCAATCTGCTTGCTGGTTTTGGGAAACGAATAAGCTCAATCAATGGGCTGATGCTGGCGACATTCTTACATTAACTAAGCGCATTAATGGAGGCACCATTGGACTCGAAGATCGTAAAAAACATTATGAGCATGCTCTTCATGTGCTTGGCGCTTAATGCTTGTCAGGATAGATTTCGATATAAGTGTCAAGACCCTGCTAACTGGGAAGCCACAGATTGTAAGCCTCCTATATGTACGGCTACGCAAACCTGTCCTAATGATGTGACGCAACCAGAAAAGGTAAAGCCATGAACGAAGATAGTTTGAACGCATGGTTGAAATTCATAATTGGCATTTGCTTTTGCATGATCCTGTTTATGATGGCGTCGCTTTCCATGTATTCGGTCGTGTTTGTTACGCAACCAATGAGCGGAATGGCGCCAGCGGATAAGCAGTTCTTTTTATTGCTGTCCGATATGAGCAAATACATCCTCGGCGCGTTAGCGACCCTTATAGCAATTAAAGGCAAAGATCAATTCGTGCCGCCTGGGCTTTCAACGGCAAAGGAGCGTGAAGAGGCGATGAAGCCGCAAACTCCACCAGCGCCTATAACGCCAGCCAAACGTGTAGAGCCAACGATTGAGCCTGTAGCAGCGGCTGCGCCTGTTGTTTTAGGATTCAATGGCAAACCTGCCCCACCTGCTGCACCACAACCGGAGATCGAATGATGAAATCACTTATTGCACTTATTGCGTTTGTTCCTTTGATGGCATTTGCCGGTGGCGAAATGAAAAAGGTCTGCCATCAAGAAAAAGGTAAAGAAGTTTGCAAGACCATCAAGGTGCATAAAAAATTAGACGGCGTGAAAGTGCCGCCAAAATGAATCCGTATTTTATAGCTGGCAGCGTCTTAGCCGTAGTGTTTGCCTACGGCGCTGGCCATTGGCAAGGCGACGATGCTGGCCAAGCTAAAGTCCAAGCAAAATGGGACAAAGAGAAAGCCAAACAAATGGCCGAGTACGCTGAGAACATGCGATTGGCCAGAGAGAAAGAGCAAGCACTTCAACAGGGCGCAAACAATTTACGCGAGGAAAAAGATCGTGAACTTAAAAAAGTGGCCGATACTAACCGTATTCTTCTTGGGAGCTTGCGCAACCGGCCAGAGCGCCCCGCCGAAGGCAGTCCCATGTCCAGTACCGCCAGCGCTTGTAGTGCAGCCACCGGAGCGCAACTGGCAAAAGGAGATGCAGAATTTCTTGCAGGGTACAGTGCCGACGCAGCCAGCCTCAAAGCAGCCTTAGACCAGTGCGTCAAGCAGTACGAATCGCTTCGCCATTAATAGTATGATGGTCGTGGCGCGCAAGTAACATCGACAACAACGTCGGATGTGCGCCCCGAAATCTTTCGCTTGGCCATTATCATAACGGCTCTAGTACGATTAGATTCGCAATCTTGTATGGCCATGATAACTTCATTGCGGCTCATAGCTTGAATATCTTTTTCTACCGTTAACGACGTGTTCGGTAAATCAAATGTCGAACATCCGGTAAGAAAAATAAGCGGTAATAGTTTTTTCATGATTGCCCTCTGCGGATCATGTTGCGGTCAACAATTTGCTCAATTCCTTGAGCGCATCTCATACGAAAATCAGCCCATTTTTTCATAAATTGTGGGTCTTCTGATGGTGGTGTCCAATTATAATTGGCACGCCAACGAATCGTGACATCGGTGGTTGATGGTGTGTAAATGTAATGGTCGCCCATACTCATGTTGTTATGTTTCCTCATTCATTTTCCTCCTGTCTTCATTTTTCCTTCGTGTAAAAACTTCCTGTTTTTTCATCGCTGCTACCTCTTCTTTAGTATAAGTAGGTTTTGGATCAGGTGGCGGTAACAGCGCCAACCAGACTTCACCCGTATAGGCTTTAAATCCGCATTTGTTGCATTTACGCAACCGTCTAACGCCGCCCAATTGTTTTTGCGTCAACACCACGTATGTTCTGTCGCCACACTCCTTACAGTTCATGCAGCGGCCTTGGCTAGTATTTCTTTACGTTCTCTGGCGTCACGTAGCGCGCAATAGCGTTGATGCAAACGGTTTAGATACGACGCTCTACGATACGTATCCAATTCAGTTTGTAGCATCACATAAACTTGCTTCTCAGTAAGAGCCGATAATCTGCTATTCATTTCAGCCCAATGTGGTTTCTTCATTTCTTACCTTTCCATTTAATCATTTCAACAGACTTTAATTCGCTAGTCGTTGCATCAAAGACTAACGAAATATTAGGGAATCGAGCGCCGACATCAATAAAAAATTCACCGTTTAAAAGATGCGCGTTTAATTCAATTGTGTAGTCAACTCGCAAGCGGTATTCGCAATCGTTAAGCCATGTTGGGCAGTCGGTGTCTTCCCATCTTTGACTGCGCTTAGAAAACTTTTGAATCTTTGCACCTTCAGCCCATGCTTTGATAAGCGCTGCGTGTTTGTGTTCAGTCATTTCAGTTCCTCCAATGCAACATCTGATATAGCGCGCTTGTCACGCAACGCGCCAAGTATTTTTTCATCTACTGTTTTATCGGTCATCATGATGTAGCACCATACTGTTTTGGTTTGCCCTGATCGGTGCAATCGACCAATCGTTTGCTCGTACAACTCCAAGCTCCACGGCAGTGACAGAAATACAATGTGGGCGCCTCCATGTTGAAGATTAAGGCCATGTCCTGCACTCTTTGGGTGGACGGCGAGTAATTCCACTTCGCCTCGGTTCCATCTCTCGATCGCATCCGTTTCATCCAACGTAACCACCTTGGGATAGCGCCTCTTAATTTCTGCAAGCTCTTCCTGATACATATACGCAACGATAGTATTCGCATGTTGATTCTCCTCTAGTAGTTCTGCTAGCCGGTCAAACTTATGCGTGCTAAACCAAATGGAAGTTTTTGTTACCGCAAACTTGCCTGGTTGAATTAGCGCCTGTTTCTCTGTCTGATAAACAAAACCAGACGACATCTGTTGCAACTTACCTGTGACAACGGCAGCGTTTGCAGCAATCGCCCGTTCATCACCGCCAAACTCAACAACAAAATCACGCTTCATTTTTTCGTAGTGCGTCATGTCCATTGTGCTGCGCACTTCAACGACGTTTAACGGCGGTAACGTATCGCTGTATTCGCCAGGCTCTAGCAAATACGTCGCTGGTTTAATCTTTTGCATCACCGCGTGCAGCCCACCGCGTTTAGGCATCCACTCACCGTAATCGCGGTTAACCAAAATAAAGTGCTGTTGCATAAACGCGCCCTTACTGCGCCCCAACAATTTTTCGTTGATGATCTTGCACTGACCAAATACGTCTTCTAACCCATTGCTAGTAAACGATCCGGTCAAGCCCCAACGTATAGCAAACTGATCCATTACTTTATGCAGCGCTTTAAATCTGGCGCCGGATGGATTCTTTAGTCGTGTCAGTTCATCAAACACCACCGCATCAAACCCAGCCACACCGTAATCCGCTAACCATTGCAAGTTGTCGTAATTGATTACAACAATATCCGACGCTTTATCAATTGCGCGCAGTCGATCTAACGGAGAGCCGACAGCTAAATTCATTTTTAAAGTTGGCGCCCACTTCGGCAATTCGATAGGCCACACATCAGTACAAACACGTTTAGGTGCGACAACCAAAAATCGTTTCGCGTGTTTGTCTTTAATCATTGCCAACATTGCTGTCAACGTGATTGCAGTCTTACCCGCGCCGACGGGCGCCAATATCATTGCTCTGTCATTCGTATAAAGAAAATCAGCAGCTTCGTCTTGGTACGGTCTGAGTTTTAGCCCACTCATCTATTTTTTCTTTCGTGTTTAGTAACGCGTACTTCTGATGCAAATCTACTACTTCATCGCGAAAAATAACTTGTAACGGCGATAGTTTGCCGCCCTTGGGTCGTTTCAATTCTACAAACCAAGTCGAGCCATTGGGCAGTGCAACAATACGATCTGATACGCCGCGATTGTTTGGCGTCTTAAATTTATAGGCTTTGCCGCCCATGAATTCAACAGACCAGACAAAGTAGTTTTCGATCTCGGCTTCTTTCATGTCCGAAATATAAAGCATAAAAAAAGTATTGACAAGGGATTCTTTAATGTTTTATTCTTTGGGTTCAAACAGTACAGGAGAGTAAAGTGCAACATTCCAACATCGTAGGTGGCAGCACCGCCAAGCGCGTCATAGCATGCCCAGCATCAGTTAAGCTGGTTCAGCAAATACCATCAAAAGATATCCCAAACGAACATGCTGATCGCGGCACGCTGTTGCATAACGTGATTGCTGATGTACTTGAATTTAATGAAGCGCCTGAAAAATACCTTGGTACTAAATACAATGACCAAGTGTTAACCGAGGAGTTAATTGATGAAAAGATTACTATTGCGCTGGCAGCACTTGAAGAAATCGATCCTACAAATGTCATGGCATTTAAGATTGAAACGCGAGTGGGATTCGGTGATTTTCTACCTGGCGTGTTTGGCAGCACTGATCTACTTGGGCGCATCGGGAAGCGAGCTATTGTTTTAGATTGGAAGTTTGGCGATGGTGTATTAGTTAGCGCTGAAGAAAACTATCAATTGTTATTTTACGCAGCAGCCGCAATGCGAACCGAAGAATCAAAATGGATTTTTGAAGGTGCTGATGAAATCGAATGTATTATTGTTCAGCCGCCTGAAATTCGCCGTTGGGTGACTACACCGCAACGCGTTGCACTGTTCGAGCAAGAGTTGCGTCGTGCAGTACATGCTAGTCAAAGCGAAGCGCCGGCATTTGATACAGGCGACCATTGCCGGTGGTGCGCAGCTAAACCAATTTGCCCTAAGATGACAGGCCAAGTCGAGCGCGTATTGCAAAACAAATTGCAAGCATTGCCGATCGATCAAATTGCTTTGCAATTAGAGCAAGCTGATACGATTGAAAGTTACATCAAAGACTTACGTACATTAGCCGCGCAAATGCTAGAGCATGGTGTTAGAGTACCAGGCTTTAAACTGGTGGCCAAGCGCGGTACACGTCAATGGGTTGATGAAGATAAAGTGGTAAAGTGGGCAGACGAAAACAAACTCGACATTGCTGATGTTTGGGAATCTAAATTAAAGTCGCCGGCACAACTAGAAAAAGTTTTAAAGAAAAACAAAATTGAATTACCGTCGGAGTTAGTCGTATCGATTTCGTCGGGTAGTACGTTGGCGCCAGAATCTGATTCGAGGCCAGCGGTGTTGCAAATCGGGAAGCAGTTATCTGCGGCCCTTTCTAAAATCTAGTAAAGTAAAGGAAACTAAAATGAGTACATTCGCTGTAGCAAATCTTCCAAACGTAGCGTCATTGACCACAGCATTACGCACGCTTGAAACTGATGTCGGCCCTACGTCTTTCGCTATTCTTAAAATGGACAAAGGCGGTAACTGGGTATTCGGCGCAGATCAAACCGAAATTGAAGTTGGGTCAACATGGGCCATTAATCCATTTTCATTCGTCCATGGCTTTATTGCTTGGGGCGAGCGTGAAGTGTTGGGTGAAAAGTTGGCGCCTGTTACACAACCACTACCTGAATTGGAGCCAGCACCAAACGGCTGCAAAAAGGGTTGGGAAAAGCAATTAGGTTTTGCCCTGCGTTGTGTGTCAGGTAAAGACAAAGGTTTGGAAGCGCGTTACACAACGACTAGCCAAGGTGGTCTACGTGGTGTTGCTGCATTGGGCGCACGTATCACTACACAAGTCGATGCTGACCAAACGAAACCAGTGCCTGTAGTTCAACTCAAAAAGTCGTTCTACAACCACAAGTCATACGGCAAAATTTTTACGCCTGAATTCGACGTTGTGGATTGGATTTCGATGGAAGGCGCAGCCGGTGATGAAGAGTCTGGCGAGGAAGCAGCGCCAGCACGCCGTCGTCGTTCGGCATAAGTAATACGGGGGAAAGCGGATGCCGAAAGGTGCAGTGAGTACCCCACCTAATTCTATGAAAATCCTTTGGCTTGATTTTGAGACGCGGTCGCGTTGCGACCTTCCTTCGCGTGGAGTTTATAACTATGCACAAGACGCATCAACAGATGTACTTTGTATGTCGTATGCCTTTGATGATGGTGACGTTGTCACCTGGACTCCCGACCAACCGTTCCCTGATTCAGTACGAAAACACACAGGGCGCATATACGCGCACAACGCCGCTTTTGAGCGCCTTGTTTTCTGGTACGTACTGCAAATTAACTTTGAACTCGAGCAGTTCTACTGCACCGCTACGCAAGCGCGTGCTAACTGCTTACCTGGAAGCCTCGAAGACGTCGGTCGCGCACTCAGTAGCAACATGCGAAAAGACCACAGGGGCAATCAACTTATTAGAGCTTTATCGATACCCCGCCCTGATGGGTCGTTTAACAACGACTCCACTTTAATGGCCGAGATGGTCGCGTATTGTGAACAAGACGTGCGCGCTATGCGTGCCGTATCACAGGCCATGCGCCCGTTATCAGATGAAGAGCTGGCCGACTATCACGTCAATGAGCGCATCAATGATCGCGGCGTTAAGCTCGATCTACCGCTGGCGCATGCTGCGATTAACTACGCATCGATCGAGCTTGAAGAGATCGAGGGCATCGTTGAAGAGATTACCGGCAAAGAGATTACGTCAGTGCGCAGCCCTAAAATGAAGCAGTGGGTGATGGCCAGAATCGGCCCACAAGCGCTCAAGCTGATGGAAACCTACAAGGATGACGAACTGAAGTACAGTATTGATAAATCAGTTCGCGCCAATCTGCTTGCCTTGGCAAAAGAGGATAAAGATGAAAAAGAAATTCCGGCCGCTGTCGCTGAAGTCATCCAGTGCGCAGACGATCTTTGGGCGTCGTCAGTTGCGAAGTTCAGCCGCCTTTCTGGCCTTGCTGACGAAGAAGATCACCGTGTCCGTGGCGCCTTCGTCTTCGCTGGAGGAAGCGCTACGGGACGAGCTTCATCGTATGGGGCGCAGGTTCACAACTTCACCCGAAAGTGCGCCAATGATCCCGATGGAGTCCGCCACGCTATGGTACGTGGACAGTCAATCGTGCCAAGATTTGGAAAACGGGTTACTGATGTTCTCAAGGGAATGCTCCGGCCCGCATTAATACCTGAAGACGGTAAATCGTTTGTCGTCTCTGATTGGTCGGCCGTTGAAGCCCGTGTAACTGCATGGGCGTCAAACGATCTACAAGCCGAAGATGTTCTAAACGTATTCCGTGATGGCCGTGACATTTACGTTCGCGAAGCCGCCGGTATCTACCGTGTACCTGAAACAGAGATAACCAAAGACCAGCGCCAGATCGGCAAGGTCGCAATTTTGTCTCTCGGCTTTGCCGGCGGCATCGGCGCCTTCGCTGCTATGGGCCGCGCTTATGGTCTACACGTACCGGAAACCGATGCGCGGCGTATCGTTGACGCTTGGCGCCGTGCTAACCAATGGGCAGTAGCGTACTGGGCGCAACTGGAGTCGGCCTACATGCGCGCTATGCGAAACCCAGGCCGAGAATTCAAAGCCGGTCGGGTGACGTACCTGTTTGATAAGCGCCACCTGTGGTATGCGCTACCGTCTGGTCGCATTTTGTGCTACCCGTTCGCTAAACTTGAGGCCGATGGGGTTAGTTATGTGAAGGCTGCATGGAAGCCAGCGGCTGATGCTAAAGAATGGCCGCGTGCGCGCTTGTGGAAGGGTCTGGCCTGTGAGAATATAACGCAAGCGATTGCAAACGATTTGCTGCGGCACTCTTTACGCCAATTGGACGATGTCGTGCTGCATGTGCATGATGAAATCGTTCTTGAATCCGCTACACCTGAACTATCTGCTACAAAACTCCGTGATGTTATGTGTACCCCGCCTGATTGGGCGGTAGGATTACCATTGAACGCGGAAACGGAAATCATGGCCAGATACGGCAAATAAAAAAAGACCGCCTTGCAGGGCGGTCTCAACACAGCGGAGGGTTGATACATGTACTTCTTAGATTATCTCATGAGTTTGGCGCCAGAGGGTGAAACGGCGCTGTTTGTACGACAAAAACCAATACTAACCGACGGGCAACTACAGCTTCACGCTGACGGCGCAATCAAAGCTACTTGGCCGTCGTTTTTGCCAAACCCAAGCCTAGTTAAAGAGGGCCAAGCGTGGTTCGGCAATACCGGCTCATTCATCATTGACCGGCTAGATAAGAATAAACCGTCGGCGTCTAAGCATAACGTCGAGTATGTGCTGGCGATGATGTTGGACGACATCGGCACTAAATCCAAAACCCCGCCTTTGGCGCCTACGTGGATTATCGAAACCTCTGAGGGCAATTACCAATGGGGTTACGCTTTCTCTGAGCAGCCGCCAAAGGGTGAATTCTGCGCGGCCGTTAACGCCTTAGCTGCGGCCGGTTATACCGACCCAGGCGCTAACAATCCGGTGCGCAACTTTAGGCTACCTGGCGCGGTGAACTTTAAGCGCGGCAATTTTGTATCACGCTTAGTTGAATTTCATCCTGAGCGCGAATATACATTAGAACAAATTTGTTATGCCTGTGATGTGGTGCCAGGTGAGGCGACTACCGACGGCCCGTCGGCTATCCGCTTAACTGACGACGGCAACGACGACGTCATGGCGTGGTTATCCGCGCAGAATATGGTCTACTCGAAAACCAATTCCGAAGGCTGGATGGGTGTCCATTGCCCGAATGCTAGTGAGCATTCCGACGGTAATCCTGAAGCCCGCTACATGCCGGCTAACCGTGCGTTCTGCTGCTATCACGGCCACTGCTTAGGTTTTGGCTCGGCCGCGTTTTTGGAATGGGTAGCTGCAAACGGAGGCCCAGCTCACGCGCCAGGCTTGCGCGAGGAGCTACTGGTTAAAGCAATGGACGCCGCACTAGCTAAACTTGAGCCTACCGACGACTTCCCTGATGCGGCCGAGATAATCATCGCTGAGTCAGATCGCAAACAGAGCGCCAGAGAAGAGAAGGCCGAATGGTATGAGCGCTACGCGTACATTCAGGAAGACGACGCCTATTTTGACCTGAATACCCGCCGCGAACTAGGGCGCAGTACCTTCAACGCCCTATACCGGCACATCGGCTGCAACTCAATACACAACAACGGCAAAATCGAGGCGTCAACCTGCTTTGATGAGAACCGAGCCGGCAAGGGCGCGCTTGCCCTTCAGGGCATAACCTACGCCGCCGGTGAGCCGGTGGTCGTTACCGGCACCCACGGCAACCGATGGGTAAACGCACGGCCAGCCGGCCGCGCTGGCGATGTTAGCCTATGGTTGGCCCATGTCGAGCGGATGATCCCGATCGATTTTGAGCGTGAGCATTTCCTGAGTGCGTTAGCCTACAAAGTGCAAAACCCAAACCGGAAAATTAACCACGCAATTTTAGTCGGCGGCCACCCTGGCAGCGGTAAAGATACTATGTTAGCGCCCTTCTTTTGGGCCATTGGCGGTGAGTCAAAACTGAACTGCAGCCTAGTGCGCAATGAAGACCTGAATTCACAATGGGGTTACGCCTTAGAGTGCGAAGTAATGGAAATAGCCGAACTAAGGCAAAGCGAAGCCAAAGACCGCCGCGCATTAGAAAACGCACTGAAACCGATTATCGCGGCGCCTCCTGAATATCTATCAATTAATCGCAAGGGCCTACACCCTTACCAGGCTTTAAATCGCGTGTTTGTAGTGGCATTCTCAAACGAGAGGGCAGCTATCAGCATACCGTCGGATGATCGCCGCTGGTTCTGTGTTTGGTCGGACGCCGGCCGACTACCTGAAACCGACGCTCTGGCCCTTTGGCAGTGGTATCAAACGGGCGCCGGTTTTGCGGCGGTAGCTGATTACTTGGCCAAACTGAATGTCAGTGCGTTCAATCCGGCCGCCACGCCGCCAATGACAGAAGCGAAAGCGATAATGATTGATCAGGGTCGCAGCATGGCAGAGTCTTACCTGATTGATCTAATATCTAACCGGCTTGGCGAGTTTGCAAGCGGCGTGATAGCGTCGCCATTTTTCCCGCTTTGCGATCGCCTGGCCGGCGGTGCGCCTTCCGGCGTGCGGATACCGCCGGCCGCATTACTGCACGCACTACGTGAGGCCGGATGGATTGATTGCGGCCGGATTAATACGCGTGAGTTAACAACTAAGCGCCAGATATACGCGGCGCCTGATATGACCGATAAACCGAAAGCCGAATTGAGGCGCCTGGTAGAAGAGGCGCCTCAACCTAAACTAGTCAGCGTTAAATAAGCGGATAAAAAAAGACCTGCTATAACAGCAGGTCGAAAGGGTATTAAGTGAGCGGATTATAAGCGGCGCATTAAGATAATTAAAACGGCCGCTAGTTTTGCGATAATTGCGAACATGCGGCGCCCTCAATTTCTTTGATTATCGTATCTTTTAGCAGGTCGATTACGTCAACCCCGCCCGCATACGCATGCACAAGCCAAGCGCTACCGTTATAGCCTACGCCGCGATCAGGCGCGCTATATTCTAGGAAACATAACAGCGTGCCAGTATCGTATTCATACTCATACACTTCCAAGTGTTGCGGCCAATACGGCGAACGAACGTCAATCAGTGAATTTTTAAGTTTTCCCATTATTGGACCTCATCAGGCAAAATTTCAAACAGTGGGATCGATGGATCGTAAACGGCCGTCCCGTGTTCATTGGCGCCGATATAGTCTATTTTGCGCAGCATATTAAGGCCGTCGAATTGTCCAATATAGGCCGCCGTTGACATACCTGGCATCCAAACCGGAAACTTGCGTATGTTCTTAGGTTTTGCCGGTTTATAGGGTTTACGCGCGCGCTTAGTCAATTCGAGCGGGTCAGTAGTGGAATTGATGTAATACGTCGTTTTATCGACGACTAGAGTTATTGTGTGCATGTGTCTACCTCGTATAAATAAGTTTTTAAAAGTGCGCATGCGCGCTCTGCACTTGCCAGGCCCTGATCAGAATCGGGATTTTCAACGGCGTCAATCACTGCCACAAGCGCCGCTTCGATCAATTGTCTATAAGTCATTATTGGCGCCCCCTTAAAATAGTTTTCAATTTATTAATAGATAATCCGGTTTTCTGGCTTAGTTCTTTTAATGTCATGTTCGGATTACGATCGTAAATTTCGCGTATGTGTTCATGCGTCATAATTTCCCCTTAATTAAATTGTGCAGCATCCGCAACAAGGCGCATCGATGCACCGGCCGCGCATGTTTTGGTAGTAAGTTTTTGGGCCTTGATCGCCGATTAGAGTTATGGCATTAACGCCGGCCGCTGCCCGTTTAAGCAAAACGGCGCCGGCTTTCGACCATTGGATCAGGTCGCCCGCTAAGATACGGGCGCCGGTTTTCTTACAATAACCAGGAAATTTTGCTGTTATGGTCGCCATTAATAGTCCCTTCCCTTAATTTGTACAAATCCGCCGGTATCGCGTTTTGCTTTACCCTTGGCATATAAGGCGACGACGACGTTATTCGGTTCAATATGGCGTACGTCAGTGTTATCGCCGTCGATAACAGTCCATCCGCGAAATTCGGCCGGTATATCCGCTTGGCGCTGAAATACGACGGCCGCGCGTTTATTGGCCGGATTAATCAGGCCCTTAATTGAAATCGGTTTTGGTGTTATCGCTGAAAAACTATAGGTAAGGTCATAATTACCCGCCGTTTTGCCGGTTAGATTACGCGAAGGGTGTTTGGTATAGTCATAAAATTGTACATCAGCGAAAATCTGGAAAATCGTTTTGCCGTCGATCAGAATATTTTCGTACGGTATATCGCTTGTGCCATTTGGCCGCACTAAGGGTGTTAACCCTACCGCGGCCGCTTTACGGGCCAAGGTCCAGACGTCAGCGCACATTGACAGCATAAAAGCGCGCTGATTTTCTTTGAAAAATGCTGTCTTTTTAGCGCGCGCTTTTTGCGTGCTATTGAAAGCGCCGCGGCCGGCCGAATTTAAACAAGGATCAAAACACTTGGCCAATTGCGCAAACGGGCATAATTTTTTATCCGGTACCAAGTAGCAAATAGCTGTCAGATAACCGATTTTTTCACCCTTAATGGTTTTGGCGCTTGCCTGGCCAAGGATCGGCCGGTACTGTAGGCCCTCGTTTTTCAACTGTAATTTGTACGGGTTTTGCATAATTAACCCCTTGTTATCGAATAGACAAAAGCGGCGCAGCATACGGCGCCGCCGATTAAAACTTCCGTTAAATTGAAAATATTTTCAGCGGCGCCAATAAATAGTAGTGCCAGGCCGGCGCCGGATATCGCTGCAGTGATTAGATTAAGTTTTTGCATTTTGTTTACCCTTTGATTTATTGGCCGGCTTTCGCCGGCCGTTTTGATTTAATAGTTCCAGGCTTTCGCGTTGTATTCTTTTGCTATCCGCTTCGCGTCGACCTTGCTGGGTACGTTGTATTCAATTATTACAAATTCGGCGCGAATCATTGGGCTAGTCGATAGAATCAAATTCCAGGTTTTGTTTTTGCATTTGTAAATATGTGCGTACATGATTTTTAACCCCTATAAAAGTTTATTTTATGCCCGCTTTTCTGCTGCGGTGAGGTCATTATAAAACAATCTTTTATATTGTAAAGGATTATTTTATATACCCCTACAAGTTAGTGGGTCTTGACAGTCATTGCACGTCATTGTGCACGTCATCGGCGAAAGGGCGCAAAACGGCTCAAACACCGCACAAATACTAGGTTTTTTGCCTTATGCACGTCAGACAGTCATCAAATATCACAAGTCACAAATTACTTTATACAGTACTGTATATCCGTACATGTATATGTACAGGCGACGCTAAAAACTACTGTACGAAAGGGGTCGTGCGATTTAAAATCCGCTTTTCGATGACGTGCATGACGTGCATACTATTATGACAAGATTTAAGCCTGGCCGGCCGCCGTCAATTAGGACCCGCCGCTTTCAGCGACAAATATCCGATAGTCAAGCGGCGGTGATCGCGGCCGCCGGCGCCGGCGATATGTCAATCGGCTTTCATAATTTGATTGATCTATATCGTCAGTTATACGATTTGGGCATGGTTAAAGGCGATGACATTGATTTGTGTATATCTAATTTAGTAAAAATATTAGGGTCAGAACATAATTAAATAAAGTGTTGTAATACCAGGCAAAAGGCTGCATCGCTTTTATATACCCACGCATGCGCATTTTGCCGGCCGGAAAACTCCCCCGCATTTTTTCGCGTGAGTTTTCCAGATATCCCACCCCCGATAATCCCCCGCTCAATAGTCCCCCGCTATCCCCCGCCAGGCTTTGCGGCCATAATGTACATAACCAGCATTATGTCAAATGCGGCCGCATAGGTTTTCGCTATGGATTCCGACCGTTTACCGGCTTTTGATGCCATTTTGACATGGGGGGGAGGGGGGTGGGCTGGCTTGTAATATTTGCGGGTGCCTCCTACCCACAAAAAAAAACGAAAAAAGGCAAATTAGCAAAAAGAGCTATACAATCCGATTGCTTCCAATTAAAAGGAAAAAAGCGATGCCAGCACCAATTAAAGACCCGCCCTACGTGTTCCCCACGACGCTTGCCAAGACTGATACGCAGCGCATTAAAGAGCTAAAGCGCATGTTGATCGAGGGTCAGGGCGAGCATGTCGTCCAGAAGGTGTTGGACATTGCTTTGGAAGACGGACACCCAGGGCAAATGGCTGCGCTAAAGATGTGCATGGATCGGGCGCTACCCGCCAGTTTGTTTGAGAAGACTGCCGCACAACGCAGCGCCATCAACATCACTATATCCACGCTAGGCGCACCGCCGGTAATCGAACCAATACCAGACGACAACGTAATAGACGTAGAGGCCAAAGATGGATGACTATCTAAATAGCTTGGGGCTATCGCCGCAGGAACTAAACAAGGTTATGTACCACCGGTCTAACATGGCCAAGCCTGGGGTTGACCCCGAAGGCAATCCAATCACCATCTACGCCACCGGCATTCAAATACCGTCTGGCAAGTACAAAGGCCAGTTCGTATCAATACCTGGGTATGTGGGCGGTAAGGTGATTGAAGACGAAGGCGCGTTGTGGAAAACATGGAAGAAGGATATTGAAGCCGGTAAGTGGCCGATCTATCCGACCAGCAAAGCATTGAATGAGCGCGACGCATGGCTGCATCAGGTAATGGAGCGCGACATGGCGCTAGAGCGAGCCAAGCAAACGCCAGCCGAACCGGTGTTCTACAAAGACCCATTCGGAGCGCCTGACTAATGTCTGACGTACATTTCCAATTCCTGCCGTGGCAAGAGCAAGTGTTTGCCGACCCAACCCGATTCAAAGTGATTGCTGCTGGCCGACGCTGCGGCAAGTCTAGGTTAGCGGCCACGACCCTATTGTTGGAAGGACTGAAGTGTCCGGCAGGTTCCGCTGTCTTGTATGTGGCGCCGACCAACGGTCAAGCCCGCCAGATTATCTGGAACGTACTAATGGAGCTGGGGCGGGATGTAATCGCTAACAGTCACATAAACAACCAAGACATCACCTTAATCAACGGCGCTGTTATTTATGTGAGAGGCGCCGATCGGCCGGACGCCCTACGCGGCGTGTCCTTGACCTACGCCGTGCTGGACGAAGTGGCTGACATTAAGCCTGAGACATGGGAGCAGGTAATACGTGCGGCGCT